>WNGQ01000702.1_pt1 | contig 50545 bp, 46 predicted proteins | sample 5407661 | NCBI WGS metagenome assembly WNGQ01 (sample SAMN13153382, study PRJNA577476) | soil metagenome | isolation source: 60 cm soil or saprolite under Garry oak tree replicate 2 | place: USA:California | collected 2016-06-15 | reverse complement strand
AGGGCGATGCTCGCTAGAATGGCGATGATCGCGATGACGACCAGCAATTCAATGAGCGTAAATGCGTTGGAGGTTTTATTTATTTTCATAGTTTATAGGTAACTGAGGGCGCGATAAATCGCAGGTTTCACAGATAAAGTCAATAATTATTTTTTGACTCTTTTTTTTGGATGTTTCCATCTCTCACCTCCTTCTCCGGAAATGGCGGAGCGAAGTTCTCGAAAAAAAGCTGAAGGCGATTGAGAGCCCGTCCGAGCCGGCTCCCGTAGCAGGAGGTGTGAGGACTAGCGCACCAATTGTAGGGGAGCAGGCGACCACGGATACCACGGATAGCACGGATACGGAGAAATCCATGAAATGACGAAATCCGAAATGACGAAGAGAGAGGCGCCCGCGAATCACGCCAAATAGACGCGAAAGAAGAGTCTTTCTTGGCTTTGGTGTCCCGTGGCTGCCGTTCAACGCAGCCGCGTTAGATTGCGACCTCGCAATAGGACGCTTCAGACCGAGGTTTTGGAACTTGCTCACCGGCCGCGCGAAGCCCTTCAATGTGAAACTCGATTGCATCGTGCATTTCACGTTCGACTTCGGAGCGGGTCGCCGCCGCGGCAACACAACCGGGAACATCCGGAGAGTATGCTGAATACCCGGACGGAGTTTCTTCAACAATGATAAGATACCGGTTCACTTTCATAAAATGACAAAATCCGAACGTCGAATGACGAACGGTGCAAGCGTTACATCGGTAAATCGCTGAATCTAAACTAACGTCATTCCAGGGGAGGAATTGGTAGCAGGTGCTGTTGCTGGCGAGCCCGTTCCCAGTCGGCGCGAAGCTCCTGCAGATGAATCAGCCGCCATGTATTGACCAGATCGTAAGCAGTTCGTGGCAGCCAGCCTTGATATACATCGCCGGTTTCGATTTCAATGAGCGCTTCATGCTCGCCATAGATCGCGTGAAAATGCGTTGGAGGATGCTCGCGATAATAGAAGCGAATGATGATGCCGTAAAAACGACAGACTTCAGGCATTTTTCGGGCCTGCCGGAATTTTGCCGGTAATTTCCAGATATGCTGAGTCGGGGCAAATTTCGAGATCGCCTGACCAGGCAATCTGACCGCGGTCACCAATTTGCACTTTGCGGAAGAAAGCTTCATCACGAAGCGGGGCGAAAACGCCGCGGCCCACCTGATCGGAAAGATCAATGATTCCTTCCACACCGTCCGCGTAGCGCACGCGCAATCGATAGCCGCTGAGCGGTTCAACTTTTATTGGTCGCACCATTATAAAATAATGTTCCGGATCCGGTCGTATCGCAACTGTGATGCACCACACCAGGGAACGCTGGACCCTCACCACGAATGAACACTAATTAGTAGGGCAGCAGACAACCACGGATGACCCGCCTTTGCGCGAGGCTACGGCGGGCAGGCGAGGATGGCACGGATAAGCAGAGATCGTAGAATGCCGAGTTGAGATCGTGCAAGCCGTTAGATCGGACGGCTCACAGAGCCGTGGCTACACGGGCCGACGTCATTTTCGTCCTCCCATTCGTGTTATCCGCTGCCTGCCGCGCCGTAGCCTTGGCGAAGGCGGGTAATCCGTGGTTCTCCCACCTTACTTCTTGTACGCCGGCACTTCCGGCAAAACCGGCGGCTGAAGCAGCCCTTCCTCTTCTTCCTCGGTTGGATTAACCGGCAATCCTCCGGGCGTAACAAGTCGTGCGGTCACGAAGATAACCAAATTACGCTTGATGTGCTGATCGATATTGGTGCGGAACAGGCGGCCGACCAGAGGAATGTCGCCGATGATAGGGGTCTTATCTTCGGTCTTCTGCACGTCTTCCCGCATTAAACCGCCAAGCACAACCGTTTGGCCGTCCCACACGCTCACGTTCGTTGTCACTTTGCGCGTGCTGAATACCGGCTGGTTAATCACATTCGAAGTGAGAAGGACCGGGGCGGAGACTGATATCCCGGCGACAGTGTTGACGCCGACTGCGAAGATAGGACTGCCATAATTGATGAACCCTTCGAATTCAACGACCTGCGGCACCAGATTCAGGTCGATGGTCACGCCGTCCGGCCCTACCACCGGTTCAACCTCCAAGGTCACGCCCGTATTTCGAGTTTCAAATGTTTGCGGCGTAGTCGGCGTCACGACAACCGGTACGGTTGCATTGATAGTCGTGGTGGTGCTGCCAATATTTGGAACCTGCGGCGCCGTAAACGTGGTCGGATAACGAAATTCCCTCACAATCTCGATGACGGCGCGCTGCCCGCTTTTGGTCGTGACCTTCGGCGCGGAAAGAAGATCGACACCTTTCTTCTGGTTCAGCGCGTGAATCACAACTTGAAACTGCGGATCGGTGAAAACACCGGCCAATCCAAAAATTCCCGGCGCCATGCCGCTTGCGCCAGGAAATAGGAGCGCGTCGAGCGCATTCGCGCTGATTCCAAAAGTGCCGCTGCGGTTGCCAGCGGTCACAGGATTTTGTCCGATCGGAACTCCGTTATCAACGAACGGGAAATTAGCCGGACTTACCGGAGTCCCGGTTCCTGCGGTGCCGCCGGAACCAAAAACTTTATGGTTCCCGATATTGAACGGGCCAAGCAACCAGTCGAACCCAAGTTCTTTCAGATTGTTTTGGGTAATCTCGATAAATTTCGACTCGATCTCGACCTGTTTGGGAATTGCCAGATTTAACTGCTCAACAATGGCATCGACAAGATCCAAATTGTCCTGCGTGTTACGAACGATCAGCCGGCTGCTCTGTGGGAGAAAGTTTGCGCCGGCGCCGGGCGGGAACGCTACTCCCTGACTTTCCAAAAAATCTTTTGCTCCTTCGCGGGTCACGAGCTGCCTCCCACCGGTCGATTCCTGAGTGTCCTTTCCCGTGCCGGCTGGGGCGGCTGGAGCTGTTCCCTCCGCTTTCGTGTAAGCCCCCTTTTGCAGCAACGAGGTGCCAGTGAGCGTCGTGCTGATGAAATCCGGCGGCACCCGATATTCTTTCGTAATCAGATCGTTGCTCTGTTCGCTGATCGGAATGATGGAAACGGCATACGGTTCCACTTTCACTTTCAAGCCGGCTTGCGCGGCGATGTAACGCAACGCTTCGCCGAGCGGGATTTGATTGAGCGTAATGGTGATGCGCGCTTCAGCTGGAGAAGTCGCTCCCGCAGCAACCACTGGGCGAGCGACAACCGGCGCCGCGGTAACGGGCGTGGTTCCTCCTGCGGGGGCGCCAGCGGGCGCGGCAGCGGCAGCCGGAGAAGCAGCGGCGGCAGGGGGCGCGACCGCGGGTTGAACAGGAACCGGTGGAGGAGCAACTTGCCCAAGCGGCGTCATGCGCAACACAATATCGACGCCTTTTTTTCCTTCGGGGGAAGGATCGTTCTCGGCTGCCTGTTCCCGGAGAAAATCGATCGCCTCGCGAATGCTCGCGTCGCGAAATTCAACACGCGGAATAATGATGGTGTTCAGTTTGTTGGTAATTCGCGCCGTGCCGCTGGCGTCTCTCGCAAAAGCATTTACCACCGCGCCGACCGTTTCCCCGTATTTGCGGACTGGTTCTTCCCAGCCTTTTTCCACCTGCCAAAGCTGGCGCGATCGCGTCTCGTTGTACGCTTCTTCGCCGTACTTGTACTTAGTGTTATTGATTTTCTCCTGGCCGCGCCGCGCCGCCACGTTGTACGGATCGAGATTAAGCACCTGGTCATATCGCTTAAACGCAAGATCGTACCGGCCGGATTGGTATAAGCCGTCGGCTTCGGTAAGGAGCGCTTTTACCTCTTCGACTTTGGCGATGAACTTCGGGCCCATCGTCTTGTTGAAATAGCCGGGCTGGCGCAAGTGCGTCAGCAGCTCCCGCGCCGGGCGACAGTTCGGATCGTAGCGATCGCTCAAAATCTCGTTCAGGATGGCTTCCGCCCCGGCATAATCGGCTTGCGCGATGCGCGCTTCCGCTAATATGACTCCACTCTTGCAAAAGCCTTCGACCGCGTCGTCGTGCGCTTTTCCTGAGACTACCGCGTCCGGCAAATAGACAAGTGCGGTCCGGAATTCCTCGTGCGCGACGGTGAAATTTTTCGCTTTCATAGCGGCTTTGGCGCGGATGAGGGCTGCTTCGCCTTGTGGGATGGCGCTCTGACGCCGCTGAACTTCGCGCTGGGCGACGGTATCTGCAGTCTGTGCAAAGCTCGTCGCGCAAAAGAGGGAGAAACCAATCGCGATGAGAGTGAGCAGGTGGATCGGTCGCTCCGCGGGCGATGCCGAATTAATGCGGCTTCGCCGCCAAGTTTTAGCATCGAGCAAGGGACTGCTCGATCCACCTTCAATGCGTTTGCAGGCGTGCGGATTAGCGGCGTGCGGATTTTTTTTCATAAATCTTCGCGGTGGATCGAGCTCTCCAGAGCCCGATGTTAAAATTATGCGCCGCCTTGCGGCGGAAGAATGGCATCGTCTTCGGAGAAGCCGATCCACCTTCTCGCGATCCGCTTCGTTACGATTTTTTTTCATAAATCTTCGCGGTGGATCGAGCTCTCCAGAGCCCGATGTTAAAATTATGCGCCGCCTTGCGGCGGAAGAATAGCATCGTCTTCGGAGAAGCCGATCCACCTCGTTGCGATTTTTTTTCATAGGCAATTCATGGCGCGGCAAAACCGATCTCGATCCGTGCATTTGGTTTTTGCATATTCACGATTACGGTCTTGTCCGGCTGCACATCCACGAGCTTGTACTTGATCTCTTCCACGGGTTTCAAGGAAAATTCTTACGATTTTTTGGGTTTAACCGACCCGCCTCCGCGCGAGCCTACGGCGTGGCAGGCAAATGAACACGCAGGTGGAAGAGTCTGAGGACCACGGATAACACGGATTGCACCGCTGTTTGAGAAATGCCGAATGCCGATCAGCTCATCAAACTGGGCGGCCTGCTGGTGCAGCTGCGTAGTGATGCCGCATACAAGCCAATCTCCAAATGGCGGCATTCGGCAGAGAACAACAGCCGGCCGGTTCTTTATGATTCCGTCAGCCTGCGGCAGGAGCGTCAGGACGAAGTCTCCTTTGTTCATCGATCCATTCGGGCGCACGCAATGAGGTGGATCGGCTTCTCCGAAGACGATGGCTGGCTTATCGCCGAAGGCGCAAGATACCAGGCGCCCAAGCCGCATTTGTTTTCCAACGCGTTGAGGACAACGCGTTCCACCTTTGGTGCAAAAATCGGGCTTAATGTCAGCTAGGCGTGTATTCGGGTTCAGACTCAGAGTAGGCAGGGGCGAGTCCTTCCGACGAGAAACACCTCACGCCGCGTGTTCGGCCTCCTCGACAGAACTAGCAGCAAATTCCCAAACCATTTGCTGAAAATGGCGAGCTCTGAGGGCGACAAAGGTTTCACTTCCGCTTCGAGTTCTTGAATGCTCATACTCAGAATTTAGTCTAATGGAGGTCGTACACTTCCACGAGCGCAACTCCAGTGGTGTTGTTTACCCCACGCACGATGGCGGTGTAGTTACCCGGTGGAAGGTTTGCGATGATCGCAGATTCACTCGTGTTCCCCGGAGCGTGGCCGCTGTTCTGAATGTCCTGCACCTGGTTGCTGGTGATGATTCCGCCAATGATCGCATGCTGCCAGTTGTCATTAGAGGCAATCAAAGCCCCGTTGCTATTGTGCAGTTCCAATGTCGGATCGGCCAAAGGATTCGGAACGCCATACTGGCTGAGCTCAGGGCCAATCGCACGTACGATCACATTCTTTGGTTGAGCCCCTTGTACGATGAACCCGCCAATCATCACGTTGTCGCCGGTCTGAACAAGACTACGAGTACTAAGATTGCCTAGGATTGACTGAAGGCTGGGGCTGAGATCATACACTTCCACAAGAGCAACTCCCGTGGTGTTGCTTACCCCACGCACAATCGCGGTGTAATTACCCGGTGGCAGGTCTGCCATAATCGCAGATTCGTTCGGGTCACCCGGAGCGTGGCCGCTGTTCTGAATATCCTGGACCTGATCGCTAGTGATGATCCCGCCGATGATCGTGGTCTGCCAGTTGTTATTCGAGGCAATCGGAGCCCCGTTGGCATCGTGCAGTTCCAATATTGGATCGGCCATTGCATTTGGAACTCCGTATTGGCTGAGCTCAGGGCCAATTGCACGCAGAATCACCCTCTTTGGTTGACTCCCTTGTACAATGAATCCGCCAATCATCACGTTGTCGCTCGTCTGCACAAAGGCGCGAGTGCTGAGATTGGCTAAATAGGGCGTTGTTACCAAGTCGTAACCAATGACATCGAGGTTGATCCCTTCGGGCGATGTCGCGGAAATATCGGAAAATTGGTCGGGGCAAGCGAATGCGTTCTGCACATACGGATGGCGTTGCGGGCACGGCTCGCTCAACCAATCACCAAAATCGCCGGGCGGAGTCTGATTGAACCCAACGATGTTGGTGCTGCCGCTATCGATCGAGAAATAACGTGAGCCGTTAGAAGTGAGATTCCTGTTCCCAGGAGACCTCCAACTAAACAAGTCTTGCGGGCGGAGATTGGCGGATGGTGGAACACCGCAGTTCACCACAATCCGATCGAAATCTGGAGCCCAGTTACCAACGATCGGATTATCGAACTTAAGCGTGTTGTCGCTGCCGGCGTTCAAAGTGATGGTGGTTTGTATTGACCCGACGGTCTGAAACGAGCCAGTGGACGGAAAACTCAAAGGGGTGCCCACACTGCCGTTCACGCTCAGAAGGGCGTAGCGCGTCGTCGCGTCTCCGTTGGTGTACCAGATCGTTACGACGTAACTGTGTGTTGTGTTAGCCGTAACACCATTGAACTGGAGCGTGCCCGAGTTGTTACCCACGTAGCCTACATCCGCTCCACCGGAGCAGGTCGGGCAGCTTTGAATCCCCGCGCCTCCCGTTATAATGTTGGGGGGCACGGACTCCGCTTCATACGATGGACACGTCCGTACGCTGTTTAGGTACGATCCCAGACCCATAACCTCATCGATTTCATGCTCGACCGCACGCTGCGCGTCGAAGCTGCCACTGATGAGAGGCCGGGTAAACGAGAACGGTACCGCGGAATTAAGCGTGACGATTCCATCATACGGTCCGCCCGGCCCAATGTGGCCGTCTGGGAACATGGCCGGCGGTGTGTTCAATCCCACCGCTCGCCCGTTCGCACTAGATGGCGCGATATTTGTTGATAACGCGCTCCCTGGCAGACTGGCATTCGCTGTATTGTCGTTACTGGTTGTTGCGTCTGCTCTCAACGCGCTGATGAAACCGTTCCACGGTATGTCGTAAGGGACGAAAAAGCTTTGTGAGAGAACGCCTGGCGGAAAAGGATCACCGTTCGGAGCAGTACTCGAATAGCGGAAAAGAATCTCGATCGTGATCGGATCGCTAAACAGCGACTCGTAAATCCCGATGGCTCGCATAATCATCGCCTGAATGGCAGGGGAGATCGAGCTGTCGAATGTTGGATGAATGATTAGCCCAGTGGGAGCCTCTGTCGTAGCCGTCGTGACATTCGAGTACCCGCTCGAACCGGCGGCAGTGTAAGGACGCACCCGATAATAGTAGGTCGTCCCTGGATTTAATCCGGTTACAGCTTGGCCATTGACATTGCCAACCTCCAAGTCGTGATAGCCGGCCACGTAACTGCTGAACGAGTTGCTCGTGGACACATCCAGAAAGTAGCCTTTTGCGCCGCTTACGCTGCCCCAAGTCGCCATGAAGCTGCTGCGCGTCGGCGGCGCCGACGAATCAGTTTCAATGCGCGGAGTAATCTCATTCGGGTTCGGAAACTCGATCACTCCTTGCGACGCTGCCCGCGTCTCGTGCGTCGCGGCAGTGGGTTGTAATGAAACGGGAGAACTGGTGCTTTGCTCCGGCAAATTGCTAGCCGAGGCTAGCGCAGCAAGCCCCGGTGCCACGCCGCCAAAAACAATTAGACCAATTAAGGGGAAGCCTAGCCGCTGCATGATTTTGTCACGAAAAGCCGCCAATCTTAGCTGCGAATTTTTGCTGCACAAGTCGAGAAACAAAGCGCCAACAAATCGGATCGTGGGCGCGCTCCAGGGAAGGTGCGGCTTAATGGAAGGATTAATTTGTTTTTTCATTGTGGTGCCCTCGTGATTTTTGGGAATTTCCGGAAACAATCCGCGCGCTTAGTGCTCGCGGGTTCACGATCACGGCGTCGTCCGGCTGCACATTGCACGAGCTTGTATTTGATTTGCTCCACCGGCTTCAAGGAAAATTCTTACGATTTTTTCGGAGCAGCTTGGAGACAACCACGGATTACGCGGATAACACGGATTGAGAAGAGCCCAGCACATTCAAGCGACTCCGAAATTCGGCGGAGACCTCCGCATCTTCTGAATTTGCCAGGCTCGCAAAAGCTGTCCTGCTCGCGATGCCGGCGCGAAGAGAGAAAAAAATCTACAGCCTATCTGTGATATCCGTGCGATCCGTGGTTCTTTGTTGCTCAAATAAGTCACGGAGCGGCAAAACCGATCTCGATCGGCTCATTTGTTTTTTGCGTATTCACAATCACGGCTTTGGCCGGCTGCACATCCACCAGCTTGTACTTGATCTCTTCCACGGGTTTCAAGGAAAATTCTTGATCTTTTCTCACTTCAAATTCGCGACGCCCGCCCCAGGTATAAACGAAGGTGGCCACCGATTGAGGCGAAGTGGCGACCGTTTCCTTCACCAGCGTGACCGGCGCCTTGGTGTCCTTGTGTTCGAGAAGCAATTCTGAAACATCGACCTTGGTGCCGTACTGATTGCGCGCGTGTTTTTCGGTAAACTTGACGATCTTAAAATCTGTCCCGTGGATGACGTCGCCTATCTTCAAGAATTGCGTCGGTTCGCTCTGATCGATTGCATTGATCGCAAATGTGCCGCCGACCCACGAGGAAAACATGTAGCGGAAAGGTTCCTCGGTGGCGGAGACCAAATGCAGTTTCGTCAGATAGTCCGGGTGCGAATCCTTGTTCGTTGGGTCGGTACGTCCCTGCCACTCGTCCAGATTGGTGAAGCCGTCGCTATCGGGATCCTGATCGAGAACATCCGCGTCCTGGATCGGCAGATTATATTTTTCGAACCAGTCGTTAGGCACCGGCGGATGCACCTGCGTGGTTTGCAGCGTCGCCGGACGGCCGTCGGCGCCAATGAAATGTTTTTCCGGAACGAAAAGCCCGGAGTGCGTGCTGGATTTCCATTGTGACGGATGCTGGAGCTGCTGTGCGGCGCGATCGAGTTCGACCGCGACGGGAGGCGGTGAGGCAGCTTTTGGCGGAGGCGCCTGCTGGGCGACCAGGCGGTTGCCGAACTGGATGGCGTTCCACCAAATGAAGATCGCGGAAATAAAAAGGAAGGCCGCTCCCGCGATGAGCGCGACCCGATCGTAATGCGCCTTAATCCAGTCCATGGTTACCTCATTATCGCGCGTCGCCGTCCGAAGATTGGGTAGCCCGTGCGTCTCGCACGCTGGTTTCGGCGTTGCGCCGAAACAATGTTTTCTTGCTGTCCGGAATCTGGGCAATGTCGACGAGGATTCGGACCATTGTCTGGTAAGTGCGTGTGCAGAAAAGTTCGCGACGGTGAGACACCGCCGCCAGCACCCGTGACGGGTGCGCTACCCGGACAATACGCCTCATTGTGTTCACGATCATCGCGAGTTGCGCTCCGTGGATTGGGTAGCGCGCGCGTCCCGCGCGTTGGTCGCGCTGTCTCGGCGCGACGAACTTTCTTTGCGCAATTCATCCTCCTGCGTCCAGATCCATGGATAATGCTCGTTTTGGCCAGTCACACCTGAGTCCCAGGGATTTCGCAAGATGTATCGAAATTTTTCCCTTAGATCGCGATCGGACCGCACATACCGATCAAATCGTTCCCTTTCCCAAACTGCACCCGCTTTCTTCTCGATCTTGTTGATCTGATGCGCTGAAAAAGATTTGATCGAGTGCAATAGATCGCTCACGGGCCAGAATACGACGTTCCCCTTTCCGTCGTTCTCCTTTGGCCACGGTTGCATGAGCAGGTGAACGTGGTCAGGCATCACGCAAGCGGCGAACAGCTCGTAACGTGTGTTGTGGAAATGCCGCAATGCATTCAAGACAATCGTGCGTGCCTCCGGTGATAAGCAGCGCCTCAATTTCGTTCCGATCGTCACTGCGTAAATTGCCCACGCTCTTTCAAAATGCGGGAGGCGGCGGCGAAAATAGAGAGCGTCTTCGACTGGCTTCGCGTCTGGAAAAGTTCGTGGCGGCGCGACGCCGTCACCAGCACGCGGGACGCGTGCGATACCCGGAAAATTCCCTTCGTCATTTTCATCCGCGTCATTGGTGTCCATTCGTGTCCATTCGTGGTTAAAAGGTAAATCGCAGCATCTCGATCCGGGCGGAGACTTCGATGTGCTCGTTGCCGACAATGAAATTCAACGGCGCGTTTCCCGGCTGGTTCGGAACCGCTGGTGCAGCTGGAGGCGGAGTTACTTCGGCGGTCTTTTCGCGCGGCGGACCTTTGTCCTTTTCATTGTGCACATATAAAGTGCGAATGATGTAAAATTGTCCGTTCGAGCTGGTAATCTCGTTCAAGACTTTTCGCGCCGCACCGGGCGCTGCTTTAAATGTAAGATCGACAACATTGCGCTCCAGTAATAATGGTGGCGTAATCGTCTTCGCCGCAGCTGGCCTTTGTCCAGGAACTCGAGCCGGCGTGGGGGTAGGGGAGGGGCCCTTTTCCTCTGGCAAGGGCGCGCGGTGAAAAGAGGTCACGCTGTCCACTTTTGCGTCCAGCAAGATATTTATCAGCATTTGTATTTGGGAAAGTTCCTGCCCGAGGAGCGGCGCCACGGGTGTTTTCGGCATGGCGGTGGTAAATTCATCAAATCCGAGTTGAAATTTGTCTGGGAGTTTCACGTTGTTCGCGTGCGCCCTGTTGAGTGTGGCGATTACCGCCTGGCGCAAACGCGATTGAAATTCATTGGGCGCCAGTGGCGGCGCGGGAGCGACCTCTTTTTTTAGTTCCTCTTTGAACTGGTCCAGCGCGGCGCTGTAATTCTCGAGGTGAACTTTGAGTTTGCGATAATTGGCATCGTTTGGGAATGGATCGAGACCCTGCAGCCGGCTACGTTCCGCCGCTGCCGTGTCGAACACTTGTCTGGCATCATTCCATTTGGCCCTTGTCCAGTATAAGAGGATCGCCGCAAATAAGACGCAGATGCCGACGACAATCAGAAACATGCCGATCCATCGATTTTCCTGAAACCATTTCATGGCAATTTCACCGGCTTGCGCAGTGTGAGCTGAAGCTCGTAAGGAAACGCCCACTCTGCGTCATTGGGCACTGAGTTGGATTTGATCACCCGCTCCGGAGTCTTTGGGTCGATCGTGAAAAATGGCGAATTCGCCAAATTGCGAAAGTAATCGAGCACGATTTCCTGCTGCTTCGGATTATACAAATAAAGGCCGCGCACCATGATGCCATCGATCGCTGGACCGGCCGCGCCAGTTGCAGGCGCAGGCGAAGTTGCCGCCGCAGAAGGCGCGGCGGATTCGACGATGCGTCTTTCACCGGCTCCGAGCACCTTTCCGCCGGACGTAGCGGCCAGCTCGGTAATCCAGATGTCTGCTTCGGGCAGACGCGAGTTCAAGTCGTCAAGAATCTGCGGCCAGAAGTTGCGATCGTTAATTGCCGTGATGAGTGGCGTCGCGACGCTGTCCAGCGACGCTGCTTGCTTTTTAAGTTTATCGAGCCGCGCTTCTGCAGCCCGCATGGTGTCGTTCTTTTGTTGCAGTGCCTCCGTGCTTCGCGCTGTCACCTGGGCCGCGCGCGTGTAGTAAGCCGACCAGCCAATCAAAGCGACGAGAAAGCAAGCCGCCGCCACAGTGAAAAATGGCCGCCGCTTTTCGAGTTCATGCCTGCGCACCACGCCTGCGGAGCGCAGATTTAACTCCATTGGACACGCGTTTGCGCTGCGAAGCGCCAGGCCAACCAGTTCTCCAAGCAGATGGGCGGAGCGCGTCACGTCCAGCATGGGCGCCGACTCCGACACGGTCACGTTTTGGAGCGGATTAAAAAACTCGACCGGCAGATGCAATTTTTCCTTAAAAAACTCGCGCATGTACGGCATGCTTGCGCTTCCTCCGCACAGGAAAATGCGCTCCGGTCGGTTCCCCTGTTGTTGTCCGCGATAATGACCGATGGAACGCATCAACTCTGCGTGCAGCCGCGTCATGATGGTGCGCACGATCTTTGAGACTCGGGCAACATCGGGATCTGCCGGCTCGGCATAAGCGCCTCCTAAGCTGACGAAGCCATCCCGCCTCTTGCGAGTTTCAGCCTCCCGGAAAGACTCGCCAAATTCCTTGGCGATTGCGGCCGTGATCGAGCTGCCGCCAATGGGAACGCTCCGGGAAAAAACCTTTCCGGGCTCGATAAAAAGCACATTCGTCATCCGCGCTCCGATGTACGCGAGCAACGAGCAACCACTCAGATTGCTGTAGTTGTAGCGAAACGCATTGTAACGCGCCATCGGCGCAACATCGACGATGGATGTACGCAGACCGGTTTCTTCGACCGCAGCGTTGATCTCTTCGAGCAAATCGACCTTAATTGCGACCAGGACGACTTGGACCTGTTGGTCGAGGCCGCCTCCGACAAGCTGGTAATCCCACACCACTTCATCGATTGGGAAAGGGACATTTTGTTGCGCCTCGAAAGAAACGATTTTCTCAATCTTTTCCTGCTCGATGGCCGGCAGATTGACGAAACGCGAAAAAACCGATTGCGCGGGCAATGCGTAGTTCACAAGACCGCGTTTGATGTGCAACTCGGCCAACATCTCGCGCAAAGCGATCGTCATTTGCGTTCGCCGCATTTCTTCTCCCGCGGCTTCGACTGGAAGCTCGCGCAATCGATAGCCGAGCAAGACCAGCCCGCCATGGGCTTGCACGCGAAATTCCGCCAGACCGATGGTCTGAGATCCAAGATTGAGACTGATGATGCGCGTCGGGATAGCCATCTTCTAAAAGCTCCAAGCTCCAGGCTCCAAATTCCAAATAAATTCCAAACTCCAATTCTTAAATCTGATCAATGCGACACGGTGCTTTTGGTCATTGGGGATTTGGAATTTCCGCTTCAGCGGCTCTTGATTTGTTCATAACGGTCCCAGTAGAGCGGCGCGAAGGGCGTTTGGTTCTTGTCCAGGACGAATCCGGAAACTTGCGGCAGGGTCGCGAACCATTGTGGCGCCGCTCTGTTCAGGCTCGTTTCAGCCTTTACCGTACCCTGTTGCACGATTTGCACCGCAACGTTCTGGCATAAATTCTCGGTAATCGGCCGGTTGTTCGCAAAACGCGCGAGTACGCGAGGCGGTACGTACATGACCGATCGATTCTCGCGGCCTGCCGGAATATTCACGTGTGTCACTTCGCCGGTGAGAAGGCTTCCATTGAAAAGAATGTAATACTTGAAGGTCAGCTCGTCGGTCAATTCGGGAGTCGCCGTAAATTCAACCTCCACTTGCAGCCAGCGATCACGCTGGTCCGTCTGATATGATTGGCCGCCAGTGTAAGCGAACTGCGGCGCCGGAATCAAGCTCTTGGTGATCTTTGTGATCTTGAAGCCGGTCCCTGGCCCGCGCCCTTGCGCGAACGCGGCGAGCGGCAGAAGCCAAGCAGCCAACAGAACAAAACGAAGATTTGTTTTCATAACTAGATGTCGATTATGCAATAAATCAGCGGCTTTAGTCGAGACCTCCATCGAATCTCCGATTTTGCAATTCGATGCCGCGAGCCCGGAAAAAATTAAAATGACGATCGCACGAGAATACACGGACCGGCTCTGCTGAAAAGCCGCGCGCTCTCAACCGGTGTAGTGCTTGCAGCTTCCTGTGGTGAGCGAGAGTCTCGCCCTTGCCTGTCCGCCGCGGACTTCCTGCCTGACCTTTGGCGCCCTTTAGCGTGTTTGGCGGACGAATCTGCTCGATTACCGACTACCTCGAAGGAACGAACGAGCGGAACCGGGGAAAGCGCACGCTCGACTCTTCGTATGACGCACCGACGGTGATCTGGAATTTGTCATTGCCGACCTCGCCCACCATGTAAGTCTGCGCGACGTCGCCACCGAATTTGCCGCTCGAGCGGCCGTAGAGAAAACCCACTTCCCCGCCGAAATAAATCGGATTCAACGATGAGCTCATCACCTCGTCGGGCGAATCCTTTCCATCGGTTCGATATATCGGGGCGGCGTCTATTCTTTGCACTTCCGCAACTCTCAAGGACGCGTCTGGGAATAGATTGAGCGGCGCCCTGCCCATTCGGCCCAATTCAGTCGAAACCGGCAAGCGCTGTCCGTTAAGAAGCGTCAGCACCGGAAGGCTCTGAAGCAGAACCGAACTGTCTACTGTGCTGAAAATCTCCGGCCGATAAAGGGCGAACGCGGAACCGGCATTCAGCGTCTGCTGCGCGGTAAGGGGAAAGCAAAGACTGAAAAACCCGAGCACGACAAGGAGCGCGCGCTTAATCATGTGAGAATTCTCAGCCGAAAAGCAACGAGCGCCAGCGAAATCTTGGGCGAATTTGAAATGTGCGTTGGGGGCGGTCCGCTTCGACGATTTAACGACTCAACGTGGCGCAGCCAACGATTCCCTGAAATACTCGATGGTCTTTTTGATTCCTTCTTCGAAACGGACTCGCGGTTCCCAGTCCAGAATCTCTTTTGCGCGCGAGATATCCGGTTGCCGCACCTTCGGATCGTCCACGGGGAGCGGTTTGAATTCGGTTGTTGCTCTGGTCCCGGTGAGGCGAATGATTTCATCGGCGAATTGCTTGATCGTCATTTCGCGCGGATTACCCAGGTTGACCGGCTCATGAAAATCGCTCATGGCCAGTTTGAAAATTCCGTCGATCAAATCGGACACATAGCAGAACGAACGCGTTTGCGAGCCATCGCCGAAAACGCTCAATGGTTGCCCGCTGAGCGCCTGCCCGATAAACGCCGGCACCACGCGCCCGTCGCGTAAACGCATTCGCGGGCCGTAAGTATTAAAGATGCGTACAATTTTCGTGTCGATCCTGTGATAGCGGTGATAGGCCATCGTCATCGCCTCGGCGAAACGTTTCGCCTCGTCATAAACGCCGCGGGGTCCGATCGGGTTGACGTTGCCCCAGTAATCTTCTTTTTGCGGATGGACGAGAGGGTCGCCGTAAACCTCCGATGTAGAAGCAAGAATAAATGCCGCAGTCTTTGCCTTGGCCAAGCCCAGGGCGTTGTGCGTACCAAGCGCGCCGACTTTTAACGTCGGAATCGGCAGCTCGAGGTAATCGATCGGGCTGGCCGGCGAAGCGAAGTGGAAGACGTAATCGATTTTTTCTTCGGGCAGAAAAATGAAATCGGAAACGTTGTGCTCAATGAAACGGTAATTCGCGTCTCCAGCCAGATGGCCGATGTTCGCTGTGTTGCCCGTGATCAGATTGTCGATCGCGATCACGTGGTGCCCTTCCGCCAGCAAACGGTCGGTCAGGTGCGATCCGAGGAAGCCAGCGCCGCCAGTAACGACTGAAATGGGATTTTGCGCGCGCGCTGGCATTTGCGGGTTTTTATCTAACGGCTAACGAGAAAGTTTGCCAGCAGGAAGTGGCAACAAAATGACGAATCAAGCTCGAATGCTCAAATGGCGAAAGGCGGCACACGCAGACGTTACTTTTTGTCATTCGGATTTCCTGCATTCGTTCGTGCTTCTTAATTCGTGCGTCGTCATTTTTTCATGGCGTCGATCTTGCATGACGAACTGGCGCATGTTCGCTTTCACTCCAAACGTTGACATCTTAGACATAAGTTACATGCGCATTCTCTCCGGCATCCAACCCAGCGGCGTGCTGCACATCGGCAATTACTTCGGCATGATGCGGCCCGCGATTGCGCTGCAGGCGGAGGGCGAGGCATTTTACTTTATCGCCGATTACCATGCGCTCACCAGCGTCCGCGATCCAAGAATGCTGCGCGAGAACAGCCGTCGCATCGCGCTCGATTTTCTTGCCTGTGGTCTCGATCCAGAACGCGCGGCGCTTTTTCGGCAATCGGATGTTCCACAGGTGACGGAGCTGGCCTGGATTTTATCCACGGTTGCACCGATGGGTTTGCTCGAGCGTTCACATTCTTACAAAGACAAACTGGCGCGTGGCTTGGCCGCTACGGTCGGATTATTCAATTACCCCGTGCTGATGGCGGCGGATATTTTGATTTACGACAGCGACGTTGTGCCGGTCGGCAAAGATCAGAAACAGCATATCGAAATCACGCGCGATCTGGCGGTGAAAATGAACGAGACGTTTGGGTCCGAGCCGGACGGGCGGATTTTCAAGTTGCCCGAGCCGCGCATTCAGGCTGCGACTGAAGTTGTGCCGGGAATTGACGGACAAAAAATGAGCAAAAGTTACGGCAACAACATCGACATCTTTGGTGATGAGAAAGAAACGCGAAAACGCGTGATGAGCATTGTGACTGATTCGACGCCGGTGGAAGCGCCGAAGGACCCGTCAGGATCGACGATCTTTCAGCTCTACTCGCTTGTTGCTTCAAAAGACGAAGTCGCGGAAGTGCGCGAGCAGTTTCAAAAAGGTGGAACCGGCTACGGCGAGTTCAAAAAGCAACTGTTCGAAAAACTCTGGGAACATTTCGCGCCGATGCGCAAACGCCGGGAAGAAATGCTCGCCGAGAAGTCTTATATCGACAACGTGCTCGCGCGCGGCGCCGAGCGCGCCAATGAAATTGCTGATCAAGTGATGCAGCGCGTGCGAAGAGCGGTCGGTCTACGCTAGCCGCGAGACTTCGACAGAGTCGGCCTTTTCACACGTGCTTCGATCTGCTTGCTTTCAGCCTCAGCTACCTTGATATCTTTGGCCTTCGTAACGTAGGTCAGAATTGAATTCCAGAATCCTGAACCGCCGCTAGCCAACAGACCAAGAGCAAGCTTTCCGATGAAATCATGCGGTATAAAGTCGGGAACTACCGGGCTAGCCAACCAGGCGGTAGTGATACCCGCACCTACAGCAAGTAGCTGAAGCGCAGCCTTCCTCCATCCTTCCTCGACGGATTTTGGCCGTTGTTGATTAAGCCAGGGAACCAATCCCTTGATGATGTCGACGAGCCGCTCTGAGGCTATGCTAAGCGCGACAAGCAACGATATGATGGTTGTTAGTTTAGTCGGGTCCATAAACAAGAGTGCAATTCTTGCCGGGACTGAGTTCCATCTGTCAATAGGGAAATGACCACGAGGATATCGAGATCGGTCAGGCTATCAGCCGAACCAGTAGCGACGATCCGGATCCACATCATTCCAAACGCGAAGATTGATAAAGTCGTGGGAGAGCGTGGCGGCGTGATCAAGATCAAGCTGCGCGCGCCGGCTGTGGAAGGAAAAGCTAACACCGCTCTGCGCTGTTTCCTCGCCGAAGAATTGAATGTCCCTCAGCGGTCAGAGGTCGCGCGACAAGATGATTCGTATCGATGGGTTAAGGGAAGAGGCGATTCGCAGATTCCTCGTGCCAAGAACTTGAACCAGGCGCTAATCGAGTTAAGGCCGCGGTGTTAGCGTGGCGCTTGGGTCATTCCGCGATTCGCGCCGCGCGACGTTCGCGCACTTCTTTTAATCTCTCTTGCAAGTAGTGGGGCGGCGACAATTCCTCGGCTCGCAAGTATTCCGCTTCCGCACGATCTAAATCACCGATCTCGAAATAAATATTCCCGAGGTATGCATGCGCGTAGTACTCGTTTGGATGTTGGGCCAAAATCTTCTTCGCGAGGCTAAGCGCTGTGCTGTAATCACATTTGTACATGGCTTCGTCGACTTTTGACCAGGGAGTTGTCACGTGGCGGGAAATTCGGACACGAGGTAAACAGCGATTACTAGGATTGCGATAGCGAGGAGAATGATCCACCACTGGTTTGTGTGGTGCAACCCACGCAACTCAGAAAGAATTTGCTGATTGATGTCTTTCTTTTCGCTCGCTGTCTAAGTGGCAGGGCCTTGCTCGAAATCTTCCGAAAGCTCCGGACCTTTCGCTTCCAAAATTCGCGCTGCCTTTTCAGCTTGATCCTCAGCGACGAGTAATCGGATCGGCATGGCCATTGTTCCGCCGCCATATAAGTTCACGTTCTCGTCCGCCAGGGCGCAAAAGATCTCGTGATCATCGAGCCGCGATTTCGCGATCGCAGCTTCCACGGATTCGAATAAGTGCGCAGCGTAACCATGTCCTACCGATCTTGTTCGCGTCGAATAAGCCGTTTCGGAGCCGCGTTGTACCATGCGATACCGAGAGCTTCGCGCACTCTATCGATATTCGCCGCCGGTAAATACACGTTTGTGTTTCCCTGGCGTCCCCATGCGCCTTTGACGGGCCGGAACACGTCAGGAGCCGAGCGAACAAAACCTTTTTGCTCTGCCGCCGTCAGCTTCACCACTGCCCAATTATCATCCGGGTAACCGAGAGTGGCGAAGATTTTCCCACGCACGCGGAAATCAGGATGACTCATGTGCGCGGATTCAACTGCGGCGGGAAAACTTAGCGCAATTGTCCGAAAATCGTCACACGTCATGTCACTTGGCCACGAACAGAGCTACGACGAACTGACCTGCGCCCTCAACGGCCCCGGGTTTGACGGGCTGGTTTAGTTTGCCCTGGCGGCTTCGTCTCCGTGGTTGCGGCAGTATCGCGGTAAAACAAGACGCCGTGCGCGCGCAAATTAGTGATCAGCGCGTGCAGATCGTTCGCTAACTGCTGATCGTTTAAGAGAGTGGCTACCAAACCTTTTCCCTGGGTTGCGCTACGCAGCGCCGCGCGCGCGTCGCCGATCGCGTTTTGCAAATTATCGGCAGCTTTTTTTGCCGACCCCATCGTTGAATCCGCTTTCTCGATCACTCCATCCAATTTTTTTGAAGATTGCGCCAGCGCGCCGGTGGCCTGGTTCAAATGCTCCATACTCGACTTCAGATTCTCCATGTTGGCAGGGGAGAGTGTGTCTTGATTCAGACGGTTCACAGTTGTGTCGATCTTTTGCACGGTTCCGCGCAGATCCTTCACCAAGCCGCCGCCTTCGCGGGTAAGATCGTCAATGCCAGTTTCTCGTGCGCCGCTGAGGTGGGTGTTTGGCGCCAGAAAAGCCTTCGGCTGCCCGGGCGGCATCACTACGTTCACGAAGCGATCGCCCAGCAGACCGGAACTTCCCACGGTGAATTTGCTTCCTTCAGGAACCTTAATGTAATCATAAATTTTGAGCGGCACATCCACGCCCTGACCTTCGCGAACCATTCGCGGGCCACCCGAGACTTTTCCGATTTTCGCTCCCGCAAGCAAAACGTCGGAACCTTTCAACAGGCCGCTCGCGTCGGTGAAGCGAACGGTGAGCGGATAATAGGTCCTAAAACCTTCGCCGAGACGGCCAAACTGCACAACCAGCGCACCCAGCATCGCTAATCCAACGAAAACGAAAGCGCCGACTTTAAATTCCAAACCTCGTTCGTGCCGATTCATTGAACGCTAATTGTCGGTCTTACTGTTAATTTTCGCAAGGTAGCGGCGGTTCACCCACCTTCGCTGCGCTACGGCGTGGCAGGCCCGGACCGCGCGTTGCAGACGTGAATACACGACGCTGTGGGCGATTGACCTCAATCGCCCACACCTTCGGAGCGGCCGAGCAAGAAATCCTGCAAAATCGGATCGCTCGTCTGCTGCAGTTGGTTCGGTGTGCCGTAGAAATAAATTCGACCTTCGTGCAAATAGGCGACATGATTAGCGACATCGAACGCGCTTTTCATGTCGTGCGTGACCACGACGCTGGTCATTCCCAGCCGCTTCTGTAACCGGCGAATCAGGCGATTGATACTGTCGGAGACGACCGGGTCGAGTCCGGAAGTCGGCTCATCGTACAACACGCAGGAGGGCCGGCGAACGATAGAGCGCGCAAGACCGACTCGCTTCTTCATTCCGCCGCTCAGACTCTCCGGCATTTTTTCTTCCTGACCTTCGAGCTCCACTACGTCGAGCATCTCGCGAACTTTTTCGCGCAAAACTTTAGGGTTGCGTTCGCCTGCTTCTCGCAACGGAAACGCGATGTTTTCCGCTACGGTCATCGAATCAAAAAGCGCAGCACCCTGAAAGAGAATGCCTATCTTTTCTCGTACGGCGCCGAGCTGGCGCTCGGTCAATCCAATAATATTTTGGCCTTCGACCCAAATTTCGCCCACGTCCGGTTCCATCAAACCTACCAGATGTTTCAGCAAGACGCTTTTGCCTCCGCCGCTGCGACCGATGATGGCGAGCGTTTCGCCACGCGCGACCTCGAGATCGACGCCGCGCAAAATTCCCTGTTCCCCAATCTTCTTTGCCAATGAACGCACCGCGATCATAGGCGACGAATTACCGGGGACCAGATGAGATTTAGTGGACGGCTTTGGAGATGGCGGCGCTTCGATCATCGCAACGCACAACTTTCAACGCACAACTCTCAACTCTCAACTGCCTCGTATTACTGGTATCCTGCCGGATAAATGATGTTGAGCAACATCGTGAGGAAGAAATTGCAAATCAGGATCGCGAGCGAGGAGTTCACCACGGCTTCAGTCGTCGCGCGGCCGACACCGACGGCGCCTTCACGCGCGCTCAACCCTTTCTGACAACTGATGAACACAATCAAGACTCCAAAACAAAATGCTTTCGACAAGCCCATGATGATGTCGCGATTGCGCGTCCAGCGCACCATGTTCGCCATGTAATAAGTGCCATTGATCTCGAGCATAAAAATCGCGACGAAATAGCCAGCAGCGATGCCGACGGCAATACATTCGGCTACCAGCAGCGGCATCGACACCATCATGGCGAGCGCACGCGGCACGACCAGATAATCGGTCGGATAAACTGCGAGCGCTCGTAACGCGTCGATCTGTTCGGTCACTTTCATTGTGCCGATTTCCGCCGACATCGCCGCGCCCACACGACCCGCTACCATCAATGCGGTGAGCACTGGGCCAAGCTCGCGACAGATTGATACCGATACCACTGCGCCGGTGGCCGATCCCATTCCGATTTTGTTAAATTGAAAGAACGTTTGAGCCGCGAAGACCGCGCCGGTAAACGCACCCGTGATCACGACTACAAGTTGTGAAAGCAAGCCAATTTCGACGACTTGAGTGAGAAATAATTTCCAGCGGAGCTTGTGCGTAAAAATAGAACGAAACGTGTCGGCCGCGAGCAGCACAACCTCCCCCAAATATTGAAAGAACGCGAGCAGCGGCGCGCCTAGCGCTCTGAAAAAACGAACGATCATTGGCTCTGGTGAATAGTGATTTGTCAATGGTGAATGATCGGATGCGCAAGGCTCGTTGAGGATTCACCTTCACTGAGCACCATCCACTTCCGGAAAGCAATTGGTTGGCTGGGAACCTAGCGAGCCGGCCGCAGCGATGCAATGCTTTGTGTTTCGCGACGCGAGAGTTTGCGCGCGGAGCAAACCTGCGATAAAAAGATGCCGATCCAGACAATGAGGCGCGCCGTTCACCTTCTCCTCGCTAGCGATCTTTTGCTTGGCGCGCTCTTTCTTAGTAGCTGCCAAACCCTGCCGCAAGGGATCCAGCAAGCAAGAATCGAGATGGCACAACGCATCGCTGCCGAAGCGCCGGGAGATTATTTTATTGGCCGGCGTTATTACAAACCTGATTACAAGTTCTGGGGCTACATCCGCCGTCCCGGTCAGCCCTGGAGCGAGGCGCAATTGGTGATGTTGAATGAAAAAGAGAAGCTTGCGCCGGACCGCGAACGCCTCGAGTTCGGGAGCGACAACAACTACGAATACAAACTCTATGGCTCCTTTAGCGGCGACAAGGTTTACGAGCCGGCGAGCAACGGGATTTATCCAGAGTTTGTCTTGAAGGGTTACGAATTAATTTCGATGAACCCATCACCAATTTTCAAAAGTCAATTCCGCGGCACCGCCACGGGCCAACTTCGCTACGTAGTCGAAAAACCGGAATGAATCGTTGGCTTCGCTACGTTAAATCGTTGCCTCCTTGCCTAACACTTCAGCGCGCCGTTGAATCGGAGCCGTTGTGACGATATAATCGTTTAAACGAATCACGTGTATGCAGGACGTGGAAATGACGAAATCCGAATGAGCAATGTCGAAGGAATGAGAACAAAGCTCGAAAAACGAAGGGTGAGCGAGCGGGCCGCGCCAGGCAGCAAACCTCAAAGGGCAAACTTCCGTATTGTCATTCCGAGCGAAGTCGAGGAATCTCTCGCTGTTAGTTCTGACACGGCATTATTTGTAATAAAGTAAGAGATGTCTCGACTCCGCGCGAAATGACAGAGGCCGCGAGCGCCTTGAACAAAAGGGACCCTCTTGCCGAGGAATTCTTGCGCTATCTCGGGGTCGAGAGAAATGCTTCGTCGCGCACGCTCAAAGCATATCGCCAGGCGCTGACTGCGTTTCGGGCGGAGAACAAAACACCGTGGAAAAAATGCACGGTGGACGATTTTCGCGATTATCTCTTTGCCATTATGAAGCGCGGGCAAGCGCGTTCCTACGTGCGATTGCAATTCTCCGCGTTGCGCACGCTCTATCAGTTTCTTGCGGCGCGGAAACGGCTGCGACGCAATCCCGTTCGTGAGGTGCAATTACCGAAGATCGAGAAGAAACTTCCGCTCGTGCTCACACGTCAGCAGATCGAAGAGCTCCTCGCAGCGCCAACCCGCGTGGCGAAGAATCGAGCTGCCCCTGTCTGGATGCCGCTGCGCGATGTGGCAATCATGGAACTTTTCTACAGCAGCGGCTTGCGGTTAAGCGAGCTGGCCGCTCTCGATGTTGCCGATGTGGACCTTTTTACCGAGTCGATACGTGTGTTGGGCAAAGGTCGAAAAGAACGCGTTTGCCCGGTGGGTTTGCCCGCGCTGGAGGCAATCTCGCGTTATCGCGCGACCAGCAATGTACATTCCGGACCGCTCTTCATAAACAAAGCGCGCGGGCGAATATCTACGCGCTCCATCTGGCTTATTCTTAAGCGCTATTTGCGGCACACATCGATTCCAATTTCCATCAGTCCACATAAGCTGCGGCATAGCTTCGCGACGCACCTGCTCGATCGCGGCGCTGATCTGCGCAGTGTTCAAGCGTTGCTCGGCCACGCCAGTCTTTCCACGACGCAAATTTACACGCACGTGACCGTCGAACGGCTGAAAAAAGCCTATGCGGACGCGCATCCGCGAGCGTGATTGGGGTGGGGTCTCGACCGTCGGGGGGAGCCGAAAGGCTCTAGCTCGCTGCGGGCGCAGCCGCGCTGGTCTGCGGTTGCGATTCGGCGACGTGGAAGCTCAATTTTCCGTCGGCGGCCATAACCTCAACACGGTCGCCCGCCTTGACGTGTCCACGCAGCAATTCCTCCGCCAGCGGGTCCTCGAGATAACGCCCAACTGCGCGACGCATCGGCCGTGCGCCATAGTCCGGATCGTAGCCTTTCTCGATGAGGAATTCCTTCGCGCTCGGGTTCAGCTCGATATGAACGTCTTTCGCTTTGATGCGCAGAAGCACCTTGTTCACTTCCAGATCGACGATGCGCAACAACTCCGGTTTGCCGAGCGAATGGAAGACGATGATCTCGTCCAGCCGGTTAAGAAACTCGGGTTTAAAAACGCGCTTGGTCTCTTCGAGGATCTTGTCGCGCATCGAAACGTAATCATGTCCTTCGCGTGGCGCACCGAAGCCCATCACGGTTTGTTTTTTGAGCAATTCGGCACCGACGTTCGAGGTCATGATGATGATTGTGTTCCGGAAATCGATCTTGCGGCCTAACGAGTCGGTGATTTTCCCGTCCTCCAGAATCTGCAGGAGCAGGTGCATCACGTCCGGATGCGCTTTTTCAATTTCGTCGAAAAGCACAACCGAATAGGGCCTGCGCCGCACCGCTTCGGAAAGTTGTCCGCCCTCTTCGTAACCGACGTAGCCTGGCGGCGAACCGATCAATCGCGAGGCGGTAAATTTTTCCATGTATTCCGACATGTCGATCTGAATCAATGCGTCGGCATCGCCGAACATGAACTCGGCCAGCGTGCGCGCGAGATAGGTCTTGCCGACTCCGGTTGGGCCGAGAAAGACAAAGGAGCCGATCGGACGCTTGGGATCTTTCAAATCGGCGCGCGAGCGGCGTAACGCTTTGCTGATGGCGATGACCGCTTCGTCCTGACCAATGACCCGCTGTTTCAGTTCGGCTTCCATCATGAGCAGCTTTTGCGTTTCCTCCTGCTCCATGCGCTGGAGCGGAACGCCGGTGACTTTCGAAATGATGTGCATCATGTCGTCAGCCGTCACCACTACTTCTTTCTCTTCGCGCTCCTCACGCCATTTGGTCAGAATTGCATCGAGCTTTTCCTTGGTTTGTTTTTCTCTGTCGCGAAGCGCGGCGGCCTTTTCGAAGTCCTGCGCTTTAATCGCCGCCTCCTTTTCAAGGCGAATCTCTTCGATTTCCTTCTCTATCTCTTTGACATTAGGCGGCCGCGTCATGGCGTTGATGCGCGCGCGTGCGCCGGCTTCATCCATTACATCGATCGCCTTATCGGGAAGAAAGCGTCCGGTAATATAACGGTCGGAAAATCTGACTGCTGTCTCGAGCGCTTCGTCGGTAAGTTTCGCCTTGTGATGGGCCTCGTATTTCGGGCGCAGACCTTTGAGGATTTGAATGGCTTCATCGACGGTTGGCGCATCGACCTTTATGGTTTGGAAACGGCGCTCGAGTGCTGCGTCTTTCTCGATGTACTTGCGGTACTCGTTCATCGTCGTCGCGCCGACGCACTGCAATTCGCCCCGGCTCAGCGCGGGCTTGATGATGTTCGACGCGTCCATCGCGCCCTCAGCCGAACCCGCACCCACGATCGTGTGCAGCTCGTCGATGAAAAGGATCACTTTCTTGGAACGACGAATCTCGTCCATCACCGCCTTGATACGCTCTTCAAATTGGCCGCGGTATTTTGTTCCGGCCACCATTAGCGCCAGATCAAGCGTGATCACGCGTTTGTCGCGCAACAATTCGGGCACGTTGCCGCTTCCAATCTCCTGTGCCAGCCCCTCGGCGATGGCCGTTTTGCCAACGCCTGCTTCGCCGATCAGGACTGGATTATTTTTCGTCCTCCGGCAAAGCACTTGAATGACGCGCTCTATTTCATTACGCCGGCCAATTACCGGATCGAGTTCGCCCTTTTTCGCCAACTCGGTCAGATCACGGCCAAACGCGCGGAGAGCCGGGGTCTTAACATCTTTTTTCGTCGGTTCGCCGCCTTCCTGGTCCGATTCGGAGGGCGTGAAATTTGGATCGAGTTCTTTAAGAATCTCGTTGCGGGTACGTTCGATATCCACTTCAAGACTCTTCAGCACTCGCGCGGCGACGCCTTCGCCTTCACGCAAAAGGCCCAACAGAATGTGTTCCGTGCCGACATACGAATGATTAAGCGCTTTGGCTTCCTTGCCGGCGAGCGCCAGCACTTTCTTAACACGCGGCGTATATGGAACGTTGCCGACCATCTTGGTTTCCGGTCCCGAGCCGACCTGCTTCTCCACCTCCATGCGCACGGTCTCAAGGTCGAGACCCATCTTCTGCAGGACGTTCACGGCTACTCCCTGTCCCAGTTTGATGAGACCCAGGAGCAAATGTTCGGTCCCGACGTAGTTGTGATTAAAGCGGTCGGCCTCCTTACGGGCGAGCGCCAGCACCTGTTGAGCGCGCGGTGTGAAATTATTCATTATTCGATGGCATCGGCAATCGAGCCATTGCCCGACTCCCTCGCCATCTTACTAATATCAGGTTTGGGGAAGAGTTTCAAACGCTCGCGAATAATTTGGGCGCGCAGATGGTCGCGCTCTTCGGCATTTAGTTTTTGTTGAGAACTTTTCTGCAAATGCGCGGGCTGTGTGTCGATGAACAGTTCGTCGATAGGCAAACGCCGCTCCTCCGGAAACGCACCCAGATCGACACCGAGCTTGATAATCGACAACAAGTTGAGCGCTTCCTTTGAAGCCATCGCGTGCGCGAACGTCAAAACGCCGTAGGCGCGGCCGATCTGATCCGAAAGAGTATTTTGTTTTTTCTGGAGCAAGACCTGTCGTGCGTCGTGTTCTTTCTCGATAATTGTTTCGATCACCTTGGTCAGCCGATTAATGATCTCCTCTTCCTTTTCGCCGAGGGTCGTTTGATTTGAAATCTGGAAAAGGTTGCCCATCGCTTCGGTCCCTTCGCCATAAAGACCACGTACGGCCAGGCCGATTTTGCTCACGGCTTGGATGACCTGATTAATCAGTTCGCTCAAAACAAGCCCTGGCAAGTGCAACATCGCGGAGGCACGCATGCCGGTGCCCACATTGGTCGGGCACGCGGTCAAGTATCCGAGGCGCTCATCAAAGGCGAACTCCAGTTCATTTTCGAGCGCAGTATCGATCTTATCGACGAGTTTGAATGCCTGTTTCAACTGCAAACCGGATCGGATTGATTGCATGCGCAAATGATCTTCTTCGTTGATCATGACGCTAAGGGTTTGCCGGCGATTGACCACCACCGCGCTGCCCGCGCCCTTGGCGGCATGCTCGCGACTGATCAGATGACGCTCGACCAGCACCTGCCTGTCCAGCGCCGAAAGGTCCTGCAGGCTTTCAGAAAAAGAATCCTGCATTTCGGACAGCTCCTCGACACACGGCCTAACGAGATCGAGGATCGAAGTGCGTTCCGCCTTCTTGGCCCAACCCGGAAAAGGGCGGTCGCGCAAATTGCGCGCAAACCGCACGCGACTGGTGATTACGATTTGGTGATGAGGCCCTTCACCGCGCAGCCATTCTCCGGCAGTAGCCAGCACATTGGAAAATTTCATGGCGAATTCGAGAGATCGCTTTCGAGTTGCTTAATTTGGTCACGCAACGAAGCGGCCGTTTCGTACTTTTCCTCCGCGACCGCTTTCTGCAGGTTTTCGTTCAAGGCACGCATCCGGTGGTTCAGCTTCATGGCACGCTGCGCGCGTTCTGGCAATTTCCCCACATGCTCGGTACCCTTGTGCATCGCTTTCAACAATCCGCCCAAGCCCTCGGCAAACGTGACATAGCACGCACTGCATCCGAGGCGGCCGGTTTTCTTGAAGTCAGCCTGGCTAAAGCCGCAGACTGGGCATTTTTGTGTCGACGCTCCTTTTTCGATTTCCTCCGCCGCACCGATGCCAAGCAGCAGATCGGCGAGTGCGAAACCGGTGGGATCCTGTACGCCTTTTTCTTTCGAGCAGGCGTCGCAGAGATTCACCTTCTGCATTTTGCCTTCCAGAATTTGTGTCAGGAAGACCGTCGCATCATTGCATTTGCAAACGTCGCACAGCATCTCTTTTAATTAGACCTCGATATTTGGGAAACATTCAACCCCGAATATTTCCTGCGCATCTTCTGCTTCAGAGTCTGCCTTGCTCGACGTCACGCAAAAATCGGCGTGCCGGTTTCGTGCGTCATCTCGCGGAACCGCGCCATTGTGCGCGTGGTAATTGGTCCCGGTTTTCCATTTCCGATCAGGCGTCCGTCGGCTTTGACGACCGGAACAATCTCCGCAGCAGTCCCCGTGAGAAAGCATTCGTCGGCCACAAAAATATCATGGCGGGTGATATCTGTCTCCAAAACTTTAATGCCGAGTTCCGCCGCGATCTCAAACACAATCCCGCGCGTGATCCCGCGCAGAGCACCAGCTGTGATCGGCGGCGTAAAAATTTGGCCCCGCTTGATAACGAAAACATTATCAGCCGTGCATTCGGCAACGTTCCCTGCATCGTTCAACATGAGCGCCTCGTCCGCGTTCGCCAGGTTCGCCTCGATCCGCGCCATCACGTTGTTCAAATAATTGAGCGATTTGACCGCCGGATTAAGCGCGGCCGGATTGCTACGGCGCGTTGCGCAGGTCACGATCGTCAATCCCTTTCGATAAAAGCTCTCGTGATAGAGAGCGATCATCGCGGCAATGATAATCACGCTCGGGCTTTTACATTGCATCGGATTTAACCCCAGATTGCCAATCCCGCGCGTGACCAGCAGCCGGATATAACCGTCACGCAGATGATTTTGCCGGATCGTCTCGAGCACTGCCTCAATCATGTTCCGCACCGTCATTGGAATTTCCAGGCAGATCGAGCGCGCCGAATCCCACAGCCGGGCGAGATGCTCCTCGAGCCGGAAGACGCGCCCGTTGTAAAAGCGAATGCCCTCGAAAATTCCGTCGCCGTAAAGCAGGCCGTGATCGAAGACAGAGACCTTCGCGCTGGCTTCCGAATAGAACTTTCCGTCGATGTAAATCTTGGCTTCCTTGACGCCGGTTGCCGCGCGTGAACGACTTTCGATCGCAGGTTCAACTACTGCATCGGCAGCAGGCTCGTGAGTTTTCGGTTTATCTAACACCGTCACATCAGTGGTTTTCATAATGGCAACAAATATCTCCGGCGTTTAGCGACGCAATTCAAGCTGCAAAATCAAAGTGGCGTAAGCCTCCGGCTGCGCATTCACGGTTCGCACGCGAGACGCTTGCGCTACATTTTTCATTGCAACACCCCGTCTTTGATGTGCATTTGTCGGTCCCCGCGCGCGGCCAGGCGCGCATCGTGCGTCACGACGAGCAATGTTTTATTTCGCTCACGCGAGAGATTCAACAAAAGATCGATAATTGCATCGCCGGTTTTCGAATCGAGATTTCCAGTCGGCTCATCCGCAAAAATGATGTCAGGATTATTGGTCACCGCGCGCGCAATGGCGACGCGTTGTTGTTCGCCGCCTGAAAGCTCTGCTGGCAGATGATGCAGACGATCGCCCAGACCGACGGCGGCCAGACTCTCTTCAGCGGCGCTTCTTGTCGCCCTGCGCCCAATCATCGCCGGCAAGAGGACATTTTCCAATGCGGTTAACTCGGGTAGCAGAAAGTAGCCTTGGAACACAAAACCCATCTTTTCATTCCGAAGGCGCGCCTGCGTAGCTGAGCTGCCATTATAAAGCCGGCGTCCTTCGAACTCGACCGTGCCCGATTCTGGCCGCTCCAGTCCGGCCAACGTATAAAGGAGAGTGGTCTTCCCCGCACCGGAAGCACCCGAGAGAAAGACCGCCTCGTTGTGCGCGACCTCCATCGAGATGCCGCGCAGGACTTCAATGCGCCGAGAACCCATTCGGAATGATTGGAAAAGATCGTGGGCAATTAATTGCGGCGATGATTTCATCGAGTTGGAGGCAGAGTAATGAAGTTGCAAAAAGCTCCAGGTTCCAAGCCCCAACATCCAAAAAAACTCCAAATCCCCAAATTCCAAATCCGCACAACCTTTTGGAACTTCGAGGATTGTGATTTCCTAGGAACTTGGGGTTTGGAGCTTTTCAAAACTCCATTACTCCCGCTTCACTACTCCATTTGCTATCTGTATGTCAAAAAGCCGCCGGTGAAATCATTCCGCGGCGGCTTTCGTGATGGGAATTTTCGTTATGCAATTCCCAGCGATTGCAGTGTCGGCTGATCAATTGTTGAGGTGGTGTAGAGCCCATGGTCGCGCTGATAATCTGCGACTGCGGCCCGCGTAAGGGGCCCAAGCAGACCATCCACTTCGCCATGATAATACCCCTGCTGCTGCAGCGCGGACTGGACATTGGCGGTCACCTGATCGGGCGGCAAGCCATTATAGCCGTAGATCGGGCCATCATAGGCATAATATGCATTAGGAGCGTAGCCCCAAGCCGGGATCCAGTAGCCCGAATTCCAAGCATACCATCCACCGTATACGAAAACTACCCGGTTGTAACGGCCCCTCCACCAGTTCCTGTCGTGCCATTGTGATGAATAGTTGCGAAAAACCGTATACCTTGAGCCTTGCCAGTTTTGACTCCCTTGGATGTGTCTGCCTTGCTGGAAGTTTACGGCTGCGACTTTTGTTGGACGCGACTTCGTTGGCAGATTGAAATGCTGCGCCTTGAACGGCTTGCCCTTTGCCGTGCCGGTTGCCGTGAACTTGCCTGCCGTCGTCGCGGCGGAAGCCTTCGCTGGCTTGCCTGTTGCTACTCCTTTGGCTCCTCCCGGCGGTTTGTGATAGGTCTCGCCTGACCCCGCTCCCGGTTGCTTACCTTTTCCTTTTTCAGCGTGTTTGCCAACTCCCACTTGTCCGCCGGCTCCTGTCGACTTACCGACACCTGTCGGTTTGCCTGCTCCTGCCGCTTTACCGGTTTCAGCCGACCTGCCTACTGCTTTTCCTTTCGGTTGCGAAACGTGCGCTGCGGGCGGGGCCGCTTTCTTTGGCGCTGGTTTCTTTTCCTTCTTTTGCTCTTGCGCACCGCTCGCGGCGAATGCAAGCGCGAGACTGCAAATTAAAACAAGAAATATTCTCATAAGTTTTTTCCTTCTGGGTTGTTAGACCTTTTGATGTCTTTATTTATTCAACGTCGGAGCGTTCCTTTCTGGATGCCTCATAAGCGGGTATGGGTTGCTGCTCGCGCAGATTTTGTCGTCGCAAACAATCTGGAAAAACTGCCGTGAGCAATCCGATTTGACGATTCAATGATTTAACGAATTCCATGTGCTATGGCGCTCCTGACGGAGCTTGGGGAATTCTCAACTCGGTCTAGAAGACAGGATCCGCCTTGGCCGACAGCAAGCGCCGCCAGATCTTCTGGAAAAAAAAGCCGCACGGTGAAATTCGCCGTGCGGCTCTCTGCGAAGGAGATTGCCTACCTTACGCCAAACCGAGCGTCGCCAGGGTGGGCCTATCGACTGCCGAGGTGATCGCCAATCCATGGTCAGCTTGAAAAGCTGCCAGCGCCTGCCGCGTTTCCGGTCCGAGGATTCCATCGGCCTGCCCGACGTAATAGCCGTCACGCTGCAATTGGATTTGCACGTTCACGATAACCTGGTCGGGCGTCAGATCGCCGTAACCGTAAATGGGCCCGTCATACGGATAGTAAGCGTACGGATCGTACCCCCAGGCCGGATACCAATAACCCGTATTCCAGTACCACCACCCGCCGCTCACAAAGATGACGCGCGTGTAGTGATTTCTCCACCAGGTACGGTCATGCCATCTCCGGTTGTAATTGTAAAACGCGGCATAGTTCGAACCGCGAAAACGATCGCTCCGCCACCTGTTGACGATGCGGGCGTTTCTTGCGCGATTAATCGCCACGTTATTGCGAGCGGCGATTCTTGCATTGGCGTTTGCGGCCTGCGCGTTGCGTAGTCTTGCCGCCTCTGTGCGGTTAGTTCGCAGAGTATTTGGCCTAGCGAGGCTTCTCTCGCGATTAATCGCCGTGCGGTGGCGAGCGGCCACTGCTGCGCTGGCATTAGTAGTTCGCACGCTCCGCATTCTTGCCGCCTCTACCCGGCTACTTCGCAAAGCTCTGGCACGAGTGACTGAACTGGATCTGGTCCGTGGTGTCGCCGCGATAGGCCGTTGATGAGATCGCGCGGTTGAAAAACTTCGCGTTGTTCGAATCGGCGCGGAGTGGCCTCCACCTCTTGCCGACGCCGTATGCGCGCTTGGCGCGCTCTTCACCTTCGCCGACCTGGTTGCTGGTCTGTCCTTTGGAGCGCCCCATGCCGTAAGCGCTAGCGCGAGGCTGCCGATACATGTTAAAAGCACAATACGTTTCATAGTTTTCCTCTATTTTCCTTTATCTCATTTAACTCTGATGGCGCTGGGCGTGTTGCGGTGTTTTTGTTTAGCAACGCTGTTGGCGCACTGCTTCGAACAGCACAATTGCAACTGCTGTCGCCAGATTCAGACTTCGCGTCCCGTGCATCGGGATCGTGATGCAATTGTCGATGTTGGTCACGAGCAGAGTCTCAGGCAGCCCCTTTGTTTCGCGACCGAAAACGAGAAAATCGTCCTGCCTAAACGTCACATCATAATAAGCACGTTTGGTTTTCGTCGTCAGAAAAAAATAACGTGTATTCGGTGACTGCGTGCGCTGCAAGTCATTGAACGAATTCCATAACCGCACGTTCACTTCGTCCCAATAATCAAGCCCAGCGCGTTTCAGTTGTCGATCGTCCATGGAAAACCCGAGTGGCTTAACCAGATGCAGTGTCGATTGCGTCGCCAGACAAAGCCGCCCGACATTCCCAGTGTTGGGCGGAATCTCCGGTTCAATCAGGACAACGTTGAACATGCTGCAGCCCCGGCACCGTTGATGCCGGCCCACCGCGATCATTGATCGCGGCTACAACTTGCCCGCTACGAATTTTTCGAGTTTCACGACATCGGCGGCAAATTTGCGAATGCCTTCCGCCGTTTTTTCCGTCGCCATCGCGTTATCATTCAGGAGATAACGAAATTTCTTCTCGTCGAGCTCCAGTCGCTTCACGTCCGCCCTCTTTGCCTTCGCTGGATCGAGCTTGCGTTCGACCGGCTGGTACGACTCCGAAAGCTCCTTCATTAGTTCGGGGCTGATGGTCAGCAAATCGCAACCGGCCAGCTCGAGAATTTGCCCTCTGTTTCGGAAGCTCGCGCCCATGATTTCGGTTTTGTAATCGAATTTCTTGTAATACGTATAAATTTCGTCAACTGAATGCACGCCAGGGTCTTCTGGGCCAGTATAATCGCGCTTGTTAGCAGCCTTGTACCAATCGTAAATCCGGCCAACAAACGGTGAGATCAACTGGACCTTCGCCTCTGCGCAGCGTACCGCCTGAGGCAACGAAAACAGGAGCGTCAAATTGCATCTGATCCCATCTTTTTGAAGCTGCTCGGCCGCGTTGATGCCCTCCCAAGTTGATGCAACTTTAATCAGGACGCGCTCGCGCGGAATTTTTCGCTCTTCGTAAAGTTTCACGAGCTGTCGCGCTTTCTTAATCGACCCTTCGACGTCAAAGGAAAGGCGCGCATCGGTTTCCGTCGAGACGCGACCCGGCACAATCTTCAGAATCTCGCAGCCGAATTGCACAAGCAAGTGATCGACGATGTTCTCAATCTGCGCCGCCCCACTCAATCCGGACTTTTTTCGATCCGTAAGCACTTCGTTGAGCAAATGTGCGTACTCTTGTTTTTGCGTCGCGGCATAAACCAAACTTGGATTCGTCGTCGCGTCCTGCGGTTTGAATTCCTTGATCGATTCAAAATCTGCCGTGTCGGCAACGACTTTGGTAAACTTCTTAAGCTGATCGAGCTGATTCAGCTTCGTTTCGCTTTTCTTGGGTTCGACAACTGTTGTGCTCATGATTGACCTCCAATTTTATTCGCCTCGAAAACGCATTTCGCGCGCATTTAGATGGTACGCCTCGCGCGGACATGGCACAACCCGAATTCGATCCTGTACCCCGAAAGAATTCGGGGTGTCGGCCGCACCGTCCGTTTGCAGGTCTTAAACAGAAACGGGCCGGCTTGACGCAACGGCTCGCTTCGACCCAATCGCGGCTTTAACGAAGTTATTTCCAAGCTCCCACATTGGCCCCGGAAATTTGCGGCATTCCATTAGCACGTCATCCAATGCGTTAACGAACATGTCGATCTCGCGCTCACCAATGGTCAATGGCGGCAGGATTTTCATCACGTCCATGGCATGTCCGGCCACTTGGGTGAGAACACGATGCTTGCTCAACATTTGGGTCACGATCATTTGCGCGAAAAGAACCTTGTCGATCTTGTGCAACAACTTCCACGCCATTTTGAGTTTGAACTCCTGGGGTTCGTGGAATTCGATTCCGATCATCAGGCCTTTGCCGCGCGCTTCCTTGATAAAGGAATGTTTCCCGCGCAACGCATCGATCTTCTCCACAAGCAGCGCACCCATTCTGGCCGCGTTCTCGATTAAATTTTCCTGATCGATGATCTCCAACGCGGCGAGCCCGCAAGCCATCGCCAGGTTATTTCGTCCGAACGTCGTCGAGTGTACGACACAACGGTCCATGCGCGAAAAAGTTTTCTGGTAAATCTCGCGTCGCGTCACGATCGCGCCGCACGGCACATAACCGCCGCTCAAAGTTTTCGCCAGCGTAATGATGTCCGGCTCCAAATTCCAATGCTGGAATCCGAACATCTTCCCGGTGCGGCCAAGCCCGGTCTGCACTTCGTCGGAAATCAAGAGGGTTCCGTATTTGCGGCAAAGTTCTTGTGCACGAACAAAGAAATCCGTCTTCGGTGTTTGGCAGCCTTTTCCCTGCACGGTCTCAATGACGAACGCGGCGACATCGCCCGAACGCAGTTGCCGATCTAACGCGTCGAGGTCGTCAATCGGCACACGCGCATCGAAACCTTCCATGAGCGGCCCGAAGCCTTCGGTGAAACTCTCGCAGCCCATCAACGAGAGAGCACCGAGACTCAACCCGTGAAATGCGCTCGTTAACGAGAGCGCCCGTTTCCGTCCCGTTGCGGCGCGTGCAAATTTCGTAAGCGCCTCCGCCAGTAACCCGCTCAGAAGCGAACAATCCATCTGCACCATGTTGGGCAGATCGAGATCGAGCACATCACGAATCGCCTGCTTCACAACCGGATGATTCCGCCCGATGTTAAAAACGCTGTAGCCACTCAGAAAATCCAGATACGGCTGGCTATCCATGTCGTAGAGATACGCCCCTTCGGCCCGCGCATAGACTTTGTCGAACCCGATTACCCGCTGCGCCGCCACCAGTATACGGTTCACATGCCGTTCGTGGAGCTGGTAATTTTCACCCAGCCGCGCCGCCACGATTTCCTTTAGATCAAAAGCCATCATACAAAGTTCTGCGATGTCCGTACGGAACGCAACTGTTACGGCTTCCAATCGTGATAAACTTGATGGGCGCCCATCCCCAGATTGGTCTTTCCTGGAGAATATCGTTCCAATTGTGCAGCGAGCCATTGGAACCATTCAAAAGTTTTCTGTGAACCGCTGCGACGGCGTTCTTCTTCGACATAGGGCCGCACTTTACGCCAGGCCAGACGAACGGTTCCGCCCATTAAGTCGGCAACCACATGCAAGGGAACAATCCGCGCATAAACAGAATAGCCAAGCCCTTCGAGAATTACGCCCACCGCTTGCACCGCAGCCAATACATGCGCGTCCCCTTCGATCGCCGACGTAGTCGATCCATCCGGAATATTGTGCACGATGATCATCGACTTCATCCACTCCGGAGTGAGGATCGCTTGAACAGCGGCAAAGGCCGCCCGTTCCTGCCGCGCTCGTCGCGACCGCTGTGCTTCGACCAAGCCGAAAGCGACGCCGGCAATAAGAGTGAGTGCAGTCGCGACATTCGCGATCGTCGCAAGATCCATTGATTTATCAATATCAGTGCTGATGGCGGTGTCGAAGCCGAAACTCCTGACGAAAAAAAGCCGCAGGGTTCCCGCTGGAACCCTGCGGCTTTGAGCTTGCGAATTATTTTCGCTTAATCTTCGTCCACAACTACATGATCGACCACGCGCGTTTCGCCCGTGCCTGTGTAGTAAACATGCACACGCTGACCCGGCTTGAGCGCTGATGTAACGACATGCCCGGCGCCGTTCACGATTCGCGCGGCCGTGCCCAGAGCGAAGCTGACCGGACCTTCGTCGCTCTTAACCACAATCGTCTTGCTGGGCTCATAGGTGGTCACCGTGCCGGCAGTGTAAGTTGTGGTTGTTTGTGTTGTCGTTGTTGGTTCTGTCGCTGTCGTTTGCTCAGTCGTTGTCGTGCTGGTTTGCCCAAAAGCCAAGGGCGTAACGAGCGCGCAGACGAGAGCAATAATTATTTTCTTCACTATAATGCCTCCCTGTTTATGTTGATGTTTACCCCCAAACTTCGTAGCTGGGGGACTTGGCGGACGCTCCTATAGTGTCGCGCGGCCGTCTTCCTGTTTGACCGGCTCCGTGGCGCCGCTATTCGAACTAAATTTCCAATTTGCGTAATTGAGCGGGGCTGCGGATTCGCTAACGTGACGTGCCGATGACGAGCCAAGCGCCGACTGTCGATCCGATTGTGACACCGGAGGTCGTACCACAACACGGCCTTACACCGGAGGAATTCGAGCGGATCAAAAAAATCCTCGGGCGCGAACCGAATTTTACCGAGCTCGGCATTTTCTCGGTCATGTGGAGTGAGCACTGCTCGTATAAGAATTCGAGAAAAGAGCTGAAAAAACTTCCCACCACCGGGCCAAACATTTTGGTGAAAGCCGGCGAAGAAAATGCCGGAGTTGTCGACATCGGCGACGGCTGGGCGATCGCGTTTAAAATCGAGAGCCACAATCACCCAAGCGCAATCGAACCGTTCCAAGGTGCGGCCACCGGCGTTGGGGGAATTATTCGCGACATCTTTACCATGGGCGCACGCCCTGAGTTTTGTTTAAACTCGCTCCGGTTCGGGCCAATTGTAGCGCATGCCTCTGGCTTGCGATCCGATGGACATAGGCAGCGAGACGCTCGCGCTATTCTGGCCAATCGCCGCCTTTTCACCGGCGTCGTCTCCGGCATCGCGCATTACGGTAATTGCATCGGCGTCCCCACCATAGGCGGCGAAATCTATTTTGACGAAAGTTTTGAAGGTAATCCGCTCGTAAATGTTTTTTGTCTCGGCGTGCTGGAGCACGAACAACTCGCACGCGGTGCGGCGCGCGGCGTGGGCAATCCAGTTTTTTACGTCGGCGCGGAGACCGGGCGTGATGGCCTTGCTGGCGCAGCATTCGCGTCGCGTGAATTAACCGAACAATCGCGCGAGGATCGCCCGGCCGTACAGGTGGGCGATCCATTCAAGGAAAAATTATTACTCGAAGCGTGCCTCGAACTGCTCGCGTGCGAGGCCGTCGCCGGAATTCAAGACATGGGTGCGGCCGGCCTAACTTGTTCGACCTGCGAGACGGCCAGCCGCGGCGGAAGCGGAATCGAGATCGATTTAGCGAAAGTGCCAAAGCGCGAGCCTGGCATGACGCCATATGAGATTTTACTGAGCGAATCGCAGGAGCGAATGCTCATTATCGCCAAGCGCGGAAAAGAAAATCTTGTGCGTAAAGTGTTCGAAAAGTGGGACGTGCCTTGCGCAGAGATCGGCCGTGTCACTGGCGACGGTATCATGCGCGTGCGAAACAACAGTGCACTTGCCGCGGAGATCCCGGCCAGCGCGCTTGCTGAAGAAGCGCCCCTCTACTTGCGCGAAGCGAAGCCGCCTTCTTCTGCAGCGGCGGTCTATGACCGCCGCATCGAAGATCTCCCTAAGATCGACAATCATGAAGCGCTGCGCGAGTTGCTGGGTGATCCGACAATCGCGTCAAAAAATTGGGTGTATCGTCAATACGATCACACCGTGCGGACTGGCACAGTTGTAAAACCGGGATCAGACGCCGCCGTATTTTTCGTCCGTTACGCGAATAAAATCCTGGCCGCGACCACCGATTGCAATTCACTCTATTGCGCGCTTGATCCGCGTGAGGGCGGCAAAATCGCCGTCGCAGAAGCCGCGCGCAATCTTACCTGCTCCGGCGCAAAACCGCTTGCTGTGACTGACAATCTGAATTTCGGCAATCCTTATAAGCCGGAGAACTTCTGGCAATTGCGCGAAGCGGTTGAGGGCATCGCTGAAGCCTGCCGCGTATTTGGCACGCCCGTTACAGGCGGAAATGTTTCATTATATAATGAGAGCCCTGCCGGCGTTGTCGATCCAACGCCCACCATCGCGATGGTCGGTTTGATTGATGACGAAAAGCACATCACCACGCAGTGGTTCAAAAACGCCGGCGACGCGATCATTCTCGTCGGCACTGTAGCAGGGGTCAGTGCTGTAGCCGGGGTCGGTGACCCCGGCCACAACCTTGGTGGCTCCCATTATATGAAAGTCTGCTACGGGATGAAAATCGGCCCGTCACCACATGTCGAGCTTGAACTTGAAGTTGAGGTGCAAAGTGTTGTTCGCGATTTAATCCGCGGAGGTCTCGTAAAAAGCGCACACGATTGCTCCGAAGGCGGTCTGGCGGTCGCGCTTGCGGAATGCTGTTTCAATCCGGGTGGTTTGTTAGGTGCCGATGTTAACCTTGAAAACTGTGGTGGCAGCCGTGCCGGCTGCGCAGGCGACACGCCCGCCTCTACAGAAGCGGCACTCTTTAACGAATCGCAGTCGCGCATTGTGATTTCAATCGCGCCAACCAATCTTAGGAGAGCGATGTCCTTCTTGCGCAAGCGGAGCGTTCCATTTGAACAACTCGGCAAAGTCGGAGGTGACGAGTTACGCGTTCGGGTAAACGACGAAATGTTCCGCTGGCTAGTCGCCGATCTTTACGACGACTGGTCGAACGCCATTCGGCGCGCAGTCGAGAACGATTCTGCGGCCGAACGCATCCCGAGTTTGTGATTTTAGAAACGCGCAATTTGAACATAGCGCCATTTGGTGGATTATTTGGTGTGGTCTCTCCAGACAAGATCGACATCGACGAGGTGCCAGACTCCGACGCGTTTCCGCAGCACGAATGCGGCCTCTTCGGAGTATTTGGGCATCCGAACGCGGCGGTTCTGACTTACTACGGCTTGTTTGCGCTTCAGCACCGGGGCCAGGAGAGCGCCGGCATCGTTACGAGCAATGGTCCGGGTGCGAGCTTTCTGACGCATAAAGACATGGGCCTTGTCTCGCAAGTGTTTGGCCAGGAAGAACTGGCCAAGCTCAAAGGCACACGTGCGATCGGACACACGCGCTACTCGACGACGGGGACGAGCACGATCAAAAATGCGCAACCTTTTGTGGTTGACTGCGTGCGCGGCCAGATGGCGATCGCGCACAATGGCAATTTGATTAATGCCGATCTTTTGCGAGACGAACTGGAACGGAAAGGCTCGATCTTCCAAACGACCGCTGACAGCGAAATCATCTTACATCTGCTCGCACAACCCTCGGAGAACGGAGGTAATATTCTGGCCGCGTTGCGGCGGATTCAGGGCGCGTTTTCGCTCCTGATCATGAGTGAGCGTGAGCTCATCGCGGTGCGCGATCCGTTCGGTTGGCGACCGCTTGCGCTCGGTAAACTCGACGGCGCTTACATCGTCGCTTCCGAAACCTGCGCTCTTGATCTGATTCACGCGGAATTTATCCGCGAAATTGAGCCGGGCGAAGTGCTGATTATCGACGAAAACGGATTGCGCTCGGAACGGCCATTCCCAGAAGAGCGGCCGGCGTTTTGCATGTTTGAATATGTCTATTTTGCGCGCCCAGATAGCATGATCGGCGGGGTAAACGTAGGCAAAGTGCGAATGGAAATGGGACGCGAACTCGCGCGCAGGTTTCCCGTCGAAGCAGACATCGTGGTGCCGGTGCCTGACTCCGGAAATTATGCGGCACTCGGTTTCGCTCAGGAACTCAAAATACCGTATGCGCATGCATTTGTTCGCAATCACTACATTGGCCGTACATTCTTGCAACCGAGCCAGCTCATCCGGGACTTCGATGTCCGGGTAAAATTGAATTTGATCAAGGAAATGGTTGCCGGAAAACGCGTCGTCGTGGTTGACGACTCAATCGTGCGTGGCACGACTGCACGTGCGCGTGTTGTGACCTTGCGCGAGGCTGGCGCCAAGGAAGTGCACATGCGGGTCAGCTGCCCGCCGCACCGGTTCGCCTGTCATTACGGCATCGATTTTCCCGATCCGGAAAAACTCATCGCCAATCAGATGTCGATGGAAGATATCTGCAAGTATCTCGGCGTAGACAGTCTTGGATATCTCGATGTGGAAGGAATGGTGCGGGCGACCGGAAAGCCCTTGAGCACATTTTGCCTGGCCTGTTTCACCGGCGATTATCCGCTGCCGGTCGATCCGGCGTTGGATAAATTCATCATGGAAAAACGCGAACAACGGGCGAAGGCCCTGGCAGCCGAGGAAGCGCATCCGACATTGTTCGCGGATTTGAAGTAAGCGCGTTTTTTACTGTCATGTCCAGCGGAGTTGAGACATCTCTTACTGTTCTAAATTGAGAGATTCCTCGACTTCGCTCGGAATGACAAAGAAGCAAAAGGCCTACGCGCGCGCGGGCGTGGATGTCGCTCTTGGTAATCGACTGAAACGCCACATTCAGTCGCTGGCAAAGCAAACTCACGGGCCACAGGTGCTCGGCAAGATCGGCGGATTCGGCGGATTGTTTCGAGCGAACTTTTCTGGAATGCGCGACCCGGTTCTCGTTGCAAGCATCGACGGCGTCGGGACAAAATTGAAAATCGCATTTGCGATGAACAAACACGACACCGTAGGCGCTGACCTTGTAAATCACTGTGTAAACGACATTGCGGTGCTTGGAGCGGAACCGCTTTTCTTTCTCGATTACATCGGCTGCGAGAAGCTTGACCCACGTGTGTTCGATGACCTGCTGCGCGGATTTTCGCGTGCATGTCGGTCTGCCGGCTGTGCCCTGATCGGCGGGGAAACGGCGCAAATGCCGGGAATATATCGCGAAGGCGAATATGATCTAGCTGGTTGCATCGTCGGCGTGGTTGATCGCGCCAGAATCGTTGACGGCAGCAAAATCAGACCAGGCGATGCCATCCTCGGCCTCGAGTCAAACGGCTTGCACACAAATGGCTATTCACTTGCCCGAAGAATTTTGTTCGGGAAAATGAGATTGAAGGTCCGTTCGCGCATCCCAGGATCGGCCACCACCGTTGGCCAAGAATTGCTGCGAGTACACAAGAATTATTATCCGATCCTCGGAAATGCTCCAAGCGGCATGATCAAAGGTCTCGCGCACATCACCGGCGGCGGTCTGATCGATAATTTGCCGCGAATTCTCCCGAAGGATTGCGACGCCGTAATTGAGACGAAAAGCTGGTGTGTGCCACGCATTTTTCAAATCTTGCAGCAAAACGGCGTCGTCGAAAATATGGAGATGTATCAAGTTTTTAACATGGGGATCGGCATGGTGGCAGCCGTTTCCGAGCGGAATGCGAAGCGCGCGATGTCGGTGTTACGCGCAAAACGAATTGGCCGAATCGAGCGCGGTACCGGCAAGACACGCTTGGTCCTGTAGAACGTCTGTCAGACGCTGTTATCACAACTGGCGTTTTCCCACTATTATCTGTTGGAAAAACGCCGCTCGGAAAGCAACTGGCATGTTGCTCTCCGTCTTGAACGTTGGCGGCTCCGCGACCGGTTATCAAAACGCCTCGCGTAACTCTTAGCGCTGAGAGCGAGACAATCTGCGATGAGCAACGCGCGATAGCTGCGGGATTTTCGAATTATATGATGAATAAACCGCGAAGCGCGGAAGTCGAACGCCTCAAAACCTTCTTTCAAATATGAAAAAAATACTTTTTGCGTTAACGATGCTCGCGTTTGTCTTGCCTGCCCTGCCGCAGGCGCGAGCAGACGATATGTCGATTGATTTCTTCTACAACAATCTTTCCGGAGGAAACTGGATTGAGGTTTCAGACTACGGCTACGGGTGGCAACCCGATCTGGCGGTGAATGACCCGAATTGGCGTCCTTATGCTGATGGCTACTGGGCCTACACGGATGACGGATGGACATGGATCTCGTACGAGGATTTCGGCTGGGCCGCTTACCATTATGGGCGTTGGGCGCGCCTGGCCGATTACGGCTGGGTCTGGTTCCCCGGCAGCGATCTGGACTGGGGCCCGGCGTGGGTTTCGTGGCGGACAGGTGGCGACTATGTCGGTTGGGCGCCGTTGCCACCGCGTGGCCCGGGCGTTGTTTACGAGGGACAGCCTATTGGCGCACAGGCGGATATCGAATTTGATATTGGTCCCGAGTATTACAACTTCGTCGACATTCGTTTTATCGGTGAGCCAGTTTTGCGCGATCGCATCTTCGCACCGTCGCAAAACGTGACCTACATCAACAACACGGTGAACGTGACCAACATTTCCGTTAAGAACAATGTCGTATATAATTATGGTCCTGACTACAACGTGCTGAGCGCGCATTCCAGCCGGCCCATTCAGCGCCTGAGCATCACGCGGCAGCCAGCGACAAACTTGTCCGCGGCGGCGAAATCCGGGGCACTGACGAAAGTCCAGGGCGGCAACCTTGTAGTCGCTGCTCCTCAGAAACTGAGTAAATCACCTCCGGGGGCTGCACCTCGGAGCGTAAAAGCGAAAGTTGCCAAGCCAAAAATCGAGAAAGGCTGGGCCGGTGTTCCCAACGAAGCACAGCTAAAGCAAAAAATTGAAACCGAGAATCCAAAGAATATTCCGCCGCCAACCGGCGCCGCGGCGGGACGAGCACCGGCCGGTGCTTCGCCGGCTGCTACCGCACCCACCGCGGGCGGGAGTCCAATGGTTTCACCGGCCGCTACAGGATCGCCATTGGAAAAAGGCAGGCATGGTCGGCCGGGTGGAGGACTTCAACCGGGTGCCACAGGCACACCGGGCGTTACTGGAAGTCCAATGGGTTCTCCGGCCACAACAGGCGCGCCGTTTGAAAGAGGCAAACGGAAGGGCCGAGGCGAACAGTCCCAACCGAGTCTGACTGGTACACCAGCGAGATCACCGGCGGGTACGGCTTCTCCAGGTATTCAAGGTTCTCCTGCCGGAGGAGAACACGGCAGGCCGGGGAGGGGCAGGTTCGAAACGAGCCCAACGCCCCCACACGGACCGCCGCCACACAAATCGCCGCCCGGGCAACCCGGTGCGGCTCCGGTTGCGCCTGAGGCAACGCAGCCACCAAACAAACACAGAGGGCAATTTGAACGCGGCGTTGCCAGTCCGAGTCCGGAGCAACCTGGCGGCACTAAAAACGAGCCGCAGGGAAAATTTAGAGGACGCGGACCGGAACAAATCGGAACGGTGCCTCCTACCACAAAGGGCTCGGCTCCTCACGAGCGAGGGCCCGGCGGAGCGTCCGCTGGGCGGTCTTCTCCTGGCGGCGCGCCTGGTCACGAAAAACAAGGCGGGCAAAAGAAAGGCAAGGAGACTCCTACTCCTGGCCCTCAATAACACGAACTTAATTTGAGATTAACGGCGGCCCCGGGGTGATCCGGGGCCGCTTTGCGTTACTCGTTGCGCGCGGCTCACAGAGGCCGTGGCTACAACAACTCCGCGATTTGCACCGCGTTCAACGCCGCGCCTTTGAGCAGTTGATCGCCCGACACCCAAAAGGAAAGGCCGTTCTCAAGAGCGCAATCGATGCGGATGCGGCCTACCTGACAATTGTCCTTTCCCGCCACGCTTAGCGGCATGGGATAACGATTGCTCTGTGGCTCGTCAACCAGGTCCAGTCCCGGCGCTTTGGCCAAAACCTCGCGTGCTTGCTCTACCGATGCCGGGCGTTCGAATTCCGCGCTTACCGCGACTGAGTGCGCGCGATAAACGGGCACGCGCACGCAGGTTGCCGAGGCGCGAAATTCCGGAAGGTGCATGATCTTGCGCCCTTCATTTTGCATTTTCATTTCTTCCTTGGTGTAACCACTCTCGAGAAATGAATCGACATGTGGGAGAAGATTGAACGCGATCGGATGCGGATAGACTTGCGACGTGCGCGGTCTGTGCGTTCGACTCGCATTCAGGACAGGTTCTCGCGCTGCGTCTTTCACTTGCTGGGTCAACTCTTCGATTGCGCGCGTGCCGCTGCCGGAAACGGCTTGATAGCTCGCAGCGAACACCCGGCGCACGTCAAACACGCGGTGCAAAGGATAAAGCGCCATCAGCGCGATCGCCGTCGTGCAATTTGGATTCGAAATGAGACCGCGGTGTCCTCGCACATCTTCGACGTTAATCTCGGGGATGACCAGCGGCACCTGTGGTTCCATCCGAAAAACGGAGGAGTTATCGATCGCAATCGCGTCTGCCTGGCAGGCAATCGGCACATATTTTCGCGAGACCTCGCCGCCGGCGCAGAAAAACGCGATGTCGATTTTTCCAAAAGAGCGATCGACGAGTTTGTCTACCGAGATTAATTCATCTCCAAATCGAACTGATTTCCCGGCGGAACGCGCCGAAGCGATCGGCCGCAGACTCGCCACTGGAAAATTTCGCCGTTCGAGCACCCGTAACAGTTCCTGACCGACCGCGCCAGTCGCCCCAACGACGGCGATGTGATAGCCTTTCATCAGCAGCCGGATTCTATGGCCAGCCGGATTTGATGCAAACTACGCAAACAAAAATCGTACTTGATTCACGCTGGCTCTGAGTTGCTTTGATTCTCAATTCGGTGCAGCTATTTAGCCAGCAGTGAAAAACATTCACATCTCGATTCGCGATCAGCGTCTCACATTGAAGGAAGGTGAGACGCTAGTCCGCACTTACCCGGTGTCCACTTCGCGATTTGGGATCGGGACGGAAGAAGACAGCATGAAAACACCGATCGGTCGCTTTCGCGTTGCAGAGAAGATCGGCGACGGCCTGCCAAGCGATACTGTTTTTCAAAGTCGCGTGCCGCTGAAAGCTGACGATCCGCTTCCTCCGACTGAGGACTTGGTAATGTCGCGCATACTTTGGCTTGATGGCTTGGATGAGCACAACGCGAACACGCGCGACCGCTTCATTTATATTCACGGCACCAAGCACGAGGACAAAATCGGCAACCCGGCGAGCCATGGATGCGTGCGGATGCGCAATGCGGACGTAATCGAGTTGTTCGATCTTGTCGATGAAGGCGCACCAGTCGTGATCGAACAATAAAGGCTGGTATGGTTTAAACCTGCCCGACTCTGGACCTTGCAAGTTGAAAGGTGCGCCATTTTGATACATCCAAAAAAGTTGAGAAAAGCGTTGCTTCCGTGTAGTTCCCTGCCTAAACAAACCGGAGCAACTTGCTACGAAAGGAGGCGAGATAGATTGAAATTTTTAAAAGCGATCATGATCGTGGCTGTTTTGGCCAGTGCTTTGAGCTTAGGTGCTTGCGCCCAACACAAGGAGACGGTGACCACGGGCGCGGGCACGACCGGTTACGCAAAATAAGTCCGGCGCCCGGTTGTGATTCGTTCAAAAAAGTTGAGAAAAGCGTTGCTTCCCTGTAGTTCCCTGCCTAAACAGACCGGAGCAACTTGCTGGGAAAGGAGGCGAGATAGATTGAAACTTTTAAAAACGATCATGATCGGGGCGGTGCTGGTTACTGCTTTGGGACTCGGGGCTTGTGCGCAACACAAGGAAGTGGCCCCACCTCCAAGCACGTACGGGAAATAGAGCCGCCGCCCGAGTTACTGTTTGCGGTCAACTTTGCGCAAAAAGGTCAGGTCACGATCGACCTGGCCTTTTTTTTTCCATACCGTATGTGGCCTATGCGACATGCGCGCACTTACTTCCCATTTCGCTGCGTTCGAATTAAACTGTGCCGATGCAATTAAACGGCCAGCCACTGACACTCGCTGAAATCGCGGCGGTGGCATTTGGCGATGCACCTGTGCAAATCGCGTCCTCAGCGCGTCCTCGCATTCTTGCCTCCCGCAAGGTCGTCGAAGATATCATCGCGCGTGATGCTGTGGTTTACGGTGTCACTACGGGCTTTGGCAAACTATCGGATGTTCGCATCCGGCACGATGGCCTGACCGAGCTTCAGCTCAATCTTGTTCGCAGCCACGCCTGCGGCATTGGCGATCCGCTCTCCGAACCGGAAGTGCGTGCAATGATTGTGTTGCGCGCAAATGTGCTGGCCCTCGGTTTGAGCGGAGTCCGTTTCGAGATCATCGAGATACTTTGTGAAATACTCAACCGCCGCGTGTGTCCGGTCATTCCGGAGAAAGGCTCGGTCGGCGCCAGCGGCGATCTCGCCCCGCTCGCGCATCTCGCCTTGAGCCTGATCGGCGAAGGGGAGGCATTTCTGCAAGGCGAACGAATGGCGAGCCGGGACGCGCTTCGTCGAGTAAAGCTTGAGCCGCAGCGTCTCGAAGCGAAGGAGGGCCTCGCCTTGCTAAATGGCACACAGACGATGCACGCTGTGGGCGGGCTTGCACTTCTGCGTGCGAAACGGCTCTCCCGCGTCGCAGATGTTTCCGGCGCGATGAGTCTCGAGGCACTAAAAGGCACTCCGGCCGCATTCGATGCTCGTTTGCAGGACGCCCGGCCGCATCCCGGCCAGAAAGCTGTTGCCAAACATCTGTTGTCGCTCCTGAGTGGGAGCGAGATTCGGCAATCTCATGTTAAGGACGACCCGCGCATCCAGGACGCATACAGTCTGCGTTGCATGCCGCAGGTGCATGGCGCGATCCGCGGCGCGCTGTCGCATTGCGAAGACGTGTTGCTCATTGAATCGGGCTCGGCGACCGATAATCCGCTCGTCTTCGCCGAGAGCGGTGACGTTATTTCGGGCGGCAACTTTCACGGCGCGCCACTTGCCCTCGCATTCGACTATGCCGCCATCGCGCTGACAGATTTGATGAGCATCAGCGAGCGCCGCATCGAGCGGTTGCTCAACCCCGATATGAACGAAGGCTTGCCCGCGTTTCTCGCCCAGCATCCTGGAATGGAATCCGGATTCATGATCGCCCACGTCGCCGCAGTTGCGTTGCTTAACGAAGCAAAAGTCCTCGCGCATCCATCGAGTATCGACAATGTTTCCACATCGGCTGGCAAGGAGGACCATGTTGCGATGGGTATGACCGGCGCATTGAAACTCCGGACGATTGTCGCTCTCGCAGAGAATTTGCTGGCGATTGAATTGCTCGCCGGCGCCGAAGCTTTGGAACATCGACGCCCGCTCAAGGCCGGCGTTGGCGTGGAGCGGGCGTTTGCCATCGTCAGAACAATTGCGCCGCCGCTCACGCAAGATCGTTCGCTCTCCGGCGACATTGCGCGAATGGCGGAGGCTATTCGCCGAGGCGATTTTGACAGCGGTTACGAAAAGTGATGAGTGGAAAACGAATCATCCACGCACCGCGCGGCACCCAGCGCAGTTGCAAAGGCTGGCATCAGGAAGCCGCGATGCGGATGCTGATGAACAATCTCGATCCGGATGTAGCCGAAGATCCTGATCGCCTCGTGGTTTACGGCGGAACAGGTCGTGCCGCCAGGAGCTGGGAAGCTTTCGACGCCATGGTTCGGTCGCTGCGCGAGCTCGAAAACAACGAGACCCTTCTCGTGCAATCGGGAAAACCGGTCGGCAAATTTCGGACGCACGAGGGAGCGCCGCGCGTTTTGATCGCAAATTCGAATCTGGTCGGACAATGGAACAACTACGCCGAGTTCAATCGCCTCGAACGGCTCGGCCTGACGATGTACGGACAAATGACCGCCGGTTCGTGGATTTACATTGGTAGCCAGGGAATCGTGCAGGGCACGTTCGAGACGTTCGCTGCTGCTGGACGCAAACATTTCGGCGGATCGCTGGAAGGAAAATTTGTCTTAACCGGCGGACTCGGGGGGATGGGGGGCGCCCAACCACTTGCTGCAACCATGAATGGCGCAGTTTTTCTTGGCCTTGAGGTCGATCCGGCGCGGATCGAGAGAAGATTAAAGAGTGGTTATTGCGACAAGATCGCGCACTCGCTCGATGAAGCGTTGCGGATGATCGACGATGCGCGCAAGAATCGGCAATCGCGTTCTGTCGGACTTGTCGGTAATTGTGCCGATGTTCTGCCGGAAATCGTGAAGCGTGGCATCGTTCCGGACATCCTAACGGATCAGACTAGCGCGCACGACGCGTTGAATGGCTATGTGCCGCATGGAATGTCACTCGAAGCCGCGCTCGCCTTACGTGCAAAAAATCCCGAGGAATACATCGACAGGGCAATGCATTCGATGGCCGTTCATGTCGAGGCCATGCTCGCGTTGCAAAAAAGAGGCGCCATCACTTTTGACTACGGAAACAACGTTCGCGCGCAGGCGAAAAAGGCTGGCGTCGAGAACGCGTTCGATATTCCCGGGTTTGTTCCCGAATACATTCGCCCACTGTTTTGTGAAGGTCGCGGGCCATTTCGATGGGTCGCGTTGAGCGGCAATCCCGAAGATATCGCGCGCACCGACCGGCTCGCGCTCGAATTGTTTCCGAGAGACCAGACGCTCGCGCGTTGGATGAAGCTCGCGCGAGAACGAATTCACTTTCAAGGATTGCCGGCGCGGATTTGCTGGCTGGGTTATGGCGAGCGCGCAGAGTTTGGCGTCGCGATGAACGAGCTGGTGAAGCGCGGCGAAATCAAAGCGCCTATCGTGATCGGGCGCGACCATCTCGACGCGGGATCGGTAGCGTCGCCCAACCGCGAGACCGAGGGGATGATCGACGGAAGCGATGCGATTGCCGATTGGGCGTTGCTCAACGCGCTCATCAACACGGCCACCGGCGCATCCTGGGTGTCGATTCACAACGGCGGCGGCGTCGGTATCGGCTATTCGCAGCACGCCGGAATGGTCGTAGTCGCCGATGGCAGCGAAAATTCCAAAAGCCGTCTGGAGCGCGTTCTAACAAGCGATCCAGGATTGGGCGTCCTCCGCCATGCCGACGCCGGTTATTCTCGCGCAATCGAATTTGCCGCCGCAAACAAGATCGATATCCCGATGCCGCCGCAACGGCGAGATTGAAACTTACGTATTAGCGATTGGCTTTTCTTGCAATCCGGTCAATCGGGTAAATCCTGTCTAGAAATTCCGTGACCATGCGAAAGCTGATTGAATGCGTGCCGAATTTTTCTGAGGGGCGCGATCTTGAGGTCATTCGGCAGATCACCGATGCCATTGAATCGGTGGACGGCGTTTCGCTGCTCGATGTCGATCCTGGCGCGAGCACCAATCGGACAGTGGTGACGTTTGTGGGCAGTCCTGATGCCGCGGTGGAAGCGGCCTTTCGCGGAATCAAAAAGGCGGCCGAACTGATCGACATGCGCAAACATAAGGGCGCGCATCCGCGCATGGGCGCGACCGATGTTTGCCCGTTCATTCCAGTGAGCAACATCAGTTGGGAAGAAGCGATAGCTTGCGCAAACAAGTTGGGAAAACGCGTCGGCGAGGAGTTGAGCATCCCGGTCTATCTTTACGAAAGAGCGGCAAAAAACGCGTCGCGCTCGAATCTCTCGGTCATTCGCGCGGGCGAATACGAAGGCTTTTTTGAGAAAATAAAAGGCCCCGCATGGAAATCGGACTTTGGGCCTTCCATTTTCAATGAGAAATCGGGCGCGACTGTGATCGGTGCACGCGATTTTTTGATCGCGTATAATGTGAACCTGAACACGAAAGCGGTGAGAAGAGCAAATTCCGTTGCGTTTGATGTGAGAGAAAACGGCCGGGTCAAAACGGAGGACGGGACACCTTTTGGAAAACCGGTGTTGGATGCCAGCGGCGAGCCCGTCCGCATTCCTGGAATGTTGAAGCACGTGAAGGCCATTGGTTGGTACGTCGAAGAGTACGGAATCGCACAGATTTCCATGAACCTGACGAACGTCGAGGAAACACCTTTGCATGTTGCGTTCGACGCCTGTGTCGAATCAGCGAGTAAACGCGGTCTGCGTGTGACGGGGTCGGAAATCGTGGGCATGGTTCCGAAAAAATGTCTGTTAGATGCTGGAAGATATTTTCTCCGCAAACAGAAATGGTCGGAGGGCGCCTCCGAGGAAGAGCTGATCGGCATTGCGATTCGCTCAATGGGCTTGAATGAGTTGAAACCTTTCGACCCGAAACAGAAGGTGATTGAATTCAAGATCGAATCCGATTCCAAGAAATCGCTGTTGAAAATAAACCTGCGCGAGTTTTGCAATGAAACATTAAGCGATTCGCCCGCGCCAGGCGGCGGTTCCGTGGCGGCATTGATGGGCGCCTTGGGCGCTTCGTTAGGCGGAATGGTGGCTAATCTTTCCGCCGGAAAACGCGGATGGGACGATAAACTCGCCTATTTCGGTGATTGGGCAGCGAAAGCGCAACAACTCAAAGACGAATTGCTCGCGCTTGTGGATGAAGACACCGCTGCATTCAACAAAGTGATGGAGGCATTCGCGTTGCCCAAGGAATCAGCGGAAGAGAAAGTAGCGCGCTCCGCGGCCATACAAGGGGCCAACAAATATGCGGCAGAGATTCCACTGCGAGTAATGGAAACGGCCTTCAAATCCTACCAAATTCTCGCTGAAATGGCTGAAAAGGGCAACCCCACTTCGATTTCAGATGTTGGCGTTGGCCTTCTCGCTTTACGCGCTTGTATTAACGGAGCAGGGATGAATGTACGAATTAATCTCGCAGGCCTGAAAGATGAAAAATTGAAATCAACTCTTCAGGAAAAAGTTCAGAAACTGAGCGCCGAGTCCGAATCAGAATTTAAGAAAATTCATCAAATTGTCGAAGGCAAGATGGGTTAAGGAAAGCCGACTTACTTTCGTCCGCCCCGAAAGCTTTTCGCGGCGAGGAAACGCTGCGCTTCTTCACCGAACCGAAGAACGTCTGCGTCGTGACGGAGCTGGAACCTCGAAAATTGAGGTGCCTAGATTGTCGATACTTAGATGACATGTAAAGAGTGCGGGCAAGTGGTTAAGCTCACCCGCACTATGAATAAGTGTCATTCAAACACTGAGTTGTCCTCACACGAGGAAACCCGCTGCCAGTTTAATGGCGGCAGATGCGCGATCAAGCTGGGAATTGATGTGCACCAGGATTTTTACGTGGTGGTCGAGCAGGCGGGCGGGAGCAATCCCAAGCCGCCGCAGCGTTTCCAAAAGGAAGCATTTCTCT
>WNGQ01001258.1_pt1 | contig 50587 bp, 50 predicted proteins | sample 5407661 | NCBI WGS metagenome assembly WNGQ01 (sample SAMN13153382, study PRJNA577476) | soil metagenome | isolation source: 60 cm soil or saprolite under Garry oak tree replicate 2 | place: USA:California | collected 2016-06-15 | reverse complement strand
GGATTCATCAAAACCGGATTGCTTGTGGCGAGCGCGCCGGCGTGGAAAGAGAACAAACGCCAACCGGGCCCGCTCGAGACCAGTCTTCCCAACATTTTTGCTGCCGGCGATGTCCGGTCTGGTTCGGTTAAACGTTGTGCAGCCGCTGTCGGTGAAGGCGGCATGGCTGTCGCGGGCGTGCAAGAGGCCCTCGCCGCCTCAGCTAATCGGACTTAACACATCGCCATGGCAGCCTGCTCCCATCTCAAAACGGTTGGGTCGGTAAAACGTCCGCAGCGCCGCGAATGCGAAGAGTGCGTGAAGATCGGCGCATACTGGGTTCATCTGCGGACCTGTCAGACGTGCGGCGTCACCTTGTGTTGCGACAGTTCACCGAACCGCCACGCCAGCAAGCACGCGCACCAGAGCGGGCATCCGGTAATTGCGTCGGCTCAGGCCGGTGAGCGCTGGCTCTATTGCTACCCGGACGATGCCTTTGCGGAATATTGATTAACGCTTCCCTTCTCCCTCGAACGAGGGAGTACGGATCACCTCGCGAGTGGCACCGGAAAATCCTGCGTACGCGAAATAGCGACAGTCCGATCAGCGCCGATGTTTCGCGTGATGAAAACGAACACTGTTCCACGAACGCCTGACGAAACCGGCTCTTACGTTCAACTTCAGCAACAGATTCACGACGCTTTGCGCGTGCAGCATCCAGAATGGATCGAGTCTAACGGCGATTGTCCTACCTGCGAGTCGTACGAATCGCGGCTCGCAGAACTGCTTCGTCTTTCTTCGCCGAGCGAACATCGCTCGGCTGCCTAATTAACCTGCCAACAGAGCAACACAACCTTATGTATATGAATACTAAAAAACTTGATGGTAAAGTGGCGATCGTGACGGGAGCGTCGAAGGGAATCGGCGCCGCGATCGCCAAACAATTCGCTGCCGAAGGCGCAGCTGTGGTCGTCAATTATGCCTCCTCAAAACAGGGCGCAGACCGCATCGTGGACGAAATTGCAAAACGCGGCGGCAAAGCTATCGCCGTCCAGGCCAACGTCGCCAGGAAGGCGGAAGTCGAACGGCTCTTTTCCGCAACGAAGAAGGCATTCGGCACGCTCGACATTCTGGTCAACAACGCCGGCGTTTACGATTGGTCGCCACTTGAAGAGATCACCGAGGAACAATTCCACAAACACTTTGACGTGAATGTTCTCGGCCTGCTCCTCGCCACCCAGGAAGCGGTCAAGCAATTCGGTTCCAATGGCGGCAACATTATAAACATTAGCTCGACCGTCACGTCGTTGACACCGCCGAGTTCGTCGGTTTACACCGGCACAAAGGGCGCGGTCGATGCCATCACCAGAACGCTGGCCAAGGAACTCGGCCCGCGCAAAATTCGAGTCAATGCCATCAATCCCGGCATGGTGGAAACGGAGGGAGTGCGTGCAGCCGGCTTCGATCAAGGCGATCTTCGCAAAAGCGTTGAAGCGCAGACACCGCTGGGCCGCATCGGCCAACCCGAGGACGTTGCTCCCGTCGCGGTGTTTCTCGCTTCGTCCGATTCCGCGTGGATCACGGGTGAAACATTGCGCGTCGCGGGCGGCCTTCGTTGACTAAAAGGCCCAAAACAACTTCCTAAGCGGTTCTCACCCCAAAGAGGGAGCGAGGATCAACTCTAACGCGGTATTAGAAAATCCCACACACGCGCAATGGTCACGATACGACCGTCACCGATAACGTAAGCGCATGAAAACGATTAAGACTCACTCGAGATTTCTTCCAATTGCAAACGTGCGCCGTCCGCGAAGGCGCGATTCACTCCCATTAAGCGAAGTGATTCCATTCTGGTTCGCCGTTTCCAGTCCATTAATCGGATTAGTACTCGGATTTCTCGGCGCCTGGTTTGTCACGTGCCTGACAAGCTAAGAATGCCCGCAACATTCATTACCGGGAAAATATGAACAATATAATCGAAGCAGACTTCCTTCCCCGGGGAACCGACGTTAATTTCTCCTGGCCAGGTTCAGCCCTGAGGGCCTTCGGAGTCAACGAAAAGCGGCGCATCCTGATTGTCGATAACGACCGGGACACCACTCACCTGGTGAAAGTTCTTCTCGAAAGGACCGGCCACTATCTGGTGCTCGAAGAAAACGACGCTACCAAGGCTCATCAAAGCGCCCGGAATTTTCGGCCAGATCTTATCTTGCTTGATATCGTGATGCCAGAAAGAGACGGAGGCGAAGTAGCAGCGCAAATCCAAGCCGACGCTGAATTGCACAGAACGCCGATCATCTTTCTCACGGCGCTCGTCACGAAAGCTGAGGCAAAATCCGGCCTTCGCATCCAGGGACATTCTTTTCTCGCCAAGCCCATCGGCATTCCTGAGTTGATCAACGCTATTGAAGAACATCTGACCGCGCGTGTGGCGGTTTAGCGTAGTGCCGCTATCCCTAAAGAGAGAGCGAGCATCAACTCTTAGGTGACACCGTAAAATCCTACGGACGCGCAATGGCAACCAGCATGCCGCTTACGAGGTTGTGGCATGAAAACGATTAAATTATTTAGTTTAGTAACCATGGCTCTTGTTAGCCTCAGTCAGCCGACGTGGGCAGGCCCTCACGGCGGTGGAGGATTTGGTGGCGGCTTCGGCGGTGGCCACTTTGGCGGCGGCGGCTCTAGCCGCGGTAATTTCGGTGGCTTTGCCGCTGGTGGTTTTCGCGCAGCACCAGTTTTCTCTGGTCGCGGCGCATACTATACCGGGAGAAGTACCGGCGGATTAAGCGGCGCCCGCATGTCTGGCGTCAGGTCGCATGCATTGACCGCGCCAACGAGCCGATCAATTGGCTCACCGGCCGGAAGCAGGGCAACCATAACCCGTCAACAAGACCGCGCCGGCTCGGTAGCAGCGCGCACCAGAGTTTCAGATCCGAGGATCTCAAGAGCGGCAAATCGAGGATCATTCAACACGAATCACGCGTTTGCGCGCCATGATGCAAATTGGCACGGCAACTGGGACAAGCGGCGTGCACATTTTGACCACGGTCACGTCTTTGTCTTTATCAACGGTTTTTGGTACGGATTCTACCCATGGGATTACCTGCCATATTACGGCTACGATTATTACGGTTACCCCTACGATTATTCCGACTCCGACTACTACCCATACTACGACGCTGACCAGTCGACCTATGTTGGTTTGGATCAGTACGGAAATAATGCGACCGTAAGCGCAGTTCAATCAGAGCTTGCAAAGCTTGGTTACTATCGCGGCGCGATCGACGGAGTTGTTGGAGACGAAACCCAGGCGGCTCTCGCGCGTTATCAAGAAGACCACGACTTGAGCGTCACAGGGACACTCACGGCGGCGACGCTTCAATCGCTCGGATTGCCGCAGGCAGCGAGCTAGCGAGACCAACGTTTTGAACAGGGAAACCTCAGCACACCCACCGCGCTACCCTCTGAAGCGTCGCCCCTGCAGCTCCGCCAGCTTTCGGAGGGACGCCGCCTGGGAGGTTTGCGAATCCCGACTGGCGACCAGGGCAAAACATGGTGGCGACTGAAGACGAAAAATTCCGGCCATTCATTCCCATTCGAGCGAAACATTGGATAAGAAGCGATGGCTAGGACGGGGAAGAAACGATGGTCAGCCAAGGTGACGCAGCACAGTGACGCGCTCGATCTTGAGCGAGATGTCTTCAAATCAAAAGACCCACGCACGATCGCGCTGTCCCTAAAACGCTCGGCTGAGCAGAGCAAACGGCGCAAAGGCACGCCATACCAATCGGCGATGTCGATGTTGAATTTCTACATCAACCGCGCCGGCAAAAACCTTCCGCAAAGACAAAAGCGCGTCCTGGAACGGGCAAAAGACGAATTGCGAAACGTGTTTGGACGAAAGTAGCCACTGGCGCTCTTCAAATGATCGACTTTCTTTTAACTTGGTTTGCGACATTCCACGATGCCGACCTAACAACCGGCTTCCCCATGGTCAACGGTTCTTCAGCTCACCGTCCTTGTGGCCGGCGTTCGTCGTTAGAAGTCCCAGGTCGCCGCCGAAATTGCTTTGTTAAAAGCTGCGTTTGTATAAGCGTTACCGGGTGAGTTTTATCCGCACAGGTTTTCGCGAGATGGCGTTGAAGATTAAACGCCAGCGGACGCGCATGGCTTTGCGTCACCAGCGACGCCTTCTCCAGAGAAGTGAGATCAATCTGGGCCGGGAAGGCACTGCGCAAGCGGCAAATTTCCCTGAACTACGCAACGAAATCGTCGCTCTTAAAAAGCTGGAGCAAGAACAAAAGGAGCTCGCGCTTCGCATTGCGCAACTCGAGGAGGGAATCAAAAGAATCGAAGCAGAACGGCAACAAAACACCGAGGACCAAAATGCGGCCATCGCCAAACTAGAAGCGGAGAAAAAACCGCTACTTCAGCAGCGTAATCAAGCTAAGACCACTGCCGATGTTTGCGAGCGTGAACTAGCGGCCGTGGAGCGGCGCATTCGGGAGAATGAAACCGCCGACCGTAATCTGCTCAAACAACTCTCCGACCTTCACGCACTCGATCCCGCCCCGGCGGATTTCGAAGCGCTGGCCGCCACTATCAACGCGCGCCGTGCCCGTCTTCCGGAAGAGCGCGCTGAACTTATGCGGGCACGCTTGGGCAGTGCCGACGCCGCAAGTCTGGCTAAGGAGAAATTACTGGCAGCAGAATCGGAACTTGCCGTCGTGGAAAAGAAAATCGAGCGGGTACGGAGTGAATTTGAAGCGCGCGATCGAAAATTGAACGAGAACATCCGCGTCCAACAGGAGGCAGTGCGAGAAGCGCGCGCGCGTCATCACAAGGTCGAGGAACGCAAGACCCCCGCTTATTTGAACATCGGCCGACACCTTTCCGCCCAGGGAATCGCGCCTCCCAACGCGCCACACCTCCTCACCGACGCGCACCGTCACCGCGGCACTGTGGATCAACTTTTGCAACATCGGGCAGAGCTGACCACGCTCTCCAACCAAATCGACATGCAGGAGCTGCGAAAGTTCTACTTCAGCGTTGTCTCAATTCTGGCACTGTTGGCGATTATTTTGCCTGTTGCCGTCAAATCTCCGCGCAAGCGCGAGTGGCTGCCCCAAGAGACGGATATGATTTTGTCGATCAATATCGAACAACTCGAGCGCGCTGATATCCCAAAACGCTGGCGCAAAGATCAACCAGAAATATGGCCAAAAGTCTGGCTCGGATTGGTTGGCGCTGCCGCTTTAACACCCGGGTTAACCCTGCCTCGTGACGCAGTGCACATCACTCGCGCGGTCAGCACTGACGGGCCGGAAACGCCTCGGGAGTTCATTCTGATGGAGACCCGGCGCGATGTCTCCCCCGTGATCCGAACGATCGGAGGCGATCCGACTTTCCGAAAGCATCCCATCAGCGGTTTGCCGGTTTGGGAACGATCCTCGGACCTTGCTGTTGCCCGCGTGGGACCGGCAACCCTCGCCATCGGCGCTCCAGGGGAAGTGGACGAGCTCGTTCTCGTCCGGCTGGGGATGAAACCGGACCTGAAGATCACCGATCAACTTTTCAACCGGTTTCAGGCGCTCGATCGCGAGAGTGCCCTCCGGTTGATCTCCCGGAATCCGCCCGATCTCTCGCGCGTTTTTCATCCGATCTTCTCCCGTGAATTGCTGGACGCCTCACAATTACTTGGTCTTGCCGTGGCCCTGCAAAATCCAGTAAAAGCCAGATTGCTCCTGAAAATGAATTCATCGAAAAATGCGGCAGAACTCGCCCGTAATTTGCACGATCAGCCGCAACGCTGGCTGCGATTAGCCGATTCCGAATTGCTTCTTTACTCCCAACCCCCGGAAATTCAGAGACAAGGCGACTCGAACCTGGAGCTGCGTTTCACCCTCCCCGAGAACAGCGCTCGACTCCTTCTCGAACGCATCGCGAAAACCGATGCAGGCGCCGCGCTAACAGCACATTGATCGCCTCATCCTTGCCGTTGAACGAAATATAAAAGCAAAATGTCAATTTTCTTCCGACACTTCGAGCTTCGTCTGGGCCGCTGTTGCGCAGGCGGCATGTTTTTTCTCCTCGCGGTGTTTCTTACTGCGCAATCGCACGCAGCAGAGGACGCGAAATCCAATCTTGTCGATATCAAATCGGTTGATCCTTCAATCGTCGTCGAGCTCCGGTACGCCGGAACGCACAATCGGCTGCATCGTCGGTTGTATCCGCCTTCCATGCGGGCGCTCGTCCAGCCGAGCGTCGCAAAACAGTTAGTCGGTGCGCAAAATTTCCTGCGTCCTTACAAGTTCGGCTTGAAAATTTGGGATGCGTATCGGCCGGAATCCGTGCAGCGCCAACTCTGGCAGTTCGCGCATGACGAGTCGTACGTCACCAATCCTGATGATGGAGTCGGGTCGCTGCACACATGGGGCGTGGCTGTCGACGCAACACTGGCGGACCGCTGGGGCCGATCGATATCGATGCCTACCGATTTCGACGAGTTCACACCGGCGGCAATGCTTCATTACCACGGAATGGATGCCCAGGTCAGATCGCACTTGAGGCTTTTGCAAACCGCCATGGGGCGCAACAGGTTCTATGGTCTGCACACGGAATGGTGGCATTTCATCAGTCATGATTGGAAAAATTATGTTCACTCGCGCGAGACACAGATGACAGAACAAGCGTCGAAGACAGAGCCCAGCGGCAAGTTATGATCCATTCCGTGCGTTGCGCGGAACCGCCAAACAATGATCGACACCGTTTTACGGGATTTGCGTCAGCCAGAATACATCCACGTGTTGCTCAATCCGTTGCCAGTTTACGGATTACTTATCGCTTGGATCGGCTTGATCGTCGCCTTTTTTTTCAAAAATCGTCGCGCTCAGCTGGCAACATTAGTGCTCGTCCTCATCAGCTCCATCTCTGCGTGGCCGGTCTATGAATTTGGCCAGCAAGCGTATGATCGCGTCCTGTCGATGGCGGATGAAGATGGACACGCCTGGCTCGATGAGCACAGGGATCGCGCCGAGGATCTCATCTGGATTTTCTACGCCCTTGCAGCTTTGAGTGCGATTGCAATCGCGGCGCCAATGAAATGGCCAAGATCTTCCTTACCGCTCGTAATCGCGGTGATTTTGCTTGGCGGTGTGACGTTGGGAACCGGTGGGTACATCGCGTACGCCGGCGGCAGAATTCGGCACCGCGAATTTCGCAACGAACCGGTGCCTCCCAAGAGACCAGAGCACGAACACTAGATCGATACCGAAAACCGATTGTAGGGCAGGCGCTTCGCCTGCCAAAAATTTCCGGTTAGGCAAGCGGCGCGCTTGCCCTACAATTTTCTCGTGCCTACTAAGCTCGATCGCGCAGAACGCGATATCAAAGAACGCAGCGTCGCGCTGAAGAAACCGCTCGGTCTGCGCGACCTCGTTCTGACGCAGATAGTCTTTATCGTTGGTTCGAGCTGGGTCGGCACCGCTGCAAAGCTTGGGCGTGCGCATCTCTTTTTCTGGCTGCTGGCGATTTTGCTTTTCTACATTCCGCAAGCCGCCGTCGTCATTTACCTGAACCGGCTCATGCCGCTCGAAGGCGGGATCTACCAATGGGCAAAGTTCGCGTTCAACGAGTTCGCCGGCTTTATCGTGGCATGGAACCTCTGGCTCCTGTCGATCATGGTGATCGCCCTAGGCGGCATGTTCGTCACCACGAATCTCTCCTATGCCATAGGCGACGCGGGCGCGTGGATGCGAAATACTCCGTGGTGCGTCTCGCTCATCAGTTGCGCGCTGGTAGGCGGCCTTGGCTGGACCGGCGTGCGCGGATTATCGTTAGGCAAATGGCTCCACAACATCGGCGGGTTCGCCATGCTGCTGGCTTACGCCGCCCTGATTGTTTTGCCCTTCGTTAACCTCGCCCGCGGCGATCTAAGCGCATATCGCCCGCTACAAATCGCCGCGCCGACGATGTCGATCTTCTATTGCTTCAACATCTTCACCAAGCTGGCAGTCGGCGCATTGAGTGGTTTCGAATACGTTGGCATTCTGGCCGGTGAAACTCATTCCCCGGCGCGTAACATCGGTCGGTCGGTCATCATCGCCGCTCCCATCATCGCGCTGATGTTCATTCTCGGAACAAGCTCGGTCCTCGCTTTCATTGGAGACAATGCAATCGATTTGATCGGTCCAGTGCCGCAAACACTGCGACTCGGCCTGCATTCATTCCGAATCGCCGGCGCAATCGCCTCAGTCGGTATTCTGCTGATGACGGTGCGCTCGATTTCCTCGGTGAGCATTCATTACACCGGCAGCTCGCGCCTGCCCATGGTGGCCGGATGGGACCACCGGTTGCCGGCGTGGTTCTCGCGCCTGCACGCCCGTTACAAAACGCCTATCAATTCAATCGTGTTCGTCGGCGCCATTACGCTGGTAATTGCTATCTCCAGCCAGATCGGCGCCGGCCTGCAGGAAGCATTTCAACTCGTCGATAACGCTGCCAACGTCTTTTACGGAATTGTCTATGCTATGATGTTTGCCATCCCGATCGTGGGCGCGACCGCGGTACGCTCCAGCGCGCGCATGTGGCTGCGAATCGCAGCGCTCTGTGGCTTTGGCGTATCGCTGCTGGCCATCTTTTTCACCGTCTATCCGATCATCGAGGTGCCGAGCCCATTAACTTTCGGCGCAAAAATCATTGCCGTCACGATCACTGCCAATGCCATTGGCGCGGCGATCTTCTGCCTCGGGGGGAAACGACGACGCGCTGCACTTAGCTAGCGCAGCTTTGAGCAACCCAATTCAAATACTCAGAAAATCCTTTCTCGATCTTAAAGCAAACGATCTCCGGAACCTCGTACGGATGAAGCGACCGCAATTTTTCCTGAAATGCTGCTTGTCGATCTTCGCTCAGTTTAAAAAAAACGAGAGTCTCGTTGCCGATCTCGATTCTCTCGTTCCAGCGATAGATCGACTCCACGCCGGGCAAAATGTTCGCGCAGGCAACGAACCTTTCTGTGACTAGTTGATTGGAAATCCGCCGCGCAGTTTCGGCATCCGGGAACGTGCTGAGTGCGAGTAGGATTTTGTCGGCCATGCGTCACGCCAGCACGGCAGCCTCATACCGCCTGGCCGGCTCGGCCCGGCAAATCCAGCCGCCACCGAGGACGACGTCGCCATCGTAGATTACCGCCGCTTGTCCGGGCGTCACCGCGCGCTGTGGCTCGTGCAAATGAACGCGAGCACGATTACCCTCCAGCAGCGTGACGCTAGCGGGCGTGCCGGGATGATTGTAGCGGATCTTCACTGTAAGATTGGTGTAGAGGCGCATGTCCTCACGCGCATGCCGATCCTCCTTGCGGCTGGGGACAGCCGCCTCTACATCTGAGATCCAATTCACGCGCTCGATTTCAAATTCGTCCACGGTCAAATCGTCGGCATCGCCGACGATGACGCGATTTGTTTGCGGATCGAGGTCGATAACGTAACGCGGCCGCGGCGAACCGCCGGGAAGACCTTTGCGCTGACCGATTGTGAAAAGCTCAATGCCGTCATGTTCGCCGACGAAATTGCCATCGACATCGTAAATCTCGCCGCGATGAAATTCCGAGTCGCCAAGATGCGAGCGCAGGAAAGTTTTGTAATCGTTGCCGGGAACAAAACAAATTTCCTGACTGTCGATCTTATCGGCCACTTTCAAGCCTAACGACCGCGCGATTTCGCGGATTTGTGGCTTCATCATTCTGCCCAGCGGCGTAAGCGCGCGACGCAACTGCGGCTGGCGCAGGCTAAATAAGAAATACGATTGATCTTTGCGCAGATCGATGCCCTTGCGAAGCACTGCGCCTTCGGCGTGATGCTCGATGATTGCGTAATGGCCGGTCGCGATATAATCACAGCGGAGCGCCTTCGCCTTGCTCCAGAGATTACCGAACTTGAGTTTTTCATTGCACATCACGCACGGGTTCGGCGTCCGGCCAGCCTGGTATTCGCTGGAGAAATAATCAATCACCAGGCGCTCGAACTGATCGGCTTCATCAACCACGTAGTGCGGAATGCCTAGCGAATGAGCGACACTGCGCGCATCGGCCACCGCTTGCGGCCCGCAACATTTGTCTTCTGCGCGCGAGATGCAATCCTGCGGCCAGACCTTCATGGTCACGCCGATGACGTCATAGCCCTGTTCCCGCAACAAATAGGCTGCGACGCTGGAGTCCACTCCACCGCTCATGCCAAGCAAGACTCGCTGTTTCTTTCGATTCATGTGAGCGAAGAATTTCGATCAAGCGGCGCGTGAGTCAACGTTTCAGGGGAGCATAGTCTGCCAGCCAGTGCTTTTCGGCAGCCTGTCGAAAAGAAGTGTCGTCGGCAAGCTGCCTGCGCTCCCAGAACCAAACTGCGCACCTACTGTTTCACCGCTCGACTTAGGAACGGGCTCCCGCGCAAGGTGAATCGCCACGGCAAATGCGCAGAGCGACTGATACCGATGCGTTTGTCCGCCACAACGTCGAAAGTTGCCTGCGCGTTCGACACAAAGCAATGGCGCGGATCCGCGCATAAATCCATTTCATGGTGCCGATCGGTGATGCCGAGCGCTTGCGTGAGTTTCCCCGGTCCAGAGCAGAGTTGGTGGAGATCGTCAACGCGGCGGCGTCTCTGCATCAACTCGGCACCACGCCGTGGTTCAAGCGCGCGGATCAAAACGAAGCCGTTCGCGTCCCCTTTCACGAGCACATTCAACATCCAGTGCACGCCGTAGTTGAAATAGACGTAGGCCGCACCGGCTTTGTTTCGCTCGATAAATCTGCGCGCGCTCGGCCGCGTAAAGGTGTGCGCGGCTTCGTCATCGATTGCCGCGTACGCTTCGGCCTCGACAACGATCCCGGAGCAATCGCCCCAGACCAGCTCCGTGCCGATGAGTTCGCGCGCGCACGTAAGCGGATCGCGCTGAAAAAATTCCCGTGGCAACATCGTGATGCGGGTCGCTGCGCGTGTCACTTTCATGGTGCTACGTCGCCCGCTGCGGCAGCGAGCGGCAGCGCATCTTGCACCAGGTGCACCAACACGCGCCCGGGCTCCTCTGCGTAAATCATGTGTGCCGAATTTTCGAACCAAATCCATCGTTTACTCGGAGCTTCTACCCGTTCGAACCAGCGCTGTACCGGTTGAGACGGCGTGGTGTAATCATAGCGGCCGGCGAAGATGAGGAGTGGACAGTCGAGGCGCGTTAGTTTCGTGAAATCGGTGGACGCCATGTCCAGCAACAGCTTGGGCAACGAGAACGCACTCCCTGCGTCGATCGCCTTGAAGTCTGTCTCGGAGTAGTCTGGCGAAATTTTTTCAGCGTTTTCCCAAAAGTTGTAACTCTGGCGTCCGAACGTCAGCGCGCCGTAGTGTACCGACCACTTTCGTTCTACGTTCATCTTCTCGAGCGGCAGCGCACCGTTGGATTCGGGGTAAGGCGCGATGGCTTCGAGTTCCTTCTCCGCGTCTGCATCGCCAGCCTTGCGCGCTGTGCTCAGCACCCAATCGTAAGCGATCTGCTCAGCCTCACGCATATTGATGATCTGTCCGACGCCAATGTAGGCATACAGCCAGTCAGGTCGCCGCTGCGCTAGATAAAGGCCAAGTATCGTGCCCCATGAGTGGCCCAGTGCGAAGATCTTCTTCTTGCCGTAAGTCGTGCGCAGATAGGTGACCAGCTCCTCGGCATCCTGCACCATCCGCGCCACGCGCATCGTCGGCGCCACCTTTTCTGGATCGTTCAGCTCGTAGGTCTTGCCAGCACCCCGCTGATCCCACTCCACCACAGTGAAATAGTCGTTCCACGGCCTTTCAAAGAGGTAACGGTTGGGCAGATCTGGCGCTGCCGGGCCGCCATGCACCACGAGAAGGATTGGATTGCGTCGGTCGCGCCCGCGTACAGTGATCCACTGGCGAATGCCGCCGATCTCGATGGCCTTGGCCTCGTCGATTCCGTTGGAGGAAACGACTTTGTTGAATTCACGAAGGATCGCGTGAGCGTTCGGCGAAGCCTCCACGCGCGCCGGGAACGCGGCCATCGGCGTTAGCGTCAACGCGCAGATGAAGGTTTGGACGAAAAGCTTCATGCTTGACCGCTGCTATCTCACGAAACACCAAGCGCACGAAGTGCGCGCACATGTTGGCGGATCACGCTGACAAAATGGGCGAACAAGTTGTTTTTGATTAACGCTGGCGGAGCCTTCACAAACGGCGAGCGCGCCAGGCATTATCGGCCTTAGAAACCTGCCGCTTTGTAAAAGACTGGTAATGTCACTTCGCATGCCACCGGTTTGCCGTCACGAAACGCGGGAATAAATTTCGCGTTCTTAAAATCGGCCACAGCGGCATCGCCAAAACCGAGAAAAGGCGGTTCCTCTGAAACGACGTTTATCTCCTGCAGCTTACCGGTAGCATCGATCTTCATCTTGAGCTCGACCATGCCATCCACCTGAACCCGCGCTGTTTCCGTCGGCGGATAATGGAATCCCGTAAACCCCGAGTCACTCCCGAAAAAAGATTGTGGCCCGATAAAGTCGTGTTCCTTCTCGAGTTCGACGGCTTCCTGATTGGAAAAAATGCGCAGCCGCGGTTTCCCATTGACGACTCGGAACGTAACCGTGCCGTAGTAAATCGCGTCCACCGGCTGATGATCATAGATGGCTGGGATAAACCTTAGATCAGATGCAGGTGAGATCCTCTTCTGCAACTCCTGCTTGAGAAAATCCGAATCCGGCGTGCCACGATACGTCGCGCTCCACTCCAGCTCGCCGGTTTTTCTCACCGCGCACATGAACATGATCAGGGCATCTTTCTGGCCGTTCCTGATCAAGCCCTGCTCGTCGATGCGATTGATCAACGCATTAGGACCCTGCCCGAGCAGCGCCGGACGAAACATCGGCAGCTCAGCCGCCTGTGCCGACGGCGTGGCGCTTTCCTGCGACCAGACAAGATCGACAATTGACAACAAAGCGATCAGGGAAAATGCGAACGCGCGCATGGGCAAATACGCAAGCGGAGCACGCTGCTTTTTCAAGCGCAATGTGGCATCGAATTAAGCAGCTGCAGCTAACTCTCCGGCAGCGGCAATTTTGTGCACGATTTTGTGACGCCGGAAATAATCAATGAGCGCGTCGCGCGTTTGCACCGGATGCATGACGTAGTTCACTGATGGCGTCTCGAGCAAGGCGCGCAGTTTCATGAAGTGATGGCCGGCACTGCGTGAGTCGAAACTGTTAAAAGCGACCATGTACTTTTTGCCGCGCTCGAGCGAGCGTCCGCCTGGCAACTTCATTGATGTGATTCTGCGATCAGAACCACGGCCTTCTGTCTCCACCTCGATGCCTAACAAATTTCGCCGTTCGTGGCTGGCATACACTTCTTCCATGACGGTTTTTATTTCATCGGGCGAAAGCGCAGCCGTCACAATGTAGTTTTCGTAAGGAACCATATTCCAAATTTCGTTTACCCTTTTCGCGCCGGCGACCAAGTTGGCGTTTTCATCGAACACGCCGTGCATGACGCCATCGACCGGGATGTTTCGTTCCCGTAACGCTTCCATGATCGCTGCGCCGATCAGCCTCTCGATGTCGCTCGGCCGGCCGGGTCGGCTACGGGCGTGCAAGGTCTCTGCTAACTCGCCGATCGGCTCTGCGAGCGCGGCACCCGATTCCGCAAGCTGCGATTTTGCCCGCGAAATAACTACGCGATCGAGATGGATACGGTTGTCCATCCGTTCGGAGATCGCTTCACGATCGAGCAACTTTTTCGAATTCCGATCAAACAAAAGATCGACTCGACCCACGTGAATGCCGAAGTGATCCGCCTGCGTGAAAAGCACGCCGTTCGAGAGGCGACTTGGAATTGTTTGATGAGTGTGACCGGCGATAAAGGCAGCGACATCCGGAAATTCGGAGGTTAATGCCATCACACTGTTTGCAAAATCATCGCCGCCGGTCCGCGGCTTAAGTCCCATGTGACCCGTTAGCACAACCGCATGTGCGCCTTCACTCTTTGCTCGCACAATCGCGCGACGGACAGGCTCGACCGGCTGCTGAAAATCGATTCCCCGGGTAAATTCCCGCGGAAGCCAAAACGACATCCCGGGTGTCGTGATCCCTATGATCGCCAGTTTGATCCCCGCGATTTCCTTCAAAATGGACGGCTGAATTTTTGCGTATGGATGTTTCGCATCGGGAAATTCGCCCGCCGTCTTCCCCTCCAACATCGTGTTCACAGCCAGCACCGGCATTCTCGATCTTTGCAGAGCTTGGTGAAATGGCTCGACTCCCCAATCGAATTCGTGATTGCCAACGACCCACGCGTCGTATCCGAGATGATTAAACAGATCGATCATCAACTCACCTTTGCTATGCAGGCTGACCTCGGTGCCCTGATAGACGTCGCCGACGTCGATCAAAATCGAGTTTGGATTCTCTCGCCGCCAGCGCCGGATTTGCGTGACGCAACGCGCCATGCCACCGCGATCGGCATTTCCATCGTAATCGGAGGTGGGCAAAATGTGTCCGTGCAAATCCGTCGTATGCAGGATGGAGATGCAGATCGTATCAGGCTCGAGCGCAGCAGCCGCACTTGCCAGCGTAGGGAACGCGCTGACCAATCCGGCCTGGCCAGCGAGTTTCAAGAAATCGCGCCGCGTCCAGAATCTATCAAGATGCAACATCGCTTTACTTCCGTACCGGGAGCATCTTACCGGTGTGCCGCCTATTAGCTCAATGAAAATGCCGCGACTCGACATCTTGACCGCGAGATTGTTTTAGTGACACTTCGTCATGCTTAACGAAAACTCTATCGCCAATTTCAAGGCGAACCTGCGTGGACGGTTGATTGAGCCGGGCGATAAAGACTATGACGAAGCCCGGAAGGTTTACAACGGGATGATCCACAAAAAGCCGCGCTTGATAGCACGTTGCGCGGATGTGGCAGACGTGATCCGTTCAGTCAATTTTGCGAGAGAGAATGATCTGCTGCTGGCTATCCGCAGCGGCGGTCATAATGCGGGAGGCTTGGGAATTTGTGATAACGGCCTGGTCATCGACCTCGCACCGATAAAATACACCCGTGTTGATCCCTCAGCTCGCACCGTTACCGTGGGCGGCGGATGCACATGGGGCGATGTCGATCATGCCACTCATGTGTTCGGTCTCGCTACTCCCAGTGGAATTATTTCTACTACCGGAGTCGGTGGACTGACCCTGGGCGGAGGAGTCGGCCATCTAACCCGCAAGTGCGGACTGACAATCGATAATCTGCTCTCAGCCGATGTCGTGTTGGCGAACGGCAAATTTGTAAAAGCAAACCCTGACGAGAATTCCGATTTGTTCTGGGCCATTCGCGGCGGTGGCGGAAATTTCGGGGTGGTAACATCGTTTACGTTTAAGCTGCACCCGATCGATATGATCTACGGCGGCCCGATGCTCTACGAATTGAGCGAAACGGCAGACGTGATGAAATGGTATCGCGAACTGATTCCCACGGCGCCGGACGATTTGAGTGGCTTCTTTGCATTTCTCACCGTGCCACCTGCACCGCCTTTCCCCGAACATCTGCACATGAAAAAAATGTGCGGCGTCGTTTGGGCATACGCTGGTCCGCAGACGAAAGCGGAAGAAACATTCAAGCCGATTCGCGCTTTTAAGAAGCCTGCGCTGGATTTTGTAGGTCCACTGCCGCAGCCGGCGTTACAAAGCATGTTCGACGCGCTGTATCCTCCGGGCCTGCAATGGTATTGGCGCGCCGATTTTGTGAATGAACTGAGCGATGAAGCGATTGCTCAACACATTCACTTTGGTAAGGCGCTGCCGTCGATGCATTCCACCATGCATATGTATCCGATTAATGGCGCGGCATCACGCATAGGCAAAAATGACACCGCCTGGAATTATCGCGACGCTACCTGGGCGCAAGTCATGGTCGGCGTTGATCCCGATCCGGCAAATAACGAAAAGACGATTTCGTGGACCAAAAATTATTACGATGCGCTGCATCCGTACTCAGCTGGTGGCGCATACGTAAACTTCTTGATGGGAGATGAAGGAGAAGAACGCGTGAAAAAAACTTACGGCGGTAATTACGAGCGGCTGGTCGCGATTAAAAGCAAATACGATCCTGATAATTTTTTCCGCGTGAATCAAAACCTCAAACCGACCAAGTTGTAGAAGCGCTTTTGCCAAGCGACCGAACTTGAAAAGACAGGCGTTTGGCACAAACGCCTCTACAGAGAAATGAGACGCCAAGACTTCAGAATGCAGCCCGTGAATCGATGAACGCTGACGAACTGAGGGCATTGCAAGCGCCTCTTAAAGCGCAGTATCGAGAGCGTCCTGAGACCGCGTTAATCACTCTTCGGGCTGAAGGGCGGGTCGGCGAGAACATCACCTGCAAAATAGAAACCGGCCTGGCGCGTGTCGAAGCAGGGCTTCATCCTGCGACCGGCGGCGATGGGCTCAGCGCATGCTCAGCCGATATGTTACTCGAGGCGCTGGTGGGATGCGCGGGTGTCACGCTGCGCGCGGTCGCCACCGCCCTCGGCATTCCATTACGTGGCGCGATGATTCGCACTGAGGGCGATCTCGATTTTCGCGGGACGTTAGGCGTTTCCAAAGATGTGCCGATTGGTTTCAAGCAGATTCGATTGCATTTCGACCTGGACACCGACGCCAGCGAAGAGCAACTCGCCACATTGCTTCGTCTGACCGAGCGATACTGCGTTGTTTACCAAACGCTCAGTCACCCCGCCGCGATTAGCATCTTGCATCATGTCGTATCGCGGTAAATTCAGTTACTATGCCGTTATACATGGACATTCATGAACTGGGGGAAGTTAGCGCGGAAGATGTCGCAAAAGCGCACCTGGCTGATCTCGAAGCGCAAGAGAAGTACGGCGTTAACTACCTGAAATACTGGGTTAACGAAAGTTGCGGGAAAGTCTTCTGTCTGGTCGAGGCACCGAATGCCGAAGCGGCAAACTCCTGCCACCGTGAAGCGCACGGCCTCGTCGCCCGAAAGATTATCGAGATTCAGCCCGAGCTCGCAGATGGATTTCTCGGCAATGTCCAAACGAATGCGGCGGGAGCAGCCATCTTGCCTGGCGGCGAAACCGATGCGCGCGACCCTGGAATCCGGACCGTTCTCTTCACGGACATCGTGGAATCCACGACATTGACTCAATCGCTGGGTGATGAGGCGGCCATGGAATTGCTCGACTTGCACAACACTGTCGTGCGAAACGCGCTGGCCGATTTGGGTGGCCGCGAAGTCAAGCACACTGGCGACGGCATCATGGCCTCGTTCGTATCGGCAGCGGGCGCCGTTCGCAGTGCAATCCGGATTCAGCGCGAATTAGCGAAGCACGAGAAAGCGAATCCCGAGCGCCCGCTCAAGGTTCGAGTCGGCGCTGCGGCTGGTGAACCTGTGGAGCAGCATAACGATCTTTTTGGATCGACAGTTCAACTGGCTGCCCGGCTCTGCGCCCACGCGCAGCCGGAACAAATCCTGGTGACGAACGCAATTGCCGAGCTATGCCTCGGCAAAGGACTCCAATTCGAAGACCTTGGCGAAGTTGTCCTCAAAGGCTTCGGTTACCCAGTCCGCGCCCATGCCGCTGCATGGAAGCAAGCCGCCATATAGTTGATCCGAGTTAGGTGAAGAAATCTTCGTGATCTTTTACGAATATTCGCCTACTTCTCGTTAGATGCTATGTCGCGCCGCAAGAAATTGGTCATCGTCGCTGGTTTGCTTTTGGTCTTGGTCCTACTGCTTGAGTTCCAGGCGCACCTGTATCCCGCGTGGTTTGCTGAAAAGCGTGCTGCGGCGGACATGCGACACCTTTGCAGTCGCATGCGTCTCGATCCTCAGTTGCTCGTTGATGTGCACCGGGCGCAAGTTGGAAATACACCTTGGGCATTCGAGGCCACGTACACGGGATCGCCTAAACGGATGCTCGGTGTGTGGTATCACCAAGACGGCTCGCCGGAGTTTTATTCAGAGGTGCTTGAGTGAGACACATCCTCCGATTCACGTGCACATCTAACCGGGCGCTGCAGACATGTGGTTAGGTCAAGTTCATTGTCATTGCTTGTGTTTTCATGGGTTCTGTTCCTGTGGGCATTTGTTTTCATGGGTAGCTCTGTAAGAGATAAAGCTTCTTCTGCACGAAGGCTTCTTTGGTTTCATAGCCAAGGGCTTTGATCGCGGGCACGCCCAGATCGGTAGCCAGTTTGTGCAGTTTGGCGTGGAGGGTGTCTAATCGCTCGATCGCGCCGATGACGTGGCCTTGCATCACGTGCCACACCGCCACGCACAGTTTGCGCGCCACGGCCACGGCGGCTTTGTTGCGGCCGCGGCGCAGGGCAATGGCCAGGCCCCACTTTTGCAGCGGGTTGTTGACCTGGAGGAGTTTCTTGGCCGATTGGATCAGCAGCGCGCGGATCGCGCCGCGGCCATGGCGTTTGAGCGCGGTGGCTCCTTCCCACTCTCCGCTTTGGCACACGCTGGGGTTGAGTCCGAGGTAAGCGACGAGCTTTCTGCTGTTGGCAAAGCGGTTGATATCGCCAATGGCCGCGATCAATCCATAGAGAGTAATCAGATTAATGCCGCAGAGCCGCGTGAGCCGAAGCAGTTCTTTTTCCGCCAGGATCTCTCTCGCCATGTAGCGGCGCAGTTGCTGACGTCGAGAGCGCGCTCCGACCAGTCCAGCGTGGAGTTGCTCCAATAGCATTTTTTGCGCTTCGGTCCATTTTCGCCGCTGGAGCAGCCGCTCAATCGCCGTGGGATGACTTAAACGGAAGCCCTTCTCCAGCCGCACGCAATGTTCATTGAGCATCGACTTGATCTGTTGCTTGAGTCGGGTCCCTTCCTTCACCACCGCCTGGTAGGCGCTAAAGACCTCACGGCGCTCTCGCGTCTTTTGATCGGGCTGCCACACGATGGGTGAGAGCGCGCTTAAATAAATGCGCGCGATCTTGATCGCATCCACCCGATCGGTCGCACAGTAGCTCTGGCCCACTTTGCCGGCCCGGTGACTGTCCAGGATCAGCACCTTTCTTTTCAACCTGCCCAGCCGTTCGGCCACGGCAAAAGCGTTGGCGCTGGATTCCAGGACCAGGCAATCACTCTCTCTCGTGTGACGCAGCGCCCATTTTTCCAAAAGCCGCAGGGCCACCCGCGTCGAAGTGCTTTTTACCCGCGCCTGCCACGGATCGCTTCCCTCCAGAATCGCTCCGGCAAAACTGTCCGGATGTACATCTAGTCCAACCACTCTGTGGTTGCTTCGGTTCATGTTTTTTGGTTCCTTTCTTTTTGTATGTTGTTGCTCTTTTGCTGGACGCAAGGCGCGGCCGGGCTCCAATCGGGGATTTACCCCACTGCATCGCTCGAGTCCCTGCCGGTATTGCGCTTCCGTTGTTTGGTTCTGTCGTTTGCCAGTCCCATCGGAAGACAATCGAAAGCTCCGGCCCCGCCTCCCGTCCAGCTCAACTTCACCCGCGCCTAAACCCATACCGTCAGCCAACAGGCTCCATACGTCACGCCTCCTGCTCCCCAACAGACTCGCCGCGTAGGAGTCGCGCCCTATTCCACCTGTAGCTGATCTTGTTCTCGTTAGGTAATATGCGCGCTGTTGCGGTTCTTCTAGCAGCACTGACGGTCGCAGCCTCAGCTCGTGGTGGCGAACAAACCGATCGCGAGCTGTCGCGTTTGATGGTTGGGGCGTGGCGCTCGCCACGCCATGATTATCTTTATCTTGCAGACGGAACCTGGTGGATGGGCAAACCTGATCCGAACGGACCCGAGCCACGCGTGACGCATGGCCGGTGGAGAATCGAGAATCACATGTTAGTGACAAGCACCACGTACTTGGGAGGCGAGCTACCGTCGCCTTGGAAAGAAGAGCGCTACCCGATTCAAAAGCTCACACGCACTGAGATCGTTTACGGCGGCGTGTATCGTCGGACGCGCATTGGCCTCGAACACGTCGATGAAGAACGATAAATTCAGTAATGTTTGCGCGTGGCGGAGCCGTTCGTGAGCTTGGTCTCGTTAGATCCTGGCGTAGTGCGTCACTAGTCGCTTCATGTACAAAAGCTCCGAAAGAAAATGCCGATTTCTGGTCACCTCTCCCTTGGAAAAGGAGAGGCGAATCAACGCGCTAATCTAAAGCAAAGAAACGTTAGACCAGCACCCTACGGCCATGAAACAGATCGGTCTTTGCTTACTCTTCGCCGTCGCTTGTGCTACGCAGATATCACCAAACTTCCGGCGGAAGATCGCAAGGTGTTGCAGGATTCATCGCGCTTCCACGAAGTCCATTCCACGAACGACCTGCCACCCACCGTTATCGCTCTTTGTGCGGAGGACGGCAGGCTCGCAGAACCAGGCCAGAACTGGAATGCGAGTGATGTCGTCACGGATCCAAATCTTCCAGGCAAACGTCTCATTTGGGCAGCAGCAGGAGGCGAGTATTACGTCGTCCATTACGAGCGCGGTGGGATCGCTCACACTTTTCATATTTTACTTGCCAAACTCACGAAGAATGACACGAAACCGAACGCAGTGTGGCGCGCCGTTGGAGGTCCGCTCAAAGATTACGCAGCATTTGTCGACGCGTTGCGAAGCGGGAAGTTGGACGACCGTTTGGATTATTCGCATTGACCCCGAATGTTTTCGGGGTTGAGCGGCGCCCGGCGGTCGCGCCCTACCAAGCATGGCGTTTCCTATTTCATAAAATACGCTCTAAATTCTGTTTCAATTCTCATGCAACTCGAAGGCATTGATCACGTAGCTCTCGGCGTGCGCGACGTCGAGCGATCAGCGAAATGGTATATCGAAGTCCTCGGGTTCGAGCGATTTCATGAGGGGGCGTGGAATGGCGTGCCGACTTTTATTGGCAGAGGAAATACCGGGATTGCTTTGTTCCCTGGGAGCCCGGACGCGACATCGACGCCGTCAACTCGCGGCGAGATCCGGATGCTTCACCTCGCGTTTCGCGCGGACCGGGAAAATTTTCTCGCGGCGCAACGCGAACTGGAAAAGCGCGGAATCAAATTCGAATTCTCCGATCACGAGATTTCGCACTCGATCTATTTCCGCGATCCCGACGGCCACCAGCTCGAGATTACAACCTATGAATTGGAACAGCAAACGTAGAAGATGCGCGTTTAAAGACGCGCTAATTGGATCTAGTTCTCGTTAGGCGCGACCGATGCACACGCTCGGTGTTTTTGCTTCTATTTTCGACGAGACAAGCCGCATTCTTCTTGTGCGCCAGGCCTACGGATCGCGGCAGTGGACTACGCCCGGTGGACGTGTCGACGCCGGCGAGTCTCTCCTTGTCGCGCTCGAACACGAAACACTTGAAGAAATCGCGTGTGACGTGCGCATCGAGCATCTCATTGGCGTCTATGCCAAACCATATCGAGACGATCTCGTCCTTTCATTTGCTGCCGCACTAATTCGCGGCACTCCTCAACCCTGTCTCCCTGAGATTTCCGAAGTTTCGTTCTTCACAAGAAGCGGGTTACCACGCAATCTCGCGTTCAATACGCGTGTGCGGATTGACGATGCTTTTGACGGTCACCGCGGGATAGTTCGTGTGTTCAATAGTGCAGAGTCTCTGGTCGCTCATTTTTGTAGCCAGGCAGACGCTTAACCAGGCCGCTCAGCCAGCGGCTCCGCTGCGCCATGCTTTCGATGTCGATTTTGTAGGGCAAGCGCTCCGCTTGCCGGGAGCCGATGTGGTTGCCCTACAATGCGCGAGAATCAGTATCTGCGAATTCGAATACGCCGCTGAGGACAGCGGCCGCTACAATTTTTAAGCGACTCTGCCGCAGCAGTTCTTATATTTCTTGCCACTGCCGCAGGGACACGGTTCGTTGCGGCCGACTTTTGGAATTGAGCGCCGAATGGGAAGATCAATGGTTACGTCGCCCGCGCCGTCGCCATCTCCGGCGACTCCCGCCATTGCGCCAACCGGTTGAGGCTGACGAGCACGCGACGGAGCGCCAGCTGTGGGCGCTGTCGGCGCGTGCTCGCGCAGCAAAAATTGGGGCAAGGTGGCCAGGAAATTCTCGAACGCCTGCAAATTGGAAGTGCTGCGGAAGAGATTATTCAGCACTTCATTCTTAATGTTCGCCATTAATTCGACAAACATGTCGTACGCCTCGGTCTTGTACTCGATGAGCGGATCCTTTTGCGCGTAGCCGCGGAGATAAACGCCCTCCCGCAATGCGTCCATCGCATAGAGATGCTCCTGCCAGAGCCGGTCGATCGCGTTGAGGATGATGTAGCGCTCCAGGCTTTTGACCGACGTGGGCTCTTCGTAGGCTGATTTGCGCTCGTAAGCGTTCTTGATCTTTTCAACCAGGAACTGCGCGTTTTCTTCGACGCTGCGCGTCTCAAATTGCGCTTTCTCTTTGGTCAGACCGAGCGGGAAAGTCGTGTTCACCCAATGGATGAGGCTGTTGTAATGCGGTTCATCAACCTCGAGATACTCCTTCACTTTCGCCGGCACCGCTTCATCAATCACTTCGTAAATGAGCGTGCGCGGATCTTCGGAATCGATCACTTCATTGCGATAGGTGTAAACGACCTCACGTTGCATGTTCATCACGTCATCGAAATCGAGCGTACGTTTTCGGATGAGGTAATTGCGTTGCTCCACACGCTTCTGCGCAGTCTCGACCGATTTATTAAGCCACCGATGTTCGAGTTCCTGGCCTTCCTCAAGACCGAAGCGCTCCATGATTTTCGTCATTCGATCGGCCGCGCCGAAATTGCGCATCAGATCGTCTTCGAAACTGACATAGAACCGCGATGCGCCCGGGTCGCCCTGACGCGCACAGCGTCCGCGTAATTGTCGATCGATCCTGCGCGCCTCGTGACGCTCCGTCCCAATCACCATAAGTCCGCCCAGTTCTGTGACGCCCGGGCCCAACTTAATATCGGTGCCGCGCCCAGCCATGTTCGTTGAAATCGTCAGCGTGCCCGGTTGACCGGCGCGCGCCACGATCTCAGCTTCCTGCATGTGAAATTTCGCGTTCAAAACGTTGTGCGGAATTTTCTCGCGCTTCAGCATGCGACTGAGCAGTTCGGAGGCTTCGACGCTCACGGTGCCGACCAGCACCGGCTGAGTTTTCGCGTGGCATTCTTTGATCTCCTTGATGACCGCGTGGTACTTTTCGCGTCGCGTCTTGTAGATGCGATCGTTGTAATCCATGCGTGCGACCGGTCGATTGGTCGGAATCATGTTCACGTCGAGTTTGTAAATATCGTGAAACTCGGCCGCCTCGGTTTCCGCCGTACCGGTCATTCCAGCCAGTTTTTGATAAAGCCGGAAATAATTTTGAATGGTGATGGTCGCCAGCGTCTGCGTTTCGCGATCAATCTGAACGCCTTCTTTGGCTTCCACTGCCTGATGCAGACCGTCGCTCCACCGCCGGCCCGGCATTTTGCGGCCGGTGAACTCGTCGACGATCACTACCTTATTGTCTTCTATGACGTACTGAACGTCTTTCTCGAACAAGCAGTAAGCGCGAAGGAGTTGTGAGATATTGTGAATGCGCTCCGCCTGTGCATCGCAATGCTGTTGCCGTTCCGCTTTTTTCTTGTCCTTCTCCTCCGGCGAGAGCGTCTGATCGAGATCGATCTCGGTGAATTCGTTAATCAAATCCGGCAGCACAAACGCGTTCGGATCATCCGGATTTAGAAAGATGCGGCCCTGCTCGGAGAGATCTGCTTCGTTCGATTTTTCGTCGATGGTGAAGAAAAGTTCTTCCTTCAGCGCGAACAGCTCTTCCTTGCGCGTGTCCTGGTAAAAGGAAAGCTCGGCTTTATCGATGGCGCGGCGTTTGTCCGGATCTTCCATCATTCGCAGAAGCTGTTTGTTGCGCGGTTGACCGAGTTTGACCTTGAACATGAGCCGCCCGCCCGTCTCCACACCGCCCTGCTCAAACTTCCCGATTGCTTCGCTGGCCAGCCGGTTACAAAGCATGTTTTGCTTCCGCACCAGCTGCTCGATCAGCGGTTTCCATTTGTCATATTGGTGTGTGGAAATTGTCGCTGGACCACTGATGATGAGCGGAGTGCGGGCTTCATCGATTAAAATGGAATCGACCTCATCGACTATGGCGTAGTGGTAGCCGCGCTGGACTTGTTGCTCGCGCGTCGTGGCCATGCCGTTGTCGCGCAGATAATCGAACCCAAACTCGCTGTTCGTTCCGTAATGTCCATCGCGTATTGCTCGCGACGCACATCCGGCTCCTGATCGTGTTGAATGCAGCCAACAGTGAGCCCGAGAAAGTTGTAGATTTGCCCCATCCACTCCGCATCGCGTCGCGCCAGGTAATCGTTCACGGTCACAAGATGTGCGCCCCGGCCAGTAAGCGCGTTCAAGTAAAGCGGTAAAGTCGCAACCAGCGTCTTGCCTTCGCCGGTCGCCATTTCCGCGATCCGGCCCCGATGCAAGACGATTCCGCCAAGCAACTGCACGTCGAAATGCACCATGTCCCACACCATGGGCTGATCGCATACCGTGAACGTGTGTCGTCGCTCTTTCAGCCGGCGCGCTGCGTTTTTCACCACGGCGAACGCTTCCGGCAAAATTTCATCCAGCTTCTTCCATTGCTCTTCCAGTTCCGGAATTTTGGATACTTCTTCCTTCCACGCGGCGGTTTTCGCGCGCAACTCGTCATCGGACAAACTCTTGAACTGCTCGTCCAGCTCGTTGATCCGATGCACGATCGGCATCAGGCGCCTCAGCTCGCGCTGGTTTTTCGAGCCTAACATTTTCTTTAAAATCCAACCAACCATTTCGCGTGTAATATCGACTACATCAGGTGACTTGTCATTTGCCTCGCCACCTTTGTCATTCCGAGCGAAGTCGCCTGCCAAGCCGTAGCTTTATGCGAGGGGCTGGAGGAATCTCTCATTGTTGGATTCCGCTTTGCAGCTACAATCGGCCGCATGAAGAAAACTGTTTCCACTAATGAAGCCCCGGCTGCGATTGGGCCTTATTCGCAAGCGGTGCGCAGCGGAAGGTTTCTGTTTTGCAGCGGCCAAATTCCGCTCGACCCTAAGTCAGGAGAAATCGTTTCCGGCGATATCGCCGCGCAGACCCGTCGAGTGCTGGACAACATCGCGGCGGTTTTGAAGGCTGAAGGACTCACTTTCGACAACGTCGTTAAGACAACCATTTTTCTCACCAATCTTGGCGACTTCCACGAGGTTAACGACATTTATGGCTCATATTTCAAGCACGAGCCCCCGGCTCGTTCCACCGTCCAGGTCCCGGCGCTACCTAAAGGAGCGAATGTGGAAATCGAAGTTATTGCCGCCTCCGAGGAGGCCGAGCGAGCGGCTTATGACACTTCAGGCTGAGAATTCCTGTAGCGGCGGTCTGTGACCGCCGAATAGGCTTCATGCGACACCCACGGAGTTCCGGTACGGCAGAGGAGAAGATGACGAATGCTCGTCTGGCGAAATCGTTTCCGGGGAGCGCACGCGCCCTCGCGTGCATGTTTCGACGCCTCGTCGAAACGCCTTAAGCGCAACCACACGAAAAGACGTGCATAACCCAAAAAAGTTCGCGATGGCGGAGGCGCCATCGCCAGCACGCGAGGCGCGTGCACTCCCCAGATGAGCGAAGATCTCCTAGCGCTTTTCCGCAAAACTGGCGCGCTGCTGGATGGCCACTTCGTTCTGCGATCCGGGCTGCACAGCCGGCAATATTTCCAATGCGCCCTACTTCTTCAGCATACCGACATTGCCGCAAAAGTTTGTGGACGGCTCGCCGACAAATTGCGCGAATTTGATTGCGACGCGGTCATCTCCCCTGCTCTCGGCGGAATTATCGTCGGCCAGGAAGTCGGTCGGTCGTTAGGCAAACGGCACATTTTTGTTGAGAAAGAAAACGGCAAACTCGTCTTGCGCCGCGGTTTTCAAATTTCACCTAACGGAGACTTCATCGTCGTCGAAGACGTTGTTACTCGCGGTGGCCGCGTGCAGGAAACAATCGACATCGTCCGTGCGCGGGGCGGTATCGTTTCCGCCGTAGGTGTGATCGTCGATCGAAGCGGCGAAGCAAAGCCAGATTTTAGCTGTCCGTTCGTCAGCTTAATCGAAATGGATGTCGAAACCTTTCCCGCAGACAATCTCCCGCCCGATCTAGTAAGAATCCCCGCCGTTAAGCCAGGTAGTAAATAGGCTAAGTGAGCTGTAGGCACCGGCCTGTGACCGGTCACCAGCGATCACCGCAACACGTTCAGAGACGGCCCTCAGGGCCGTGGTTACAGAATGCGTTCAGTGAAATTAATTATTCGAGAGTAATTCAGCCAAGTGCTTTGGATCCGTCGCCGGCGCTTTGCAGGTGAAATTTTCGCAAACGTACGCGGCTGGTTTGCCGTCAATCAGCGACATAGCACGGACCGCTTCATTTCTCTCGCCGAGAAATTTCTGGCCTTCACCGCCATCGGCCAGAAGCAGGACGGTTTTTGGCAGGAAATGACGACGCACCTCTTCAAGCAGCGCTTTCGTTTCCGGCACATCTTTCTTCCCGGCGATCACGATTTGCCGCGGCTTGCTTAAGGAATAATCGAGCGCGACCAGCATTTGTGGCATGGCGCTGGGAAAATGCGACAGGGTAGTTGCAAATGCATCGATCGTCTTTCGCGCGCGCTCTGCCATCTGTTTATCGTCGTGAAACTGGGATAACCGCAAAAGATTCAGCGCCGCGACCGAACTGGCAGCCGGTTCCGCGCCGTCATTGTCGTCCTTCATGCGGAGAAAGACGCTTTGATCTTTTCCGCTGGTGCTGAAATAGCCGCCGTTCTTCTCGTCGAAAAACAAGCGATCCTGCGTTTCCTGCAACTGGGTCGCAAGCTTGAGCCATTCCACGTCGAACGAGGCTTCATAAAGATCGAGGAGGCCTTGGATAACAAATGCACAATCATCGGCGAAACCTTCAATATCGCTCCGACCCTCTCGATAATTGCGATACAAAATGTCGCGTGATGAATCGCACAAGTTTGCCCGCAGGAAATTCGCAGCGCGAAGCGCAATTTCCACGTAGCGTCGGTCGTCCATTACTTGCGCAGCGCGAGCATAAGCAGAGATCATCAGGCCGTTCCAAGCGGCGATGACCTTATCGTCAAGATGCGGCCGCGGCCGTTGGGCACGAATGGCAAACAGCTTTTCGCGACTCTGCTCAAGCGATTTAGCAATGTCCTCCTCGCTTTTCTTAAAACGCTGCGCGGTTTCCGGAATCGTGTGACGTTCGATTAAAATATTTTTGCCGCGGAATTCATCCTGCGGATCGCTTCCTTCCGGCGCATTCCCGTGCGCTTGCACGCCATAATGGAAATCGAAAATCTCAGCGTCATCACCGAGCGCGGTATCGATCTCCTTTTTTGTCCAAATATAGAACGCGCCTTCCTTCGTCTCGACGTGGCCGCGGTCAGCACCCGCGGCTACAACGGGACTGTCGGCATCTTCGGCCGAAAAAAAGCCGCCTTCCTTGGCGGTCATGTCACGAGCGACGTAATCGAGAATGTCGCGCGCGACTGCTGCGTATTGCCGATCTCTTGTGATCTGGAATGCGTCGAGATAGGCGACCGCAAGCTGCGCCTGATCATAGAGCATTTTCTCGAAGTGCGCCACGTGCCAATAACGATCGACCGAGTAACGATGAAAGCCGCCGCCGATATGATCGTGCATTCCACCGGAGGCCATCTTGCGCAGAGTGAACAGAGTCATTTCAAGAGCATGTATGCCCACGGCCGCGGCATCGGCATCCTGCCGATCCTTTCCGGAGATTGGCTGGAAGCCAATGCCACGACTTCGCGCGTAAAATCGCGTCAGGAAATTAAGCGTTACTGGCCGGGGAAATTTTGGCGCACTACCGAAGCCGCCCTCTTTCGGATCGTAACTGCGCTCAATCTGTTGGTAGGCGGCGTCTAAAATCCCCACGTCGATTTGGCCTTCAGCCGCCGTCGATTGAGATTCGCGTAACGCCGCAACGATCTTTCCACCTTGCTCGACGATCTTGTCGTGATTTTCCTTCCAGGCGGTTGCGATTCGTTCCAAGACTTTTTTGAAGCCTGGCTGGCCATATCGATCTTCCGGCGGAAAATAGGTCCCGCCGACAAACGGCTTCAGATCTGGCGTCAACCACACGCTCATTGGCCAGCCGCCCCCGCCAGTCGTCGCTTGCACAAAGGTCATGTAAACGCGGTCAACATCGGGACGCTCTTCCCGGTCCACCTTGATGTTGACGAACTCGCGATTCATGATCGCGGCCACGTCTTCATTTTCGAACGATTCATGTGCCATGACATGGCACCAGTGACACGTAGAATACCCAACTGAGAGAAAGATCGGTTTATTTTCCCGACGCGCCTTGGCGAACGCGTCCTCGCCCCACGGATACCAATCGACCGGGTTATGCGCGTGCTGAAGAAGATAAGGGGACTTCTCATGCGCCAGCCGGTTCGTGTGTTCGAGGGGCACGGGTGTCGGGTCAGCAAGGCTATGAGTTGATGTCACTAACCACGTTAGCGCAATAATTCCAAAGCGGAAGCGCCTTGTCATGGGATGACTCGCGACGGAGTACAAGTTTAGACCACCATTCTTGTCATTCCGAGCGAAGTCGAGGAATCTCTTGCCCATCCTAAAAGACACTGAGAGATGTCTCAACTCCGCTCGACATGACAAAACATGGACGCCGCGCATTTCATCTTCCTTTTTCTCGCCATCGGACTGGTTGCCTTTCTTTATTCGTCGGTCGGCCATGCCGGTGCATCGGGTTACATCGCCACCATGACATTGTTCGGGGTTGCCCCGACGATTATTCGACCGACTGCGCTCGTCCTTAACATCCTCGTCGCGTCCATTGGCGCATTCCAATTCTGGCGTGCGGGTCACTTCTCATGGAAACTATTCTGGCCATTTGCGCTGCTTTCGATTCCCGCTGCCTATCTCGGCGGCTATTTGCAGCCGTCTGCTTCTATTCTGAGGATTTTGATCGGGATCGTGCTTCTTTTCTCCGCGGCGCGGCTTGTGTTTCGCCGAAGTGATCCATCGCAAACGGCGGTTCCGTCGCGGCCGATGGCGGTGAGCGTCGGTGCAGGCCTGGGATTTCTTGCCGGGCTAACTGGAACCGGGGGCGGCATATTTCTCACTCCGCTTCTGTTGTTTTGCCGATGGGCGCACATTCGACAAGCTGCCGCCGTTTCTGCGCTATTCATTTGGGTGAATTCCATTGCCGGCTTGATCGGCTATTTCACTGCGGTCCATTCCGTGCCCACGCTCGGCATTGTGCTCGGAGCCGCTGCAATCGTTGGTGGTTTCGTCGGCTCGCGTCTGGGGAGCCGCCATTTTCCGACACGCACGATTTCGATCCTGCTGGCGATCGTTTTAACCATTGCAGGTGCAAAGTTAATTTTTACGAGGTAAGGGCGATTGACTCAATCGCCCGGGCGGTTCGGGTGAACCGCCGCTACCTGATGCCAATCTCGAGCCTTGGCGCGGTCTTGGGAGACCAGGGGTTGGTTTTGTAATCGGATGCAACGATTTTGTCGGCGTACGCGTGCAGAAGCTGGCAAAGCGCCGCGACGTCCAAGCCGTGACGTCGCGGGCTGAACATTGATAGATTTCTCTCCGCGAGTAGAAACAAACGAACGGCTGGCTGTAAGCGCCGGCTATGTTTCGGGTGGGACGGATGTTCAAGTCGCTTTTGCAAATGCACAAAGGCTCCGGCGGCCTGGATCAATCCCTTGAAGAAATCTGCGTCGCTCGAATCAGTTTTCAGCCAAAGCTGCTCGAGGACATCGTGAGCCTCGTAATAGCGCTGTTCGTTCCAGCAACGGAAAAACGCCTGATAAAATGGATGCTGTGCCACATCGGTCCGGCGCGGGTCCACCTCTCCGCTGGTCAACTCGGCCACGAACCGCGAAATCCTCTCGCCTTTGCTCATGAACGGCTTAATTTGCTTGCAGCTCACACAATGGGCAAACGACCCGCAAAGAAGCTTTTCGAGGAGAGACGCCACGAGCGGTCGAGTTGTGATTCCACAACGGTCCGCGTGGCTGTACTGCGATAGATGATCACAGGCGCGGCCTTGGCCATTCTGCTGGTCGTTATCTCCATCCTGATTTTTTGCTCGGCGCTTTTTTCGGGATTGGAGACAGCGCTCTTCTCGCTGAGGCCGCATCAACTTCGCCGATTGCAAACGCATCATACCGGGCTCGCCAATTTGATTCGGTCATTCCGCGAGAATCCACGCGGCGCCTTAAATGTGCTGCTTCTCGGCGACGGGTTAGTGAAAGTTCCGCTGATTATTTTGTGTCTCTTTTTTCTTTGGGAAGGTCCTCTGGTCTCTCACATTCCGCAGTGGCTGACGGCAGCCGTCATTTTCGCCATTGTCGTGTTGGTATGCGATCTGATTCCAAAGCTTCTCGCGCTCTCTGCGCCCTATCGACTTTCAGCCCTTGGGGCGTTCACGCTGCAGATAGCGATGCCGCTCCTCAATCGTCTCGGCCGCGTGCTCGAGCGTGTTAGCGCTCTTGTCGTCGATCTTCTGACTCCGTCGCATCTGGGTATCCGGCAACGCTTGAGTGACGAGGAGCTAAGCACACTGCTTGAGATCAGCGAGGAAGAAGGCGCGTTGCATGAAGAAGAAGCCGAGATGATTCAGGAGATCATCAAGCTCGGTGATAAAACGGCTAAAGATTGCATGACGCCGCGCGTCGATACTTTTGCGCTCCCGGATGACTTAACCAACGAGGAAGCGATTGCGCGTTTAAAGGAAAAACGTCATCGCCGCGTCCCGGTTTATGCCGACACGCCGGATCAAGTCCTTGGGATCATCGATGTAAAATTGTTTTTGCTCGAACCATCGGAGCATTACACCGAAAAATTGATCGCTCCGTCGTTTGTGCCCGAGACGATGCGGGCGCTGGAGTTGCTCAAGCTTTTTCTGACGCATCCACAGGGAATGGCAATCGTGGTGGATGAATATGGCGGGACCGAAGGGATCATCACCACAGGGGATATCGTAGAGGACATTCTGAGCGACGCGCTTCCCCGAAGCGATGTCGACCTTTACATCGAACCGGTCGAAAACGGCAAATTTCTGGTGAGCGGCAACGCGCGCCTGGACGATTTAAGCGAATATCTTGGTTTTCGAATCGATGCGGAAGGAATAGACACGATTGGCGGATTTGTATTCACACGGCTGGGGTATCTGCCGTCCGCGGGTACGAAACTCGAGATTCCGGGTCTCACCATCACCGTGCGCCAAGCGGGGCGGAAAAGAATTCAGGAAGTCTTGCTCGAAAAAACGGCGGACCGGGACGTTCAGAAAACATCGGACCAAACCAGAGCTGCAGCATGACAGTTGGGTTCATCATTTTCTGTTGCTGGATCGTTTCGTTCTTCTTTAACGGAATCGAAAGCGGCCTGCTGTCGATCGATCCGGTGCGGTTGCGCCAAAACGTGAAACGTCGCGTGCCGGCAGCCTTGCGATTGAACCGCTTGCTCAAACATCGGGAGCGCCTGTTCATGACGGTTTTGTTCTTTACCAACGCAGCGGACATCCTGGGCCTGCTCTTGTTGACACGGCAGCTCGTCCGCGCTTTCGGCTACATCGGATTTCTCTTTGCGCTGTTAATGGCATTTCCGGTTTATCTCTTTCTGCTTTCGGTCCTCCCGAAATCGATTTTTCGCCGATTTCCATTCCGCGCCCTGGCACATCTTGCCGGTGCGCTGGAATTCGTTTCCATTCTTCTTCTGCCAGTGTGGGAATTCGGGGGTTGGATGGGCAAATTGCTTCTGCCGCGGCGCGGAGCAAAACATCCTCGACTATTTGCCGCCCGGGAGGAACTCAAGCAGATCGCAGCACAAAGTGAGCGCGAAGGTTCTCTCACAGCCATCGAGCGCGCGATGATTCATAACGTTGTGGATTTCTGGAACGTTAAAGTGCGCGATGTAATGACGCCGTTGTCGAAAGTGGTTGCCTTGCGACCAAACGCGTCGGTTCGGGAAGCGACTGAACTCAGCGCTTCATCCGGCATCGATCGTCTGCCGGTGATAACGCCCGGCGGTCAAGCAACTGGGTTGGTCAACGTGCTCGATATTTTGCTCGAACAAAATGGAGAGAAGCCGCTCAGCAGTTATTTCCGGCGTATCGTAACGACAACCGAAGAGGAGCCGGCCCATCGAATCGCGCAGCAATTACGCGCTGCTCGTCTTGGCTTGGCTGCAGTCCGGGACGCGAAGAAGAACTTGTCCGGAATTGTTACCTTGGAGGATTTGATCCGGCGGCTCGTTTCTTCCAGCGAGGTGCGAGTTTAATCTTCTGAACGGAGCAACACGTCTTCGTCGCGGAGGATTCGCGCGGCACGAATGAGCGCGACGTGCGAAAATGCCTGCGGGAAATTTCCAAGCTGCCGTTTCTCGCGTGGATCGTATTCCTCGGAAAGAAGTCCCAGGTCGTTTCGCAGGTCGAGCAAGCGCTCAAACAATTCGCGCGCCTCTTTCTTTCGGCCAAGGAGATGCCAGCAATCGGCCAGCCAGAAAGAGCAAGGAATAAAAACCCCTTCCCGGCCCGGTAATCCGTCCACGCTGCATTCCTCCGGCCGGTAGCGCAGAACGAAACCATCCTGCATCAACTCCCGTTCGATAGCCTCGATCGTGTTGCGGACACGTTCGTCACTCACAGGTAAAAAGCTGACGAGCGGTATGGTAAGTAGGCTCGCGTCCAAGGCATCGGAGCCGTAAACCTGCGTAAAGGCCTTCCTCCGCGCGTTGTACCCACACTCGCAGACTTCCGCGTGAATCTGGTCTCGAACTTTTTGCCACCGGCTAAAATGCTCGCCGGCTGCGCATCCGCAGTCCTCAACAAGCTTCACCGCGCGATCGAATGCCAGCCACGCCATCACTTTCGAGTGCGTGAAATTTTTTCGTCCGCCGCGCACTTCCCAAATTCCTTCGTCTGGTTTTTGCCAGTTTGATTCCAGGAATTTCATTAGCTCGACCATCAGGGCCCAATCCGGTGCTTCCAATTTGATTCCCAAGCGATCCGCCTGCCACATCGCCGCCAGCACCTCTCCATAAACATCGACTTGAAATTGGTTCGACGCGGCATTGCCGATGCGGACCGGCGCGGACTTTTCATAGCCTGAGAGCCACGGAATTTCGACCTCGTCGAGCCGGCGTTCGCCGCGAACGCCGTACATGATCTGCATTTGCGCGGGGCTACCAGCGATGGCCCGCAAAAGCCATTCCCGCCAGGATTTGGCTTCCTCGCGATAACCGGAACGCAACAGCGAGAGCAAAGCGAAAGTGGCATCTCGCAGCCAGCAGTAGCGATAGTCCCAGTTGCGCGGGCCTCCTATTTGTTCCGGCAGCGACGTTGTCGCTGCGGCGACCAACCCGCCTGTCGGCGCATAGGTTAGTCCTTTAAGCACGATCAGCGAGCGCATCACTGCGTCGCGCCATTCGCCTTTGCTTTGAAATTGACTCGACCATTCTCGCCAGTATTTCTCGGTGTCACGCAACGCGTGTTCAGCATTGACTTTTCTCGGCGGATCCTTGTGCGACAAGAACCACGTGAGCACAAATGGCACCCGATCCCCTTTCGTCACGGTAAACTCCGCGACCGTGGTTAAATCTTTGCCGTAGGTTTCAATCGGAGTCCGCAAGATCAAACCGTCAGGTCCCGCAATCGCCTCGAGCCCGTCGTGACGTTTTCGCACCCAGGGCACGATCTGCCCGTAATCGAAACGGATGATCAGTTCCATGTGCATCGACACTTTGCCGCGCAGCCCTTCGACGATCCGAATGATGTCGGGATTCTCACCGCGCGGCGGCATGAAATCGATCAAGCGCACGGCGCCGCTCTTTGTTTCAATTTCCGTTTCGAGGATCAGCGAGTCTCCACGGTACCGGCGACGCGTCTCTTCAATCTTTTCCTCGGGGAAAAACCGCCAGTGTCCGTTTTTCGTATCGCCCAGGAGCGAGGCAAAGCACGCCGGCGAATCGAACCGCGGAAAGCAAAGCCAATCGACGCATCCGTCTCGGCTCACCAGCGCGCCGGTTTGGGTATCGCTGAGAAACGCGTAGTCCTCGATCTTTGTTTTTTCCTGCGCCACCTGATTCCTCCTCTTACTCTTGCTCGACTTGCTCCGTCTCCGCGAGCCTGGCGATCCCATCACGCGTCAATCGGTACACGGTCCATTCGTCCAGCGGCATAGCGCCAAGCGTCCGATAAAACTTGATCGCCGGTTCATTCCAATTGAGGACGGCCCATTCCATCCGGCCGCAACCGCGGTCGCGCGCGATCTTCGCAAGATCGACAAGCAACGCGCGGCCATAACCTTTGCCGCGCTTCTCCGGCTTCACGAATAGATCTTCGAGATAAAGCCCCGGACGCCCAAGCCATGTCGAAAAGTTGTGAAAGAAAACGGCGAAGCCAATCGGCGACTTTCCTTCAAAGGCGAGCAATACTTCTGCAACGGGTTTTTCGCCGAACAGAACATCGACAAGTTGTTCTTCCGTCGCGGTGACCTCGTTTGGCGCGCGTTCGTAAGTCGCCAGATCGCGAATCAATTGAAGGATGATCGGCACATCTTCCACACGCGCTGGACGAATCGCGAAATCAGTTTGAATTTTCATTTCCCGCTGATTGTCGACGACACGTGGGCGTAAGCAACTCCGAGCAGGGTTATGGCTTTGCGGTCGTCTCGCTGGCCAATGCGCGGCCGATGCGACTCAAGCCTTCGGCGAACATTTCCGTATTCACCCCCATCCCGATGCGAAAGTGGTCAGGCATTTCGAAAAAGCGGCCCGGGACCGCCGACGTGTCGAACTCCGATCGCAGGCGCTCCAGGAACGCGTCGACGTTCCCATTCCGTAAGCGCGCAAATGACGTCGTGCCCCATTGCGTAGGCACAGCAGAAAGACCTCGCTCGCGCGCCAAAAAATCGTCGACCAATTTGCGATCTGCTTTCACGATCCGCCGCGCTCTTTCACGGAGCAAATTCAGATGCTGGAATGCGGCGAGACTGAGAAGTTCACCCGGATAAACTGCTGTCGCGGCATAGAGATCGTTCAGGCGTTTCATCTTCCACGCGAGATCAGGACGCGCCAGAATCCATCCGCAGCGTAGACCGCTCACGCCGTAAACCTTCGTTAAACTACTGGTCACCACAAACTCGGGCCCGAGATGGAATGATGTGCGCGGTGTGTCCTCGTAAACCGCGTCGAGATAAACTTCATCGACCAGCACAAACGCTCCAACACTTCGCGCGATATCGCCGATTTCACGCAGAACCGAATCCCGCGTAAGCGCGCTCGTGGGATTATGGAGATTCGTGATCACGATGAGCCGCGTCTTCGGCGTAGTGCACCGGCGAACCTCCGCTGGATCGACGACCCATCCCTTTTCCTCAGCGCGCCGGAAGCGCTTCACGTTCGCTTCCAAATAATAAGCGACATCGAGAATTGGACCGTAAGCTGGATGCTCGATTAAAACTTCATCGCCCGGTTCAATGATGGCAGCCATGGCCAGATGGTTTGCCATCGAAGTGCCTGCAGATTCTACGACGCATTCGGGATCAACGCTGTGGTGTTCAGCGATGGCGGCCTGCAAAGACGCGTAGCCGTAACTGTTCTCCCCATTAATTTCGAGTTTCGCCAGATCCACTGGAAGTTCGCACGGGGGAAATGCCGCCACGCCACTCGTTGCGAGATTGAATCGCGCGCGACTCTGCGTCTTCGACCAATGCATGTAGTCAGAATGCTTGTGTCTCATGAATGGGTGCGCCTGAATCTGGTCCAAAAATAATAAACCGGGAGAGCAGCCAACATGATGCATAACGCGATCGCGCTATTGCGAGACGAAGCGATGACGGCGCTTATCACAATTCCGGCGCATGACAAAACAAACAGTATGGTCGTGAACGGGTGCCCTGGTACGCGATAGGTAACAACGTCCGATCCGATACTGCGCCGGCGCAAAATAAAGAGGGATGCCGCAGTCATTCCGAAAAAAATAAAATCAACAGTTACCTCGAAATTGAGGATCTCTCCATATGTCCCCGAAAGAGCAATGATGATCGCCGCCAAACCTTGAAGAACAATCGCGACCACGGGCGTTCCCGATTTTCCGAACAGTTTGCCGACGCTCTTGAAGAAAAGCCCGTCGCGCGCCATCGCGTAATAAACCCGTGGAGCGGTTAACATGCTCTGGCTGAGAAATCCGAGAGTCGAAACTGCGATTCCGGCAGCAATCCATTGCGCGCCGCGCTCTCCCAGTGCGATCCGCATTACATTAGAGGCGGGCGTTGTTGTTGCGTCGAGACCGACGGGACCGAGCACGCGCAGACACGCAAGATTGACTGCGAGATAGAGAGCCACAACTCCGGCCACACCTATGAGCAATCCCCGTGACAAATCGCGCCGCGCATCGCGCATTTCACCCGCAAGGAAAGTGGCTGTCTGCCATCCCCCGTAAGCGAAAGCGATGGGAACCATGGCAGCGCCAATGCTCTTCAAGAGACCAAATGACGCAGGCTCTCCAAGGAAGGGTTCCAATCTCAGCGAACCGTGGCCAGCGGTAAACCCAATCATTACGAGTGCTGCGATCGCACCAATCTTTAATAACATGAGAGCGCTCTGCACATTGCTGCCGGTGCGCGCACCCAAACAATTGATCCCGGCCAACGTGAGTAGCGCGATTACTGCGATCGCGCTGCTGTTCCAATCCGCTCCCGTCAGCGCACGAAAGTAAGATGCGAAAATAACCGCCACTGCCGCCATGCCGCCGGTCTGCGTGATCAGAAGTAGTCCCCATCCATACACAAATGCGACCGCAGGATGATAGGCCTCGCGCAAGTAAAGATATTGACCACCCGCCGCGGGCAAGCGCATGGCGAGCTCCGCCCAGATAAATGCGCCACACATCGCGAACAAACCACCGAGCACCCATACGCCGAGGATCAGGAACGGCGTATGCACCCGGTGCGCTACCTCCGAGGGATTGGCGAAAATCCCTGCCCCGACGATACCGCCCATGACGATCATTATGGCGTCAAACAAACCAAGCTGACGTCGAGGCCTTGGAGTCTCTCTCATTCCTTAGGACGGTTCAGCTTGTAGATTCTGAACTGGCGATTCATTTCCATCAGTGCCGCGGTTTCCGTCAGATGCTGCGCAAACTCGGGATAATAGTCTAACCACCAAAATGTGTTGGCCGTGAAAACAAGATGCGTCGCCCCGCGGCTGCGCAGCTGCTCAAGATCGACAATGGCCCGCTGACTGTCGCCTGGATTGCCGTCGTAAATCGCATCTCTCTCGAGGAAGTGCCAACCCTTTCGCTGCGCATAGTAAAATATCGTCGGATCGCCAGTGTCTGCGGCAACAATCAATGCATCGTGCGCTGTGATTTTGTGTAACTCCAAGCCGGCGTCGCGAAGTTGAGCGGCGGACGATTCGTAAAGCGGCCGCACATAAAGACAGGCAAGAGCTGCGAACGAACCCGCAAGCAGGATCGACAGTGTTAGTATCGCAACCCGCGAAGAGGAGATTTTCGATCTGATAAATGCGCAGGCAGCGCCAGCAAACCCTGCCGCGATCGGCACAAGCGGAAGTTGATACCAAGGATGGCGATTCCCGTAGCCGACTACGATGACGAAGAGGATCATTCCAGCCAGCCACCAATGGAAAAGGCTTAAATATCTCGATCGCGGAGCGACAAACAAACCACTGAGCGCCATCATCGAGAGAATCGGCGTGAGGCCGGATGTCGTAGTCCGTCGCGCGATTCCCCAATACCATGAAAAATTCTCGATCCGGATTCCGCCTTCGCCGAAGAAATGATGCGGATAAAATTTCTCGGCAATTTGATGCGCGTGCCAATACCACGCAACAGAAGGCAAAACCATAATTGCGGCGAAAAGCCAAAGGTCGCAACGTTTCGCAAAATTCCAGCGCCATTTTTGCCAGACGAGGAACAAAAGCGGCGCAGCGATAACGACGCTTGTGGGCTTAGTTAAAATCGACAAAGAAATCGTGATCGCAGCCAGAAAGAACGCTCTCGACTTGCCATCGTTGATCCAACGCAGGAAAAAATATAAACCGATTAGCGCTAGGCTCAGCGACGGAACATCCGGCATGAACGAGCGCCCGGCAAAAACGTTCCCTGGCGCAAAAGCATAGAAAAACGTCGCCCAAAGTGCCGCAACGTGGCATCGGCATCCTGCTGATGGGTCATGGCCTAGAAGGCCAGGCCACGTCTCGCGCACGAGCAAAAAGAAAAACGGCAGCGACACGGCGAAGAAAATTACAGACTCACTGCGTCCGATCCACTCGTGAGCGCCGACACATTTGTAGCAAATAGCTGCCAGAAACGGCAAAATAGGAAATTCCGTCCCGACATAGCCGGGCGCGCTGCCTGCCCAATCGATCTGCGGATAAGCAAAACGAAAACCGTTTTCGTAGAAGTTTCGGGCAATCGCTGCGACATCGCTTTGTCGCCAACTCCAGCGATCGACGAACGGCTGATTAATTAAAATCAGCCGCACCGCCACTGCTAAGACCCACAAGGCTATAATGAGCGTGGTAACGTGGTAGGGACGCCGCGCTGCGGCGTCCGGACAGCGCAGCGCGCTGTCCCTACCATAGACACGCGCTGGTATGCGCATCCTGCAAGCGTCTTGACAGGGGAGGTAAAGTCAATCGAGTACGAGAAACCCGAATTACGCAGAAACGCGCTCGCAATGAAACCACCGGCTCGCGTTTGTTCTCTAGCACGTGCGCGATTCTTTGCGCTCGCCCTGTTCACCAGTTGTGCGCTTTGCGTGGCGCGTGCACAAAACGAGCCGATCCTCGTACCTGACGTAGTCGATTATCAGAAATTGCTTCCTGTTTTACCAGAAGCGCCGCCGGGCTGGACAGCCGATAAACCGGAAGGCTCAACCGAAGATGCCGGAGGATTCAGGATTACCAACGTGCATCGCGACTATCACAAAGGCGAAGGCGCTAAGGCCCCGAGCGCGGCAATTAGCATACTGGATTCCGCCGCCAATCCGGATTACGTCACCGCCACTACCGCTGCCTGGAATAACACCAGCGAAACCACGGAAGGCTATGGTAAATCCGTCACGATCGATGGCAATCCTGGGTTCGAGGCATTCGAACGAGAAAGCAAGCATGCCGCGCTCTGGGTAATGATCGCGAATCGCTATTTCCTTCAGATCGAGTTGCAGAACCAGGATCCGAAAGAACTACAGGAATGGATCAAACGCATCGATCTGAAAAAGCTCGCCGCGATTAAGTGACGCTGTAGCCGCGGCCCTGCGGGCCGCACACTTTGCACCAGAAACAACTAGGCATCGCGCTTCGCATAGGGAAGGCGCTACAAATTATTTCTTCGTCGCCTCGCCTGCCATCGGCACAAAACGAACCGGTAAGACGGCACTTTCCTTTAGGTGGCCGTTTTTCTTCTCAAGCAGGTACAGCTCCTGAGCAAATCGCTCGCCGACTGGAATGATCATGCGTCCGCCATCTTTGAGTTGGTCGGTAAGCGGTTGCGGCACGCGATCCGGCGCGCATGTGACAATGATCGCGTCGAACGGCGCGCCCTCCGGCCAGCCCTTGTAACCGTCGCCGGCTTTTGCGTGCACGTTTTTGTAGCCTCGACGTTGCAACGTTGCCTCGGCATTTTTCGCAAGCGGCTCAACGATTTCAATCGTGTAAACCTCAGCCACCAGCTCCGCTAAGATTGCGGTTTGATAACCAGAGCCTGTGCCGATCTCCAGCACGCGGTCGCTCGGTTTCAGCCGCAATTCCTCCGTCATAAAAGCCACGATGTATGGCTGCGAAATCGTCTGGCCGTACCCGATAGGCAGCGGCCCGTCCGCATAACTCGCGGCGCGTGACTCTGGCGGGACGAATTCTTCCCGCGGCACTTTCGCCATCGCAGCGAGTACACGTCCGTCGTTGATGCCGCGCGCCTCCAACTGCTGCTGCACCATCCGCTGGCGCTCGGCCGCAAAATCGGAAGCTGGCGCTGTCGTTTGACCACAACCGGCTGCGGCAATCGCGGCAAGAATCAGAAATTGCAAAGCTCGTCTCACAAAAAAAATCTAGTTCATACACAGGCGACGCGAAAGCTTCCCACGCCGAAACTTCATGAAGGCGGGCGAGCTGCGGCCGCCCTTATGTAACGTTGTCGATCTTTGCTCGCGCAAACAAAAAGCCGCCACGCGCTGACGCGTGACGCCTGATTGTGAAGGATGTCGACTCTATCAATGAGTCTGAGCGGCAATATCGACACTGGCCGTAGCCGCGGGCGGGCTGTTTAGCCCTCCCATCACCAACACGCCGCGATTACCATTCAGGACTATTGCGGAGTGACCAGCCCGAGGAACGCTCATGGAGCCGGCCGGAGACCAAGTGCCCGTCTTCGGGTTGTAGAGATCCGCGGTGGCTACCGGCGTTTCAAAAGCCGTGTGGCCACCAGGGATCAGCACCCGGCCGTCCCGCAGAAGCACCCCAGCATACTCCGCCTCGCTGCGCCCAGCGGTCATGTCACCGGTCGCCGTCCACTGACCGGTGTGCGGGTCGAAGATCTCTGCGGACGTGAACCGCGGCACGTCCTCTGAGCTGTCACCTCCGGCGACCAGAACCCGACCGTCAAGCAGACGAACCGCTGTGGGGTCCTCACGCGCCGTGCTCATGCTCCCGGTCAAAGTCCATGTTCCGGAAACCGGATCATAGATCTCCGCGCTGGCGATCGCAGCACCAGATTCGCTAAGTTCTGTGATCCCGCCTACAACCAGAACGCGGCCATCATTAAGCACCACGTTTGCGAATTCGCCGCGACCGACGTTCATGCTTCCCGTTGAAGTCCAATTACCGGTCGCTTCGTCGAAAATTTCAGGTGAGCTGAGTGAGGTAACTCCGTCGATTCCTGTGCCACCTGCAACCAAGACCTTGCCCCCGGGCAGTAGCACCGCTGGGAAGTCCTCGAAGCGCGCGTCATTCATCGAAGCGGTCAGCGACCAGCTGTTGGTGGAGGGATCGTAGATTTCGGCGCTGGCAAGGATATTGAAAAATTGGTCGGCTCCGCCAATGACCATTACCCGGCCATTCTCCAGTCGGACTGCAACGGGCGCGGCACGTGCCGTGTTCATGGACGCTATCGCTGTCCACGTTCCTGTATACAAGTTGTAAGTTTCGGCGTCTGCGAAGATGAAATTGGGAAAGTCGATACTCCCGTCAAATCCGCCGGCCACTAGGACATTGCCGTTCAGCAGCTCGACGGCCACGAAGAATGAGCGTGCTTTATTCATGGGATTCGCCGGAGTCCACGTGATCCCCTGTGCGTAGGCTATAGAGCAGACGAAAAGCGGAAACGCGATGAATGAGATAATCTTTTTTTTCATATTTTTGTTGAGGCTGAATTGTTGAACTGCTTGAACTGCAATCCAGCTCCGTGCGGAACCAGGAACCATCCTCATGAGGCGCTTTGAACAGCGGCCTCACTTCGCCTGACTCGGGGCTCCAGTTGGATCTGGTGATCTCGCTAAGCGGCGATCCTAGCGCAGGTCCAGCCCCACGAGCTTCTTCGGCCCGGCCGAAGATGCGTTGAAACGTCGGGTGACGTGATCGAGACGTTTTTACCTAATCCGCCGTCATCCTGTCAAGCTTCTTTTTTGTGACTTGGCCGGCGACTTATGGGACGTGGCTTGAAGGAGTGATGTTGCGATGATGTGATTGAAATCAGGCCGCACGCTTCAGCGCTAAAATTAGCATCGCCCACGGAGCAGCCGATCCACCTCGCTGAACGGAATGATGCCTTCCACCCCTTGTAACCGTCGCCCAACTTTAACTGCACGTTTTTGTAGCCGAGACGCTGAAGCGTTGCCTCGGCTCTATTCGCCAGCCGAAGCGACTACAGCAAATTCTTCGTGTCCTTCGTGCCCTTCGTGGTTAATTTCAGCGCCCCTTGATGAAGGAAGAACGCAAAACTTTAGAGGAGCGCGCGACGATGACGGACATCGAGCGGCTCCGCCACTCCGCGTCCCATGTACTGGCGACAGCGATCTTGAAAATCTGGCCGGAGGCGCAGTTCGCAGCCGGGCCGCCAGTCGAGAACGGCTTTTATTATGATGTCGATCTTCCACACCGGATTTCGCCCGACGATTTCGAAAAGATCGAGGCGGAGATGAGAAAGGAGATCAAAGCAGATCATCCGTTCGAGCGGATGGAGGTTTCGAGAGACGAAGCGCTTGAGCTTGGGGAAAAAGGCCGGCTCGCGGCGCTAAGCGAACGTCCCGAGCCCAGTAAATTCAAGCTCGACATTATCGAAAACATTCCGCCCGATGAAAAAATCTCGCTCTATCGCAGTGGCGACTTCATCGATCTCTGCGCCGGCCCGCATGTGAAATGCACGGGAGAGATCGGAGCTTTCAAAGTCACGAGCGTGGCGAGCGCGTACTACAAAGGCGACGAAAAGAATCCGCAGTTGCAGCGCGTTTACGGCACCGCCTTCAAAACGAAAAAGGAACTCGATGATTATTTCGCAATGCTCGAGGAAGCGAAGAAACGCGATCATCGCAAGCTTGGCCGGGAGCTGGAGCTTTTCGTTTTCGATGATGATGTCGGTCCAGGTTTGCCGATGTTTCTCCCGCGCGGCGCGGTCATCGCCGAAGAATTGGAAAAGCTCGCCAAGGAAACGGAGTTCGCCGCCGGTTATCAACGCGTTCGCACCCCGCACATCGCGCGGGAGAGCTTGTACAAAAAAAGCGGTCACCTTCCCTATTACGCCGAGTCGATGTTCCCGCCGATGGAGCTGGAGGAAGCGCGGCTTGGAGAGAGAGATCACGGAACGCCTGCTTCTTTGTACTACCTCAAGGCAATGAACTGTCCCCATCATCACAAATTGTTTGCGGCGGTTCCCCGGAGCTACCGCGATCTGCCGTTACGCTTCGCGGAGTACGGCACCTGCTATCGGTACGAGAAGAGCGGCGAGTTATTCGGACTGATGCGGGTGCGGTCACTGCAGATGAACGACGCGCACATTTACATGACGCCGGAACAGTTCGAAGCGGAATTCAATGCCGTGAACGAAATGTACCTGAATTATTTCAAACTCTTCGGCATCGAGAAATACCTGATGCGTTTCTCGACGCACGATCCATCCAAGCTCGGCGAAAAGTTTGTGGATGAGCCCGAGCTTTGGAAACAAACCGAAGAGATGACGCGAAACGTTCTAAAGAGCTCCGGCATTAATTACGTCGAAGTGCCGAGCGAAGCAGCGTTCTACGGGCCGAAGATTGATGTGCAAGCCTGGAGCGTGATCGGACGCGAATTCTCCATCGCGACCAATCAGGTCGATTTCGCCCAGCCGCGCCGGTTGAATCTGGTTTACAAAGACCGTGACAACATCGACAAAACCCCAATCTGCATTCATCGCGCGCCGCTTGGCACGCACGAGCGCTTCATCGGATTCTTGATCGAGCATTACGCCGGCAATTTCCCGCTCTGGTTATCTCCTGAACAGGTGCGCATTCTCACGATCGGCGATGATCCCAAGTTAATGGATTACGCACGATCTATTCTGCACGAACTGCGCGGCCATCAAGTTCGCGCGGAAATCGACGAAAGCCCCGACAAGATCAACGGCAAAATCCAGCGCGCCGAACAAATGAAAGTGCACACTATGTTCGTGATTGGAAAGCGCGACATGGACGCCGATGCCGTGAGCGTCCGCATTCATGGAAAAGGCAACCTTGGCGCCAAGCCACGCAACGAAGCAATCGGTGATATTGTTCAATCAATTCGCGAGCGGCGCGGTTAGCCGATTCTTTTTCCATGAAGGCAACCTTCTTTTTGTTGATAACGTGAAATTTTCCGTTGTCATCAAAACCAACGCTGAATTGGATGGTCGAATCACCTGCACCGCCGCGAAAGATTGTGAATTGCTTGAGCACAGAGCGTCCGGGTTTCAACCACCGGAAAAAGACGAGCCGTTTGATTATTGCGTTGGGAAGTGTCGGCACACACTGTTGCTTTTAGATCGACAAAGCCTCCCGATTGTTGCGCAATGCTCGTGAGATTCGACCGGCAAACTCAAAGTCGAGCAAATTCAAAGGATGATTATGAAACGAGTCCTGATATTGGTTGCCATCCTCGCCGCCGGTCTGAGCGGCCAAGCTTTTGCGCGCCTTGGCAATAGCGAAGAACAAGTCGCCGCACTTCTCGGCAAGCCGACCGAAATCGGCAAGCCAGACAGTGATGGCGTAAGGACGAATACCTATGAGAGCCGCTACTACATCGCCTTGGTCCAATTCGTAAAAGGTTACAGTGTAGCGGAAGCATATAGCCGAAAAGATCGCGCCAAATTTTCGGAGAAGGAATTGTCGATCTTTCTCGACGGGAACTCGGCCGGCAAGGAGTGGAAAAAGAAACCTGGCAAGAAACCGGCCTGGACAAGGACCGACCACAGAGCAGATGCCTGGTACGAGACGGTCACGGGACGGCCGACACTATTCATCCAGGCTCATTACTGATCCAAGCGAGCTGGGTGCTACGTCGTGGCAAAGAGCCAGGACCCCCAGCTAAGGAAGCAAAGACGAATGATACTCGGCATGCGCGATCGATTCTGAACGAGCCGCGCGTTCACGAAGTCCGCGCGGAAATCGATGAAAGCATCGACAAGATCAACGGCAAAATTCAGCGCGCCGAGCAAATGAAAGTCCACACCATGTTCGTGATCGGAAGACGGGACATGGACGCCGATGCCGTGAGCGTCCGCATTCACGGCAAAGGCAATCTCGGCGCCAAGTCGCGCAGTGAAGCGATGGCCGACATTCTGTTGTCGATGAAGGAACGGCGCGCATGAAAACGTGAAACTCGTTAGGTGGCTCGCGCTTATCGTTTTCGCAATTCTGCGGAGCGTTCCTCGGTAAGCTGGCGCAGAACGCGGTCGCGAACGATGCGCGCGTTCTCGGAGTCGCTCTTGTTGCGCACCGTTTCGTCGGCTTTCCGATCGCGTTGTTCGAGCCACGCGCGTTGTTCGGCTCGAAGCGTGTTTTGCGACGACGGACTGAGACGCTTTAACAGCGCGGAATAAATTGCGTTCAATTCGCGATCGGCTTTGGCGAGTCGCGCTGATTCGGCAAAGGGATCGTTAGGCAACGGTCCGGGAGCAATCCTAACGACGCTGGCAGTAGGACCTTCGCCGGCGCGCGCGAGCTTAAGCGAGAGAATGCCCTCAATGATAGAAGCATCGTGTTCGCGATCCTTTGTAACAAATGGGAGACCAACGGTGGTCGGACTAGAAAAGCCGGTCTTCTTTCCAAGTTCCGGCAAGCCGGTAAGTAGATATGTAGAATCGAACGGTCCGGTCAGTCGCGGTTTACCGCGCTTAATCTGGGCCTCGATCGCTTTGTCCAAGACAGGCCCGATCTGATTCGAGCGACAGTCATCCGCGCCAACGTCCAGAAGAAGCAACGTATCGGTGCCCCATTTCCACTGGTAGGCAGCCAGAGCAAAGCGTCTTCCATTCTCGACTGGACTCCAGGCGACGCTCAATGTCCGATGACTGCCCGGCCGCACGTAACCTCCCTTGTCGCCTACCGTGCCTACTTTCTTTTTGTCGGGAATGTTAACGACCCAGATTTCTTTTACGTCGTACTGTTCGTAGAAATGATCGGCATCTTTTTCCAGCAGCGACCAATCGATTGGCTCACTACTATCCACCGTCCAAGCCAGAACGTTGCGACCATCCGCGGATTTAGAGTCGCGGGCAATGACAACTTTCTCCGATCCTATCTCAACCCAGCGCGGCTCAGGCTGCACGGAGGGCTCGGCCGCATTGAGTCTGTTCCCGCCAAATCGCGCAGCAATTAGCATGCAGCCCATCCCTAAGATGTAAGCGCACAGCTTCATTGCTTCTTGATCATAGGCAGTACGAGAAGGCAGCACAATGCAATTCCGCTGCGGAAATGCGGTAACGCGCTGCCACATTTCCCACCAGAGTTTGCTTGCAATCGAATGTTGTTATCTCCACTCTCGGATCATGAAAGAACTGGCTGACAAGCTTTCGGGGTCCCAGCGCTTGACTAATCGCCGGCTGCGTCGCATCGCCTGTTTCTGCGCGGCTGCGTTGTGTCTTAGTGCAGCCGCTGCGCAGGATAGCGAAGACGTTCGTGAAAAGACTCATCAAATCGAGGAGTTGAGAAGCGCGGGCAAATTTCAGGAAGCAGTGCCAATCGCCGAGCAGGTGTTGAAGTATTGCGAGAAGAATTATGGCCCGGAACATTCGGAAACCGCGGATAGCTTGAACGATCTCGCGTTCTTGTACAGCTCGATGGGTGAACAAGCCAAAGCTTTGCCCCTTTACCAACGCGCCTTGAAGATTAGGGAAAAAGCGCTCGGACCCGACCATCCATATACCGCGATCAGCCTTAACAATCTTGCCGAGACTTATCGGGAGAGCGGCGACTTCGCCAAGGCAGAGCCGCTCTACAAACGCGCAATAAAGATTTGGGAGGCCAAACTTGGGCCAAAGCATCCGAACACCCTATCAGGCATGAGCAACCTCGCGCTCCTCTACCAAGATAAAGGAGATTCGGCTAAGGCGGAGCCGTTATATGTGCGCGTCTTAAAAATGCGCGAGGAGACCCTGGGCCCCGATAATCCTCAGGTTGCCAACAGCCTGAGCAACCTGGCCACACTCTATTATCATCAAGGCAACTTCGCGAAGGCTGAACCGATGTATGAGCGCGCATTGAAGATCTACGAAAAGGCGTTCGGCGCTGAACATCCCCACACCGCGAATATCCAGAACAATCTCGGCGCGATTTACCTTAGTCAAGGCGACCTGGTAAAGGCCGAGTCGCTGTTTAAACAGGCACTCGAGACACGCGAGAAAATTTTTGGCCCGAATAATCCGGCTACCGGCGAAAGCATTAACAACCTGGCTTGGGTTTATATGGACGGTGGTGACTACAGCAAGGCCGAGCCATTCTTTCAGCGCTCCCTTAAGATCACCGAACAAGCTGCCGGTCCCGAACATCCAAATACCGCTTCTTCGCTCAACAACCTGGGAGTGCTCTACCAAATGATGGGCGACTACAAAAAAGCCGAGCCATATTATCAGCGGGCCTTGAAGATTCGCGAAAAAGCTTTGGGACCAAACAATCCCGACCTGGTCTCGAGCATTGGTGGTTTGGCAGACCTGTATCGGCTCGAAAAAGATTACGCCAAGGCTGAACCCTTGGCCCAACGTGCCTTGCAGCTTTCCGAAAAGAAATTTGGACCGACGCACCAGATGACGGCGACCGCGTACAATAACCTGGCCGCAATTTATGAAGGCATGGGTAAATACGACAAAGCCGAACCGATGTTTCAGAAGGGATTAAAGCTTTTTGAGGATAAACTCGGACCCAATCACTACAAGACTGGCGCGGCTCTCGACAATCTCGGTGTCCTTTATCGTGAAAAAGGCGAATACAAGAAGGCCGAATCGTACGCCCTGCGCGCAGTCGAGGTTACCGAAAAAGCTCGAGGCCCGGAACATTCTGAGACCGCCACTTGTCTCAACGACCTCGCCAAGCTTTACGAAGCGATGGGTGACAAGGCAAAGGCCGATCCGCTCCGACAGCGCGCCACAGAAATTCGGCAAAAAAACAAGACCAAATCTGCATCGCCGCAGCCAACTCCTTCGTCCAGTCCGACCTGAAGTTCTTTCGCCGGCTAGTTTGCGCTCGCCCTCGTGAACAGGGTTTCGGCGCGTGGCGGCAATGGGTGATTGGCCAAACATTAATGCCTTATAGATTCAAATGTGGAGCACCAGCGCGGTGAACATTTTGCTGACCAATAGGCCCCAACGCAATAAACATGAAAACAAAGCTGCTCTCGATATCTATTCTAATTCTCATAGGTCTGGCTCAGTCGCTCGAAGGCAAAGACCTGATAAAAGATAAGTCGCCAGACGGGCGATTCGCTTTTACGCATCAGGAAAGGCGAGGAGGGCTGGGAAGCGGCAATTGTGGATTTACGAGCCAAGAAGCCATTAGCCGACCTTGAAGTTTACGGCAACTACATCGCAGACATGTGGCTCTTATGGTCGAAAGATTCAACGCTCGTCGCTTATTTTGAGCCTGATCGACGTGGCGGCACAACGAGCATCTATTTTCGAAATGGCTCGAAATTTGAGCAGGTAGAGTTCCCTCAATCTGAGCTTGGGGAATGCGATGGAAATTCGAAGGCCGAAGGGGACGAGAAATATCTGAAGACCACCGAAGCCACAACGTCGCCCAAACAGTGGTTAAAATCCAGGGCGCTCGTGGTCGTCATCGATGAGTCATGGTTAACCGAAGGCGGGAACGAACACCATTGCTCTGAAACTGTGACGATTGCATTCGACGCGAACCACAAAGCTTCAGTGCAAAGCGTCACTGATAAAAAGGTGGACTAATAGCGACATGAAAACACTTTTGCTGCTCGCTTCGCTTTTCTTCGCCACATGTTTCTGCCCATCGCTAAGGGCAGATGATCAGATAAAAGATGCATCGCCGGATGGAAAGTTTGGGATGCTACTAACGGCAGAGGAAGAAGGCGGTGTAAAGATCCAACTGATCGAGCTCAGTTCACGCAAGGTCGTGCTCGATCTGGCTGAGAGTGGGGCTCCGCATGCGAAAGATTGCAAACTTCTCTGGGCACCTGATTCGCAACGTGTCGCTTTCTACGAAGCCGTTCACCGTGGCGGCGAAACGACGGTGTATTTCCGGAACGACTCCGGATTTACCGAATCACCTGTGCCGGAACTGGGCGGTTGCGCTACCGCGGCCCAGAAAAAGGAACTCAAGGCGAAGGGCGTTCTTAAATTTATCGAATACAACGCTGTGCCTAAAGAGTGGCTCAAGTCTGGAGCACTAGTCCTTGTTGACGACCAAGGATGGGAAACCATGGACGGAGAATTGCGAGGGTGCACTCAAACTGTCACGATTGCATTTGACGCTAAACACAAAGCGTCGGTGCAACGTGTGACCGGGAAAAAGCCAAAAGAATATTGAAATCAGACGACCGAGTTTGTTTCTCAAAAAGGACGCCGACCGGCGTCACCGTTCGCGTCCACGACAAAGGCAATCTCGGCGCCAAACCCCGCTCCGAAGCGATCGCGGAAATCTTACTGTCGATCAAAGAACGCCACGACTAACGAGTGAGTGCCGCAATCGAGGACTGGCTAATCTCGTCGATTCTCGCGGCGGTGACATCGCTAAGAAATTGAAGACGCCGGCGTTCTTCTTCTCCCTTTCGGGCGAAGGCTAGATAGGTCTTCAGTCCCTCATCGCGCATCTTGACCCATTTATCTTGCACTTGGCGCAGATCGTTGGCGTCGTCCTGCTCCTTCGTGCGTTCGACACGCGCCGCGAAAGCTCTATTGAGTTTCTCGTTCAGCGCATCCAACCTGGCTTTTAATTCGGATTCTGGCGGCAGAGGCGCGGTTGGTTCGGCGCAAACAATGTCGTGCGCGTAATTGTCGGTCTGCTTCGCCACAGCCTTATTCAGTTCCCGCAGATACGGCGTCTGCTCAAGCGCTTTTGTTCGGGTGTTGAAGTAAACGTAGAGCGGGCCGTACTCGCTTCCTTCGGCGTAAATTCCGATGAGCAACCGATTGGAATCTAAACTCCAAGCCCGAAACGCCGTTCCCAGGTGATCGTAGTTTTTTTCGCGCTCATCGATAAAATCGCTTTTCTCAAAACCGTTCCTAGCTGCGTAACTTTGAAGTTCCCTAGTAAAGAACCCTTTTCCTTTGCTAGGCGCAAACTTGACGCCCGTTTCGTGATGGTAGAGTTCGCGGGCGAGCAACCCATGATGTCGCCAATGCTCGGCATAAAAAATCCACTTCTCATCAGGAGAGTAAAAAAATCCGACCTGACATTCCGCGGGATCGACCTCGCCGGTGGAGCCTGGCAAAGGTGCTCGTTCAGCAGGATTCTTGCTAGACACGATGAACCGCGAATCCTGATTTTCTACCCATTGAATCTGATAATTGCCATTCGGGCTCGTTTGCTCTATCGCACTCGCTTCTTCCGCCGCAGTTGAAACCTCGGCTAAGCTAAGAAATCCGGTTAAGCCCAACGACAGGACGATTGAATTAAATAACTTCATAGGATTTTTGCGTAGTCGTTAAAGTTCCCATTGTTCCGGCGGCACCTCGATCCGCGCCGCGGTCACATCCCCCAGAAGTTGAAGACGACGGCGCTCCTTTTCCGCTTCCGGGAAAAGCGAAACATAAAATCTCGCGCCCTCATCGCGATGCTTGATCCAGTTGCGTTGAGCCTCGCGCACAAGAGAGACGCGGTCTTTCTCGCTCTGCGCGATCACGTCCGCGTATTTCTTGTTCAATTGTCGATCTAATGTGTCGAGCCGCGTCTTCAAATCGGCTTCGCTCGGGATAGGATCGGTCGGCTCCGCGCACGCCAACCCGCTGGACTTTGTCTTGTTCAATTTGCGCAAGTAATCAGTCATCTCGAACGTCCTCGTGCGCGTGTTGAAATAGA
>WNGQ01000766.1_pt1 | contig 50646 bp, 43 predicted proteins | sample 5407661 | NCBI WGS metagenome assembly WNGQ01 (sample SAMN13153382, study PRJNA577476) | soil metagenome | isolation source: 60 cm soil or saprolite under Garry oak tree replicate 2 | place: USA:California | collected 2016-06-15 | reverse complement strand
CTCGGGGCAGAAATGCGGGACGGCAGGTGGCATCACCTCGCCCTGTCGGTCCATCGTGACACAAACGGGTTCCTGGTGTATCTCGACGGCACTCCGGTCGGCATGGGGATGGTGGGCCCGACCGGCGGGGAGTCTCTCGCCACGGGCTTCGACACGCTGATCGGTGGCACCGGTCCCGCGTCTTATTCGGGCAGCGGTGACGTGGATGACTACGCGATCTGGACTCGGGCGCTCTCTACCGAGGAACTGACCTGCGTCTATGCCAACGGCCTGATTGGGAAGAGTGTGGATTTGCTGCGGACGCTCCCTCAGTTGAGCATCACCCGGAATGGGTCTGGCGGCCTGCCGATTTCGTGGAGCACGAGCTTCACCGGCTTCACCTTGGAGTCGTCCCCACAGTTAGGGACGGGCGCAGTTTGGGACGCAGTGCCGGGCGTGGTCAACAATCAGGTGATTGTGAGCCCCGGCGGGTCCAACAAATTCTACCGTCTGCGCAAGCCGTAACCACGGCGGAAATGCTTGACAACACACGTGGTGAGCTCATGACAGAGGGGCAGCACGACCGGGAGGCTTACTCCCGGACGGTCTTCATCGGAGGAAAGCTGGTTGGTTCGGACGTGTCGGTAGATGCCGTCCGCTTCTCGGTTCCATTTTTTCGTGCCCATTTTGATTTCATTACGGGCACACTCGGCAGGCTGTTTCCGGGCTACTGATATAACAACTGTATGGCAATTCCAGCCCGGATCCTGTGCGGCAAACGTCCCGTTGTTCTCACAAAAAAATCTTTCAAAAGCCGTTGACAGAGCGAAATCCATGCCGTATTTTTTCCCCGGCGTTAGAAAAAGTCGAAAATCACGGGCCCCTGAGCTTTTTTGAAGAAGAGCGGGGGTAATGGTTTTTTGTCGCTTATTGGCATCAGGAGAACAGTTTTGGATGGCCCCGAACTTCGGGGCAAGCGCCCATGTAGCTCAGTTGGTAGAGCGCGTCCTTGGTAAGGACGAGGTCATCAGTTCAATCCTGATCGTGGGCTCCAGAAATCCTTGGCACGCAAGAGCGTTTAATGAGTTAAGCAACAAAGACAACAACCCCAGGAGAGCGCAATGGCAAAAGAACAATTTCAACGAACCAAACCGCATGTCAACGTCGGCACCATCGGACACATCGACCACGGCAAGTCCACGTTAACTGCTGCAATTGTGAAGACCCAATCCAAAAAAGGGCTGGCGACCCCCATCTCCTATGCCGACATTACCAAGGGGGGCACGGTGCGTGATGAAACCAAGACCGTCACGATCGCTGTCTCGCACGTCGAGTACCAGAGCGATAAGCGGCATTATGCGCATATTGATTGCCCCGGTCACGCCGACTTCATCAAGAATATGATCACCGGCGCGGCCCAAATGGATGGCGCTATTCTGGTGGTGGATGCCTCCGAAGGCCCCATGCCTCAGACCAAAGAGCATGTCCTGCTGGCGCGGCAGGTCGGCGTACCGGCCATCGTCGTTTTCCTGAACAAGGTTGACCTGGTGGACGATCCGGAACTGTTGGACCTGGTTGAGATGGAAGTCCGGGATCTGCTGACCAAGTACGAATTCCCGGGCGAAAAAACTCCCATCATTCGCGGCAGCTCCAAGAAAGCCATGGCGGGCGAGCCTGAAGGTGAGAAGGCAATCCAGCAATTGCTGGAGGCCATTGATGACTTCATCCCGCTGCCAACCCGCGACGTTGATAAGCCGTTCTTGATGTGCATCGAAGACGTCTTCAACATTGAGGGCCGTGGCACCGTGGTCACCGGGCGCGTCGAACGCGGCGAACTCAAGCGCATGGACGACGTCGAGATCGTTGGTTTGAGGGACACTCGCAAGACTGTGGCCACGGACATCGAGATGTTTCGCAAGCTGCTGGACTCCGCCAAGGCTGGCGATAACGTGGGCGTTCTGCTGCGTGGCACGAAAAAAGAAGAAGTCGAGCGCGGCATGGTTCTGGCCAAGCCTGGAAGCATCACCCCGCACACTAATTTCAAAGCTGAAGTCTATGTGCTGTCCAAGGAGGAAGGTGGCCGGCACACGCCCTTCTTCACCAACTACCGTCCCCAATTTTACTTCCGCACGACGGACGTGACGGGCACGGTGGCCCTCCCTCAGGGAGTCGAAATGGTGATGCCAGGAGACAACGTATCGGTCGCCATCAACGTGATTGCGCCGGTGGCCATGGAGAAAGGCCAACGGTTTGCGATTCGCGAAGGCGGTCGCACCATCGGCGCCGGGCGCGTGTCGGACGTCATCGCTTAGCCGGAGTTTGGACAATGTTGAGGGGCGGTGAACGGGTCCCGCTTCATTTTCGATTGGAAACACACATACCAACATACGATGGCAGTAGGGCGGTAGCTCAATTGGTAGAGTAGCGGTCTCCAAAACCGTCGGTTGGGGGTTCGAGTCCCTCCCGCCCTGCCAGAGGGCGAAACTTGTGGATGGTGATTGGGGTCGCGGGTGGGGCGCTTGGCGCCAGTCGGCGAAAGCCGCAGAGCATGGAGCGGTGGCAGAGGCCTGCCCTGCCAGCCGGAGAGGTGGCAGAGTGGTCTATTGCGGCGGTCTTGAAAACCGCTTCGGCTTAACCGCCGACGGGGGTTCGAATCCCTCCCTCTCCGCCAAATTAGATTGTGAATGATTTAGTAAGAATAGGCATTGGGGTTGCGGTGGTCGGTACCGTCTTCGCCGTGCTTTGGCACAAGGGATACCTGGTTCGGCTGTCCACCTACGTGCAGCAGACGCGCGAAGAATTGCGGAAATGTACCTGGCCATCGTGGGACGAACTGAAGGGCTCGACGGTGGTGGTGTTTGTATCAATCGTGCTGCTGGGTGGTTTCACCGTCGCAGTCGATCAGATTTTCTTTCGATTATTTATGCTCTTTAGACTCTAGCATCATGCGAAGCCAATGGTTTGTCATTCATACCTTGTCGGGCCAGGAACAGAAGGTCAAAGAAAGCATCGAAAAACGCATCAAGACCGAAGAAATGGGCGATTTTATTAGAGAAGTCCTGGTGCCGATGGAAAAAGTAGTTGAAGTTCGGAACCAGAAAAAAACCGTTTCAACTCGCAAGCTCTGGCCAGGCTACGTTTTCGTGGATATGGTGTTGCTCGATGAAAACAACCGGATCCTTGAAAGACCCTGGTACTTTATCAAAGAAACCCAGGGCGTCATTGGTTTCGTAGGCGGCGAGCCGCCGACGCCGACCCCGGCCGAGGAGGTCGAGTCGATCAAGACGCAGATCTCGGCCTCCGAAGAGCATGAGAAGCCCAGGGTCAGCTTCGACATCGGCGAAACGGTCAAGATCAACAATGGCCCATTTCTTAACTTCAGCGGTGTGATTGAGGAACTCGAGCCGGACCGGGGCAAACTGAAAGTCACCGTGAACATTTTTGGCCGCAATACACCCGTCGAATTGGAATACTGGCAGGTGGAGAAAGCATGAAGAAAAGGACTGATGATGCAGTGGAGTGATGAAGTAATGAGAACAGAAACGTGGCGACCGAGTGAGGGAGTGATGCCGGGAACCTCCGGCTCGACACTCCGCCGCTCCCATGCTCCGACACTCGGTTTCTGAGCCTATGGCAAAAAAAATTACTGGACAAATTAAGTTGCAGATTCCGGCCGGGCAGGCCAATCCGGCCCCGCCGGTCGGACCGGCCCTGGGCCAGCACGGGGTGAACATCATGGCTTTCTGCAAAGAATACAACGCCAGGACTAAGGATCAGCCTGGCATGGTCATTCCGGTAGTGATCACGGTTTATCAGGACAAATCTTTTACGTTCATAACCAAATCGCCTCCGGCATCGGCCCTGCTCAAGAAAGCGGCGGGTATTACCGCTGGTTCCAAGGAGCCGAACAAGGAAAAGGTGGGCAAAGTGACCCGCAAGCAGGTCCTGGATATCGTAAAACTCAAAATGAAAGATTTGAACGCGACGTCCGAGGAGGCGGCCTTTCGCATCGTGGCCGGCACTGCCCGCAGCATGGGCATCGAAGTCACAGGGTAGCCACTCCAAAGCCAACACTCGACACTCAAACATGCCAAGTAAACGATACAAAAAGGCCCTGGAATTGGTGGATGGCAAGAAGGCCTACCCGCTCAAATCCGCAGTGGAAGTTCTAGCTAAATTCCCGAAAGCCAAGTTCAACGAGACCGTGGACCTGGCTTTTAGGCTCGGCATCGATCCGAAGCAATCCGACCAGATGGTTCGCGGCACCGTTCCGCTTCCGCACGGCAGCGGCAAGACTGTCCGTGTGCTCGTGTTCGCCAAGAGCGGCCCCGCCGCCGATGCCGCCCGGGCCGCCGGGGCGGAGTACGTCGGTTTCGAGGACCTGATAAAGAAATGCCAGGATGGTTGGGCGGAGTTCGATGTCGCCGTGGCCACGCCAGAGGCCATGGGCGAGGTGCGCAAGCTGGGCAAGGTCCTTGGGCCGCGCGGGCTGATGCCTAACCCCAAAACCGGGACGGTCACTGAGGACACTGCCCGGGCGGTCAAAGAGGTTAAAGCCGGCCGGGTTGAATTCAAGATCGACAAGGCGGGCAACATTCATGTGCCGGTCGGCAAAGTTTCATTCAACACGACCCAGCTTGAGGAGAACGCTCGCGCGGTGATCGATGCCGTTGCCAAAGCCCGTCCGCACAGCGCCAAGGGCCACTACTTCCAGAGCTGCACTCTTTCTGCCACCATGAGTCCACCCGTGCGCTTGGACTTGAAAGAATTCGCAACGTGAACGCTTTAACCTTTAACCTTTTTACTGGTTTCACGTCTGATCACTTGTAACGATCTAACGAACCCGGAACATGCGCCCAGAAAAGCAAAACTTCACTCAGGAGTACCTGTCCCGTCTCAATGCCTCGCCCTTTTTCATCGTGGTCAATTACCAGGGCCTAAAAGTGGCGCACTTCAGCGAACTGCGCAAGCGCCTCAACAAAGCCGGCGCCGAAGTCCACGTGGTCAAGAACTCCGTCTTCCGCCTGGCCGCCAAAGAAGCGGGAGTCGGCGATTTGAATGGCGCCCTGGCCGGGCAACTGGCAGTGGTGACCGGCCAGCGCGACATCTCCACCGCGGCCAAAGTGGTCAAGCAGTTTGGCGCGGAGTTCGACCGCCTCAAAGTCCACTTCGGCTTTCTGAACAAGCAACGGCTCGAACAACCGGACATTTTGACGCTGGCCGATTTGCCTTCGCTTGAGGTGCTACGGGGCAAATTGCTGGGCCTGTTCAACGCGCCGGCTACCAAGCTGGTGAGGCTGCTCAATACGCCGGCGACCCAGATGGCGCGCGTGTTGCAGGCGCGCAAAGACAAGTTGGAGACACCTGCCTCCGCGCAGGCCGGGGAATTGAAAATTGAAAATTGAGAATTTTAGTTTGGCCGGAAACCAACGGTTTCGGCTTAATCAATTTCATCTCCGTTCTAAAACAGCGGGGTGGAAGCAAGCAAACAACAACGTAAATCGTCGGTTTGCAGGCAGTGAACTTAATCCGTCCGTGGCCACGGGCGCCGACGAGACGCAATGAAAGGTAACGATGGCTCTAGACAAACCAAAAATCGTAGAGGACCTCAGTAATGCCACGGTGATTGAAATCGCCGACCTGGTCAAAGAACTGGAATCCAAGTGGGGCGTCACGGCCGCGGCGCCAGTCGCCATGGCCGCCCCAGCGGGTCCCGCGGCTGCTCCAGCCGCCGAGGCCAAGACCACCTTTGACGTGATCCTCGTCGCGGTTCCAGCGGAGAAGAAGATTTCCGTCATCAAAGCCGTGCGCGAGGTCAAACCCGGCCTGGGTCTGGCCGAGGCTAAGGCCCTGGTCGAAGGCGCGCCCAAGCTGGTCCTGGAAGGCGCTAATAAGGCCGATTCGGATGCGGCGAAAAAGAAACTCGAAGAAGCAGGGGCTAAGGTTGAAGTAAAATAGAACGCGCGAGGCGCGGCGGGCCTCTCCGAGGACGCCGGGCCGCTGAGGCGGCGTCCGCCTCGCCGTCCCCGATTCGCCAACAGCAGAAACAGAGATTTTTAGATCAGAAAACAGAATACTATCGGAGCCACAACCAGTGGTTCGAGTCCCGGCAAGTTCGCTTTTGAACGAAGCGTTCTTGCCTCGTGTCGTTTAGAGAAATCAACGGCTTGGCGCTAGCGCCAGCCATCCATCGAAGGTCCAAATGCCATCGCGAGCTACTGAACGAATCAACTTCGGCAAGATCAAAGAGATCATCGCTCCGCCAAACCTCATTGAGTTGCAAACCAACTCCTACAAGGAATTTCTACAGGCTGAAGCCCCCCCCTCCAAGCGCAAGAACCTGGGGTTGCAAGCCGTCTTCACGGAGGTGTTCCCCATCGAAAGCTACGACGGCAAATGCGTGTTGGATTTCTACTCCTATGAAATGGGCGAGCCCAAAATGGACTGGCTGGAATGTCTGCGGGAAGGCTTGACCTTCGGCGCGCCGCTTTATGTGACCTTCCGGCTCAAGGAGGAAAAGGGGACAAAAGAGGAAAGGGTTTTTATGGGTGAATTACCCCTTATGACCCCCCAAGGCACCTTCGTCATCAATGGCGCCGAACGGGTCATCGTCAGCCAGTTGCACCGCTCCCCCGGCCTGGCCTTCGAGGCCACCCAGCATCCAAACGGCAAAATCCTCCATTCCTTCCGCATCATCCCCGACCGCGGCTCCTGGTACGAAGCCCAATTTGACACCAGCGATTTGCTTTACGTCTATTTGGACCGCAAGAAGCGCCGCCGGAAATTCCTGACCACGACCTTTTTCCGCGCGCTTAGTTTTCTGGAGGCAGAGGGCAAAGGCAAGGATGGCCAGGAAAAGAACCGCGGCACCGACGAAGAAATTCTGAAGCTCTTTTACGAAATTGAAGAACTGAACATCAAGGATGCGGAAAAACGCGAGGACCTGCCGAACAAGGTCTTGATTGAAGACGCATTGGACGCGGAAAAAGAGCTGGTCGTCGCCCGCGCCTTCGAGCCGCTGTCCAAGGCCGTAGTCAAGCAAATTGCGGAGTTGGGCGTGCACAAGATCAAGGTCGTGGATACCACCCTGGACGACGGGATCATTATCAAGTGCATGAAGAAAGATCCCGCCAAGAATGAGGAAGAAGCCCTCAAGGACATCTATCGGCGGTTGCGTCCGGGTGATCCGCCCACCTCGGCCAACGCCAAGGCGCTGATTAAACGGTTATTTTTTGACGCCAAACGCTACGACCTCGGCCGGGTTGGCCGCTACAAGATCCACCAGAAACTGGGCATCAAAGGCGGCGACTCACGCATTCTCACCAAGGCCGATCTGGTCGCGGCGACCAAGTACCTCCTGCGCCTCAAGAAGGGCGAGGGCACGCTCGATGACATCGATCATCTGGGCAGCCGCCGCGTGCGCACCGTGGGCGAATTGCTTGCCAACCAATGCCGAGTGGGCCTGGCTCGCACCGAACGGCTGGTCAAGGAGCGTATGACTCTCTTCGATCAAGGCGTCGAGTCAATGTCACCGCAAAAACTCATCAACCCCAAAGCGCTTTCGGCGGTGATTCGCGATTTCTTCGGCCGCAGCCAGCTTTCACAGTTCATGGACCAGATCAACCCGCTGGCCGAGCTGACCCACAAGCGGCGTCTGTCGGCCTTGGGGCCGGGTGGCTTATCCCGCGATCGGGCCGGGTTCGAGGTCCGGGACGTCCATCCTTCGCATTACGGCAGGATCTGCCCGGTGGAAACGCCGGAAGGCCCGAACATCGGCTTGATAGCTTCGCTGGCGACCTTCGCCCGCATCAATGATTTCGGCTTTCTCGAAACGCCTTATCGGAAAGTCGAAAAGGGCAAGGTTTCCTCGCATATAGATTATCTGACGGCTGACCGCGAAGAAGCGTTCATCATCGCCCAGGCCAACTCGCCCATCAGCGACAAGGCCCACTTCTCGACCGATCGCGTGGTTTGCCGGGGCAAGGGCGACTTTATTGACGTTGAGCCCAGCTACGTGGATTACATGGATGTGTCGCCCAAGCAGCTCGTGTCGGTGGCGGCAAGCTTGATTCCGTTTCTGGAGCACGATGATGCCAATCGCGCGTTGATGGGCTCAAACATGCAGCGGCAGGCGGTGCCGCTGTTGGTCACCGAATCACCCTTGGTGGCCACGGGCCTGGAGGAACGTGTGGCCCGGGATTCTCGGGCCGTGATTGTGGCTGAGGAACCTGGCAAAGTCGCCTCCGTCACCGGCAGCCAGATCATCATTACCGAGGACGGGAAACTGCCCGAAAGCAAGAAGAAAATCAAGCATGATCCGGCGAAAGGGATTTACGTTTATCAGGTGCGCAAGTTCATGCGCTCCAATGCCGCAACCTGCATCAACCAGAAGATTCTGGTCAAGAAGGGCGAGACGGTCAAAAAAGGCCAGGTCATCGCCGATGGTCCCTGCACGCAGAGCGGCGAGTTGGCCCTGGGCCGCAATGTCCTGGTCGCCTTCATGCCCTGGAACGGCTACAACTTTGAAGATGCCATCCTCATCAGCGAGCGTACCATCAAAGAAGACGTCTTCACCTCCATCCACATTGATGAATTCGAGGTCGGCGCCCGCGATACCAAACTCGGCCCCGAAGAAATCACGCGCGACATACCCAATCTTGGCGACGAAGCGCTCAAGAACCTCGGACCCGACGGCGTTATCCGGGTCGGCGCCGAAGTCAGGCCAGGCGATATCCTGGTGGGCAAAATCACCCCCAAGAGCGAAACCGAACTGGCCCCGGAAGAACGCTTGCTCCGCGCTATCTTCGGTGAAAAGGCCGCCGACGTGAAAGACACCTCCCTCAAGGTTCCCTCCGGGACCTACGGCATCGTCATGGATGTCAAGGTTTCCGCTAAAAAAGAGTCTGAACACGACTCCAAAACCGCGGCCACTGAAGAAAAACGCCATGCCAAGGAGGTGGAGGAGGAGTACAAGAAGAAGATCGACGAGCTGCGCGACCAATTGACCGAAGCCCTCAGCAATATTCTGCTGGGCGAAAAGATTCCGCTGGACGTGGTTAACAGCGAGACAGGCGAAATCATCATCCCGGCCAACCGCAAGATTACCAAGACTCTGTTGCGCAAGCTGGCCCAAGTTTATGATCGCATTGAAATCGATCCCTCGCCCATTCGCAATAAGATCAACGAAATCATCGGCAGCTTCAAAAAGAAGTTCGACGACCTGCAAATGCAGTACGACGAAGAACTGGAGCGCGCCGAATCCGGGGAGGGCGTTGACAGCGGCGTGGTCAAGTCGGTCAAGGTCTATATCGCCTCCAAGCGCAAGCTTTCCGTGGGCGATAAAATGGCTGGCCGCCACGGCAACAAAGGCGTTGTGGCCAAGATCGTTGCAGAAGAGGACATGCCGTTTCTGGCCGATGGCACACCTGTGGATATCGTGTTAAACCCGCTGGGAGTGCCCTCGCGCATGAATGTCGGCCAGGTCCTGGAAACGCACCTGGGTTGGGCGGCCAGGCTGCTGGGCCTCAAGTTCGCCACTCCCGTGTTCGATGGCATTAAAGAGAAAGATATTCGAGCTTACCTCAAAGAAGCCAAGCTGCCGGAGAATGGCAAGACCCGGCTGGTTGATGGCCGGACAGGTGAGCCTTTCGATCAGGAGATCGTCGTCGGTTACATCTATATGATGAAGCTGGGCCACCTGGTGGCCGACAAGATTCATGCTCGCGCCGTGGGTCCCTATTCGCTGGTGACCCAGCAGCCGTTGGGTGGCAAAGCTCAATACGGCGGCCAACGTTTCGGCGAAATGGAAGTCTGGGCCATGGAGGCCTATGGCGCCGCCTACACGCTGCAGGAATTGCTCACCGTCAAATCCGACGATGTTCAGGGCCGCACCCGCATCTACGAGAGTATTGTCAAAGGCGACAACAGCCTGGAGGCGGGCATTCCCGAATCCTTCAATGTGCTGGTCAAAGAAATGCAGTCGCTGGGCCTCGATGTGAAGGTCGGCTACTCCAATCCCGTCGAGCAGTCGGCAGCCGAGCAGCCCCGCTCAGCTTTGGCGGGCGTGTAAGTTGAGAATTGATTTATGCAAGCGAACAAGATTCTTGAAATGATCTATGATTAGCACCAAAGAAAGCGCGCGCGAGTTGCTCGGTCTGGACAAGGTCAATCAGGTGGAGTACGTCGCGATTTCCGTCGCCTCGCCTGATGCCATTCGTGCCTGGTCCAAAGGCGAAGTCAAGAACCCGGAGACCATCAACTACCGGACGTTCAAGCCGGAAAAGGGCGGCTTGTTTTGCGAACGCATCTTCGGCCCGGTCAAAGATTGGGAATGCTCGTGCGGCAAGTACAAGCGCATCAAGCATCGCGGCGTGGTTTGCGACCGCTGCGGGGTCGAAGTGACACTCGCCCGCGTGCGCCGCGAGCGCATGGGCCACATCGAGCTGGCGGTGCCGGTTTGCCATATTTGGTTTTTCAAGTGCATGCCCTCGCGGATCGGCCTGGTGCTCGACATGACCGCGCGCAATCTGGAGCGGGTCATTTACTATGAGGACTACCTGGTGATTGACGCCGGCTCGACGCCGCTCAAACAGAACCAGTTGTTGAGCGAGCATGAGTATCGCGAGGCCCGAGAAACTTACGGCTCTGAGGCCTTCGTCGCCAAGATGGGCGCTGAAGCGGTCCGCGATGCGCTGAGCCGGGTGGATCTGGGCAAGCAGATCGACCACTTGCAGGGCGCCATGACCGAAACCAAGAGCAAGCAAATCCGCAAGAAGATCGCCAAACGCATCAAGTTGCTGCAGGGCTTGCAGTCCTCCAAGAGCCGTCCGGAATGGATGATCCTCATTGTGCTGCCTGTCATTCCGCCGGATCTGCGGCCACTGGTGCCGCTCGAAGGCGGCCGCTTTGCCACCTCCGATCTCAACGATTTGTACCGGCGCGTCATCAACCGCAACAACCGCTTGAAGAACCTGCTCCAACTCAAGACGCCGGAGGTCATCATCCGCAACGAAAAACGCATGTTGCAGGAAGCGGTGGATGCCTTGTTCGACAATGGCCGCCATGGCCGCGCCGTCACCGGCGCCGGCAATCGCGCCTTGAAGTCCCTCAGTGACATGCTCAAGGGCAAGAGCGGGCGTTTCCGACAAAACCTGCTCGGCAAGCGGGTGGATTACTCGGGCCGCTCGGTTATCGTCATTGGTCCGGAACTCAAGCTCCACCAATGCGGACTGCCCAAAAAGATGGCCTTGGTGCTTTTCGAGCCGTTCATCATCCGCCGGCTCAAGGAGTTGGGCTACGTTCACACCGTGCGCTCCGCCAAGAAGATGATCGAGCGCCAGACCACCGAGGTGTGGGATATCCTCGAAGAGGTCACTCGCGGCCATCCGGTGCTGCTCAACCGCGCGCCCACCCTCCACCGGCTTTCGGTCCAGGCCTTTGAGCCACAACTCATCGAAGGCGAGGCCATCCGCATTCATCCGCTGGTTTGCACCGCCTACAACGCGGACTTCGATGGCGACCAGATGGCCGTCCACGTGCCGCTGTCCGTCGAAGCCCAAATGGAAGCCCGGCTGCTGATGATGGCGCCCAACAACATCTTCAGCCCCTCCAGCGGCAGGCCCATTATCACCCCGACTCAAGACATCACCTTGGGTTGCTTCTATCTGACCGCCGACCCGCGGACGCCGCCTCCGGCCAATCCCAACCTGTTGAAACTCTTCGGCTCCAAAACCGAAGTCATCTTCGCCTACAGCGACGGCGCCATCACCACGCACGAGCGCATTCGGCTGGCTAACCCCGATTTCGACCGAAAAACCGAGTATGGCGAGGCGACCCGGAAAATCGTCGAGACCACCGTTGGCCGCGTCATGTTTAGTGAAATCTGGCCGGAGGAACTGGGCTTCCCCAACAGGCCTGTCAAGAAGAACGACCTCGGCGATTTGATTTGGAAGTGCTACAAAATTTGCGGCCACGACAAGACCGTGGTCATGCTCGACAAGCTCAAGGAACTGGGTTTCCGGGAAGCGACCAAGGCCGGCGTCTCCATTGGGATTGATGACATGATCATTCCCAAGGAAAAGGGCCAGGAGATCGATACCGCACAAAAGCAGATCAAAGAAGTCGAGAAGCAATATCGCAAAGGGGTCATTACCCCGGGCGAACGCTACAACAAAATCATCGACATCTGGACCCATTGCACCGACCAGATTTCCAACGTCATGTTGCGCACTCTGGATTACAACCAGGGCAAACGCGAATACAATCCGGTGTCGCTTATGGTGGATTCGGGCGCCCGTGGCAATCGCCAGCAGGTGCGCCAGCTTGCGGGCGTGCGCGGCCTCATGGCCAAACCCTCCGGCGACATCATCGAGAAGCCCATTCTCTCAAACTTCCGCGAGGGCCTCACCGTCCTGGAGTACTTCATCTCGACCCACGGCGCCCGCAAGGGCCTGGCTGACACCGCCCTCAAAACCGCCGATTCAGGTTACATGACGCGCAAACTGGTGGACGTGGCCCAGGACGTTATCATCCGCGAACAAGATTGCGGCACCACCAACGGCATCTGGGTGCAGGCCATTTACGAAGGAGAAGATGAAGTCGTCAAACTGAGCGAACGTCTCGTTGGCCGCTATTCGTGCGATGATGTCCCCAAACCCCAGAGCCCTAAGGAACTCATGGTCCGCGCCAACACTGAGATTGACGAGGTGAAAGGCCGGCTCATCGACACCTCCGGGGTCGAGAAGGTTAAAATTCGCTCCGTGCTCACCTGCGAAAGCAAACACGGCGTCTGCCAGTGTTGCTACGGGCGCAACCTGGCTACGGGCGCACTGGTCAAACTGGGCGAGGCGGTTGGCATCATCGCCGCCCAGTCCATTGGCGAGCCGGGAACTCAACTGACGATGCGCACCTTCCACATCGGCGGCACCGCCTCGCAGGTCTTCAAGCAGCCGCAAATCAAAGCCAAATTCGATGGCGTCGTCCGCTACAACGAATTGCGCCTCGTCCAACTGGAAGATGGAAACAATATCGTGCTCAATAAAAACGGCTCAGTCTCCATCCTCGCCGAGGATGGCCGCGAGTTGGAAAACCACAACGTCGTCATCGGCGCCGTCATTTCGTTCCTCGACGGCGCCAAGGTCAAGAAGGGCGAGACCTTCGTTCAGTGGGACCCGTACAACGTCCCAATTCTCTCCGAAAGGGCTGGCCGGGTGAAATTCCTGGACATCATCGAGGGCGTCACGATGAAGCAGGAAATGGACGAACAGACCCAGCAAGAGGCCATGGTTGTCATCGAACACAAAGAGGATTTGCACCCGCAAATCATCATCCTCGATGCCAAGGGCGACCCGGCTGCCAATTACCCTATCCCCTCGGGCGCGCACATCGTCGTCGCCGAAGGCGACAATATCGTCGCCGGCACCTTGATGGCCAAGACCCCGCGCAAAACCTCCAAGACCAAAGACATCACTGGCGGTCTGCCCCGCGTGGCCGAGTTGTTCGAGGCCCGCCGGCCAAAAGATGCGTCCGAGATCTCCAAGATCGACGGCATCGTGGACTTCGGTCCTAGCGTGCGCGGCAAACGCTGCATCGTCATCAAGGACCAGCAAACCAGCGTCGAAGAGGAGCACCTCATCCCTATCGGCAAGCACGTCATCGTTTTCAAAGGCGATTATGTGCGCAAAGGCCAGCAGTTGACCGAAGGCCCCATTGACCCGCACGAAATCCTCGACATCTGCGGCCCGCAGGAATTACAGGAGCATCTGGTCAACGAGGTCCAGGAAGTTTATCGCCTCCAGGGCGTCACCATTAACGACAAGCACATCGAGATCATCGTCCGGCAGATGCTCCGCAAAGTGCGCATCACCGAGCCCGGCGACGCCACCTTCCTGTGGGGCGAACAGGTTGATAAGCTCGAATTCGAAGAAGAAAACCAGCGTGTCGAAAAGATGGGCGGCAAGCCTGCCGAGGCGCAGCCGGTGTTGCTGGGTATCACCAAGGCCTCCCTGGAAACCGAGAGTTTCCTCAGCGCCGCATCCTTCCAGGACACGACGCGCGTGCTCACCGAAGCCGCTACCCGTGCGCGGGTGGATTATCTGCGGGGCTTCAAGGAAAACGTGATCATGGGCCACATCATTCCGGCCGGTACTGGCTTCGACCACCACCGCAAAGTGCAGCTCAAGCCGCTGGTCGAAATCAGCGAAGAACCCGAGCCCGAGGAACAACCGGCCCTGGCCGAGAACCCGCTGGTGGGCTGACAAAGACTCGAACGTCTCTAGGCGGCCCTCTTCGCTGCCCAATAGGCCCTCATCCTGGCCGAGACTCTGGCTCGGCCTGCGGCACTCATCTTCCTCTTAGGCTTCTGCGCCGGCCTGGCTAACCGCTTTCTTGCTTTGATCTTCGCCCATCTTAGTTTGGCGGCGGCAGAAATCCTGGCATGCGCAGCCGCGCTCAGCACCCGCCTCTTCTTCGGAGCCCGATTAGCACCCACCGGTCCCCCGGAACCAAGGACCCTGCTGAGCTGCTTCTCAAGTGCGACGATCCTTTCCTGGACATCGGCTGCCCGACGCAACAGTTGTGGCGTCAGGCTGGTAAGTGATGCGTTCATGCGTGCACTGTGAAGGGTATTGCGCAGAAGTCAAGCAAAAGACGATGACCTCCGTAAGGCCTTGGCCAGGGTGCCGGTGAGGACGCTTTCTTTCCACAGCGTGGCAAAGCCGGCAACGCCGCAACCGGTTAACTGACCTCCAATTCCACCGTTTGGACACACAAACAGCAGAATGAGGCAGGCCCGGCACAGGTCCAAGGCAGCCGCTACGCTCACCCGCTGCCATGGTGTTCCTGGTACGGGATCTGCTGACACCGACCGCATAGAATGACCATTAGTCTGCAACCAATATCTGGCGCTGCCCTGCCATTGACACGGCCCGGCGCAGGCCCATTGAGCTCCCGCAACCGCGCTTGTCGGATGCTGAACCTGAGATGCTGCCTGTTCGGAGCGGTTTTCCTGCTCCGGTTGGGTTGTCCTTCGGGCTTGGCTCAAGAACAGACAATCTCCGTGAAAATCGTTGAACCGGGTCCGCTTCTGGCGTACGCCGCCCCTGTATCCCGCGTCACTCCGGCGGAACTGTGGTCAGCCCCAGCTTCAACTGCCATTGCGCCACGGAACCGAGACCGAGCGCAACCTTCCCCGGGCGTTGCGGCCTCCGAGCTTTCCGGCGCGACCGATTTCTCTCAGCCGCTGCGCCTTTTCCACGCTGCTGCGCTGGAGGCCGGCGAGAATCTGCGGTCATCAGGAACCTTCGCGCAACCGGCGGGCGAGCCGGAGGATGGCGGAAAAAATCCTGGCGACTCCAAGTCTCTTACCGACAGCTTCCAGGTTGAAGGCCTCCTCCTGCAGGCCGCGGTCGGGAGAAGCTCGGCTTCTCAGGATGACTTCGCGCTGATGCACAGAAAGATGCACTCCCACTTCGCCTACGATTGCTGGGCCGATCTGGAAGGTGGTTTCGGCCAATTTTCCCCGGATGACAGGCTTGGCCGCTCGCGCATCAACGGCGCTGGCGTGGAAGACCCGGACTGCCTGTACGTCAAGATGAGCTTCAGGTTCTGAGCCGGTGAAGCGCTTTGGTTGGGAAGCGGGAGGGAGCGACAGAACCATGGCAGGACAGAATCATAAATCCGATGCAATCAGGGATTAGGCCTCCGGACTGCCCAAGACATGAGGTTCTCCAGAGTCCTCATATAAATGATTCTGTCCTGCCATGATTCTGTCAATTCTGTCCTTGGGTTAACGCTTATGGGCCGCGTTTCTGCGCGTCCCATTCAACGTTGAGGTCTTCAAGCTTCGAAAACAACTCATCCTTTCCGCACGACCGTGTCGCGTTGGGCCCATTCCGGGTTCGGGTTGGGATAATCCAGGTTGAAATGGAGTCCGCGGCTTTCCGGACGCTGCAACGCGCTGGCAACGATAAGTTCGGCCACGGTGGCGATGTTGCGCAGCTCCAGGAGGTCGCTGGTTACGATGAAATCCCAGTAATACTGCCCAATCTCTTCCTGCAAGTTGGCGATGCGTTTGTCGGCGCGTTGCAATCGTTTGTTGGTCCGAACGATGCCCACGTAATCCCACATCGCCCGGCGGATTTCCTCCCAGTTGTGCGATACGACCACCATTTCGTCCGGGTCGTGGGCATTGCCGGAATGCCAGGGCGGGATGTCCAAGCCGAGAGGTTCGGGTTTGCCGGCGGCAGCAGCCAACGCCGCGCGATGGGCGCAGACCAGGGCCTCGAGCAGGGAATTGCTCGCCAGCCGGTTGGCCCCGTGCAGGCCGGTGCAGGCCGCCTCGCCTACCGCGTAAAGGCCGCTGATGTCCGTCTGGCCTTCCAGGTTGCTCACCACACCGCCGCATTGGTAATGCGCCGCGGGCACCACTGGAATCGGCTCCTTGGTGATATCAATGCCATAACGCAGGCAGGTCTGATATATGTTGGGAAACCGCTCGATAATGAAACTGGCGCTCTTGTGGGTGACATCGAGCAGCACGTGGTCGGCGCCGCTTCTCTTCATTTCGCTGTCAATGGCGCGGGCCACAACGTCGCGCGGCGCCAGCGACTTGAGCGGGTGAAATTGGTCCATGAACTCTGCGCCCTCAAGGGTCTTAAGCACCCCGCCTTCGCCCCGCACCGCCTCGCTGATGAGAAACGATTTGGCCTTGGGATGATAGAGGCAGGTGGGATGAAACTGGACGAACTCCATGTTCGCCACTGCCGCGCCCGCGCGATACGCCATCGCCACGCCGTCGCCGGTGGCGATGTCCGGATTGGTCGTGTAAAGATAAACTTTGCCGCAGCCGCCAGTCGCCAGCAGTGTAACCGGCGCGGCGAACGTGGCGACCTGGCCAGTCGCTTTCTCCAGCACATAGACCCCCAGACAGCGGTCATCACCGGCGATGCCAAGCTCCTGGCTGGTGATCAGATCGATGGCCAAATGGTTCTCGAAAATCTCGATGTTCGGCTGCGCGGCGACCGCCGCCAGCAATGCCCGTTCGATTTCGCGTCCGGTTACGTCTTGAGCATGGAGAATCCGCCGCTTGGAATGGCCGCCTTCCTTCCCCAGGTCCAGCTCGCGCGCGCCGCGCGAGCGGGGAATCTCGCGTTCGGAGAAGTGCATGCCCAATTCAATCAGCTCGGCGATCCGCGCGGGGCCTTCCTCGATGATGGCGCGAACGACGGGCTCTTTGCACAGGCCGGCGCCGGCTTCGAGCGTGTCGCGCACGTGCAGCTCGAAGGAATCTTCCTTGCTGGTCACCGCCGCGATGCCGCCCTGGGCATAGTTGGTATTCGACTCGGCCCGATCCTTCTTGGTGATAATGGCCACGCGCCCGGTCGGCGCAACTTTCAAGGCGAAACTAAGTCCCGCGATGCCGCTGCCCAAGACTAAAAAATCAAAATCCACCGGACCGCGAGCCGTCCTCGGCTCGCAGCGGCCCCGAACGCAATGGCGCGCGTAAACAGATTCAACGCTACCTGCGCAGTTGAACGCGCTGCGAGCCGAGGACGGCTCGCGGTCCGGTCCCTGGGCGACGTCCTGCGCTACGGTGGCAGTGCCAAGGTGCGCCCCTTTTCTCATTTCACAATGGGCCATTATCAATCAACCGCGTCTTGCCGATAAAAACCGCCAGCGCCAGGCGCGCGGCGCGTGTGACCTTGGACAACGGCGCCAAGGTGTCGGGATCAAAAAACTCGACGTAATCCAGGCGCGCTGCCGGTTGATTCTCAATGAGCTTCCGCAATTGGGCTTTCAAGCGCGCCGCAGGAATTGCCTTTGGCGATTTCCGCACTGCCGCCTTGGCCATTTGAATCGCACGCCAAAGCACCGTGGCCTGGGCGCGCTGATCGCCCTTGAGATACCGGTTGCGGGAGCTCATCGCCAAACCGTCCGGTTCGCGGAAAATTGGCGCGACGACAATCTTGATTGGGAAATCCAGGTCCCGCGCCATCCGCTTGACGACGGCAGCTTGTTGATAGTCCTTTGCGCCAAACACGGCGAGGTCTGGCCGCACGAGATTGAACAATTTCGCCACCACCGTCGTCACGCCGCGAAAATGCGTCGGGCGCGACCTGCCTTCCATTCCTCGGGCGAGGTCTTGCTCGACAACGAACGTGCTGAACGCTCCGCCGCCCCCTCTCCCCCTGGCCCCCTCTCCATGGGATGGAGAGGGGGAACGGGGGAGAGGCGGCGGATACATCTGCTCGTCGCGCGGAGCGAACACCACGTCCACGGCTTCGGCCCGGCACTTCTGGATGTCCCGTTTGAGGTTGCGCGGGTAGCGCCTGAAGTCTTCTTTGGGGCCGAACTGCGTCGGATTGACGTAGATGCTCACGACGACGATTCCATGTTTGCCCACCAGCCGTCGCGCCAGCCGGACCAGGCTCAGGTGGCCATCGTGCAAGTAACCCATCGTGGGGACAAAGCCAACGCGCACGCCCGTCTTTTGCCGGCGGCTGGCCTGCCGCTGCATCGCCTGAACCGACCTCACGATTCGCACCGCGAAAAAGTGGTGCAGCGGTTCCGAACTATCAACAGGAAAACCAAACGCGAAGGCTGCCAGCACGGTGCGTTCAAGAAACGCGAATTCCTCGCATTACCACCACGCTTTAGCTTTTGTCATTACCCACAACGCTTGCATTTGAACTCAACGGTTTCTAATTCTTGTAAATCCGATTTCGGAGCGCCACCTGGAAAGCTCCGTTAGGAGCGCCATGTTTATAGTCACCGTGCCATTGAGAGGCCGTCAAGCTCCGTAGGTGCGGCATTTTTCTTGGTCGCACAGGGCGGTCGGTACGCCCCCCGTCAATCGAAAGACGCCGCTCCTACAGAGCTTGGCTTAACTCTGGGGCCGTGCTTGCTATAACCATGGCGCTCCTGCCGGAGCTTGAGGCGCCTTCCGCTGCGCAGGGTTTTGAGCCGATTTATGCAATTCTTCTCTGCGCTCCGAGCCGATTAGATTCTGCCGCCCTTGGACGGCGTTTGAACTCAACGATTTCTAATTCTTGTCAATCCAATTTCAGAGCGCCACCTGAAAAGCTCCGTTAGGAGCGCCATGTCTATAGTCACCGTGCCATTGAGAGGCCGTCAAGCTCCGTAGGAGCGGCATTTTTCTTGGTCGCACAGGGCCGGTCGGTACACCCCGTCAATCGAAAGATGCCGCTCCTACGGAGCTTGGCTGAACTCTGGGGCCGTGCTTGCTATAGACATGGCGCTCCTGCCGGAGCTTGAGGCGCCTTCCGCCGCGCAGGGTTTTGAGCCGATTTATGCAATTCTTCCCTGCGCTCCTCGCGGACTAGATTCTGCCGCCCTTGGACGGCCAAGGCGGCCTGAATGCAGATTTGGCTATTTCCCTCAGTGCCGGAACTGGAGCGGGGCCGCCTGGGGCATTTCATTGGCGCAGGGCTGGTTGGTCGGCGCATCGGCGGGGCGCTCGGTCGCCTGCACCAGACGGTTGGCCAGCAGGTAAGCCTCCACTTCCTCACCGCTGACGTCGGCCAGCATCTGGCCGTTGACTTCAACGCACGGGCTGAGCATCTGGCCGCTTTTCTCGATCATCTCCTGGCGCTGGGCCGGGTCATTGATAATGTCGCGGTCCTCGAAAGACAAGTTGTACTTGCCCATGATGGCGCGCACGCCCTGGCTCCAACCGCACGTCGGTTTCAAATAAGCAACAATTTTCGGTGTATTCATAGTTCACAATTCCGCTCTTAAGATGCCACAGCCTCCAGAAAACTCAAAGCTAAAGTTTTGGCCATAAGGTGCGTTTAACAAAGCCCGGAGACCGGGGTGAATGGCGGGCGATACCTAATTGTTAAATGACAGAATCATGGCAGGACAGAATCATTCATGTTGGGTCTGCCGATTACCTCCAGGTCGCGGACATCGCAGGGCTCTGGCGTCCCCTGCCCGGCTCCTTTGAGGTTTATGATTCTGTCCTGCCATGATTCTGTTGGCTTCTATCTTAACTGTTTAGGTAGCCGCCGAATGTCGTTCGGCTCAACTGTGCCTTGGAATCCAGATCAGCGCCGACTGAAGTCGCCGGCTGCATTGATCGTTCTGGTTCCGGGAAGTCCCGCCAAATTCCGATTTCATAGCTCGTAATGGTCGCGGTTCAACCGGCTCATTCACCCTCTTGCTTGCGGGCTGCGCCTTCCTCATGCTGAATTATCTGGTCAACTATGTATTCGGGCCGCCTTTTTATCTCGTCAAAAAGGCTGCCGACATATTGACCCAAAATTCCAATAGTCAGTAATTGGACTCCGCCGAAATAAATGACCACCAGGATTACGGAGGTCCATCCCGATACCAGATACTGGGGGCTAAATATTTTGTTCAAAAAGACCCAGATCGATAACAACAAGCCCGCGGCAACCGACAGGAAGCCGAAAGCCGTGGCAATCATGAGCGGCTTTTTCGAGAAGTAAAGAATCGCCGTGGACGCAAACCGGACCATGCGGGTGATGGTATATTTGGTGGCGCCGGCGTAACGGGGATTTCGCTCATAATAATAAGGGGTTTGTTTGAAACCCATCCAGCTAATCAAGCCTCGTATGTATTTATGGTTTTCCTCCAGAGCATTGAACGCATCAATTATCTTTCGGTCGATCACACGAAAGTCACCCGTGTTGAGAGGCAGAGGGACTTCGGACAACTTGTTCAATAGCAGGTAGAATAGTTTTGCCGTAGCCAACTTGAACGCCGTCTCGCCTTTGCGCCTTTTTCTTACGCCATAAACCACATTGGAACCGGTGCTGATCAACTGCTTGACCATGTCGGGGACGACTTGCGGCGGGTCCTGCAGATCGGCATCAATGATTACAGCCAGGTCTCCCTTGCAGTGTTTGAACCCGGCGCTGACCGCAGCCTGATGCCCGAAGTTTCGCGAAAAGGCAACGATGCGCACCCGTCCATCCTGACGCGCCAGACTCCCAAGGATAGCCCGCGTGCCATCAACGCTGCCGTCATCAATAAAGATAAACTCATAGCCAAGCGACTGGTTATCCGCCAGCACGCCGGAAAGCTGGTCATAAGTTTCTTTAATCACCTTTTCCTCGTTAAAGCACGGTATGATGATCGATACGAGCATAACTGCTAATTATTTCGGCCTTTCTTTCTGGCCCGAAAGTTAATCAATAAGTTCCTCAGAATGCACCATTGAAAGGAGAGAAAACTTCCCATCAGGACATCTAGCCGGCTGGCGCGATAGACCGGGTCCATCTGAATCTGACGGATAAAGCAGCGAAAGTATGCCGCTTGTCGGAGGCCGACCCTTGTGCTCACGGAGCTGGCTGAGATCCGGAAGGCCGCCAGGCGCCGTTCATCTATGAAGGCGTCCCCGTGCTTGAGCAATGCCGCCCAAAAAACCAGATCAATCAGGTATGGGTTGCGGGGATCAAACATTCCGGATTTGGGCAGAACGTCTCTTTTGAATAAACCGACGACCGGCTCTCCGATCCGGTTGGTGCCCCATCGCACGCAATTCCGGATTAGTTTCTTGCCGCTGATCGGGCCCGGCCTGAAGCGAGATTTCCTTCGCAGAATAATCTTGTTGTCAGCGTCCATAACATTGCTGTTGCAAATGGCCAATACCACCCGGGCATTCGACGGGTCTTCAAGTATCTCCGCCTGACGGCAAAAGCAGTCCGGGTACACCGCATCATCCGCGCATAACAACTTGACGTATTTGCCCCCCGCGCAGGACAGTGCTTTATTCCAATTGCCGCCCATGCCGAGATTGACCTGGTTCCGAACCAATCTGATGCGTGAGTCGGAGAAGCTCTTGACCACAGAAACCGTGCCATCCGTGGAGGCGTCGTCAGTTACGATTATTTCAAAGTTGCTGTACGTCTGATTCAGTACGCTCTGCAACGTAAAGCCAATAAAATGTTCGTTGTTGTAAGCGGGGATGCACACGCTTACCAGAGGCTGGGAACCCATATTTTATCTCTGCTTCGAATGCGCTTATCTCGGACTTGTATCTTCATTGACTCTCCCCAGACAAGGGAATAATAGATGGTTGGAGCCATCACGAGATGAGATTATTGGCGATTTCATGAGACCTTTCAAGCGGCTGATTCCGAGCAAGGTGCGTTTGCTGTATATTTGCAGCCGATTGTTCTATCAGTTTATTCCCGGCAGGGCGCGATCAAGAATAATCTCGAAGTTTGGGCGGGCGTGGCAATTCTTTTGCCCTGTGTGCGAAGACCGGGTCCCCGGTTTCTCACCGCTGCCGGACTTCTATTTTCAGCAGTTAAAGGAGCACGGATCGGACCTTCAACTGACAGACTTTGAGACTTGCAATTTTAGGGCCTACCAATGCCCTCACTGCGGCGCCGCGGACCGCGATCGGCTTTATGCCATCTATCTTGCGGCCCGGCTGCCATCCACCGAGGCCCAGCAGGCGAATTTCTGCCTCTTGGACATCGCTCCCGCCATCGCGCTCTCCAGCCACATTAGGCGCAAATATCGAATTCGTTATCGAACCGCTGATCTCTTCCAGAAGAATGTTGATGACCGAGTGGACGTCACCTCAATGAATTGCTATGCAGACGCGAGCTTTGACGCTTTTATTTGTTCGCATGTCCTGGAGCACGTTGAAAATGACCGCAAGGCGATGGCCGAATTATTGCGTGTTCTTAAGCCAGGAGGCTGGGGGATCGCGATGGTTCCAATCAGCAGCACGCTCAAGGAGGGCCGGGAGATACAGACCGCAACTACTGTCAATGAGCGTTGGAAGCACTTTGGCCAGGGAGACCATGTCCGTCTCTATTCACGGGAGGGTTTCGTCCGCCAACTGCGGGAAGCGGGCTTTATGGTGAACCAGTTCGGCAGTGAACACTTCAAGGCTGAGGAGATGACGCGCTCCGGTTTGTCCAATTCTACCATGCTCTACGTGGTCGAAAAACCCGACCGCGGCCGCACATCGGGTTGACGGAGTAAGAATATCATGCGTACGCCAGCTATCGCCGGAGGACAACCTCGATTTCCCGAACCATTGCATGTTGGCCGTCCGAATATCGGCGACACCCGGCGTCTTTTCGAGCGGTTTGAAGGAATCGTTCAACGGCGGTGGTTCACCAACGATGGGCCGTTGGTAAGGGAATTCGAGCAGAAAATCGTGGAGATTACCGGCGCGAAACACTGCATTAGCTTGTGCAACGCGACCATCGCCCTGGAGATAGCCATTCGCGCTCTTGAATTGCGGGGAGAGGTCATAGTGCCTTCCTACACCTTCGTGGCTACAGCGCACGCGCTGCAATGGCAGGAGATCACCCCGGTGTTCGCAGACATCCATCCCAACACTCTCAATCTCGACCCCGATTGCATCGAGCGGTTAATCACGCCGCGCACCACCGGTATCATCGGGGTTCATACGTGGGGACGGCCTTGCGATACCGGCGCGATTGGAAAAATCGCCACCCAACATGACCTCAAAGTCATGTACGACGCTGCCCACGCGCTGGGCTGCTCACATGAAGGCAGGATGATCGGAAATTTCGGCGAATGTGAAGTGTTCAGCTTTCATGCGACCAAGTTCATCAACAGTTTTGAAGGTGGTGCGATTCTCACGAATAACGATGCGTTGGCGGAAAAAACCCGACTGATGCGCAATTTCGGCTTTGTTGACTTCGACCGCGTCGTTTACCTCGGCACCAATGGCAAAATGACTGAAGTGTGCGCAGCCATGGGCCTGACATCTTTGGAGAGCATGGATGAGGTCATCCGGTTGAATCGCGACAATTACGAGAGCTATAGATCCGAACTGGAGGGACTTCCCGGAGTCAGATTGATCGATTATAACCAGGCCGAAAAGCCTAACTACCATTATGTCGTAGTGGAAGTGGATGCCAGTCGGAGCCCACTGGATCGAGATGAATTGGTCAAAGTGTTGCACGCAGAGAACGTGTTGGCGCGGAAATATTTCTGGCCGGGGTGCCACCGCATGGAGCCGTACAAATCTCTATTTCCCAACGCCTATCTGTTGCTGCCGAACACCGAGTTTCGAGCTGCTCAGATAATGGTGCTTCCCACCGGTCAATCTGTATCCAAGAATAATATTGCCGGGGTTTGTGAGATCATCAAAGCAGCTCTGGCGCAAGCTGAGCAACTGAAACCCATCTTGAAGCAAAGAGGTCCTAAGGTGAAACCACCGGTTGTGTTCGCAAAAGCTTTCGAATGACCTCCCGCCCCAAATTAAGCGTCCATATCGTCACGTTTAACCACGCCCGGTTTATTGGCCAGGCGTTGGACAGCGTGTTGATGCAGCGAGCTTCCTTTGATTACGAAATCGTGGTTGGTGACGATTGTTCCACCGATGGAACAATCGAAATTATCAAGGATTACCAACGCCGCTGGCCCCACAAAATAAAGCCTGTCTACCGCGAAAAAAACGTCGGCCCGGGCCGAAACGCGGTGGAGATTCTCGAGAGATGCAGTGGCCAATATGTTGCCTGCGTCGAAGGTGATGATTATTGGACCGACTCGGATAAGATCCGGCTTCAGGTCGAATACCTCGAGCAAAATCCCGGGTGCGCCATCGTTCACCACACGGTGGATCATATCTCCTGGCCGACCGGGGAAATCCTCGGAGAACATCCTCCGCAGCCGTTTCGAATCGAACGACCCGATGCGCGTTTCCTCGCGATGACTAACTATATTCAAACCTGTGCCGTGATGTTCCGAAGGGAATCGCTGCCGCCGCTTGATGATCAATATCGAGAACTGAAGATCGGAGATTGGCCGCTTTTCGTGCTGTTAAGTCAAAATGGATGGATTGGCTACATCGACCGAACCATGGCCCACTATCGAGTTCACGCTAACAACATTTGGAACAACCGCCCAGCGGACTATAAGATTAGGGCGATGGAAGCGATGGCATGGTACCTGTTGGAGCGGGTGAGCGACAGTTCCAAAGATCTTTGGAAGGACACAATCCTGGCGCTGGCTTTCAAGGACCTCGTCCTGACCATAAAATCATTGGCCTTTCTGAAGTCCCTGGCGAAACTCAAGTACTTCATTAACAACTCTGTGCAATTCAAAAAACCGTTTTGGCTATTGAACAGACTGTGGCCTTATTACAGAGCAAATTACGTCGCTAAACGCAATCCCCGGCTGATCTTGCAGAGAAACATCTTTAACCTTTGAGTCTGGCGCAACCCCCTCAGCCGCTGCCTTTCGAGATCAGGTCGCTGTGACGTAGGGCAATCATTCAAGCTCATACTCGCCCAGCATAGCGCGAATGGACTCCTTGGAATTGAACATCATGACATCGATGATGGAAAGATTGGCCACAAACGCACCACCATATTGCTGATAGCATATCGGCCTTGTCTTGATGAATTCCAATGTAATTCCGTGTGTGGCGAAGGTTGATTTCGAGTATAGCTGTTGCCCGCCGATGGCATTAGTGTAAGTTGTGGCGCCCATAGCTTTGCAGATACCAATCACCTTGCTCTCACCTCGCAGGGAATGATCGGTGGCGATGCTCGAGGAAATGACAATGGGAGTGTTGATGTCCAGGAAATCAGCCGTTACTCGGATCGATTGATGGATATATTCGAATAGATTGCGGTGCTCCGCCCTTATGATGGAGGTAATGACGGGGAACACCCTCTCGAAGAATGGAGCTTTTCGATAGTTGGCATCGAATCGATTTAGGAGTTTATCGCGATCGAAATCGTCGGCGACGGACCGCCTCACGATATCGAGAAAATCTGAGTCCTTTTTCACTGGAATTGTGAATAGCGTTTCCTTGCCATTCTGCAGAAAGCGGTTACGGTTAACCCAGCCCTTTTTCGTATACTGAATATTGTCGTAGAGAACAAATGCATCCACCATTGCAAGCAATTGCCAGTAGCCAATATACGGCATGAAGTATGGCTGCATTATCCCCAGTCTCATTCAGAGCCTCGCCCCCTGCTCGAAGAACCTTCTCTCATACATTGTGGAGCATCATGGTCCCCTTTCGCACAAGAGGAATATACTGGAGCATAGATCGGGATAAACTTGACCAAGATCGTAGCATCCATCCAGATACTCTTTCGAAATGATATCGGTAGCCAGCAATCGGTCCCACTGGTAGTTGGCAAGAGCTTTGAAGAAAATACCCGAACGATAGACAACGCGGAGGCCGCCAGCCCGCGCGTCCCGCTCGAGCGTATCGAGGGTATAGGTGATCCTATGGCCATGCTCCACCTCCGCCTCGGTGACAGCCACGTTGTGACTGATGAGCCCCATCCTCACCGCGATCTGCCTTGAAGGAGCATGCGCGTTGGGGCAGACCAGGAAGAGTCTCCCGGCTTCAGACAGCCATTCCCTGTTTATCCTTTTCAAGGTGCCAACTGGGTCGTCCAAATGTTCCAATACATGTGTCAGAATAATGTTGTCATACCTATCGGGCAGATTAACCGACTCAAAGGGCGAGTTGATGATATTTACCTTGTTATTCAGCTCCCGCCTTGCGGACACAACGGCCTCGTTAGAAGCTTCCACGCATGTGATATCGTCAAAATAAGGGATAAGTCTTTTTGTGAATTCCCCTCGGAAACTTCCCAATTCCAGGAGGTTTCCCTCTCGAAAAAAGGGCTCGAATGACCTGAGCATAAAGGGGTGCATAACCTCAAAATCAAAATTGTATGCATACTTGTGATTGCATGCATCTTTGGTTTCTTGATTGTAGTCTCTTGTATCGCTCATTGATGTTGCCCCAACGATTGTCTTTGCTTGCGCGCGCTGCGGACGAAATCGCAAATGCATCCGCTGGACGGCGCGTGGTTCTGGCTACACCTCGAGGCGGGCAAGGCCAAAACCGAACCGCCCGAATTCATTGCCGTTGTAAAGCATGTAAACATTCCCATCACATCGGAAAACATGTGGATAGCACAGCATGTCTGAGTCCCAGCCTTTCTCTGAAAAGCTGATTCCCACATGATCATCATCCCTTGTCCAGTCGTGCAAATCATCTGAAAATGCATATCCTATCCGGTAACCCCTTTCTTTATTCTTTCTGAAATCGGTCGCATGTCGATAACAGAAATACATGTGGTATCGTTTGTCGATCTCGATAACAGTCGGGAGAGCTTGGCACTCATCAGGGTTGAGGCTATCATTAACCAACTGCCTGCCTTCTCGCAGCCACGTAAGGCCGTCACTGGATGTGGCGTGTGCGATTTTATACACCCGGGCCGGAGAAGTCTCAAGCGGGGTGCTTTTCATCCATTTGGTTCCGAAAATATACCACATATGCCACGTCTTGCCGTAGATCGCGACAAAAGGGTCTCCAACAAGAAACGGCTCATGTAGCGAAGAGGCGAGGATGGGGCCATCGCCAAGCTTCTGGAATGTCAAACCAGCATCATGGCTGACCCCCAGGCCAATTGAAGTTTCAATGGAAACCGAGGTGCGCCTGCTCCAGCCACATGTAAAGGCATAAACTGCGCCATCGTGTCTCAGGACATTGATAGGAAATATGCCATGCTCGTCGAAACATCCCAAGCTTCCCAATTTGACGACCGGGTTAGCGGAGACACTCAGAACACTTTTCATTGCGCTGTCGAATTCGACAAAAGCAATGTGGCTAAGGAACTTCCCGTTGGGCTCTCGGGTTCTTGTTGAAAAGTATATTCGGACACGGTCATCCAGGACCAACGCCTGCGGTGATTGCGCGAATTCCGAACAGCCATTGGGCAGAACGTGGTGGGCCGGCTGAAAAATACGACCGAGTTTGGTCCACTTCATCAAAGACTCCCGTTGAGCCGGGCAAGGCCGAATCCAAATCTGCCCACCTGATTGCCGAGATACATCATATAAATATTGCCATCGAGATCAAAGACATGCGGATAACTGATCATTTCCGAATCCCAGCCTTCAGGTGAGACATCGATACCGGCTTTCGCGTCATCGCGGACCCAGTTAAACATGTCATCCGAAACCGCATATCCGATGCGATAGCCCCGTTCGCTGTTTCTATAGTCAACGCCGTATCTGTAGCAAAAGAACATATGATATCGGCCATTGCAAAAATAAACGTCAGGGCTTGCCTGGCATTCGTCGCTTTCAAGTCTCCGCTCGATCAGATCCCTATTGTGTTTCGCCCAGTTGATGCCGTCAGTCGAAGATGCCATCCGAATGCGATAGACCGGCTCTGGTTTGCCATTGTGTGTGAGCCATCGTTCCCCGGCTATATACCACAAATACCAGTGATCATTGAAGTGCCTGACTTTAGGGCCACTTATAATAAATGGCTCGTCATGGGAGTAAGAAACCACAGGCCCATCGCCGAGTTTGTTAAAAGTAACGCCATGATCACGACTGATGCCCAATCCAATTGCTACATTGAATGGCACGGACTCACATCTTGTCCAGCCACCATAGTAGGCCCATATCTCATCTCCGTGCCTCATCACTGATGTGGGATAGGTGCCAAACTCGTCGAAGGTGCCTAACTCTCCCAAAGCCATTGTTGGAGTCGTGGAGATCCTGATTACTTCAAAAAGGTTTTTCCTGTTCAAGTCCACATAAGCTGAACGACTCATGTACTGGCCGCCTGCGTCGGGAGCTGGCCTGCAGGAAAAGTATACCCTGACAAAGTCGTCAAATTTCAGGACGCATGGCGCCTGGGCAAATTCCTTCATCCAGTCCACGACCGCCGATTGTGTCGGATCGAAAATCCTACCTAGTTTAACCCATCCAAACATTGTCTCTCCTTACCAAGGCGACGCAATGTGTGGCAAGACCAACTCCATGGTGGATGCAGGCGCGTCTGCCGGGTCGGAAATGCTTTGATATTCAGTTCACTCCGTATTCTGTGATAGCGGGCAGCTCATCCAGATTGATGTGAGTGAATTAACCCCACCGATCTGGGTTTCACTCTCGACGAAACCACAAGAAGCATACAGTCGCCGGGCGCTTTCGTTAGACCGACCAACTTCCAACGCGATTGAATTCATACCTCTGGATTGAGAGTAGCGCATGGCAAATTCGGTTAATTTCTTTCCAAGGCCGCAGCGTCGGTATTCGGGATCTACTGCCAAATGGGTGATATATGCACGACCATGGCTCAAATCATTGCAATAGAACGCTACCATCCCGACATCAGTTCCATTCGCGTGTATGGCTATCGCCGCAACCCCATTCCGGAGAATTTTCTGCGCAAATTGCGACAAATCTGTTCGTTGAGAAAGCGCGAGCGCCATCCAGGTGTCTGAACGCCTCAAGTATCTTTCGAGGCGCCCTTTATCACGGACGCTTAATTCATCGAGCGTTACCTGATCTAGGTTTGTGTTCACGGCAGTTCTGACCATCTCAATACGAGTGTACAAGGTTTTTGTCGATAGGAATTAGGCCTCCTCGAACTTGATTCCCGGCCTGCATTCATCGCCTCAAACCATAAAACAGGTTGTCGGTCGTGGAAAGTCCTCGTTATTGTGAATTATCCGTGCGCCGACGCTTCAGGAACCCGGCCGTGGAAGAGGCTCCTTTTACAGCGATTGAAAGACCCCTTCAACGGATTAGGTTGGGTTGGTATGGCGACCAAGACGATCCACGTATCATTGCCTGGCGGGTTGAGCGGCTATGTCGAACGAATGGTCGAAGGTGGTCGCTACCACGACGCCAGCGAGGTCGTTCGCGAGGCCCTCCGACGGATGGAAGCTGCAGAACTGGCGGATGATCTCAGACAGCTCGAGGGCGCCTTTGCCCGTGGCCACAACCGGTCAGAGACCGAAGAGGACATCCAGCGCGAGTGGAGGCCGCTGTGCAAGCCAGACGCAAAGGGTGATCGCCGTCGTCTTTGACACATAGCGGAATGCTTTTATTACGTTAACGGCTGAGTGTCAATGAATTGATGATTGATCATAAGCATTCCCAAGGGCAAAATCTGTCCCATTGCTTGCGTTTGATGCACTGCGGAATCCTTTGCGTTGTCTTCGGTACAACCGACGGCACGTCCTGGCGATGCCGTGGTGGTGGGACAAGGGTCAGAGGTCGGAGGGCAGAGGGCAGAGGTCGCTTTCGCGGTCGCTTCCCGGTCCGACCTCCGAGCTCCGACCTCCGATTTCCGGCCTCGGGGACGACAATTTCAGAGGTAAGCGGGATTGAATAGCAACCATGAGCCGGCAACGCGCTTTGACTGGGTTACTTCTGGGGGTTCTGGCGGCGCTGGTATGGTTTTCCTCCACGCTTGCCCCCTTGCGCATCTATCAGGTTGATGAGTGTCAGAACCTTTACATGGCCAGAATTGTGGCTACAGGCCGGGCGTCGGAGTTCTTTACCAACGCTTCCTTGTTCCTGCTCGGGCCGCTTTGCTGGATAGCGGGAAGGGCGGCCCCTTCGCCGGAGCTTTTTGGCGCAGCCCGTCTGCTGTTCCTGGGTGTCTTTTGGCTCAACCTGTTTCTGCTGGCATTGATCGCCAGTGAGCGTCTCTACTCAACCCGCTGTTTGATTGCGTTGATCGCCGCGGCGACACTTGCGCCTCTCTGGGATTATGGGTTCGAGATCCGTCACGACAACCTGATCTTAACCGGCGTACTTCTAATCTGGCTGGCGGCGCGGGCCAGGCCCATGGGGATACTTTCGTATCTGCTGGCGGGAGCCGTTTTCGTGAGCCTGTTGTTCATCGCAGTCAAGGCCGTGGTGTACGTGCTTCCGCTCTCGTTGGTAATTTTGGCCTTCCCACCCCGCGCGCATGGGACCTCTCGTTGGCGGTTGGCGTTGGCTTGGGGAGCCGGCGCGCTTCTGGCGACAATTCTCATCCGGATAAGCTACGGAACTGGAGGGCTGTGGGAGGTTTACCTGTCTGTGTTCCACGGGGTGGCCAAATATTCAGCGGGTGGCACAGGCGCCGGCGGCGGTTTCCGACCCTGGTGGGTCTTGGGTCGGCTGTTGGGGCAGACGCCACTTCTCTTGGGTCTGACCGCTGCCGGCTGCTTCGCGGTCGGTGTGGATTTGTGGCGCCGTGGAAGGGCGGCGCTGACCTGGGATGGAAACCTTCCGGAGGCATTGCTGGTTGTCGGCGCCCTGGCAGCCCTGATGGTGAATCCGACGCCTTATCCTTACAACCTTCTGCATGTGGTCCCTTATGCGTTCGTGTTGGCCTTCAGGTACGGGACTGAACTTTGCGAAGAGCTGTGGAAGTCCACAAGTTTGCGGCCGTTGATTGGAGCGATCCTCGTTTTCGCCCACCTGGTGCCTTTTGCCAGCGCCACACGCAGGCACCTGAATTGGCCTAACCTGCGACAGGAACAGGTGATGGCCCTTGCGGAAGATTTGACCGACCCGCTGAAGGATCCCGTCTATGACGGCATCGGGATGGTGCTCACCCGGCCCAGCATTCATTTCCAGTGGTATCTCCACAGTCTGAATATCCGCAGCTTCGTCAAAGGATCAGGACCCCGCGTGCGCGAGATGCTGGCGGCGCGCCCGGCGGCGGTTTTCATCCCCAGCTACCGCACCGACTGGCTGCCGGAGGAGGACCATGCGTTCATTCGCCAGCACTACGTCCATTTGGCTGACGATTTTTGGGTGCTGGGAAAGGTGCTTCCTGCCGGCGGAGGCAGTTTTGAAATCGACCATCCGGGGCGCTATCGCGTCTCTGCCCTGAACGGATCGGACCTGACGGGGACCTACCCCGAAGGATTCGAGAGCCTAATGGCACCCAAAGAGGACGGAAAACTTTCAGGGACCCTGGATGGGGCCCTGTTATCGGGCCAGGTCGTGACGCTTACCGTGGGAAGCCATCGAATCGAAACTGCCTCCGACTGCCAGCCAGCCGTGGTTTGGGTTGGCCCCCACCTGGATCGGCTTCCCCGAATCGGCCCCGGTGACCACCAAAGGTTATTCGTTAATTGGTATTAGCCTGAACCGAACCTGGCAGGGACGCTTTCCACAGCGCGGCAAAGTCGGCTTTGCCGCGCTGGGAAATGTCCGGGGGTAGCGAGCCCCTTTCACAAGGATTGACGGGCCCCTTCAACGCATTAGGTTGGGTCGGTATGGCGATCAAGACGATCTATATATCGTTGCCGGGCGGGTTCAGCGGCTATGTCGAACGAACGGTCCAAGGTGGTCGCTGCCAGGACGCCAGCGAGGTCGTTCGCGAGGTCCTCCGCCGGATGGAAGCTGCAGAACTGGCGGATGAGCTCAGACAGCTCGAGGGCGCCTTTGCCAGTGGCCACAACCGGTCAGAGCCCGAGGAGGACATCCAAGTATCGGCTTGGCCTTGCCGCTGACGCGGTCAGCGAAACGGAAGAGCATGGGGTATGAGAGCCGTCATGGACACCAACGTGTTAGTGGCAGGGCTACGTTCAAAGAGCGGCGCATCCAATGAACTACTGCGCGCGTTGCGAGCGGGCAAGTGGACTCTCGTTTTGAGCAACACGGTGCTGGGGGAGTACCACGAGATGCTACATCGAGATGCCGAAGCGATCGGTCTCAGCCACGCCGATGCCGACGCTTATCTGGATGTGCTCTGTGCGCTGGCCGAGAAATGCGCGCTCTCGACCGAGTGGCAACCCGCGGCCGCCGACCCGGACGATGAGCCGTTTGTTCAACTGGCGCGAGAAGCCAAGGTCGGTTATCTTGTGACCCATAACGTGCGGCACTTGACGGGAGCGCGGCAGTTCGGAGTCCAGGTTGTCCGTCCGGCAGAGCTCCTGAGCGTGCTGAGAAAGGCCGTATGACAAAAATAGAAGCGAATGTTCCTGACTATTTAGCCAAACAAACCTTTGCTGTGGCTAAGCGCGAGAATGTGCCCATCGACCAGATCGTCGCCCTTGCATTATCCGCGCAAGTCGCGGCCTGGAAAGGCAGCGATGACATGGAGACGCGAGCCAAACGAGCAAACCTGGCCGAGTTCGACCGTATCATGGCCAAAGTGCCGGACGTTCCGCCAATGCCGGGGGACGAATTGCCGGAGGATTACAAGCCGGCGAGATGACGGACAGCCCGGCAGGTCACCATAATTGAACTGACCCACGGCAATATTTCGAGGGTTTCCTGAATCTAGCCGAAAATTGAAGTGTGGCCCTCGGCGTGGCGCCAACCACGCAAAGAAAGAAGAACAAAAACAAGAGCGACACAATAAACAGCACCATATACGGCGCGGACCTGTCCACCGGCTCTTTTTCTTCAACCGTTGACACCCAGCCCTTCCTTGCGGTACGATTGTTACATGAGCGCAAGCGCCGAAAAGCTCGCCAGGGAAATCAGCAGCCTCCCGCCAGAAGAGATGCTGGCGCTGCACGCCCGTCTGGTCCGAGCGCTTTACGCGACGCAGGACAATGAACAACTTGATCCCGCCTTCCGTGCTGAGTTTGTCCGGCGCATCAACGACATCGATGCGGGAAAGATCGATGGCGCTGATGCGTTCGACGCCCTCAAGCGCATGTAGATGAATCCTGGCGGAAAGCCGGCAAACCCAGGCACCAAGGGCAGGGCGAAAAGCCACTGCCCTGTCAATAGGAGTTGGGACCGGCTGTGCCGCTCCGCTGGCGAACCTCGCGAAGCGTGTGGAGTGCGGCCAGCTTGCTGGCGCTTTCGGGCAACCCGCCGCGCCCCAAAGCGGGAGCAAGCTCCACGCACTCCACACGCTTCGCGACATTCGGTTGCGGCATTGTCGCGCCGGGAATCTTCAATGGATTCGCCGCCTGCCAGGGCGTCAATCAGATTTTGGAAAGGGACACGTGCCGACAAGAACGGGCGTGCCGCCCATGATTTCGGGATCGGAGTGGATGGCGACCGTTTGATTTTTGGCTCGCATAGTGGCCGCCGAGGGTTTAAGAAGACAAAATGTTCCCGTTGCAGGATTCGGTTCCGAGCCGCTCGGTGCCGGTGGTCACTCGGGCGTTGATTCTGATTAACGCGCTGGTGTTTTTCTTTGAGCTGTTGCTGCCAGAGCAGGCCTTGGAGCAGGTTTTCTATCTCTTCGGCGTGGTGCCAGCCCGCTTTACTCATCCCCACTGGGCAGAATCGGTCGGTTTTCCCGTGGACAGCTATTGGCCGCTGCTGACGCATCAATTCCTGCACGGCGGTTGGTTGCACATCATCAGCAACATGTGGACACTCTGGATTTTCGGCGACAACGTGGAGGATCGCATGGGGCCGGCGAGGTTTGCGGTGTTTTATCTGACGTGCGGCGTGGCAGCGGGGCTGACGCACATGCTGAGCAATCCGGACTCGACGATGCCGTCGGTGGGCGCGTCGGGCGCCATCGCGGGGGTGCTGGGGGCCTACTTGCTGTTCTTTCCGACAGCGCGGCTGGTGGTGCTGTTTCCGGTGTTGTTTTTGCCGTTTTTCTTTGAGGTGCCGGCCGTGGTGTACCTGGGCGTATGGTTCGTCAGTCAGTTGTTCAGCGGGACGCTGGCGCTGGCCAGTCCCGGGCAGGTCGGAGGTATCGCGTGGTGGGCGCACATCGGTGGGTTTGCGGCGGGGTTGCTGTTGTGCCGCTTGTTTGCGTGGCGCCGGCGCGCCGCGCGGCGATTGCAACCTGATGAGTACGACCTCGAATGGGCGTGGGAGCCGCGACGGCGTTAAAACGAAAGGATAGCGATTATGGATGGCAGTCAGCTTATCTGGTTGTTTTTCATGCTCTCGGCGCTTCAGCCGGTCCTCAAACAACGCATGTTGGAGGCGTCGCGCAAGCGGCTTCTGGCCCGCATCGAGACTGAACGGCAGTCACGAGTCGTTTTGCTGGTGCATAGGCAGGAGACGATGAGTGTGCTGGGCTTCCCGTTGTTCCGCTACATTGACGTCAATGACAGCGAGGAGATTATCCGCGCCGTCCATCTAACCGACCCCGAGATGCCGCTGGATTTGGTGCTGCACACGCCGGGTGGACTGGTGCTCGCCGCCACGCAAATCGCGCGCGCGGTATTCAAGCATAACGGCAAGGTCACGGTCTTTGTGCCCCACTATGCCATGTCGGGCGGCACCCTGATCGCGTTGGCGGCGGATGAAATTGTCATGTGCGAGCATGCGGTTTTGGGTCCGGTCGATCCGCAACTTGGCCAATATCCCGCCGCTTCCATTCTGAAGGTGGCGCGGCAAAAGCCGATCGCCGACGTGGATGATCAGACGTTGATACTCGCCGATCAGGCTGAGAAGGCGGTGGCCCAGATGGAGCGCGAGGTGCGCGAGTTGCTGGCTGACAACTATCCCGCCGAAAAGGCGGGTGACTTGGCCAAATTGCTGACCAGCGGCACTTGGACGCATGATTATCCGATTACGTACGAGCGGGCGCGCGAACTCGGACTGCACGTGCGGAGCGAGATGCCGGAAAACCTGCTGCACTTGATGCAACTTTACCCGCAGCCGACGCGCCGACAGCCTTCGGTGGAGTATCTGCCTCTTCCTTACCGCTCGGGGCGGCCCGGCCCGCGCACCGGCCCTTGAGGAACCCATTAACCAGGGAGCTCTTTCTCCTTGCGCCCGTTGCAGGCCCTCGCAAACTCTCGCCCATGACACCCTTGAACCACCCAAGTTCTCCAAGCTCAACTTTCACCTCTCAACTCAACCTGAGCCGCCGAAGTTTTCTGAAAGGCGCGACCGCAGGCGCGGTTCTCCTCGCCTGCCCCAGGAGCGCCTGGTCCGCACAGGACGACTTGGAGCCTGTCCGCGCGGAGATTAAAAAGCGTCACGGCGAGGCTGTGCGGAGGCTCCAGCAATGGATCCATCAGCCTTCCATCGCCGCCGAAAATCGCGGTGTGCCTGAAGGCTGCGAGCTCACCATCCAGTTGCTTGGCGAGGCAGGCTTTCAGCAGGCCACGCGCGTGCCAACCGATGGCCAGCCCGGCATCTTCGCGACGCTGGATGCGGGCGCGCCGCGCAGCGTCGGACTTTATTTCATGTATGACGTAAAGCAGGTCGATCCGGCGGAGTGGTCGTCGCCGCCCTGGGACGCTACGTTAGTGGACAAGCCGGGTCTGGGCCAGGTAATGGTAGGCCGCGGCGCCGTGAACCAAAAAGGGCCGCAGGCCGCCATGCTCGCCGCGCTGCATGCCATCCGCGGCGCTGGCCGCAAAATCCCGGTGAACCTGGTGCTGGTCGCCGAAGGCGAGGAGGAAATCGGGTCGCCTCATTTCTCACAGATTGTGCGCCGGCCTGAGGTCCAGGCCGCTTTGTCACGTTGCTCGGGAATTTTTATGCCCTCCGCCACTCAAGGGCTGGACGGCATCGTGACGCTTAGCCTGGGCGCCAAAGGTGTGATCGAGCTCGAACTGATTTCCAGCGGCGAAAAATGGGGACGTGGGCCGCGCAAGGACATTCACTCCTCCAACAAAGCGCGGGTGGACAGCCCGGCCTGGCACTTGGTCCAGGCGCTGGCGACGCTCGTCTCGGCCGATGGAAACGAGCCGGCCATCGAGGGATTCGCAGACAAGGCGCGCCCGCTCAGCGCGGCCGAAAAGGCGATGGTGGCCGAAGGCGCTCGCCGGATGGACGAAGCGCAAGCCAAGAAGCTGCTGGGTGTCGAGCACTGGGTGAACGATGTTAGCTGGAACGAGGCGCTGGAACGTTTGGTGGCCCGCCCCACCGTCAACATCGAAGGATTGGTCGGCGGCTACACCGGGCCGGGTGGTAAGACCATCCTCCCGCACCAGGCCATCGCCAAGCTCGATCTGCGGCTGGTTCCGGACATGACCGCGCAAGAGGCCTTGGCCGCTTTGAAGCGGCACTTGGCCAAACGAGGTTACGGCGATATCGAGGTCCACATGACTGGCGGCTATGACCCGACCAGCACACCGGCGGACTCAGCGCTTATCCAGGCGCAAAACTCGGTTTATCGGCGTCATGGCATTGAGCCTCTGCTCTGGCCGCGCAACGCCGGGTCCTGGCCCGGCTTCGTGTTCACCGGCCCACCCCTCCGCTTGCCCGCCGGCCATTTCGGCCTCGGGCACGGTAGCGGCGCGCATGCCCCGGATGAATACTACGTCATCGAGTCGGCCAACCCGAAGATCCAAGGCCTGGACGGCGCCGCGCTCTCGTTTGTGGAGTACCTCTTCGAACTGGCGGTGGCTTAATTCCAAAGCTTAAATCCTCAATGGATTATGAATTGTCCTGAGTGCGGCAACTCGGTCACGGCTGGCGATCACTTCTGTCCCAAATGCTATGCTATCATTCAACCACCCAGCTTATGGCGGAGATTCCTGGCGATGTTCTGGCCCAAAAGCCGCACTCAGACCGTCAGCATCAAAAAGATCGCAACCGTTACCACCACTAAGATCACCACCAATCGAGAGGGAGAGCGTCACGTTTATCATTCCCTCGATGAAATGCCCCCTGACCAGCGAGCGGAAGTTGAACGCCTGAGCTCAGAGGCCCTGTCGGGCAAGGGCGGCCACTTGTTTAGGGTGCGTGACGCCTCCGGGCAGGAGCGCACTTATAATTCACTGGAGAAGATGCCGCCGGAAATTCGGGTCTTGGTCGAGCGTATTCAACGCGAGAGCGATTCCAGATAAACCCGCTAGAGGTTTGGCCGTCACTCCACGAGTTCATCTCTCTGTCAACCGGTTTCGTTTCCCCCTCCCTTTATTCCCATGGCGAGTTCAAGAACGCTCGAAACCGATTGGCAGCGGGGTGGAAACCCTTGGAAAGGGTTAAGACACACAAGCCACGGCCGACACCCCGAAGAATCGGGGTGCTAATGAGACTGGTCGGAGTTCTTTGAACTCGTCCGGGCTCTATTCCGGTTCATCCGCGATAGCTTGGGGATGGCGAGTCAGGACAGAGTCGGCGGCGTACACGCCAATCGCCAGCCAGCAGAGCCCAAAGCTGGCAAGTTTGGCGCGGTCCAGCGGCTCCCGGAACAGAAAGAGCGCGACCAGGAACTGCAGCGTCGGGCCGAGGTACTGGAGAAAGCCGATGGTCGAGAGCTTCAGCCGGCGCACTGCGACGCCGAAGAACAGCAGAGGGACGGCGGTGGTAATGCCCGACAACGAGAGCAGGCCGAGCGTGGCAGCAGAGGTTTGCCGGGATGCAGGCAGAACCAGGATGGCCAGCGCCGGAGGAAGCAGGACTGCAGTTTCAACCAGCAGCCCGTGCAAGGAGTCAATGTCCACCTTCTTGCGGACCAGTCCGTAAAAACCGAAGGAACCCGCCAGCGATAGAGCGATCCAAGGGAAGCCGCCGCCCCGCAAAGCGAGGTTGCAGACGGCGCCGCCGGCCATCAGAACTGCAAGCCGCTGCCAGCCGCGCAGGCGCTCACGCAGGAACATCATGCCGAGGGCAATCGAAAGTAGCGGGTTGATAAAGTAACCTAGGCTGGCTTGCAGCAGTTGCCGGGTGGCGATCGCGTAGATGAACACCAGCCAATTGACGGCGATGAGCGCCGCGCCTGAGGACAAGAGCAAGACCTTGCGCCGACTGCGCAGAACCCGCCAGATGAACGGCCACTGGTGTCGGAATGAGACAACCACCACCAGGAACAGCACCGACCAGAAAATGCGATGGCACAGAATGATGTAGGGCGGCACATCCGACAGCGCGCGGAAATAAAGCGGGATGAAGCCCCACGTCGTGTAGGCGGCGAGGCCACAGAGCAAACCTGTCCGTGAGCCCGGACGCTCGACCAGTGTGTCCGTGTCCGCGCAGACAACCCTATCGTGCGATTCTCTGTCCACCCGCCACGTTACCACAATGCGACTTCCCGGCAACGTTGGGGCCGGCTCCGCCGCAGCGTTTGAACATCGGTCAATGAGAGAACAGTTCGCCGCCGTTGTTGCGGCGTGGCTTTCGTTGAGGCATCCTCTTATTCCTGAACCTTATGAGCGCCTTTGAAGGTTATCGTCCCCATTGCCAGCCCCGAAAGCTTTCGGGGCCAGCAATACCGGCGATGTGACGAGCGCTTCTCCGGCGGCGAGATTCAATGAGCCAGCCGACCTAAATCCGACGGAAGGCACGCGATGGACCAGCAGAAACCAGCGCCTGAAGAAAGCCCAACGCAGCAAAGACCTGCAGGTTCGCCTGAGCCAGCGGCACGCCCGCCTGCCTCGGGCACAATTGTTCTTACCCTGCCCGTTACCGAACAACCCGGTGACCGGATCGGTCATTACAAACTCCTGCAGCAACTGGGCTAAGGCGGGTGCGGCATCGTCTATATGGCCGAGCAGGAGGAGCCGGTCCGGCGACGGGTTGCGCTCAAGGTCATCAAGCTGGGTATGGACACTAAGAGCGTCATCGCCCGGTTCGAGGCAGAGCGCCAGGCCCTGGCGCTAATGGACCATCCCAATATCGCCAAAGTGCTCGATGCGGGGGCCACGAACACTGGCCGTCCCTTTTTCGTCATGGAACTGGTCCGGGGCATTAGGATTACCGATTACTGCGATCAAAATAAACTTTCGACCGAGGAACGGCTGAAGCTATTCGCCCAGGTTTGCCATGCCATCCAGCACGCGCACCAAAAAGGGATTATCCACCGCGACATCAAGCCGTCCAACATAATGGTCACGTTGCACGATGGCGTGCCGGTGCCGAAGGTCATTGACTTCGGCATCGCCAAGGCCACGCAGGGCCGGCTGACCGACCAAACGCTCTTCACCGCCTTCGAACAATTCATCGGCACGCCGGCTTATATGAGCCCGGAACAAGCCGAGATGAGCGGCCTGGATGTGGATACCCGTAGCGACATCTACGCGCTGGGCGTGCTGCTCTATGAGTTGCTCACCGGCCAGACCCCGTTTGATACCAAGGAACTGCTGGCGTCCGGTTTAGACAAACTGCGCCGCGCCATCCGCGAGAAAGAGCCGGAGCGCCCTTCGACGCGACTGCGCACCATGCTCAACGCCGACCTGAGCACCACCGCTCGCCAACGCCACACCGACCCGCCCAAGCTCATCCACTTGCTTCGTGGCGACCTCGACTGGATCGTGATGAAAACGCTCGAGAAAGACCGCACGCGCCGCTACGAAACTGCCAACGGCCTGGCGATGGATATCGGGCGTCACCTCAACAATGAGCCGGTGGTGGCGCGCCCGCCCAGCAATCTATACCGGTTCCAAAAGCTGGTACGGAGAAACCAAGCCATGTTCGCCGCGGCCAGCGCGGTCGTCCTGGCGCTCATCATCGGATTCGGCGTGTCGCTATATTTATTGGTCCAGGAACGGGCTGCCCTCCAGCGCGCCGTTGCCGCCGAGAAAGAACAGGCCCGATTGCGCGAACAGGCGGAGAAGGCCCTGGGCCTTGAGGCACAGTTACGCGAACAGAAAGAGCTCGGCCAAAAGTTGGACGCCGCCGGCCGCGCCTTGAGCGAGGGTCGTTACGTCGAAGCCGAAAACCTTCTCTTGCAGGTCCCTCCACATCCTGCCAGCGCCTCATTACTTAACGCTCTGGGCCTCATCCTCGCCCGGCGCGGAAACTGGGAGGAAGCCATCACCAACTTCTCACTGATGGTCGATCTCGTCCCCGCCGAGCCACTGCCTTACTATCACTTGGCCCTCTTGCTGGCGCAGGCCGGGGACATACCTGCCTACGACCGTCATTGCAAACGAGTTATCAGCCAGTTTGCCGATACGCGCACGCCGATGCTGGCCGCGCGCATGGCCAAGGCCTGTTTGATCCTCCCTCCACCAGCGGCCGACCTCAAGCTGCTCAACAAAATGGCCGGCGTCGCGCTTGGAGCGTGGGGGAAGCGCGAACCGCCAGATGACTTTAAGTTCGTCAAAGGCCTGGCGGAGTATCGCGAGGGCCATTTCGCCAGCGCAGCCAAGTGGCTGCAGAAAGTCGAGGTGCCATCGGGCGAACCCTGGCGCACCGTACAGGTGTCTATGGTGCTAGCCATGGCACAACGGCGTCTGGACCAGAACGATGCAGCTCAGGCGGCTCTTGCCCAAGGCATCCGGCTTGCCGATGCCAACACGCCAAAAACCAAAAACCGTGATCTCGGCATTGCATGGAGTGATTGGATTATCGCCCAGGCCCTAATGCGCGAAGCCAAGGCGCTGATGGAGAACAAAGCCAGCGCCGAAGGCCAAAAATAGCGCGGAACTGGGTCGAAGGCCCGCCGACTGCCGCCGACCTGACAAAATGATCGTTCCGCCATTTAGGCAGAACGGAGATGCCGCGGCTCCGATGCTCGGCAGCGTGAGCCAACTCACCGAGCCGACGGTGGTCGAAATTGCCCTGAATGACCTGAGCCGGAATGCCGATTCCCATGCCAAGAGAGCACCAGAAGACAGGAGTGGAGCCAACGCCTAAGAGGCCGGGTCCTTCCTAACTCAGCCAGGCGACGCTTGCAGCGAACGTTGAGTCGGCACTGGCGTTCTCCGGTTCTCAAATGGTAGAAGGTTGTCCCGTGACACTCACACGACTCAGTATCACTATTATGAGAACCAAACTCACGCTCGCATTATTCGTTTTCGGGTTGAACGCCGGCAGCGCGTTGGCGGCTGCATTTCACAATCCCTACGGAAAGATGCCCACGAACGCGACGCCCGGCGACCACATGTTCGCCAACTATTTCCGCCTCGAGACGCACACGCTGTCGGAACGGTGCCTCGCCGACGTGCAAACGCTGGAGGATTGGACGCAGCGGAAGCCACGGCTCCGGCAGCAACTCTTCGAGATGCTCGGTCTGGACCCGCTGCCGCCGAAGACGGACCTGAAGGCGACGGTGACCGGTACGCTCGAGCATCCGGAGTTCACCGTCGAGAAGTTGCATTACCAATCCATGCCCGGCCTCTATGTGACAGCCGATCTTTACGTGCCGAAGAAGCTCGCGAGGCCCGCGCCGGCAATTCTGTACGGATGCGGCCATTCATTGGTAAAAAGCAACGGCGTCAGCTACGGCAACAAGGTTGATTACCAGCGCCACGGTATCTGGTTCGCCCGCAACGGCTACGTCTGCCTGATGCTGGACACCGTGCAGCTTGGTGAAATCCAGGGCATTCATCACGGCACCTATCGCGAAGGGATGTGGTGGTGGAACTCGCGCGGTTACACTGCCGCCGCTGCCGAGGCATGGAATTGCATCCGCGCGCTCGATTACCTCGAGACGCGGCCCGAAGTGGACAAGACCCGCTTCGGCGTGACGGGCCGCAGCGGCGGCGGCGCTTACTCGTGGTGGATTGCCGCGCTCGACGAACGAATCCAGGCAGCATGTCCGGTTGCGGGCATCACCGACCTGCAGAACCACGTTGTGGATGGGACGGTCGAGGGCCATTGCGACTGCATGTTCCTGGTGAACACCTATCGCTGGGACTACCCGCTTGTCGCCGCGCTGGTGGCGCCGCGTCCGCTGCTCCTCTGCAACAGCGATAAGGACACCATCTTTCCACTCGACGGCGTCATGCGCCTGCACGAGAAGGTGCGGCGGATTTACGACCTTTACGGCGCCAGCGACAAACTCGGCCTGGTCATCACGGAAGGACCGCACAAGGACACGCAGGAGTTGCAGGTGCCGGTCTTCAGATGGTTTAACCGCTTTCTGAAAAAGGAGGAGCCGCTCGTTGAAATAGCCGCCGTGCCGCTTTTCAGCGCGCAGCAGTTGAAAGTTTTCGACCAATTGCCGGCGGATGAAATCACCAGCAAGTGTTACGAGAGTTTTACGCAAGTGGCGAACGGCTCACGGCCGCTCGACGCGAAACGATCGCTGGCAGACTTGCAATACAAAACCTTCGGAGGCTGGCCGGAAGTAAAGTCGCCGCCCAGCCCGCGGGAAATCGCTTCCACAGAACAGGACGGCGTTCGCCTAACCGTGCACGAATTCGAGAGCCAGCCCGGGGTGCCGTTGCGCTTCTACCTGGCGCGCGCGGCTGGGAGCGCGCCGACGGCGCTGCACCTCGAGGCCGTGGACGAAACGAACTGGCGGCAGCAGTTGGAACTGGCGCGTGCCGGGTTTTCGGCTGCGCTAGACGAGGAATTCACCCTCGCCGGGGTGCAGACAAATGCGCCAGTCTCCGCAGAAACGGCGCAACAATTTGCAAAGTGGATGCGCTACATCCGCGATAACCAGGCGGCCTACATCACGTTTGCGCCACGAGGTGTCGGCGCGACGGCCCTCGGCGGGGACAAGAAATATCGCGATCATATGCGCCGCCGGTTCATGCTGTTGGGGCAGACCTTGGCAGGGATGCAAGTGTGGGACGTGCGCCGCGCTGCTCAAGCCGCCAGACAGGTGGAGGGTTTAGCCGGCGTGCCGCTGCACTTTCACGCCAGCTCGGAGATGACCGAGGTGACGGCCTTCGCTGCCATTTTCGAGCCAGGTGTCGAGTCACTCACACTCGCCCACGCGCCGCGCGCGGACAAAGAGGCGCCCGACTTCCTGAACTGGTCGCGCATCCTGACACCGCAACAACTGCTGGTCTTGGCGCAAGATCGCTGCAAGGTGAACGTGGGCGCTGACGGGAACCATTCAGCGCAACCCCAAACAGATAGGGAGCCAGGGGCGGTTAAATGAGTTCGATAAGTTAAATCAGGAAAGGCCTGCGACTTTGTACGGGCGATCGAAAATGGAACAGGAGTGATTACGAGAACGACGAAGAGGACGAAATCAATTAGGCGGGCGATTTGGCTCAGACGGCTTTTCGCGGCCTGCCTGATGCTCGTCCTGCCCTGGTGTTCACTGCTGTGCTTGGTCAAAGGTGCGGAACTTTTTACTTCAGACCTTTGCATCTACGGCGGGACTGCAGCCGGAGTCGCAGCGGCGGTGCAGGCCGCGCGGATGGGCAAGAGTGCGGTTCTTGCCGAGTTTGGTGATCATCTTGGCGGGATGACTTCCGGCGGCCTCGGCGCGACCGACATCGGCAACAAGGCTGCGATCGGCGGCATCGCGCGCGAGTTTTACCGGCGGGTCGCGCGCCATTATGCGCAAGACCAGGCCGCCTGGAGATTCGAAAGAGCCGAGGAATATTTCAAGCCAAGTTCCACCCGCCCCGCGCTCGCCGAATTGAATGAGGCCGGCGCGACAATGTGGACCTTCGAGCCGCACGTGGCGGAAAACATTTTCTTTCAGATGATGAACGAAGCGAAGGTGCCCGTTTACTTCCAGCAACGGCTTGGGTCGGTGAAGAAGGACGGCAGGCGCATCACTGAAATGATCATGGAAAATGGCCGGGTTTTTCGCGCCAGGATGTTCATTGATGCGACTTACGAAGGCGACTTGATGGCCCGGGCTGGGGTCACTTACACGATTGGCCGAGAGGCAAACTCCAGCTTCGGCGAGACGCTTAATGGAGTGCGCCAGCAAACGCCCAAGCATCAGTTCATCGTCCCGGTCGATCCGTACATGAAGCCCGGCGATCCGGCCAGCGGTTTGCTGCACTTCATCCAGTCCGGCAACTACCCGAAGCCAGGCGAAGCTGACCGCTCGGTGCAGGCCTACAACTTCCGCTTCTGTTACACCCGGAATCCAGCCAATCGCCTGCCGCATACTGCGCCGCCGAATTACAATCCGGTGAAATACGAACTCCTGGCGCGCTACCTCGAAGCCTTCGTCGCTGCCGGACACAGCCCGGCGCTCAACGAATTCTGGAATCCGATCCGGCTGCCCAACGGGAAAACCGACATCAACAACAACGGCGGTTTCTCTACCGATTTCATCGGTGCCAACTACGATTATCCAGACGCCGACTACTCCAGGCGCGCCCAAATTTGGCGGGAGCACGAGGATTATACCCGAGGCTTCGTTTATTTCCTGGCCACCAGCCCGCGCGTGCCCGAGAACATTCGCAAAGAGATGCAGACCTGGGGACCGGCCAAAGACGAGTTCGTTGACACAGGCAACTGGCCCCATCAAATCTATGTCCGCGAAGCGCGCCGCATGATTTCCGATTACGTGATGACTGAGCGCAACTGTCGCGGGCAGGTAACGGCCGAAGATTCGATTGGCCTGGCCGCTTATACGATGGACTCGCACAACTGCCGGCGCATCGTCAAAAACGGCAATGTCGAAAACGAGGGCGACGTGCAAGTTGGCGGTTTCCCGCCTTACCCAATTTCCTATGGCGCCATTGTCCCCAAAGCCGCCGAGTGCGAAAACCTGCTGGTGCCGATCTGCCTGTCGGCGACGCACATCGCCTACGGCTCGATTCGGATGGAACCGGTGTTCATGATCCTCGGCCAATCCGCCGCCACCGCCGCTGTGCTGGCAATAGATGGCGGCTCGCCCCTGCAAAAGGTCGGCTACCGCAAACTGCGCGCCCGGTTACTCGATGCCAAACAAATCCTGGAGTGGCACACGGTCAAGCCTGGGAACTCCTTGGCCCCGAGATGACAAACCTGGCGGATAAGCTTACTTTGTCCAAGTGGAAGTTAGGGCAAACTACCTGCCTTGGCACGCATGAGAGCGTTTCTCGCTGCTTTGTTTCTCGCGCATCTGTTCTTATCGAAACTTTCGTCTGGAGCGGCGGACGCAGCGGCGAGATCGCCTTACCCGCCGAGCCCGGTGATCGAAAGCATCACCTGGCATTGGGAGACGCATCGAACTGCTGCGCTGGGCAGCGATCTGTGGCCAATCACCTGGGCTGCCGATGGCAATCTCTATGCCGCCTGGGGTGACGGCGGCGGATTCGAGGGTACCGACCAGGACGGTCGTGTCTCCCTTGGGTTTGCGCGAATCGAGGGAATGGCGGAGCACTTTATCGCCGCCAACGTCAATGGCGGTAAAAATCCTGAGAACCCTCCATCGTTCCCAAGGAGCGGCAAGACTGGCGGCATTCTTTCCCTGGGCGGGGTGCTCTATGCCTGGATCAATCGCCAAAATGGCCCGTGGCCCGATGTCGATCTGGCATTGGCATGGTCCAATGACCGGGCGGCGACCTGGCAGAATAGTTTCTGGGTTTTCCCCAAAGGCAAAGACAATTTCAAACCTTCCACCTTCCTGAATTTCGGCAAGAACTACTCCGGCGTCCCGCCCCGTCTCAAAGGCTTCATTTACTTCTACGGCATTAGGCAAGGGCGCGATACGGAGTTCTATATGGGCCGAGTGCCCATCGACAAGATCCAGGACCGCGCCGCCTATCAGTTCCTCTGCGGTTTGCCGGCCTCTCCCCCGTTCCCCCTCTCCATCCGATGGAGAGGGGGCCAGGGGGAGAGGCCGGTTTGGTCAACCGACTTGGCTCGGTTGCACCCGGTCTTTGCAGATCCGCGCGGGACAGACGACCTCGCCACGGTCGTTTACCATCCTGCGCTAAAGCGGTTCTTGCTCACCACTTTTCACAAAGGCCCAGGGCAACTCGGCATTTTCGACGCACCGCAACCTTGGGGACCATGGACGACCGTCGCCTATTACGAAGATTGGGGCAGCATGGGAACCGAAGGCGAGGGTTTGACGTGCAGTTTCCCGTCAAAGTGGATGAGCGCGCACGGTCTAACGTTATTGTGCGTCTTCAGTGCTTACGGCGATGGCGCCAAGCGGGGCATTCATGCGCACGACAGATTCAACCTCGTGAAGGCCACCCTCAAGCTGCGCCTGCGGTGACTCGACTAAGGGTGTTAATCATGCGAGGAATTCGCGTTTCTCGAACGCATCCTGTGACCGAACGGGCTACCTGAACAGTCGCGAAGATTCCTTGGAGCTTGGGCCTTGCGTGCTCTCCGGCTTGCTAAAGTGGCTCGCTGCTCAACTTCACCAGCAACGTGAAACTCTCTCCCGGCGTCAACTTAATGTTATTTGAGGCGACGTTTCCTGATTCCACGCACACCATGCGCTCGTATTCCTCATTCCCGAAATCGGGCATTTGCTGGGCCTTGACTACCCACGGGTTCCACACGACCGTCGAAGCCGATCCGCTCTTTTCCACACGAACCCGCCGGCCCAGGCGCGTGTCCTGGATTTCCACCGGGCCGGTGGTGTCCAGGTAGATGCGGTCCACTTCAGAGGAGATGCGAATGGCCTCCTCCATTTCGGTCTTCCGGCTGAAGTTGGCGACCTTGTCCAGAAAGCTGCTGCCTTTGAGCCCGCTGATGGAAACGGCTCGGATGTCCCCGACTTCAAAATAGGTGTGGAAACAATTCTCAAAGGTGAATGGTTCGTCACGGGAACTGTTGGTGACAACGAGCTGCAAGGTGAGGGCCTGGTCCACAGTCACGATGTATTCCGCCGTGAACGGCGGAAAGGCGGAAGCCTCCGGGCAGTCCGGCAAACGGAAACGCACACTGACGCTGCCATCGGGGGCCGGAGCAAATTCCTTGAGGTCCCAGGCCTTGACGCGCGCGAAACCGTGCTGAGCCATTCCCTCGCGCGGGCCGAACCAGGGAAAAATAACCGGTATGCCGCCGCGAATCGGCTGGTTTTCGGCGAAGCGGCTGCACTGGCTCAAGAACAGCAGCGGGGGTTGGTCTTTCCTTTTGAAATGCGTCACATGCGCGCCGTGCTGGTAGATCTCGGCGGTGCTCCACTGCGTGCTGACCTCGAGCATCGGCAGTTCGCCGCGGCCATCGAGAAAGCTCACGCGCCCGGGAACTGCGCCCGTCGGTTCCAGTTCAGGTCTGCTGTTCTCCATAACCTGGCTCTGGCCCGCTTATACCACGACCCGGAGTTGTGTCACACGCAAAAATTTCGTTCCAATCCACGAGCGCCGCCGCTACCGTCGAGCCAGGCCTATGGCAAAGCAACTATACAAATTCTGTTTCGGTCCCTGGAATCTCAGCGAGGGCCAGGACCCCTATGGCCCAACCACCCGCCCCGCGCAAAGCTTCGACTGGAAACTGGCGCAGCTAAAGAAACTCGGCTTCGATGCCATGATGTTCCACGACGATGACGCCGTGCCGGACATTGACGCCAAATCCGGCGCGCAACTCCGGCAGGAAGCCCGGGACCTGAAAAAGAAACTCGACGGCGCCGGCCTCGCCGCCGAGATGGTCGCGCCGCGGCTGTGGTTCAGCCCCATGACCATTGACGGCGCTTATACGAGCAACGATCCAAAGTGCCGCAAGTACGCTATCGAACGCTCACTCCGCTCCATTGACATCGCCAATTATCTGGGCACCGACATTCTGGTCCTGTGGCTGGCGCGCGAAGGCACTTACCTGCGCGAGTCCAAAAATGGCCGCCGCAGCGTCGAACTGCTCGTCGAGGCCTTCGATAAAATGCTGGCCCATGATAAACAGATTCGCCTCGCCATCGAGCCAAAGCCTAACGAACCGATGGACCAGGCCTACCTGCCGACCATTGGCCACGCTCTGGCGATCGCCCAATTGACCCGCCACCCCAAACGCGTCGGATGCCTCATTGAGTCCGCCCATGCCATACTGGCCGGCCTTGATCCTGCCGATGAAATTGATTTCGCCATGGCCTTCGGCAAACTGTGGTCGCTGCACTTGAACGATCAAAACGGGCTGAAGTTCGATCAAGACAAACCTTTCGGCAGCGCCAACCTGCGGGTCGCCTTCAACCAGGTCCGCGCGCTGGAGCGCAACGGGTATGGGCAGCGGGGGGAGTACGTGTGTTTTGACGTGCATCCGTTCCGCCCTAGCAAGGTGCAGCATTGGCTGGCGCACCTGGACAACAGCCGGCGCACCTTCCTGCGCCTGGTCCAGAAAGCCCGCTCTTTCAACGAGAAACAAGCCCGGCAATTCATCGCGGAGCGCGACTACGCCGCCCTCGACCAGTTGGTGCTGGAACATTTAATGGGGAATTAGGCCAAGCGTTTCGGCGGGTTGAACCGCTAATATTCGCAAATCTTCGCTAATGACAGACCTAATGCGGCCTTGCCGGGTTCTATATGGGAGCTGGAGGCGAGCGGTCCAGTCTTCTTCACCAACCGGGCCCGCTCGCCACGGCGGTCGCGAAGTCTTTGAGCGGTTCAGCTCAGGAGTTGCTTACAGCTCATCCCATGAAATGGACAAGTAACCGAACAATTTGAGTTGATAGACTGAGGACTCATCGAAGTGGAAATTGAAATGTCCATTCATGGTGACGCTCTTGGTCAGGCAGAGTCCTGCGTAATCATAGACGTTATTGCCGCCGCCGCCCAGTTTGAAAACCGCCTCCGGCGCATAAATCTGCCCGACAAACGACGCATTGGCGCTGAGGGTAAGGGCGGTATTTGAGGGCAGGCCATAATATTGGAAGGCGGAGGACACGCCGCTACCATTGATGACTCCGTTTCCGCCCAGGGTGAAGCTCGGCGCTGCCACGTACAATGAAAGACTCTTGCCCGGCGCAATGTAGATCTGCCCGCTGTTAGGGAAACTAACGGTGGTTGTCACCTGAAGGTTTATCGGTCCGTTCACATACACGCTGTCGTCAAGATTGGCGATTTTCCAATTGTTATTGACCCCGGCGCTCACATAATACTTATAAGCGACCCCGTTGTTGTAGTAGTATGTGAAGACGCCGTTAGTCTTGTATTGTTGTAGTGTTTGCCAGACTTGGGCGCCTGTATCTGGGAGCGTCGCGTCAGGAAACGACGGCTGGTTGGCGTCGGCTACAACGTGTCCAGCTTCGATGCCGGTCTTGCCGCCGTTCACCCAGGCGTTATCGCCGACGGATCCACTGGCACCTTCAACAATGGTGGCTGTCTGGCCCAGCGCGGTGTGGACGGAGCCATGAACTTTTGCGTTTCCCAAATAGACCGAGTTATTACCATTTGTCGAGGTACTGCTGACGTCGCCATGGTCCATGGCGTTGGTCGAATTGTAGAGCCCACCCGGGAAGAGGGTGAGATTAGTGGACTGGAAACTGTCGGTGGTGACCCCGCTCCCGTCAAAGGTAACCCCATCTGTAACCACCATGGCGCCTGAGGCGAAGGTTGCGCTGATCGGCGTGGTTTTGACCCGAACAGTGCGGGAGATTGCGGGCGTCCCGATCGGTCCCGGAACGTATGAGATGGCGGTGATGACCGGGTACAGATTTGTCACTGCGGGCGGGACCTGGAACTGCACGTAGTAGCCCAGATAAGCGTTGGTTTTCCAATAAGTTCCGCTTCCCAAGGTGTACTGCCAGCCGTTCACCGGGGTCCACTTGCCACCGATGGTGTGGGTGTCATTTATGTGGGCCATCGCGTCTTCGACCCCGGCCTCCGCCACCACGATGGCATTATTCCACGCCCGCGCGCGGGTCACCGAAAAATGCTGGGTCTGGACCATCACGAGATAGCTGCTCATCAGAATTCCGAGAATGACCCCGATCAGCAGCGTCACGATCAAAACGCTGCCTTTGTGATTGTTCGATTTTTTGTGCTGAAATTTCATGAGACCTTTTTGTTGCGGATTACTATCTGAGCTTGTTGCATGTCTTCGGTGGTAAGTTTGTTGCCCAGGACCGTGCGGGAGCACCTCCAGGCTACGCCGATGATTTTGGCCTGCGAACTGCCGGTCGCGCTGGCAAAGCTGCCGTCCGACTGAAGAACATTGTTATACACAGAGAAAGCCAGTGAATCACAAGCCGTCAGCAACACGTTGGTTTTTGTCCCGATTGCCCCGCTCCATTCTTCGTTCAGGGTTCCAGAGGTTTGGTCGTACCGGTAAGTGAGCGTGGTGCCGGCGCCATCGTAATTGAAAACCAGCACGGCCGGCCCGGAGCTGGTCAAGTCTTTTGACTGCCGGATTTTTTTGGTCATCTGGTCCAGCGCGTTGCGGCTGGTTCGGTCCATGTCCAGGTAGTTGCCCATCTCGACGAAGCTGCGGCTGCTGGTCACAAAAACCGCCGCCATGAACGTCAGCACCAGCGACGCAACGCCAATGGAAACCATCAGTTCC
>WNGQ01000419.1_pt1 | contig 50704 bp, 39 predicted proteins | sample 5407661 | NCBI WGS metagenome assembly WNGQ01 (sample SAMN13153382, study PRJNA577476) | soil metagenome | isolation source: 60 cm soil or saprolite under Garry oak tree replicate 2 | place: USA:California | collected 2016-06-15 | reverse complement strand
TAGATGACGCCGACGGCGTAGGTGACGGGTTCCTGGCTTTTGCCAAGGGCGAGGTCGAGCTGGGTATTGGGGTCGTCGGAGAGGCCGGAGCGGACGGCGACGCGTACGAAGCGGCCAAAGGCGTAGTCTGATGGGTCGGGTTCTACCTCAACTTCACGAGGGCCATAGATCTGGCAGACGTAGTTGATGTGCGAGTCCGATTTGACGATTTTCCCAATATACATTGGTTATGTCCCTCTCAATGATTGCCAGGATGACCGCTGCTACGCGCCGGCAGGGCGGTGGTTGCCGCGCGCACCGTTTTGTTTAGCAGAAAAGGGGGAGTCTGAGGGGGAAAGCTAAACCCCCGTGCCTTGAGATCTGGGGATACAGCTTTCCCCCTCAGTTCCCTGAATTTAGATAAAACTCGCAATTTATCTAAAAGTATGAAATACCGTAGAGTATGAGAAAAACGTATATGTATCGGCTCTATCCGACAAAGAAACAACTGAAAACCCTTGAAACTACGCTTGAGGAATGCCGTTGGTTGTATAACAACACGCTGGCATATCGCAAAGATGCCTGGGAACAAGAGCAACGGAATGTTTCCTACTATGAGTCGAAAGCCCGTATACCTCTTCTCAAGAACGAACGCCTCTCCCTCAAAGGGGTACATTCGCAAGTTTTGCAGAATGTGACCGAGCGGGTGGAACTGGCAATGCAAGTTTTTTTCCGTCGCTGTAAAGCAGGAGAAAAGCCAGGTTATCCCCGTTTCAAGGGCTATGAACGCTACGATAGTTTCACCTACACTCAACCCGGTTTCAGTATCACCCATAACAACCGTGTGTGTCTCTCGAAAATCGGCAGTATTCCAATAATCTATCATCGGCCCATCAAGGGCAAGATCAAAACCCTGATTATTCACCGTTCGTCTACAGGTAAGTGGTACGCTTCGTTCTCGGTTGAATGTGAGCCAGAGAGCTTGCCTGAATGCCAGGAACAAGTTGGCATTGATGTAGGTTTGAAAACCTTTGCCACTCTCTCTACCGCTGAAGAGATTGTGAACCCGCGCTTTTTCCGTAAAGAAGAAAAAGCTCTCGCAAAAGTGCAACGCAAGCTGAGCTCGCTGGCGAAAGGAACGCCGGAGAGGCGGAAGCACCGTAAGGTTGTAGCGCGTGTGCATGAGCGGATTAAGTTCCGCCGTGATAACTTCACTCATCAGCAATCCCGTTCCATCGTTGACCGTTTTGGCTTGATAGCCGTGGAAGACTTGCATGTCAAGCGCATGGCACATAATCATTGTCTCGCGAAAAGCATTCATGACGCTTCGTGGTCGGAATTCTTCAGCAATTTGTCCTGCAAAGCGGAAGAAGCTGGTAGGAAGTATGTTGCTGTCAATCCGGCCTACACCTCGCAGGATTGCAGCAGATGCCATCATCGGCAAGTGATGCCGTTGTCGGAACGAACCTATCATTGCCCGTGCTGCCTCCTTTCGATTGATCGTGATCTGAATGCTTCCAAAAACATTCTGGCTGTGGGGCTACACAGCCTCGGTATCCAATCCGTAGAAGCCCCTTGTCTTTAGACATGGGGAGTAGTCACATCGATTGTACCAGTATGGGGCGGGGGTTGCAAGGGGTAGGAATCTGGTGATTGCCCAGAAGTCCGCCACAGATCCTTCGCTGCGCTCAGGATGACAGGCAGGGGTTTTGTCATCCCGAGCGCAGCGAAGGATCTGTGGCGCGCCTTTGTCCAGCCACCCTGCCTCACGTGGCCTGGCGGACTTCTGGGCAATCACCAAGTGGGTATTTGTTTAGTGTTCATCAGGGCTATTTAAACCGTGAGAGCAATAAGCGCGTACAGACCGGCAATTGAAAGAAGATCTGGAGGCGGTGCTAACTGGCATGAGCATATCTTGCTGCTTGTGCTCCTCTCCATGGAGAGCCATCATGTGAAGTTCGGTTCTTGCATGCTGCTGAGGCAGCTGGCATCGGGTTTCTCCGTTTGGTGATCCAGGAAGGCGTTTTCGATGTCGATTGGGCACGGGTTGGTCGTCTGTAGGTCGTGACTTATCCCAGGAAACAGGACGAAGAAGCTTCTGCTGAGCGTCTGCGCCGCCAGCATTCCGTTGGCTGGCGGAGTCACCGGATCATACTCGCCCTCCAAGATCAGTGTGGGGATGCTACTGGTGATCGGCTTTTTCTGTACCGCAGAGACTGGCTTCACATTCCAGGACTGGCACACTTGGTAATTGCTCTGAAGGGAGGTAAGCATCCCAGCCTGGAGCTCAGGCACCATCACGTGGACAGACGCTGCCAGGGCTTGCGGTGTGGTATAGGCCATATCTTCGCTGCACATCACAGAGTAGAACATTCCCAAGCTCATCGAGTTGTAGAGACCTTGACTATAGAGAAGGGAGAGATGCGTGTAGTCCTGGCGGCTGATTTGGTAGATCACTCCTGGCAACTGGGGAATGAGGTACGTCTTGTACAATGCACCGAACAGCCAGTTCACCAAGTCATTCCCTGTGAGCCGCACGAGGGAATGATTGCCTGTCTGGAGCTGAAACATGATGGGCTTCTTGTTCAGGTCGCTGATCAGGCGATAGAAGACCGTTTGCAGATGCGGGTAAGATGCATTGCAGCGCGGCTCAGCGGCGCATCCTTTGAAGAGCACGTCAAAGGCATGCTGGAACAGAACTGCCCTGTCGTCGGCAACGAAATTCACTTGCGGAGGAAGGACCGATTTGAGGTCACACTGCGTAGATCTGCCGGGTACAGGCGCATAACCGTCAGAGCCAGTCGTGTGCCGTAGGAATCACCTTCCAGGTTCACCTGCTGGTATCCAAGCGCCCTCACCAGATCATGCACATCGGCAGCGTCCTCCAGCGTCGTGTAAGCATTCAGGTTGATGCCCTCCTTTACCAGGCGATCGTGGCATGCTTGCACGGTCTCGTTGGTCTGACAGTTCAACGAGGGCTGTGAGTAGCCAGCGCCGCGCTGATCCAGCAGGATGACGTCGCGGCCTGGCGCAAAGAAAGCGAAGCTGTTCGCGTTGATCATTGGTCCGGCCGTTGCCAGGAGTGGCTCGCCGGGACCACCACCCAGAACGAGCAGGGGATCGGGGGCCGGGTTGGGATTGGGTGTCTTGAAGATTGCGACCGCCAGCCGAATGGTATGACCCTTCGGTTGGCTACGGTCTTCAGGCACCACCAGGAAGCCACACCTGACGCCCTTCCCCTCGACGAGACCCAGGCCGAGAGTGAACGGACAGTGGATCTGCTGGAAGGCAGAGGATGCCTGAGGAGTTGGTGGTGAGATAGCACGAAAGACACCATACCCTCCGGCCAGAACGACAAGCACTACCACCAGCGCCACCAGGAGCAGCCGCACATGGTGACGCGGGGTGAGCCGCCTTTCCATCGGAGGTGGATCAGTCGATGATGGCGCGTCTTGAGGCACACCAGGAGGTGGTGAGAGCGTGCTCCCGTCACTATTCTTACCCCGTTCATGAGCAGAAGTGGTGGGGGGAGGTCCATTGTCAGGAAAGGTATTGTCATCCTTCATTGCGAGTTCTCCTTTCAGGAGATGGGCAACCGTAGAGAAGCACAACGAACCACAGAACAGAGGTCTCTCACTTTCATTATCAGATAGACGTTGCAGGCAACCATTTTTTGTGCCTGTCTCTCTAGCTTTTGACTACCTCAGGTAGCAGCAAGCACTTCCTTGTGTAGATGCGCAGGAATCAGGAGTGGTGTGAGGTCCTGTCTCACCGTATCGTAGCGTTTTTCCCTCTTGTTTCAAGATGATTCCCGAGGAAATCCTGATGCCACTTCTTCCGATACAAGTGAAACAAGTGAAACAAGTGAAACAAATAGCAATCAGGATTACGCAGAGATCTGAAGAGGAGTGAGCCTTTCCGATCCTCCTGTCGTGGAAGCAAATGTGTTGGGGAGAGAGGGATGAAGGGGCGCAATTCATTGCGCCCTGTGGGATGCATCGCCTCCCCAGGTGGGCGCAATTCACTGCACCTCTACGTCCCTTACTTTCAGGACTCTGTTGGCGAATGACACAATGGATGGAAATGGGCCTCTTTGGGGTCCAAAAACACCATGTATGACATGCAAGAGCGACAAAAACGCTCGCTTTTTGACCATCTTCTACTCCTCGTGTCATTCGCCAACAGGTTTTTATGAAACGAGGAGGGAAGCGCCTTCGTCTCGTAGGGGCGGGGGTGGCTGGGATGATGGGAGGGGACGCTTGCGTCGCCCTCGTCCTGGCCGCGTGAGTGCCTTCTCCCTCCCGCCAGGGCGACGCAAGCGTCCCCACTCCACACAACCCTTCCCCCGCCCCTACGGGTGCAAAGGCGCTTCCGGAGCGATGTCACACGATACCTACCCTTGTGGGGTCCAGGTTGTGGGGTTGGCTTCGGTTTGTTGTTGGGTGATCATGTTTTTGACTTCGTGTTTGCCGCCCTCATCGAAGGGGGGGAACCAGACGTAGGGGATGCCTTTGCGGGCGGCGTACCGGAGCTGGTTGGCGATTTTGCCGGGGGTGTGGTACATCTCGACGTTCAGGCCGCGTTCACGCAGGAGGCGGGCGAGGCTGGCTGTTTCTTCGCGTAGTTCGGCGCGGGGGAGGACGACCAGTACCTGGGTGGGGCATTTGGGGCCCAACGGCAGGCGCTGCTCTGCTAAGAGTTTGGCGAAGAGGCGGGTGAGGCCGAGGGATATGCCGACGCCGGGGAGTTTGCGGTTGATAAAGGAGCCGGCGAGGTTATCGTAGCGGCCACCGGAACAGATGCTGCCGAGGGTGGGATATTCGAGCAGCCTGGTTTCGTAGACGGTGCCGGTGTAGTAGTCCAGGCCGCGGGCAATGGAGAGATCGGCCACGATGGTGCCCTGCGGGAGAGTGTGGAGGGCTTCGAGGACGAAGACGAGCTCATCCAGTCCCTGGGTGAGCAGGGGGGTCTCTATGCCTAACGCACGCACCTGGTCGACGAAGGAGAGATCGGTGGCGCGGATGCGGGCGAGTTCGAGGCAGCGCTGGGCAACCTCGCGCGGTAAAGAGAGGCTGGATTGCAACTGAGAGCGTACGCCATCCTCACCGATCTTGTCGAGCTTGTCTACGATGCGGATGGCGGAGACGGTATCCTCGATGTCGAGGCCGCGGAAGTAGCCCTCGAGGATTTTGCGGTTGCTGATGCTGATGTGGAACGGGCCGTCTACGAGACGGCGTATGACGTCGTAGATGATGGCGGGCACTTCGGCGTCGAATTGCAAGGGGAGCTGATCGACGTTGACGACGTCGATATCGCACTGGTAGAACTCGCGGTAGCGTCCCACCTGTGGTCGCTCACCGCGCCATGCGCGCTGTATCTGGTAGCGTTTGAAGGGGAAGACGAGATTGTTGTAGTGCTCGGCGACGTAACGGGCGAGGGGGACGGTCAGGTCGTAGTGGAGGCCGAGCCGGGCGTCGCTTTTGTCTTCATCTGATTGCAAGCGAGTGAGGACGTATATTTCTTTGTCGGTTTCGCCTTTGGAGAGCAGCACGTCGATTTCTTCGACGGAAGGTGTTTCGATGGAGCAGAAGCCGTAGCTTTCGTAGACGCGGCGGATTTCGTCCATCCATTTGAGTTCGATTATTCTCTGTTCGGGTAACCATTCAGGGAATCCGCTTATTGTGGACACAGGAAGCTCCTTCTTTATCAAGCACGTGTGATGGTTTGATGTGATTGTCTTTATGTTGTTTTGTCTATTATTTATAAGGAATAGGTGATGCCAGGTTTGTTGGGGAAGATTGTATCATGGATGGTGGGGGTTGTATAGATTAAGGATTTGATGCAAATGCATTGAAGCTGGGGTTTTTTCATAGGGATTTCATAATTTCGGGTTATTCTTAGCTACGTGATGTAGCTGATGAATAGCTCGATTTTATTGCCTGGTTTTTTTATGGGACTGAGAAGGGGCTCTGAGGGGAAGGCATCGCCTAACCCGTAGGGGCGGGAGAGGTGAGGAAGGGGGTGGGGACGCTTGCGTCGCCCTCAGGAGGGGAAGACTTGTGGGACCCATACGAGGGCGACGCAAGCGTCCCCACCCCACACAACCCAACCCCCGCCCCTACGGGTACGAAGCCGCTTCTCAAGCCTATCGGTACATTTCGGGATGGCTCATGCAACAAAGAGGTCCGCTTGCGAGCCAGACCCAAGAAGGAATAGGAGAGTTTTTGTATGTCTCAGCAGCGACAAAGTACGCAGGGTGCGCAAAGCTCTGCAAATCAATTGCTCACTCTCCCCGGTTATAGTAATGGTTTGAATGATTTGGGGAATGTGAAGGGGCCTAAGCGTCCGTGGTGGAGGCGGCGCGGGGTGATTATCGGATTTGTTCTTTTGGTACTGGTCGTGCTGGTTGGCGGTTTCGTTTATGCAAAAATGGGCAGTTCTGCGCCGACGACGTACCAGTACCAGCAGGTTACCCAGGGGGATTTAGCGCTGACCGTCAGTGCGACCGGCCCGCTACAGAGTCCCGCGACGTATAACCTGGTGGCGACGGGGACGGGCAAGATCAATGCTATCAATGTTAGAGTGGGACAACGGGTCAACAAGGGGCAGGTGCTGGCGCAGCTGGATACGGTGGCGCTGCAGGACGCGGTCAACCAGGCCCAGGCTAGTGTCAATGCTGACCAGGACGCGCTGAATACGGCGGAGGTCAACGCGAACTGGTTTATTACTCCAGCCGTTACGCAGGCGCAGGATACATTGAAGATCGCGCAAGCGCAACTGGATACCGCGCAACATGCCCTGGATGCCGCGACGCTGAAGGCACCACACGCAGGGGTCGTTACGGCGATCAATGGGACGGTTGGTGGTTCGCCCGGCGCTGCGAGCAGTGCGAGTGGTGCGAGCGGGACGTCAGGGAGCAATTACTTTATCCAGATCGTCGATCTTTCTTCATTGCAGGTGCAGGCTAATGTCAACGAGTCGGATACAGCGAATCTGAAGATAGGGGACGCTGTGACATTCACGGTCAATGCCTATGGTGATCGGCAGTTTAAAGGAACGGTTAGCGCCATCTCCGCGAGTGGGGTAACGAGTTCGAATGTGGTGTCGTACCCGGTGAATATCGACGTGGATATGAAGAGCGCGAATGGGGCGAATCTATTGCCGGGGATGACAGCCAGCGTCACGATTACCGTTCTGCAACATCACAATGTGTTGCTCGTGCCGGTGAACGCGATCAACTTCGCGCGCCTGGCGAGCGGCGGGAATGGCGCGAACGGCAGCACAGCGCTGATCAGCCAGCAAGAAGCGAACGCGGCGATGAACCAGGCACGACAGATGCTCAGAGCCCTGGAAAGCCAGGATGCTACGCAGGCGCAGGTGAATCCAGTGCCGGCTTACGTGATCGAGAAGACAAACAGGGGAGCATATGTCGCCAGGCCGGTGGTGTTGGGGTTGACTGACAACACGTCGTATGAAGTGCTGCAGGGGCTCTCCGTGGGCGATACCTTCATTTCCGGTACGGGTGGCTCAGGGTCGGGTACGAATACGAATTCTCCCTCCAGTGGTGGTTCGAGCAAAGGCGGCTGAGTTTTTTTGAGTGAGTTAAGAAGGCGAGAGCTGAGATGACACATACAGATCCAAAGCCGCCGGGCGGCGAACAATACTCGACACCTGGAACAAGCCTGCCTGTTGCGAATTCGCCTGCGAGTGATGAACGGCTGACCCAGACCCCCGAGGTAGCTGTGGAGCAGAATGGGCCTGGTAATCCGGGGCAGGCAGTGGTGATAGAGGGCGCGCCGGTAGTGCCTGAAGGGGCAATGACCGTGCAAAGAGTGCCTGGAAGCGAAGATGGGCAGGAGGGCGATGCTAGAGCGCTGCCGGTGATCGCAGTGCGTGAGCTGACGAAGGTCTATATCCTGGGGGGAAAGACACGCGTTCCTGCCTTGCAGGGCGTTTCGCTGGAGGTCTATCCGGGCGAGTTTGTGGCGATTATGGGGCCTTCGGGTTCGGGCAAGTCGACCTTTATGAACCTGGTCGGCTGCCTGGACCGGCCAACACAGGGAGAATACTGGCTGGCCGGCAATCTTGTCAGCCGGCTTTCGACTGATAAGCTTGCCAGCGTGCGCAACCAGCTGGTTGGCTTCGTGTTTCAGGGATTTAACCTGCTTGGGCGCGCGACGGCGCTGAGAAATGTGGCGCTGCCGATGGTGTACGCGGGGCTTTCCAGGCGAGAACGAGAGAGACGCGCACGCATAGTGATGCAGCTAGTTGGGCTGGGAGATCGCGTGCACCACAAACCTGCTGAACTCTCGGGGGGTCAGCAACAACGCGTGGCTATTGCGCGCGCACTGATCAATGGGCCGGCGCTGCTGCTGGCGGATGAGCCGACGGGGAACCTGGATAGTCACACCAGTGTGGAGATCATGGGTGTCTTGCAGGCGTTGAATGAGCAGGGATTGACCATCGTGCTCGTGACCCATGACCCGAATATTGCCCAGTATGCCAGGCGGCGAGTGACATTTCTCGATGGGCGTGTCGTGCGAGACGAGCCGGTGCTCAATCCGCGCTCGGCCCTGGAAGAATGGAACGCACTGATGAATCCTCCTGCCATCGAGGGCGAAGGGGCTGCGAAAGAGGTGAGCTCGTGAGCAGCAGTTCGATACAGCCCCGGCTGGATGGTTCGACGGCGCCCGCAGCAACAAGCAGCGAGCAGGGAACCGCCCTGGAAAGCATGCTGGCAGACCTGCGCGTGCGCCACTGGCGCCCGGGAAGCATGCTCGGCGCGGGCGTGGGAAGCGCAATGGAGGCGTTGTGGGCGAACCGTGGGCGTTCGTTCTTGACGGCGCTGGGCATCTTTATCGGCGTGGCCGCGGTGATCGCCGCGCTCACGCTGACACAGGGAGCGGACGCGTACATTAATAATGAGCTCAACACCCTGGGGACGACAGTTTTCATCCAAGGTGGTGTCACAAACGGCCCGTCTGGTGTGAAGGGGGGGAATGGTTCACTGAGCACGCTCACGCCAAAGGATGTGCAGTCCCTGGGAAGCGTGCCACACGTGGCCAGCGTCAGTCCTCTCATTCAGACAGGCGACCAGGCAGTATTCGGAACGCGGTACTGGAGCACGCAAATACAGGGAGTGAACACGAGCTACCAGGCGATCCAGAATTTGCAGCTGGCTCAGGGAGCATGGTTCAGCGCGATGGACGATGCCAATGGGGCAACGGTTGCCGTACTTGGCGATACCGTCGCGCAAAGCCTTTTTGGTAGCACGGGGATTAATCCGGTGGGCCAGCAGATCCGTATTCGCAATGACATATTCCGCGTGGTGGGTGTGCTGACTGTGCAGAGGGGTGGGTTCACCCAGGACGATGTCATCTACATCCCGCTCAAAGCGGCGCAGGTACGCTTGAAGGACACCGCCACGGTGGATCAAATAATGGTGCGGGCGGATACTATCGCCAACGTCGACCGGGTGGCACAGGATATTACCGCGACACTGCGGCAAAATCACCATCTCGGTAAGAGCCGCGCTAATAACTTCCATATCGAGACATTTACGCAGTTTTTGCAGCGAGCCGGGCAGGGAGACCAGGTTTTGACGTTTCTGCTGGTGGGTATCGCGGCCATCTCGTTGACCGTGGGAGGGATCGGCATCATGAATATCATGCTGGTCTCGGTAACCGAGCGCACCTGGGAGATCGGCATTCGCATGTCCTTAGGGGCGCGGCGGCGTGATATCCGCAATCAATTTCTGATCGAAGCGCTGATGCTGTGCCTGGTGGGGGGAGTGATCGGGCTGTTGCTGGGGCTGTTGATTGGATGGGCGCTGACAAATGGTTTTGGCTTGCCGTTCGTCGTGACAGCGATAACGCTGGCGTTGCCGTTTGCCGTCTCGGCGGCGATTGCTCTCGCCTTTGGGATCTACCCGGCGATACAGGCGTCGCGGCTCGATCCAATCGTAGCCATTCGCAGTGAAGAATGAGCACCGGGAAAGGAAAAACGCGAGTGAGCCATTCAATACAACCGCGAGCCGGAGATTATATAGAACCACCTGGCGAGGCACAGGAGACCTCCCTGCAAAGCCTGCTGCAAGAGTTGCGCACGCGTGGAGACGGCCAGGGAAGCCTGATCGGAGCGAGTCTCGGCAGCGCGGTAGAAGCTGTGTGGGCGAATCGCATGCGCTCGCTGCTGACGATACTGGGCATCGTGATTGGTATCGCGGCGGTAATCGGCGCCCTGACCCTGACACAGGGGGTGGGGGCGTACATCGATAATACGATTCTGAGCCAGGGAGCTAATACGATCTATGTCTGGACAGACAGGGGTGTTAGTACAGGAAATAGAGCGCAACAGATTCAACCCCTTTCGACGCGTGATTTGCAGTCTTTGAAGAACCTGCCGCACGTAGCAGCCGTCAGTCCCTTATTCTACATGGGTGGCCAGGTGCAGTTTGGCAACCAGAACTGGCACCCTAACAATATCATAGGAGTGAGCACCGACATGCAGGCGATCCAGAACTGGCAGATGGCCGAGGGTCTCTGGTTCAGCGCCAGCGACGAGGCTGGAGGAGAACCTGTGGCGGTAATCGGTGATACGGTGGCGCGTAACCTCTTTGACGCGTCGAGAACAGACCCGGTTGGTCAGAAGATTCTTTTCGGCAACCAGCTCTTCCGCGTGGTGGGGGTGTTAGCTCCAAAGGGTGGGTTCGGACAGGATGATGTGGTCTATATGCCATATACAACTATCCAGACGCGCCTGTTCCATGGTGAAAATAATGTCTTTAACGAGATCGATGTCGAGGCGGACAATAGAGGCAACATTGGCCAGGTGGTGCAAGAAATCACCGTAACGCTCGAGGCCAACCACCATATCCGCGGTGGGGAGGGCGACGATTTCCAGACGCAGACCGCGGTGCAGATCATACAGCGGGAGGATCAGACGACACAGATCATCACGGATATCCTGACGGGTATCGCGGCCATCTCGCTGACGGTCGCGGGCATCGGTATTATGAATATCATGCTGGTCTCTGTGACGGAGCGCACGAGAGAGATTGGTATTCGCATGTCTGTAGGCGCGCGGAGACGTGATATCAGGAACCAGTTCCTGGTCGAGGCGCTCTTCCTGTGCCTGGTTGGCGGGGCAATCGGGCTCCTGCTGGGGGTGCTGGTCGGATGGTTGATGGTGGGGGTGATCATAGCGGCGATCACGGGTACGAGTGCAAGTGGAGGGGTACCACTGATCATTACGCCGACGACGCTAATATTGCCGTTTGCCGTCGCCACGGCGGTGGGAATGATCTTTGGCCTCTACCCGGCGATACGGGCGGCGCGGCTGGATCCGATCGTGGCACTGAGAAGGGCAAAATGAGGGGTTATAGTCCCCGCCCCAGGTTGACCGCAAGGGTCAACCCTACTATACACGATGCGGCGCATCGGACGTGTAGCGGGGTGGCGAGGGCGTATATAGTAGGGTTGACCCTTGCGGTCAACCTTTTAGTGGCGGGCGCGGGCCTGCCTGTGTACAATCTTTCCGCTTTTTATTGCTAGAGGTGTATGTCATAGGTAAAGCTGCATTCAGCTTCTTAACCATTTTAGAGAAGGGTGTGGCAAGAAGGGTCTCTCACCTATGATTGTAACCGATAGGTAGAATAAGGTATACTATCTATGAGTCAGAACGAGTGATGGGGCTTCTTGTCCGGTATTGGACTATGCCCAGAAAGATTCGCGAGCTAAAAGCGATGTTGCGGAAAGCTGGCTTTTTCCCTCGACCAGGAAAGGGAAGTCACACTATATGGGAACATCCAGATTTAGATGATGACTTTACTTTTTCTGGTGGTGATGGTGACGATGCAAAACCATACCAGGAAAAGAATGTAAGGGAGCTTCTCAGGAAATTGAAAGAGGTGCGGCATGAGCAATAATTATGATCACTACACTATGGTTATTCAGTGGAGTGAGGAAGACAACGCTTACATCGTTACTGTACCCGAACTTCCTGGTTGTATTACGCATGGTGATACATACGAAGAGGCTGTCAGCCAGGGTCGAGATGCGATTGAGAGCTGGATTGATGCGAGAAGAGCATCTGGCCGTACAATACCTGCTCCGGGATCCAGGGTATTAGTTGTCCAGTAGTTCTGTCCTTTGTCATGCTAATTCTGCAAGAAGAATGACGGTGTGTCATTGCAATTTGGGGAGAGATATTATCTCCACACGCTCATCGTTCACTTCTTGTGTGGTTTTCTCGGCGCATACGAAATCAAGCAGAGCTCCCACGGCATAGAGGATGAGGGAAAAGAAGAAAATAGGTATTGCCATGAGAAGCGCGATAGCAAGTGTATTGAAAAATTGCTTGAAGTCTAGTCCGGGGCTCGACTGGTTGGTAGGATAGAATACGGTGACGGCGAGGAAGACGATAACGGCGAGTCCCGCAGCTGCGATGATCCATGCCCCGAGCCTGCACAACCTGGCAGCTAAACGCACGTGGGAGAGGGAAGTCGAGGTGGTCATGACTGTTTTTCTCCTCCTTAAAAACTCTATTCGCCAGGGTTGTCATCTTCAGCCTACAGGTGAGATGCAGCAACGTCAAAATGAGCACAACAATCGTCAAAAGATGCTTTCACCCGATGATCATTTTACCATATGCCTGTTACCAAAGTGTTACGAACACAGTCTGGGCGAGTCTGGCTAGGACGGAATGTGGGGATTGTGGGGACGCCTTGTGTTGTGCGTCGCCCTCGTCTTGCTCCCACAAGCCTTCTCCCTCCTGCCAGGGCGACGCAAGCGTCAATACATTTCAAAGAAGAGACCATCTTGCTTTGTCATCCCTTCGCTTCGCTCTAGGGCAAGCTCTGAGCGCGAGCTTTGGATCTCTCGCCGGACAGAGATCCAAAGCTCGCGCTCAGGATGACACTCCTTCCTCGGCTTCGTTTGACTCGCAGAACGTCTTCTTTGAAATGTATTGGACGCAAGCGTCCCTACGGGTACGAAGCCGCTTGCGAGGCGATGTCACATAATGACTCACAACTTGCAAAGCAGGGGAAGCAGATCGCCGGGTATGGAGGCGATTCCGAGGGGGATGTCACACAATGTCTGCCTGTGAAAGCTCGTCACCTACGCGTCCGTTGGTCGGGGTGGGCGCGGTGACGAACGGGCCGAGGTCACTTTTTACAGCGACCTCGGCCCGCCAGGGTAATGGTACTCTGCCAGGCTTGTCAGCTCGCGACTATCTTCACCTGGGCGGTGGATCCGCAGGCGGTCGAGACTAACACCTGGCGTCCGGAGTTGGTGTCGCGTACCTGATAGGCCACCGGCGTGCCGTTGAGCGTTACGCTCTGGACGGTGCTGCCGGCAGGGAGGGTCGCGCCGACATGCAGGGTACAGGCGAGCCCGGACGACGTCATTGTGGTCGTCCAGGTGTTGCCGCTGTGCATGGCCGTGACATCGATGGTGCCCGTGCCAATCCGGATGGCGCTCCCCGAGACGGTCGACTGGTTAGGCGGGACGCTTGGGAGTACCTCGAGCAGCCCATGACCGAGCTGGGGGTCGACCCCGAGTTGCTGGTGCACGACGGGCCACAGCACCCCATAGGTACCCCACGCCTGATTGAGCGACGAGCGCTCGTTGAACGGCTGGTCGACGTTAGCCTTGAAGTCCGGCGATGGGCCGATCTCCGGCATCGCGCCCGGCTGCTCTTCGACCGAGCCGATCTGGAGCTGCGCCAGGGCGTCGGTGTAGCGCTGCTGGTCGGTGGGACCGAGCAGGCCGTAGTTGCCGAGACCCACGGCCATCACCCCCGTGTTGAGGGTGTACGCCACCTGCGCCTTATTCGGCCAGGTGCCGGGGTCGCACCCCGGGGCGCCCTCGACGTACATGCCATACGTCCCCGAGTAGCAAGAGGTCTCGCGCAGCGCGAGCGCCTGGAGGGCGTCTGCCTTGGGCGCGAGCCCTGGCTGCTGCACCCCGTCCTTGTACAGCTCGGCTTCAATCGGGGTGACGCCGATCCACCACCGCTGCATGAGCTGCGAGTTGGCGGGGTCTTTGAGCGAGTCGGCGTACTGCGGGATGCTCGGCATCCACCAGGCATCCTGGAAGGCGCTCTCCATCGTCTTGGCGTTGCTCAGGGCAAAGTTCACCGTCGCCGTGTCTCCTTTGCTCGCCGCCATGTCGGCGAGGTCGAGTAGGCCGCGGATCGTGTAGACGGCGACGTCAACCTTATCCTCACCCAGCCCAGGGGCCTCCACGTTGCCTGAGCCGTCCGGCCACACGTCGTCGTCGGATGCGGTCAGGTTGACCATATACTCCATGTTGCGCTTGGAGAAATCGTACATCTCGTCGCGGAAGCTCGAGTCACCCGTCCAGCGCCACACCATGGCCACTGCGTTCGGGAACTTGGCGGTCTCGTCGATGTCGCCTGGCTCGTCGTTCAACCCGAAGTACACCGAGCCGTCGGTGACGGTCTCGTGCACGACCTTGCCGGATTTGTTGTTGGCGATATCGCTCGCAGCAGCGAGCGAACGCAGCCCATTCTCGGCGGTAGCGAACTGCCCGGCGGCGAGCAGGGCGAACATCGTGTACTCCTGGTCAGTCGCGAACATCCACGGGTAGTCAGGGAAGCCGGCGCCCTCGAACCGGATACTCGGCAGGGTTCCGGCTGGCGGTGGGTACACGGTGCCCTGCTCGGTCCGGCGGATGCTCAGGTTGTCGGCCTGCTGTGTGAGGTCAGCCATGTCTTGCTTGCTCCAGGTGACCGCGGCGGCGAGCGCCGGATCGCCCGGCAGTGACACCCGGGTCTGGCTGTCCAGCGCCAGGCGCGAGGTGACCTTGGCCTGAAGCTCGGCGGCCGGGTTCGCGCTCGCTGCCTGGTACTCGGTCTGGGCCGCGGCGAGCCCCTGGTCCGAGCCGGCCACCGTGAACCAGACCGTCATGCTGGTCTTGGCGTGCAGCATGAGCTTGTAGGTCAACTCGCCGCCCGCACCCTTGCCAAAGCCCGTGTCGTCGCAGCGGAATATGTCGGCTCCCGATGCCGGGCAGATCACCGGGGGATCCTGCGGGCCGCGGAACGCGCTACCGGTCGTCCCAGAGGCCGGGGTGAGGCCGGTCGCACCGACGACGGCCGCCCAGGAGTGGGGCATAGCATTGGCAACCGGCGGGGTCCCGTTCTCCTGGAAGACCAGCTGCTTGCCGTTGAACGCCGCGGTGTCGGGGAGGTTGAAATCCAGCTGGTTAGGCGTCGTGAAGCCCCACGGGTACGCGTCCATGAGCTCGGAATGGGCGTCGACGTTGAGCTCGAACGGCGCGGAGTTGGACGCGGTGAGCGTGAGCCCGAACTCGACGGCGCGCCGCCCATCAGGGGCGAAGTCGGTGCGGGTGATCTTCAAGCGATTGCTGCCGGTCGTCGGCAGTGCCATCTGAGCGTAGCCAAAGCCCGAGGTGAAGCTCGTCGCCGGCCCAATCCACTGGCCGTTGATGCCGAACCAGATACCGTCGAGCAGCTTGATCGGAGGGGTCCAGATGCCACCCATCTCGCCGCGGGTGTGGAAGCCCATGGCTGGATAGCGGCCGTCTTCGCTGCCGAGATCGTAGGCGCGATCGCCTGCGGCAACGTAGCGCCGATTGGTGAGATTGCTCGAGACTGAGAGTGTGGGACTCGCCGCAGCGGCGCGAACGAGCGGGCCTGCCTTGGCCGCCGATGCCGGCACCGCCAGGATCGAAATTAATACCGTCACCAGGAGGGTTACGACGAACGAGGTCCGGCGCATTCGCCCACCCCCCTGATGGGCCGACGCGGATGAAATAAAGAGTCGTAGTGGTCGGATCGTCATCAGTTACCTTCTTTCCTCATCGAATAAAGGGATAACATTTTACCGATAGAACAGAGAGACGATTTCCAAGAAAACCGGGTACAACGACGTTCGAGTTGTGCAAGATTGAGGGGTTTAGCTTCTCTTCTTTCCAGGGTTCAATAACTGCTGTGCGCATACTGAACTGGTAACAGCGATGCCCCCACAACAATGCAGTTACCATATTTTCGCCATTGATGGCGTCAAAAGGGGATCGGTGAGAAATCAGCTCTCACCTTCTTCTTGCTTTTCTAGTATGCGCAGGTGTCTCACACTAAAAGGCGACGAAAGCAAGCCAGGCAGTAACTCTTCCAACAAATGAGTAAAACATCTAATCATATTGTTGGAGAGGTTTTATATTTTTGAGTATAACAACACATTTCAAAAAAAGCAAACTCAGCAGAAAAATTGTACTGATTTGCGACCAATGAGGTGACAATAATGTGTTTTGCCCTGACAATGTTGCATAATGGTAGGTATGCAGCAATTTGCTTGTTTTATTGACGCGCTATTACATGTGCTGGATGAGATGGAACAAGTGCATAATAAAAAGAAACCGAAAGGAAAGATAGTTTATGGTCGCTGTATCATTGATGATCGAGGGGCAAAATGGGTTGACGTGGCACCACTGGAAAAATCTTGTGGCGGAGGTTGAGGACCTGGGTTTTGCCGGGATGTTTCGCTCAGACCACTTCACCAATGCTAACCCGCCGGACCTGGACTCGTTGGAGACGATTGTTTCACTGACCTACCTGGCCGACCACACGCGGCGCATCCACTTTGGGCCGATGGTGTCGCCGTTTTCGTTCCGCAATCCTATGTTGCTGGCGCGGCAGGCGGCGGCGCTGGATGATTTGAGCAACGGGCGGATGATCCTGGGGGTAGGGGCAGGTTGGCAGGAGCGTGAACACCGGCTCTTCGGTTTTGAGCTGGGGGATGTAGCGACGCGCATGGCCCGTTTCGAGGAGGGTCTCGAGGTCGTGACGCGCCTGCTCAAGAGCGATGAGCCTGTTACGTACGAGGGCCGCTTCTTTCAATTGCGAGGGGCGACTTTGCTGCCGCGACCGCAGCGACCGGGCGGGCCACGAATCCTCATTGGGGGCAACGGTATTAAACGCACCTTGCCGCTGGTGGTGCGCTATGCCGATATCTGGAACGGTTCGTTCCTGCCGCCGGAGGAGTTTCGCAAGCGCTCGGAGATCCTCGATGGATTGCTCATGCGGGCCGGACGAAAACCGGAGGATGTTCAGCGCACCTTGATGAGGGGGCTTTTCTTCGGGCGTGATTTGGCGGAAGCTGGCCGGCGGCTGCACGGGCGCTTGGAAGATCCCAGATACGCGGGCAAGTCTCTGAAAGAGGTGATTGATATTCTCGCCTCGCAGGATCACGAGATCGTTGGCACGGCGGATATGGTGATTGAGCAGATCAAGGCTTACGAGGTGGTGGGGGTGGAAGAATTAATGTTGCAGTGGTTTGACATTGATGATATCGATGGGCTGCGAGCGTTCGCGAGGAGTGTACTGCCGCATGTTTAGATAGGGGTGAAGGAAGCTTTTTATGGAACGGATACGTACGGTTGAGGTTGGTGAACATGTAGGTGAGCGCGTGCGTGTGGCGGGCTGGCTGCACTCGCTGCGGCGTTTAGGGGGTGTGAACTTCCTGGTTGTTCGCGATGGCTGGGGTATCGTGCAGGTGGTGACGGAGAGCGAGGCTGAACTGGGGCCGCTGCAGGGCGGCGTACTCGGTGTTGAAAGTATCGTGGCTGTCGAGGGTGTTGTTGTGAGCGAGGCCCAGGCGCCAGGAGGGGTTGAACTGCACCAGCCGCGCATCGAGGTGATCACGCCGGTGCCGGAGGTGCCGCCGGTGCCGCTCAACAAACGAAAAATTACGGCGAACATTGGAACACTGCTCGACCATGCCGTTGTGACGAATCGCCACCCGGCACGACGGGCTGTGCTGCGCTTGGGAGCCGGGGTGATGGCTGGTTTTCGCAGTACGCTGATTGAGCGAGGATTTACCGAGATACAGACGCCAAAGATCGTGGCGGCAGCTACTGAGAGCGGCGCGAACGTTTTCAAGCTGGACTACTTTGGACGGCCAGCTTTCCTGGCGCAGAGCCCGCAGTTTTACAAGCAGGCAATGGTGGGTGTCTTTGAGCGTGTTTTCGAGGTGGGCCCGGTCTTTCGCGCGGAACCGCACGACACCACACGTCACATCAACGAATATGTCAGCCTGGATGCCGAGTTTGGCTTTATTGAGAACCATTTTACGGTGATGGCGCTCTTGCGGGATGTGATCGCGGGCATTTTGACGACGTTACATGAGCAGTATGCTGCTGAATTGAAGATACTGCAGGTCAAGATGCCGGAGGTGCCGGAGGAGATACCGCACATGTTCTTTCCGGAGGCGCAGGAACTGATATATAAGCGCTATAAGACGGATGTGCGGGGTGAGCCGGACCTGTCGCCGCAGGATGAGCGCTGGCTGGGAGAGTGGGCGCGACAGGAATTTGGCAGCGATTTCCTGTTCGTCACGGGGTATCCGATGCGCAAGCGGCCATTTTATACGCATCCAGACCCGGAGCATCCCGAATACTCAAACTCGTTTGACCTGCTTTTCAGGGGTACGGAACTGGTGACGGGCGGGCAACGGCTGCATCTTTACAGCGACTATATAGCGGCGTTGGAGAGGGCGCACCTGCCTATCGAGCCGTTTGAGGCGTACCTGGAGGTGTTCAAGTATGGGATGCCGCCGCATGGTGGTTTCGCTATCGGGCTGGAGCGCTTGCTTATGCAACTGACGGGTATGAACAATATCAAGCTGACGACGACGTTTCCACGCGACCTGACACGGGTGACGCCGTGATCGTCGAATTCGTGGAGGATGGATCTGATCCGTAGGGGCGGGAGTGGTGTGGATGTGGGGTGGGGACGCTTGCGTCGCCCTCGTCCTGTGCACGCTTTCCCCTCCTGTCAGGGCGACGCAAGCGTCCCCACCCCGCACAACCCTTCCCCCGCCCCTACGGGTACGAAGGCGCTTCCGAGGCGATGTCACACAATACCTAACCAGCTTCGTCGCTTTCCCTTGTCGTTCATGATCTTTGGTCCCTGGGAGGTTTATCCAGCCTGTAGAACTGGATACCAGTTGCCAGGAACCAGATAGACAACAGGAGGACAGGCTGAATAAAGCCAGGCAGCCCTCCAACCAGGCGGATATGTCAAGTTGAGAGCATGCTGCATCAGAAACCTCTATCAAGCATGCAACGTGCTATCTTATAGATGGGCATCCCTGCAGTCGTCAAGTAGCATGTCTCGTAAAGAAAGTCCCGGTAACTCTAAACAGCGTAGAAAATCCACACTATCGACGATGTAGTTCGAAGCTGTCCAGGAGGTAAGCAGGAGATGAAAAGAACGGGTACGGGCACAAATAACACGAGTCACCAATCCGCTCAAGGTGGAATCCTCGGTAAGAAAATGAGTCGACGGGATGTGCTCTATCTAGGGGCTACCGCCGGCATCGCGGGGGCACTTAGCGGAGGTATCGTACTCAGCGAAGGCGCCATCAATCCAGCCCACGCTGCTTCAAGTGCCACGATCAGCGTGTCAGGAACTCAATGGGGCGTAAGCACAGCCTATATCGGAGCCACCGAAGGCAATGTCCGTTTCAATACTGCGGACATGAGTGATCTCGGCATCAATACGTACCGCATCTATGGCGGCATGTCACGCTGGGAATGGCAGGACCCCTACAGCCCTTATGGCACACCAACTATTGACCAAATCAAAGCCAATCCAAGTGTCATCAACTGGACATGGTGGGATAACGCGATGACTAATCCGCCTAACGGCAGCGATTACTGGTGGAGCAATGGCCCAACCCTCTGGCAAGGTAACGCCAGAACAATTTTCGCTAACCTCCAGTCCGCCGGTATCCGGCCTGTAGTGACGGTTCGCAACCGCGACAACAATGGGAATCCAGCATGGGCTCCCAATCCACCAGTGACGGCCAATGACTGGAACGTCTGGTGGGGTCACGTTTTCTCCACCGTTTACTGGCTCAACGTCCGCAACAATTACAACGTGAACGACTTCGAGATCCACAACGAACCCAACAACAGCAGCCAGGGTTGGGGTGGAACGGAGTCCCAGTACTTCACCTTTGCACAGTATACCCACGATGCCGTCGCCTATGTTTTCAACACCTACTTGCCTGGGCGCACCTACCACGTCTATGCACCTGTGACAACCGGTGGATCAAGCTGGCCAAACGACGCTCTCCAGCAGATCCCGGCCTATTTTGACAGCGTCGATATTCATGATTACAGTGGCAGCATCTCTAGCTACGTGCAACAAGTTCATGGCTGGATGGATAGTACCGGCCATAGTAGCTATCCGCTCTGGCTAAGCGAATGGGGCACATACCGGGGTAAGTACAACAGTATTTCGTTTGATGTCTCGCTCGTAAGTAACCTGATCAGCGGCTCCCAGCCGGGCGATAGCAATGTTACCGGCAGTCATGTTTTTAGCATGTACGATTGGAGCGGCGGCAGCGGCCATCTCCAGAGCTTCCAGGGACTGGTGGCGGCAGATGGCACCCGCACCTCTGGCTACTATGCTATGAGGCTCGGCATTCGCGGCCTGCAAGGAGCGCGGCCGACGTACCAGAGCACGACCAGCAACTCCAATCTGCAGGCAATTACCACGAAGGATTCCGCTGGCCACGTCTACCTGCTGGTCACCAACAGCAGCGTTAAGACGGCTTACACGGTCGATGCCGATCTCTCAGCCCTGATCTCCAGCGGGACTGGTACCATGTGGCAGTTTGACTCGACGCATATGGACGTGGTTGTGGGCAGCCCTCAACTCAGCAATGGACATGTCGCGTTTACCGTTCTCGGCACATCTGCTGTGTTGCTCAAATTCTGAGCGGGCAGTGCCGAGTGAGGAGCAAATATGACAAAACCAATCAAATTTGGCATCATTGGCGGTGGATGGCGTACCACATTTTTCTTGCAGATCGCAAGGGAATTGCCGGAACGTTTCCAGATTGGTGGCCTCCTTGCACGTAACGCCGAGAAGAGACAGGCGCTGGAAACTCGCTGGGGAGTGCCAACATATGGCACGCTTGACGAATTGCTGCGCGTACCTGATCTACAGTTTGTGGTGGTCGCTGTGTCCTGGCCCGCAACACCCGTGCTCCTCAAAGAATTGGCGTCGCGCAACGTTCCAGCGTTAGCGGAAACGCCATCGGCACCAGACCTCGAAGGGCTCATCTCCTTACAGCCGTTGATCAAAGCAGGAGCAAAGATTCAGGTTGCAGAACAGTACCAGTTCCAGCCGCTTCACGCTGCACGTCTAGCCATAACGAGTTCAGGAAAGCTAGGAACAATCACTCAGGCACAAATTTCAGTAGCACATGGCTATCACGGTGTGAGCCTGATGCGCAAGTTCCTGGGTATCACGTTTGATAGCGCAACGATTAGCGCAAAGAGCTTCAATTCTCCCCTGATAGCCGGGCCAGATCGTGATTTTCATCTCCCTGAACAGGAGAAAGTCGAGGCTTCAAAGCAGGTCATCGCCTACCTGGACTTTGGTGGCAAGCTGGGGGTCTACGACTTTACCTACGCTCAATATCGCTCCTGGGTTCGCGCGCCGCGCATGCTTATACGCGGAGAACGCGGTGAGATCAACAACACGCAGGTTCGTTACCTTGAAGACTTCCAAACGCCGATTTCCATCGAGCTACAGCGACAAAATGCTGGAGAGAGCGGCAACCTGGAGGGCTACTACCTTAAAGGGATTCTGGCAGGCAGCGAATGGATCTATCGGAACCCCTTTGTTCCTGGTCGACTCAGTGATGATGAAATTGCCATTGCTTCCTGCCTGGAGCATATGGTACGCTTTGTTGAGGGGGGCCCGGAGTTCTATGGATTAGCGGAGGCAGCACAGGATCACTACCTGAACATCATGATCGATCAGGCACTAACCACGGGCGAACCCGTAAAAACGTCTTTACAGCCGTGGACGCAAATATAAAGCATGAGCTTTCCATACGAGCTACTGGTCATTCGGGTGTATGAAAAAGTCGCAGGCGTGCGAGCGGAAGGGAGGTGGAGGGCCGATAAATCGGCCATGTGCGCGATAAATCGGCACCTACGGCCTTGATTACCGACAAACAATTCATGCCATCTGGTCATTCGTCGTTCGACAGCGACAGCCAATGAAACTGCCAGAGCATAGTTAACCGTATATTGAACGACAGAAGGGGAAAGAACAAGGTGTTTATGATGAATGAGCCGCTCTTAGGCGCCGATTATTACCCTGAACACTGGAGTACTGAGCGCTGGCCAGTTGATGCCGAACTCATGCAGCAAGCTGGCATTAACACCGTGCGCCTGGCGGAATTTGCCTGGTCGCGCCTGGAACCAAGAGAGGGTTTCTTCGACTTCGGCTGGCTAGACGAAGCCATCAAGATTCTGAATGATCATGGGATACGGGTCGTGCTTGGTACGCCGACTGCCGCACCACCGGCGTGGCTGATTTCAGCGCATCCTGAAATCCTGCCGGTTAACGAGGATGGTCAGCGGGCGGGCTTCGGAATGCGCCGTCACTACTGTCCTACGCAGCCGACTTTCCACGCGGCGACACGTCGTATCGTCGAAGCCATGGCGAAACACTATGCTCAAAATCCTGCAGTTTTTGCATGGCAGATAGACAACGAGCTAGGCAATATCGCCAATGGTAACCGTTGTCACTGCTCCTCATGTCGCGCAGCCTTTCAGCGCTGGCTTCAGCAGCGCTATGAGAGCCTTGAGAATCTTAATCGCCAGTGGGGCACAGTTTTTTGGAGCCAGGAATACAGCGCGTGGGAACAGATTCCTGTGCCAATGCGGTATATACGAACGGGAGGCCTGGGCTCAGTACATAATCCTGGGCTCTACCTCGATTTCGCCCGCTTCACCTCCGAGAGCTGGGTACAGTACCAACATCTCCAGGTGCAGACCCTGCGCGAGGTCTGCCCGCAACACCTGCTTACCCACAATCTGATGGGCCTGTTTCCTTACGTGGACTACGTCGCGCTTGCGCAGGACCTTGACGTCGTATCGTGGGATAACTACCCCCGGCTACCCGGACCGTTTAGTCCCTTCCATGGAAACTGGAGTCCCAGCTACGTAGCGATGGCCCATGATCTGATGCGTGGGCTCAAGGGCCGCACCTTCTGGGTGATGGAGCAGCAGGCAGGGCCAAGCGGCTGGGGAATATTATCACCTACCCCGTTGCCCGGAGAAATTCGCCTGTGGACCTTGCAGTCGGTAGCGCACGGAGCCGAGGCCATCGTCTACTTTCGCTGGCGCACCTGCCGTGTGGGGACCGAACAGTACTGGCATGGTATTCTGCCACATGATGGGAATCCCGGAAGACGGTTCGAGGAAGTGCGCCAGACTGGAGAGGAATTGCGGCGTCTGGGTACGCTCGTGACAGCGTCTTTTCCTGCCGAGGTAGCCATCCTACGTTCCTACGACGTGCTCTGGGCATTCGAGGCGCAGCCCACTGCTGAAGAACTTTCCTACAATGATCAGATAGGGCGCTACTACAGGGCACTATGGCGTCGCAATGTAGCGGTAGATCTCATCACCGAGGACCGACCGTGGGAGTCTTATAACGTTCTCATTGCGCCGTGCTTGTTTGTCTTGCGCGACGATATAGCGTTGCGACTCCGTTCCTGGGTGGAGGCCGGAGGAACGCTGGTATTGACGTTCAGGAGCGGAGTCAAAGACGAACATAATGCAGTCGTCGATCTGCCGCTGCCGGGAGCACTGCGTGAGCTAGCCGGCGTGCGAGTTGTTGACTATACTGCTTTGCTGCCAACAGGAGCAGGAACGCCCAGCGGTGGTCCAGAAAGTCTTGAACTGACCATAGACGGTACGTTGCAGCGCGTGAGCGCAGGCGTTTGGATGGATGAGCTGGAAACGAACGGTGCGGAGGTGCTTGGAAGGTATCGCGGTCAACCGTTTGACGGAGCACCGGCTGTGACCATGAAGCGGGTCGGGGCAGGAAAAGTTTTCTATGTTAGTACATCGTTGGACGATGCCGGGCAGGACTTGCTCATGAGCAAGGTGCTTGCCGAAGCTAAGGTAAGTCAAGGGGTGTTATCACCGGACAACGTAGAGATATTACGCCGGGTGCACGAGGGTGCTGATCACTGGTTCATCCTGAATCATGGCCCGGCTCCACAGGAAGTTACGATACCGGCCAGTGGCATAGATCTGCTCACCGGCAAGGCGCTTGCTGGGAATATTACCGTAAATGGTCTCGATGCGCTGGTTGTGCGCAGTCAATCCAGCCCATAATGGACGAGCTCAGTGAATTCACCGGAGCAAGTGGGCCATTAGTGCTGCATCATTTTCTGCAATTGTAGAATGGTATTCCAATTTCTTCCTGTTCCACTTGTTTTCAGCTTTTTCTCAATAAAGGCACCGGACAGTTTTGAGCGTCCAATGCCATTCGCATAATAGATATACAATTCCTGGCCGATTAAGTAGAGTTCTTCAGGGCCAACATACGTCTTCTGGAGATCTTCCAGTGCTGTCCTCTCAGGGCGAGTCGCCAGAAACATCACGACCACCCACTTTAACTCTTTCGTGGGTTGGTTCTGAAATGGATTGTTCGCAATAATATCGTTTAACTCGGCCGAAGTTCGAACCATGACTGTCACGCGAAAGCCGAATTTTTTTGCAAAGCCATCCTCAATTTGCCCTGAGAGTTGAGCCGGGTCTGCGTTATCACTTGTAAATACAACGTTTCCGCTCTGAATATAGGTTACGACATCCTTTAATCCCAGGGATACATGCAGGTCTTTGAGTTCATCCATCCGTATCTTCTGGTGACCGCCCACGTTGATGCCGCGGAACAGTGAGACAAACGCCGTCATTTTATTAGCTCCTTGGGGGGGAAAGTCACAGGTAAATATGAATTGTGATCGCTATCAATTATAAACTTTAAAGATGGACATTATTGACTTGTATTTGACCCATAAATGCCCCCCATTTGATACCAGAATGACGTTGTGAACATGCAATTTTTGGGGCACACTTTACACGTTGACCATACAGACAGTGGGGGCAAGAGTGAGAACCGTGGGAACAATAATGAGGAGAGAGAAAAGGAATGATCTGTGAAAGGAGTCGTTTCTATGTACCAGTCTTGCGTGATCCATATTGCTATTCAATATCCGGCGCTGTTTGCGGAAGTGCTTGCGGGGGATATTGAGAGTACGGAGGTTGCTATCGAGGGAGTGGTTAGTCCGGTGTTGGTGGAACTTTTCGGTGGTGAAATTCTGGTGGATGAGGTGACTGTGCGGGAGGTACGGGGGGATGCTGATGCTAGCAATTGAGAAGTTTCTTACTGTGGCTCTTGCTTTTTGTTGATGGCGGCTTCGCGACAAGTCGCTCAGCAGGAAATAATTTATGGGAAAAAAGCTGCCTGTGGCCCCGCCATAGGCAGCTTTTTTCCCATGTGGGAAAGGATGGCAACCCGTCAAGCACTTGACAATCATGAACCAGGCAGGTATACTCGTTAATGAATGAACAGTTTATTCATCTAAAAGAAGGTACTTAATTGCCTCGGACAGAAGAAGCGAATCAACGTATTCGCGAAGAGCAACGTGCGAAGATCCTGGATGCTGCGAGGAAGGTCTTTGCCCGAAAAGGTATGGCGGCTACCATGGCTGACGTGGCAGCTGCCGCCGAGGTCAGTCAGGGGCTGGCCTATCGCTACTTTGCCAGCAAGGAGGCGATCTTTCACGTGCTGGTAGAGCAGGCCGTACAATCCGGTATCGCGGGAATCCAGCGCATTCCGAAGATGCCGGGTACGCCAGGGGAACGCCTTGGTTTTCTGGTTTCAATGGCATGGGAAGGCAGACGCGAACACCCCGAAAACTATCAGCTTATGTATCAGGTGCTGGACGATGAGGCGACGTCGGACGACATCCGTGAACTAATAGGCAGGCAGGGTCAGACCTATCTAGAGGTGCTGAGGCAACTTATCGTCGATGGCCAGGCTAGCGGAGAGGTCGCAGAAGGCGATCCAGACCAGTTGGTGATAGTCTTTCTATCGTGTCTTGATGGTTTATCCAGACAGGCTTTGCGCGAGCCTGAGCAGGTCAAAAAGCATTTTCCTGAGACTGAGATTATCCTGCGGATATTCAAGCCACATTCAGACCAGAAGAGAGGCCCTTTCCAGTCCAGAGGTGCTGTTCCTTGACGAGCCAACCAACAACCTGGACCCGCAGTCGCGCCTCTTCCTCTGGGAGCGCATTCAATCCCTCCACGTAGCATACTGAACCAGGACCCAAAAACAATACAGAAAGAATGAGGTTTTACCTATGAGTATGGTGATTGAAGAAAATATCATGGTTCCTATGCGCGGTGGCGTCAAACTCGCCACCGATATCTATCGTCCGGCGCAGCAGGGGCAGTGGCCCGTCCTGGTGACGCGCCTGCCGTACAACAAAGATAGGCGCTTTCCGTTCGAGTATCCCCCGTTCACCAAAGAAAAACGCATTTTTCTGGAACTCAATTTTGATAGCGCGCGCGTAGTTGAGGCAGGCTACGTGATCGTTGCGCAAGATACGCGGGGGCGATTTGCCTCCGAGGGTGAGTTCGAGCCATTTGTGCATGAGGTCGAGGATGGGGCTGACGCCATTACCTGGGCGGCCAGCCAGCCCTGGTCCAGCGGCCAGGTTGGGATGTTTGGCGTCTCGTACCAGGGATTGACCCAGTGGCAGGCGGCGCGCGAGCAACCGGCGGCGCTGCGGGCAATCGCTCCTTCCCAGTCACCAGGCTGGCACGTGTATCCCTATCAAGGGGGCGCATTCCTGCTGGGTGTTGCCCTTGGATGGGCGACGGATGTGGCAATGGAAGAGGTCCAGCGGCGGGTAGGCCAGGGCCGGGCTACTCGGGCGGAATTGGAGGAGATGATACAAGCGAGTGGCGATCTCCCAGCTCTCTTCAGACGACTTCCGCTCGTTGACGTGCCCTTGCTTCAGGGCAGAGCGCCTTACTACTTCGACTGGTTGGCGCATCCTACCCTCGATGAGTATTGGCGTACGCTTATACAGGAGGAGTTTTATGAGCAAGTCACCGTGCCTGCCCTCACAATCGCCGGCTGGTACGATCACTTCCAGAGGGAAGACCTCGAGCATTACCAGAGCATGAGGCAGCGGGGAGGCAGTGCCCTGGCACGTTCGCTTCAGCACCTGGTAATTGGTCCCTGGTCGCATGGCAACTTTCTGCGGGGCTTCAAGGAACGGACCTATGGCGCAGCTTCTTTTGCCAGAGATCTGCTTACCGATCTGCACCTGCGCTGGTTCGATCACTGGCTCAAGGGGATTGAGAATGGTGTGGAGCAAGAAAAGCCGGTGCGCATCTTTGTCATGGGAACGAATGCCTGGCGCGAGGAAGAGGACTGGCCGTTGCCCGATACTCAGTACCGCCCTTATTATCTACACAGCGGAGGACATGCCAACACAGCAACAGGGGATGGCGTGCTCTCGACCACGCAGGCGGATGTGGAGCCGGAGGATGTCTATCGCTACAATCCGCGTGATTCTGTTCCGACGATGGGCGGCGCCGTTAATTCGCTAGGTATGCTAGATGATGTGGGGCCGTTGGATCAACGTCAGATCGAGACACGCGAGGATGTGCTCTGTTACACGACCTTGCCGCTTGAACAGCCTGTGGAGGTGACTGGCCCGATCGAACTGGTGCTGCATGTGTCATCTTCAGCTCGCGATACCGATTTCACTGGCAAGCTGGTCGATGTCCACCCTGATGGGCGTGCCGAAATTCTCACCGATGGCATTTTACGCGCACGCTATCGCCAATCGCTTTCTTCATCGGTCCTCATGGAGCCGGGCCAGGTCTATGAATTGCGCATCGATCTGGAGGCCACCTCGAATGTCTTTCTCACAGGCCATCGTATCCGCCTGGAGGTTTCCAGCAGCAATTTCCCGCGCTTCGATCGCAATAGCAACACGGGTGGCACGATTGCTTCTGAACAGGAAAAAGACTTCGTGCAGGCGATCAACCGCGTGTATCATAGCCAGGTCAATCCATCACACCTGGTTCTGCCGGTAATTGAACGCGATCGGTAAAGAGGAGGTTCCGACATTTTTCCCTCTGGAGTCGCCCGCGTTGCCCCTGCATGGGGGAACCAAGGGGCAGCGCGCGCGGCCACGAGGGCTTTCACGGGGAGGTTTTTTGGGGGGCAGATCGTCACATTCGTAGGGGCGGGAGTGGTGTGGAGTGGGGACGCTTGCGTCGCCCTCGTCCTGCTCCTGTGCGCTTTCCCCCTCCCGCCAGGGCGACGCAAGCGTCCCCACACAACCCTTCCCCCGCCCCTACGGGTACGAAGGAGCTTCCGAGGCGATGTTACTACATACCTCCCCGTGTAAGGACCACGAGGGTCCCCGCCCATAATATGCTGTATACTAGGGGAACGGAAGCCTTTTTTTTTGAGATTGCATTGGAGTAGGAGATGGATGTATGTCACAGGCAGATGTAGTGGGTGAACGGCCGAGGAGGCCGCTCAGTATAGGCGCGGGGGCAGTTGTGGTACACGAGGGACGGGTACTGTTGGTACGCAATATCTTCGGGGTAACCAGGGGGCGCTATCTGTTACCGGCCGGGCGGGTGAACGTGGGTGAGTTGCCCGATACAGCTGCAGCACGCGAGACATTCGAAGAAACGAACTTGCGCGTGGAAATTGTGGGGCTGATAGGATTACGGATCTGGGTGATGGATGACGGGGAGCACAACTACTTTTTTATGTTCCGCGCAAATCTGCTTTCGCCTCTCAGCGATTTGCGGATCAATACCGGCGAGATTGATGACGCGCGATTCTTCTCAAAGGAGGAGATGGACGCTTTGACGATGGACCAGACATGGGCGGGTGCCATAGCCGTTGCCTACAAGGCTCTTGAAACAGGGGCAAGCGTCTGGCCTAACGATGCCGACCTCTCCAGTGATTCGGGGGTCGATACGCCCGAGAAGTGGCGCATCTGGATGTAGGTGTGTGCTTATGCGCGATAGCATGTGCTTGCAACGGGATGAAGAAATTTCTCCACGAGAAATAGTACCATCGGGCTGTATTTTCCGTATTTCCCCACTGTTTGAACTATTACCACGCTATACTGACGTTTAGAAATGATAGATGGGTATGTTGTTTTTGATAGCGAGGTAATGAATGATATCTGTCGTTGGCATTGTAGTGTCTCTTGTTTTGATCGTGTTGATGATGGGTAATCTTTGGAGTAGTGCATTGCGCGCATATAGGCAGCAGAAGAATGTACAGGTGGCGGGTGCACGAGTGGGAGAAACGCAGGGGTTGGTGCTTGTACAGACAGGGCGGGGGATGATGGTCAGTGCGCGCAAGCCGGTGTCGCGTTCGCCTCTGGTGCTGCCTCCCTCGTGGTATTCTCGCCTGCGTATTTACGTCTCCCTTGGTCTATTGTTGATGGTAATGGCAACCTTTTTCATCCAGCGCAGCCTGGCTGATGGGACGCTGCAAAGTTTGAGCAAGGAATTGACTGTTTTCAGTGCCTCCCAATTCAACACGAACGATATTCGGACCGCGTCACATGTGACCACGCTGAATGTCTCAAAACTGCTCGTGCGTATATCGCAGCTTGACTCCGCTCAATATAACTCACAAGCGGAATGGAGCACGTGGGCATATTCCGCCTGTTCAACCGCATCGATGACAGAGGTGTTTGATGCCTATGGTCGGAACTATCGCATCACTGACGTGTTGAAGGTGGAATCGCAGATCGGAGCGATTACGCCGCAAATGGGATTGCTGGATCCGTCAGGTATACAGCAAACGGCGGCACAGTTTGGCTTTAAGACGGACTGGGGTAATTCGTGGAGCCTCGACCGGGTGATCAATACCGCGAACTCGGGTAAACCGGTGATCGTGGGCTTCCCACCGGACAGGTACGCTGGGGGCCATCTACTCGTTGTAATTGGTGGTGATAGCAACTACGTGTACCTCGCGGATAGCTCCTCCTGGAATCACCGCATGCTGACGCACGACCAATTTTTACAGTGGTGGGCGGGCTACGCGGCAGTGGTGACGCCGAAGTAAAACTATTTTTATAGAGACAAAACAAGGAGGCAAGCGGCGAAACCGCTTGCCTCCTTGTTTTGTCTTATGGACGAAATTAGCCGCCGGCGGGGCCGCCTTCTAAACCGGGCCTGGTCATGCTGGCGGGATCGAGGATGCGGTCGAGTTCCTCTTCCGAAAGGTTGGTTTTTTCGCGTGCCACCTCGCGTACAGTTTTGCCCGTTTTGTAGGCTACCTTGGAGATGTCTGCGGCGGCATCATAGCCGATGATGGGGGCGAGCGAGGTACAGATGGCGAGGCCGCGCTCGACCATTTCGGGTCCTCTGGTAGTGGCCTGCAAGCCTTTGATACACTGCTCGGTAAAGTTGCGCGAGACGGAGGCGAGCAGGCTGATGGATTGCAGCAGGTTATAGGCTGTAACGGGCATCATGACGTTGATTTCGAAATTGCCGGATTGGCCCGCGATGGTGATGGTGGTGTGGTTGCCAATTACCTGGGCGCAGACCATACAGACCGATTCGGCGATTACTGGGTTGACCTTGCCAGGCATGATCGAGCTACCAGGTTGGACGGCTGGCAGGTCAATTTCGCCGATACCGGCGCGCGGGCCGGAACCGAGCCAGCGAATATCGTTGGCAATTTTCATGAGGCTGACCGCCAGTGTATTGAGTGAGCCGCTGGCCTCGACGATGTTGTCGAGGGTACTTTGAGCCTGGAAGTGGTTGCTTGTCTCGCGGACGGTGACGCCGTTCATCTCTGAGAGGAGCTGGCAGACGCGGGCGGAAAACTCGGGGTGGGTATTGACGCCTGTGCCAACGGCTGTGCCACCGAGGGCAACCTCAGATAGTTCCTGCTGGGCGTGATGCATGCGAGCGATAGCGCGCTCGATCTGGCCCGCATAGCCAAGAAACTCCTGGCCCAGGCGAATGGGAGTGGCATCCTGAAGATGGGTGCGGCCAGTCTTAATGACGGGCATAAACTCATCGGCCTTTTGTTGCAGGGCCGTGCGCAACTGCTGCAGCGCGGGAAGAAGTTCGTGTTCAATGCTGACCAGCGCGGCAAGATGTATAGCTGTGGGGATGACGTCGTTTGAGGATTGGCCAAAGTTGACGTGGTCGTTGGGGTGCACTTTGCGGGAGCCACGAAAGCCGCCCAACAGTTCACTGGCGCGGTTGGCGATGACCTCGTTGGCGTTCATGTTGGTAGAGGTGCCGGAACCGGTCTGAAAAATATCAAGCACGAAGTTGTCGTCTAGTTTGCCATCGATGACCTCCTGGGCTGCTCTGTCAATCGCTTCCGCTATCTGGGGGTCGACTGTGCCCAGTGCTGCGTTGACCCTGGCGGCCGCCTGTTTAATCTGGCCGATAGCGCGAATAAATTGGCGGGGGAAGCGCAGGTCGCTGATGGGGAAATTGAGGACGGCACGCTGGGTACTAGCGCCGTAGTAGGCGTTGGTGGGTACCTGCATTTCGCCCATCGAATCGCGCTCGGTGCGTGTTTCTGCTGTATTACTCATCTATTTTCTCCTGCACGTTTTTTTCATAAAGGGTTGTTTTCCATACTTGCTGTGTTCAAGTGAGCTGGCTAGACGATCGCGGCTAAAAGAGCCTGGCAGCCATTGATAGATGCCGCGCTCAAGAAGCCATTGGCCAGCTTCCTCGAGTATTGAGATCACGATGTCGATATCCGAGGGTTGTGCCTGCGCTATTGTGATTGTACCTGATGGTGTAGATAGGCTATGTTCCCGGGCCATAGGTTGTTTCTTTTGTGTAAGGATTTGAGCGGGTTGGTCATGAGGGTATTATATCACGCGCTTTTTGTGGCTCATCGGGCTTTGTTGCTGTGTTCCGGTGATCGCGTTGCAAGAGTGGCTTGAGCAGCGTGATAAGTCGCCGTAGGTTCAGTGAAAGAGGTGTCATGATGGCGTGTCGTGGTCATGGCGAGGGTTCGATGTATCAAAGGGGTCGGAACTCATTCTTACTTTGGCATATTCATGCGAGGCATAAGGAGACCTCCTCATTAATGACTTCACGCCGTTGGGCACTCCAAACCGACCAACCAGGGCCTCACGCCACTGCGGTGCTTGCGCACCTAGACCAAGAATTCTTTGGACGCGCTTTGCCCACGGGTTGCGCAACGAGATTCGAGAGTTGAACAGGAAGGAAAAAAACTGACAGAACATGTCTTTTAGAGAGCCTGTTTGCTAGGAGTAGCAACACGCTATTGACGCGAGAGAAAACGCATCTCTGCCACACATCGAAAAAACAACCGCCTCATTGCTGGCTGTAACGCCTACCTGTATACTACAGTGAAAAACCTGAGAGTCTGAGAAAGGAACCAGAGCATTAGCTATGCAGTTCTCCAACCACTCGCGCCGACAAGATCGCTTGAACTGGCTGACGGAGATGTACCGCGCGTATGCCGCCGATCTCCAACGCTTTATCTCCAACAAGGTCGGCGATCCCACTCTGGCCGAGGACCTGACCAGCACGGTCTTTCTCAAGGCGCTGCGCTGGCTCAGGGAGGATCAGAGTTCCGAAAGCGCGCGTGGCTGGCTCTACGCGACGGCTCGTACCACCATCGTCGATTACTGGCAGGCGCAGAGTCAGTACGAGATGCATTCGCTGAGTGGCTTGGAGGAGCAGCTGCTGGGGAGCGATGACATTGCATTTGCTAACCAGCAGGTCGAGATGCGCGTGCAACACCTTCTCAGCCTCTTGCCAGAACGAGATCGCACCATTTTGACCCTGCGCTACCTTCAGGGGTATAGTGCCGCCGAGATTGCCAGGGCTTTGGGAACAAGCGCAGGTCATATTCGAGTGCTGCAACTGCGTGCTCTGAGGCGAGCGGCACAAGTGGAGACAATGGAAAGGAACAGGTACCGTATGCAAGAACAGGAATCGCCATTGGACTCCTTCGCCACATTCATGGCACCAGAGAGTCGCCGGGTGCTCGATCTGGCCCGCGAGGAGATGCTCAACCTGAAACACTGGTGGATTGGCACTGAACACTTGCTGTGGGGTTTGGCGAGCGAGGAGAGTCTCACGTCGTTTCTCACTCCGCTGGGGATTACGCCTGAGCGTATTCATGCTGGCATTGTGTTTATCTTCGACCGCCAGGCGCAACAAGGCCAATCGGTCCAAGGCTCTCCACCCCTTGCGGACGTCTCATCCGATGCGCTCAAGCTGCTCACACCCCGCGCCAAACAGGTGATCTTCCTGGCAAGGCAAGAGATGAAGAGCCAGGGAGAACAAAGCATACGCCCGATGCATCTGCTGCTTGGCTTGATGAATGAAGGCGAGGGGCTTGGCGCGGGCCTGCTTCGTACGCTCGGCATCGGTCTCTTGCAGGCGCGCACTGCGCTGGTTCCTCCCGAGGCCTCTCAGATCTGCTCCTTCTGCGGGCGCAGCGGTTCCCAGGTCTCCCGCCTCTTCCCAACAGAGGTCGGCATTGCGGAAAGGAGCACACCCGAGCCGTGCATCTTCATTTGTGATCACTGTGTGAAGCGTTTCTACACCCTACTTGGAACTGCTTAACCCACGCGCCTCGCGCACCTACCAGCTCGATACTCTCACCCGATCGAGCCTCTCGCCCAGGGGACGCGCGTCACAGGTGCATCCATGAACGGGATAAAGATGTGCATCACAGCTTCGTCTAGAAAAGAAGGAGAAAACATATGTCACAGGAACAGAGTGAATCAATGCCACAGTGGCATTCACCAGAAGTGGCTCAACACTGGCAGCAGGAAGCCGAACAGCGACAGCAGAATATGGAAGAAGCGACCCGACACATGCTCTTGTCCGCTCAACTCAAGCCGGGAGATCGTGTCCTCGACATTGCAGCTGGTACAGGTGACCAGAGCATTCTCGCGGCGCGTATGGTGGGACCAACCGGATTGGTCCTGGCAACCGACATCTCTGCTGAAATGCTTCATGTGGCAGCGAGTCTCGCACAGCAGGAGGAACTCACCAATATCAGCACACAGGTGATGGATGCTGGGCAGCTTGATCTGGACGATGAAACCTTCGATGCAGCTATCTGCCGCAATGGTTTGATGTTAGTACCCAGGCTCGAAGTCGCCTTGAGCGAAATCCATAGAGTGCTTAAACCCGGTAGTACCCTCGCAGCCCTGGTCTGGTCAGCACCTGAACGCAATCCCCTGCACGCACTGCCGCTTGCCCTGATAGCAAAATACACCGGAGCAGTAAGTGCCTGCTCGAATTCTGCCAACGCCCCTGGTCCCTTTTCCCTGGCGGACAAGAGGCGCTTCGAGCAGGCACTTGCCGACGCTGGTTTTCGTGATGTCGTGATTCAAGCCATCCCGCTCCAGCTCCACTTCGCATCAGCCAAAGCATTTATGGAGAGCAGAATGAAGCTGGTGGCAAGTACAATCGAGCGGCTGAGCCAGCAGGACCAACAGCGGTTAGCGGAGGAGGTACGACAGGTGTTGAGCCAGTTTGAGGGGCCACAGGGTCTTGTCACCTCCGGTGAAACATTGCTTGGCGTGGGAACCAGATAAGATCTGCTGTTTTGGGTATGGGCCACCTCCTTGCAGGATCAAGCTCATACCTCAAAACCTAGAAGTGTGGCTGGCAAGAGCGAGCAACCTCCTACGTTGCGCGTTTTCCCGGAACTCATCTGTACATGTGGGCGATCTGTGAGCAGGTATTTGAGAACTCTGTGGCTGACTTGCTCTCTTTTCGAGGAAGAGTTCACTCACCGAATGATTCGATTTTCGCTCACAGATCGCCCACATGTGCATCTTGCTTGTCAAGAGCAGAACACCAAAAGAAAAGACAAGGTCAACAGATGGACAAGGAACAGTATCAGATGGCGAAGGCTCATCTGGTCGCTTGCATGCAGCAAGGCCAACCTTGGCAGCAGGCCTCAGCCTCTGCTGGATTGCGGATCAGCCAGTCGAATGCCTATCGGCTGATGAAGGCAGTACGACAGCATGGCGAGACGGCACTCAAAGACGGTAGACATGGGCATCCTGTCAAACTCCGCGGAGAGGTACGGGCATTTCTTGAAGACGCTTGTCGCAAGGCTCTCCATACACCGAGTTCTCTGATCCAAAGGCTCTTTCAAGAACGCTTTGGCGTGAGTCAGATCAATCGTGTGCGAGCTGCACTCGGAATCAGTAATCATGCCAACAACCAGGGAAAAAAACACAAGGGCAGGAATGCCCACCTTCTCAACCAGTATGGCAAGACGGTGCTGGCGGTCTTCTGTTACTCGTTGCTGCCCATCAAACGGGCCTGCTCACCCAGCTTCAAACAGCCCTCTCACCAAGCCGCCTTACCATTGATCCATCATTGCGTCTTGCCCACCATCAGGAAGCTCCGCTGCGCCGTCAGGTGTTAACGCTCCTTTTTCTGGAAGCCGTAGGACTCCGGCGAACCTGGGATTTACGTGGCTACACCGGTCAGGCTCTTGCCCTGCTCACCGGTCGGCATCGGGCCTACGGCTACCGCCACATCGAACGATTCCTGGCAGAGTTGGCCCGCATTGGAGCAGATGTCCCCCTCACGGAAGCGCTCGCACGTTGGACGGCTGTTCTGTGGCAGCCACAGCCCCAGGGGAGAGAGAACGCTGCTCCTGTCTTTTACGTTGATGGTCACCGCAAGCCTGTCTATGCAGATACGCTGATCCCACGCGGGTTGATCGGGCGTACAGGAAAAGTCCTGGGATGTCGCGCACTGGTCGTCTTGCATGATCAAGAAGGCCATCCCTTGTTGGTCACCTCGCATCGAGGCGATCAGCATTTAACCATTGGGTTGCCAGCCATTCTTAGCCATTACGAACAGGCGGCCGGTCTGGAGAACATGAAACGGGTTGTGGTGGATCGTGAAGGGATGGCGGCAGAATTCCTGGCGCAACTTTCCCAGGAAGGGCGCACCATCGTGACCGTATTGCGCACAGATCAATATGCAGGGATGGAGTCGTTCCGGGAGGTAGGAGCGTTTGTCCCATTGCAAGCAGATCGACAAGGCAAGGTGATCGGGGAGGTTGCGCTGGCACGTTTTGATCTGCCACTACCTGACCACTCTGGGCAAGAACTGGAGGTACGAGTCGCACTGATCCGTGACTGGCACCGTCTGGTTCCTCAAGCACCATCAGCACAAGAGGAAGACCGGCCCTTGCGCTGGGATGAGAAACCCGATGGAACTCATGAGTATTGGTTAGATGAGAGCTGGCAGGCCACGCCTTTGCCTGCACCACCGATGGAGCCGAAGCTGATCCCCATTGTGACAACAGCAACAGAGGCAGATGCAGTGGAACTGGTGCAAACGTACACCAGACGTTGGCCTGCACAAGAAAACGCCATCCGTGATTGGCTCATCCCGCTTGGCATCGATATTAATCATGGCTATGCCAAAACCGTTGTCGCCAACTCTGAAGTGACGAAAAAGCGGGACGCACTCCAGAAGCGGCTCGACAATGTGCGGCGCTGGACAGAAGGAGCCCGCAAACGCATGCACAATGCGAGCAAGTTGTACCGGAAACGCTGTGAGCAGACCAAAGAACGGGCAGATGCGCTCTATCGCGATCTCAACCATCATCAAATGGAGCTGGAGCGGCAAGGGGTTGAGTACTGGCTTCTGAAGAAGACGATCAAGGAGGAGAAAGCTGTCGCAGATGCTGAAATTGAGGAATACCAGCAACGACAGTGGAAAGCCTATCACACCAGCAACAAAGAGTTCAACAAATGTGAGAAGTACTGTCGTGAACAGCGTGAACTGCTCAGACAGGGTTTCAGGCCACTCGACGTTTTTGCATATCTAAAATGGGACGCACCAGTGCATTGGTCTGCACGGAAACATGCAACCGACGCCCATCAGGTAAGCGCGGCGCAACAGCATTGACCCGTTCACAGAGCGCTTCCAGATCCTGATTGTACCGCTTGTCGTTGAAAGGCCGAAGTGCCACCTCCACGGTATTTCGTCCTTGTGTGACCACCCCTGGCAGATGGAAAAAGGGAGTCAGGCGCTTCCAGGTAGCATGTGCATGGGATGCTGGGAAATAGTGATCACGTGTCCACATCACCAAGTTCACTAAAGCCGCTTTGAAGACGGTCATGACCTGATCTTTGCTCTTGTCCAACTCATACATCGCTCGCTCCTGTGCTTTGAGATCTTCTAACGCACATCATAACTGGCGCTGTTCCTGGCAATACCGCTCACACTTGCGATGTTCTTGATTGCTTGTCTCAAACGCCTTCCATTGCCGTTGTTGATCCTCCTCAATTTCGGCATCGGCAACCGCCTTCTCCTCTTTGATGGTTTTTCGCACACGCCAATCTTCCATGCCCTGCTGTTCCAACTCGATGAGGTGCGTGTTGAGAACATGATACAACTCCTTGGCTCGTTCTTTGGTCAGCTTGCACCGCTTCGCGTAGAGGAGGCTTCCATTGCGACTCCGCTTGCGCGCTCCTGCTGCCCAACGCTGCACATTCACCAGCCGTTTTTCTAGTGCTGTCCGTTTCTTCGCAACCTCAGAATTCTCCACTGGCCTTTTGCTGTAGCCGTGGTTGGTATCGAGCCCTAAGGGGAGTAAAAAGTCACGAATGATATTTTCCTGAAGAGGCCAGCGCCGGGTGTAGGTTTCGGCTAGCTCCACCGCGTCGATGGTTTCTGCCGTGCTCACAATCGGGATAAGTTTCGGAACGGTCGGCGGGGCTGGCGATGGCGTGGCCCGCCACCCCTCCTCCCACCACATGCGCTCTTTCCAATCAAGATCAGCGTCCCAGCGCCTGGGATAGTCCAACTCTTCTTTCGTCGGAGGCACAGGAACGCGGCGACACAGATCGCGGATCAGGGCGACGCGAAGCTGAAGAACCTGCCCTTTTTGTTCGGGCAGGGGAAGGGCAATCGATGCGGGGGCAACCTCGCGAAGCACGTCTCCTTGTTTTGAAACACGTAGTGGGACAAAGGCTCCACTGTCCGTGAAGGAGTCGAGCCCACCATATTGATCGGTTCGCAGGACAGAGATGGCTGTTCGCCCTGTCTCTTTGAGTGCTGCCAGAAATTCCGCTGCCATGGCTTCCCGATCAACCACGAGATACCGAACCGTACCCAGACCAGCTTCCTGCTCATACTGCTTGATCACGGTCGGTAATCCAGAGGTCAGATGCTGATCGCCTCGATGGGTGGTGATCAGCAACGGATGGCCTGACGCATCATGAAGCAAGACAAGCGTTCGGCTTCCTAAGATTGTTGAGAGTCGCCCAACCAGACCACGAGGAATCAGGGCATCTGTGTAAACCGGCTTGCGGTGTCCATCAATGTAAAAGAGCGCCGACACATTCATCCCGGCAGAGACTTCGGACTGCCACAGGCGAGTGGTCCACCTGGCGAGAGCGCTCGTGAATACCTCGGCTCCATTGGACCTGGCAAGTTCTGCCAGAAACCGCTCCGTATGAAAATAACCGTAAGCACGCGAACGCCCGGGAAGCCTCCCGAGAGCATCGCCAGTGTAACCGCGTAAGCCCCAGGGGCGTGAGAGGCCCACCACTCCCAAAAAGAGCAGGGTCTGCAAAAGGCTCTGACGCGACGAAGAGGAAAGGTGAGCAAGACGTGAACCAGCCTGGGGAGCACAGCAAGACAGAGCAGTTTCTAAGGCTTCTAGCAAACCAGATGTGTTCGCAGCGGCGACGAGGAGCAAAGCTCCTGCGCCTTCTTGCTATTGGGGTAAAGGCGGGAGAAGAGACCGTTTGCTGTTTTTTTCTGTCAGGGCAAAAGTTACGTTGAAGCGGCGGCAGTCCAGCGAGCTTCAAGTGAGGCGAGGTACTGCGGACGTTTGTGGCGGAAACGAAAGCGCTTAAGTTGCTCGCTCTGTGCCGTTTTGGTCTCCCGTCGCAACTCGCGCCAACGGGTGCGATCAAGCTGGCTGGCGCGCTGCTCGAGTTGGCGCTGTCTCTCGGCATCCTGTTCCCACCAGGCCGCGTACGCGACACAGCGCCCGTAGCGCAGTAAATAGGTATTCCAGTTCTTGCGGCCACTGATGCGGCGATACTGCGTTTTGAGGCGGCGAATGCTGCGTTCCAGCTCATTGTTGGTGCGCGGGAACGACTCCCGGTCGTAGCACTGCACCAGATGCGGTCGCAGGTTGGTGAGCGTCTGCAGGAACTGCGAGAGGCACGCCTGCTCCAGCTCAGAGAGCGTCCCGTCCGTTAACTGCCGGGCCAACTTCTGCCGCCAGGCATCCAGGCGACTTCCCACCGTCTCATTGCTCACCACTTCCCCAGCCTGCGCCCAGCTCCCGTCCAGGAGGTGTTCGGCATCGAAGACCCATTGCCGCATGCGTTTGACCTGCGCTAGCTGCTTCTGCCAAGCTAGACGTTCTGCCACAATGGCCAAGAGCCGGGCGAGCTTTGCACACAGCGGACTCACCGCTCCCCCTTTTTTGCGAGCCGCTGCAGGCTTGCTTCCACCTCGTCCAAGTCCTCGGCGGCTTGCACTGCCGCAAAATTGAAAGGGACTGTCCCATCCCTATTGAGCGCGCTGAGGGCTCCCAGCGCATAGTCATCCAGGACCGACAACTGCTCCGCTTCCGCTGGTGGCCCCGCGGCGATCTGTCGCTTGAGAGGCTTTCGCACCGCCTTGATTTTCCGCTGCATCTGCTTACGCATCGCTGTCTTCACTTCCCGATCCGCTTCATAGGCCGGCTGGGATGCATCACGTAAGGCATGGAACTGGCACACCTGGTGGGGCACCTCGGGCCAGAGCTGTTCCACCGCTTGCAGCTCACTCTCTTGCGCATCCGTGATGGTACCCAGGACCGACACACCAAGCGCCGCCACCGGCGCGAGCAAAGCTTTCATCACCGCCGTCTCCGACGAGGTGACGTTCGAAGCTCCCAGCATGCGCCCGGTCAAGGCATCGCGTACCAGGTAGATCGTTTCGTTGCCCTTGTCCGGTTGGATGCCGTCAACCGAGACAATGATCCCTCCGTTCTTTTTCACCTGCGCCAGCCACTGGTGGTCGTCTTTGACCTCACTCGCGGCTCGCAACAGCGTGCAGTAGGCTTCAAACAGATACAGGATTTCCCGCCGCGAGATCCTCACTCCCAACGGAGCCAGTCGCTCCAGCAGTTCTCGATGGATCTCATCCACCGTCCGATGCTGCGAGAGATGCAGTCGTCCTACCAGTAAGACCACATCCAGCCCATAGGTCATACCCGACAGCGCCAAAGCATCCGCCTCGACGCTACGGTAGGTCCGCTGGGATCCCGCGCAGTGGGAGTCCGGGCAGCGATAGCCCGCGTGGATCAGTTTGGTCACCCCCTCCAGCGTGATCACCGTGCGCCTCGTCAGCGTCATCGCCTGGCGCAGGGTCCGCTGGCACACCGGGCATTCATGCTCGGCTGGTCGATACCAGCGTCTCTTCACATTCGCATAGCTTCTGGCAGGTTTCATGAGCCTTCTCCTGACTTCAACCTTGGTCCGCTTCTCTGTTCTCTCATTCTACCACACCTTCCCGACGCATCTTCTGCCCCCACGGTTTTTTTTCGAGCGCCCCCTGTGATTCTCAATGCCCAACTGACCACGGACGCGATTGAGGTGCCCAATACTGACGTAGATGTCGAACTGTTCTTGTAGCGCGGCTTGCACCTCACGGCTTGGCATCTGTGGATTGGCGCGAAAGGCGCGCAACCAGCCATTGGAGTACGGCTTCTCGCAGTTTAGTTGGATGCCCATGTCTCCTATCGAGGAGCGCGGCCTCTCCCCGTGACTGCACTCCTTGCACCCAGCGATAGGCAGTGGATCGGCTGATGTGAACTCCCACAGTGGCTCTTGCCTCTTTCCAGGAGATTCCTTGGTGCATCAAGACGACGAGGTCTTGCTTTGCTTCACGTCGTTGTTCTTTCTCCATCACATGGTTGTCCTTCTGCCCCATAAGCCGGCTCTTCCCATCTGAGACATGGTCACTACGAGGGCGTGGCGATCAGCACGTATCCTCTTGACATTCAGCGTTGCCCCTCTCGAGCACTTTGCCGACGTTTTCTGATCTGCAGGACGACAGAGCTGTAAGCCACTGTGCCCATAACCAAGGCGGCGATCATCCCATAGTCAATTACTGGACGTATCAGAACGACGGTGGCAATGGGAAGTGTGTAGGTGAGCAGTACGCTGATCGCCAATAGGAGCAGCAGCCCCAACCCCACATCGCTGTCAGAACCAGCACCTGGCGATGGGTCCCTGAGGCTTGCAGGCGCTGCTTCATCTGCGCGCGTTGCTCTGGAGACGTCGCATACATGTTCGCGACAACTACGACCGTCAGCGGCTTGCCGATCAGCACGGAACCCAGCAGGAGCAGCCCATACACGCCGGTCAGCAGCGAGTCGCTGATCAGCACAAGGTGAGGATCATGGAAGAGCAATGCACTCACGACCTTCGCCGCGATCCCCACAAGGGCAAACAGGCCAAGCACGCTCAGTTGGCGCTTCCGCACGAACTCGATGAGCGAGCCAACTGCTGGCGAAAGGGCGGCCAGCAAGAGCGCGTTCACCGCGGAGAGATGATAGCGCTCAGTGCCCACGCGATAGATGAGATAGGGGACGAGCGCCGCATAGATGAGGGTGAGGAGAAGCCTCGTCCTGATCGCGCGCCGAGACAAGGCTGGTTGATTGGCGGTTTGCATCTTTGACATCGGATCTCAATCGTTTTCTAGCGAGGACATGGATCGCATGGCTTTAGCGAGGGGCTCTCGGTAAGGTGGGATTGCGCTCCTGGAGGATATCCTCCATCCGGATCTGGATGGCGCCTTTCCATGCTGGGTGCGTGAGGATATAAAACCGTTCCTCGCGAATGGCCGCAAAGACGATATCGGCGACCTGTTGGGGAGGCATCCCCTCTCGCACGGCTTGCTGGATGCGTTGCAGCACGGCCTCCGCTTGAGGAGGGGATTCCTTTCCATCCGGGGCGTTCTGGAGTCTGGCCGGGCGGTTGCGCTGCGAGTCTAGCACGTTTGTATTCACAAAGCCGGGGCACAGGACGGACACCTTGAGGCTGGCGCCCCGCAGAGCCAGTTCATAATAGAGCGTCTCAGAAAGGCTCACCACGCCATGTTTGCTCACTTTGTAAATGCTCTGACCTGGGCCATAAGTGAGACCCGCCATGGAGGCGGTATTGACAATGTGGCCCTCGGAGCGCTGCTCGAGCATGCGCGGGACAAAGAAGTGGGTGCCATGTATCACGCCCCACAGATTGACGCCCAGCACCCATTCCCAGTCTGCCAGGGTGCTTTCCCAGGCGCTCTTCCCGCCTCCTACACCCGCGTTGTTGAACAACAGATGCACGGCAGAGTAGGTCTCGAAGGCTTTGCGGGCGAGCGTTTCGACCTCCCCGGCCTGTGAAACGTCCGTCGGAACAGCGAGGGTCTGTGCCCCTTGGGCTGCGAGATCCCGGCTGGTTTGCATGAGGGCCGGTTCTTCGATGTCGGCCAGGACGACCTTCATGCCCTCCTGCGCGCAGCGTTCGGCCAGCGCGCGGCCGATGCCGCTGGCTGCTCCTGTCACGACGGCGACTTTTCCCTGGAATGCTTTCATGATGGGTTCCTCTTTCGTTCCTTCTACGTCAATGCGGAGCAATCGAGAGTGCCGTGGCTCGGTCAAACAGGGTCACCAGTTCGCGCGCATACGCCTCCACATCCAGGTTCGGATTGGCCGCCAGCAGGCGAGGCACCACATCAATCGCCTGTCTGATGGTGATGGCCATCACTCGCAGATCGAAAGCCCGAAACTCCCCATCTTGTTGACCTTTGCGCAAAATGGCCTCTATCGCGTCGAGAATCGACGACTCTTTAAGGAGAACGGAGCGAAGCTTGCCGTCTGCTGGGCGAAAGTTGAGGACGATTTCCCTGATCGCCAGCATCTGCAGGCGGTGGGTTCCAATGTACTCGACGTTCGTCTGGATATAGGTCCGCAACATCAAGGTGGCCGTGGGTTGCACGGCGATCGGCGGTCCTAGAAAGCGCGCGCCTTCCGTGTAGATCGCTTGAATGACCTGCTCGAACAACTCCTCCTTGCTGCTGAAGTAATAAACAATCACGCCTTTGCTGATGCCCGCTCGTTTGGCGATGTGAGCCAGCGATGCCTGGGCATACCCCAGAGTGGCAAGCGTTTCGATGGCACACTCAATGATCTGTGTGCGCCGGGCTGCTCCGGTGAAAGTAGGATGGTTTTGACCGTCCGGTTTATTTTTTATCCGCATGATCAAAATATAGCATACACGTATAGACTCTGTCAATCCTTTTCCCATCGTCGCTTCTGAAAAGCCAGCATGAACTGATCAAATGGTTCCGCTTCCCTGCGCTTCCGAAACCACCGAATGCTGCTCTTTGTCAAAATCATTGAGGAAGTGTCCTCTTTTAGATATACAGAAACGTCGAGTGGCCTGAAACCCTGTCAGGGAGTGAAACTTTTTTCGCATTCACGCGGCTAGGCATTCACGCGGCTAGACTGAGACAAGGCCGGATATCACAATTCGTTCCAGGTGTTTGCAGGAGCCGCTTGAGGGCTATCAGTGCAAACGGATAAATCTCACTTTAGTTGCGCCAGCGAGCAAAAAGTTTCACTTCCTGAATATCCGTCTGCAAGGTATAGCGATTCTACCTCTAGATGCGCAAGAAAAAGCGGTGGCGTGAAACCCTGTAGATGCGTTAGAAAAAGAGGTGGCGTGAACCCCTGATTTCTGGTCGATCTGTTCACGTTTTTGAGTCCGCCTGCGCCCTATGATCGACTGTTTACTCTCACGGCATCTGGGGCCGCTCCTACTTAGGCCACTTCTCTCTTGCTTTTTTTTTGTTTTCCGGCTACACTGACTCGTAGCAGAAAACTCACAGCAGAAGGTATCTTCTGCCGCGAGTTGAACCACAGCGTGTTTTCATTGCAGGGGATATGTATGCTCAACCAGACATCGGCCCGTGACATCGCTCATCACGTCGGGAGAAAAATGAGCAAGCAAAACTCGCGGCAGAAAATTTTGAAGGGAAAATGACAGATTATGACGGAGCTGTCACCTCTCACCTCCTTCCCTCAGACTGAGGCTTCGCCATGGATCAGTGCGTATCATCAGGCCCGTCTTTTGCAGAAAGACGAGGCCACTGTTGATGCCTACCTGCGAATTCTCCGCCAGTTTACTGCATGGGTGATCGCCCGTCCAGGGCACGGCAAACAGTTCCGCCCCGAGCAGTTGACCAGAACGGTCGTGGAAGTCTACCTCTCTACACTGCAAGAGCAGGGATACAGTGTGAGCCACCGCACGCGCGTCAAAGCGGTCATCAAACAGTTCTGTCAATGGTTGATCGATGAGCAGGACCTGCTCAAACGCAATCCCACCAGTTGAATCGCGATCCAGGCCGAACAGCGCCTCGCGCCCCGTGTGCTTTCCCCGGACCAGCGCTTTGTGCTGCGCAATCTGATCGAGAAGTCCGAGGATCCTCGGGGCAAAGCGCTCTTTGCATTAGGGTACTGGGCTGGTTGCCGCGTGAGTGACGTTGCCCATCTGTTAATGAAGCATACCCATGTCGGACCGAAAATTGGCTGGTTGCACGTGGGACACAAGGGGGAGAAATTCCGCGACATCGATCTCTTGAACGAGGCCCGACGTCCCCTGTATGACTACCTCCAACAGGGAGGCCGTGACAAGGGCAGTCCGTATGTCTTTACCTCCCAACGGAGCCAGCGGTTGTCGGAGGATGGTATCCACTACTGGTTCCGCACACTTAAACAGCAGGCCAATAAGGAGGAGTGGGAACTCATCGGCTCCCTCACGTTCCATGACTTACGACATGATTTTGCGCATCGGGCACGTGAAGCTGGCTGGACCCTGGAAGAGGTGGCCTATTACTTGGGCCATGTCACGATGAAAGGCCTCCCTGCGATCCAAACTACCGTGCGCTACACACAAGTCAGCCGAGCGCAGGTGAAGGACAAGCTGAAACTGCTCAAGGGATAGGACGGACGTTTCGCAAAGAAAGGCTGGGCAAAGGCAAAAGTCATGCAGGTTCCAATCGATCTCCCAATCATTTGCCCCATCGTCATTGGTCGCACCGCCGAACTCACTGCCCTCCACTTGCTCCTTGAGCGAGCCAAAAGCGGCACGGGGCAGGTTGTCCTGCTTTCCGGCGAAGCGGGGATCGGCAAATCCCGCCTGGCTGCCGAGGCGAAGACCGACGCGACTGCTCAAGGCTTCCTTCTCCTCCAGAGCCAGTGTTTCCCGACAGATCGTTCCTGTCCCTGCGCTCCACTGCTTGAGCTGTTGCGGTCACACTTCGCTACCTCTTCCCCAGAACAGGTGGCTACGGAAATGGGTTCTCTGGCCCCTGCCTTGTCTCCCTTGCTCCCTGATCTGCTCCCCCGGCCGTCTGATCTCCCCCCGCTGCCCCCACTTGCTCCTGAGCACGAAAAACGTCGTCTCTTCGCCGCCCTGGCTCACCTTTTCCTGCGTCAGGCGACCAAGCAAGCGGTGCTGCTGATCGTGGAGGACCTGCATTGGAGTGACGAGATGAGCCTGGACTTCCTCCATTTTCTGGCGCGGCGCTGTGCTGCTTCCCCTCTGCTTGTCCTGCTGACCTACCGCAGTGACGAGGTTCACCCTAGTCTGAGCCATTTCCTGGCGCAGCTAGACCGGGAACGTCTCGCCCAGGAATTTGCCCTCGCCCCCCTTACGCAGAGTGAGGTGAGTACCATGCTGTCTGCGATCTTCGCCCTGCGTCGCGCGGTCTTCACGGCGCATCCCCTCTTGCAAGGCGACCTGCTGGATGCCATGTACAGTATTACGGAGGGCAATCCCTTTCTCATTGAGGAACTGCTCAAATCGCTCATCGAGGCCGGGGACATTTTTTACGAACACGGTCACTGGCAGCGCAAGGAGCTTGGCGAGTGGCATATCCCCCGCAGCGTGCAGGATGCCGTCGAGCTGCGCACCGCTCAGCTGAGTGAAGGAGCCAGGCAGGTGTTAAACCTGGCAGCCGTGGCCGGGCGGCACTTCGATTTTGCCCTCCTGCAAGCACTTATCCAACACGACGAAGCGCAGCTCCTGCGGCTCCTCAAAGAGTTGATCGCGGCCCAACTCGTCGTCGAGGAGTCTGCCGAGCAGTTTGCGTTCCGGCACGCCCTGACGCGGCAGGCCGTCTCTGCGCAACTGCTGGTCCGCGAACGGAGGGCGTTGCACCGCACGATTGCCGAGACCTTTGAGCGGCTCTACGCTTCGAGCGTCGAAGCGCACCTGGCCGACCTCTCCTTCCATTTCTCTCTCGCAGGGGCATGGGAGAAAGCGCTGGAGTATGGTCAGCGTGCGGGCGAGCAGGCACAGGCCCTCTATGCTCCGCAGGCCGCCACACTACACTTTACGCGTGCGCTCGCTGCTGCAGGTCATTTGTCTCTCACGCCTCCTGCCAGCCTGTATCGTGCGCGTGGGCTGGCCTATGAAACGCTGGGAGACTTTGAGCGGGCGCGGGCTGATCAGCAGACCGCACTTCAGTTGGCCCACGACGCTTCCGATCGTCACGCAGAGTGGCAGGCATTGCTTGACTTGGGCTTGCTGTGGGCAGGACGTGACTATGCACAGAGCGGGGACTACTACCAGCGGGCCCTGATCCTGGCACGCACCATGGACGATCCGGCTGCCCTGGCCCACAGCCTCAACCGCCTGGGCAACTGGTACCTGAATGTCGAGCAACCGCAGGAAGCGCTGCACTGCCATCAGGAGGCGCTAGCTACGTTTCAAGCGCTCTCCGATCGGCGCGGCAAGGCTTTGACGCTGGACCTGCTGGGGATGGCGAGTTTCCTGAGTGGCGACCTGATACAAGGGACTACCTCTTGTCAACAAGCCATCGTCCTCTTGCGTGAGCTGGACGATCGCCAGCGGTTGATCTCGAGCCTGGTGACGCTGATGATGTGTGGCGGGGTGTATGAAACCGAGACACTCGTCCCAGCGGCGGTAGGTTTTGCCGACTCTCTCCACTTTGGTGAGCAAGCCCTCAAGATCGCAGGCGAAATTGGAAGCCGCTCTGAGGAAGCCCATACCCTGATTCAGATGGCCATGTACTTGGGCCCGCACGGCGAGTATGCACAAGCCCTGGAGGTGGCACAGCGTGGCCTTGCCATCGCCGAAGAGATCGAGCATCGCCAGTGGATGACGGCCGGACACCGCGCCCTGGGCGCACTCTATCTCGATCTGCTTGCACTCTCAGAGGCTCAGCAGCACCTGGAACAAGCGCTCGCGCTGGCACAGGAGGTCGGCTCGTGGAACTGGATTCGTATCATCTCAGGATTCCTTGCCCCTACCTATCTGCTGCAACACGACGAGGCCTCGGCTGACTCGGTCCTGACAGCGGCGCTTGAACCCGATGCTGTGATGCAAACGCTTGGGCAGCGGTTGGTGTGGGCTGCTCGCGCCGGCCTGGCTCTGGCCCGCGACGATCCACATCTTGCCCTGCACATCACCGATCAACTGCTCGCATCCGCCGTCGGCCTCTCGAGTGAGTCGAGCATACCCCGCCTCGCGAAATTGCGTGGGGAGGTACTCATCAAACTGAAGCAAGCAGCAGAAGCTGAAACGATCCTCCAAGATGCAAGAACGACCGCACTCAAGCACGGCCTGCGACCATTGCTGTGGCGTATTTGCCTGACCCAGGGCAAACTCGCTCACGCCCAGCGCAGATACGAAGAGGCTGAACGACATTTTGCCGAGGCACAGGAACTGCTCGAGGTCCTTGCGAGCAGCTTACCAGACCAGACATTCCACCAGCATTTTCTGCACCACGCGCATGCCCTGTTCCCTCGCACACGGCAACCCTCTGCACATCGTCTGGCTAAAAAGATCTTCGAGGGATTGACTGAGCGTGAACGTGCCGTGGCCGCGCTGATCGCCCGGGGTAAGTCGAATCGCGAGATTGCGAATGAGCTAGGTGTTACACCAGGGACGATTCAAACGCACGTCAGCAGTATTCTGTCAAAGCTTCACTTTAGCTCACGAACGCAGATCGCGGTCTGGGCTATGGAAAAAGGACTGGCGAACGAGGCGGTGTAACGGATGGGTCGGTAGTACCCTGCTCAAAATCTCTATGATTCTACCCATTTTCCTCCACACTGCTCTCCATCGGCCGTTCAAAATTTCTATGTTTTCCGCGATGAAAAAACGGCACTTTTCAGGTACACTCGTGGTGGAAGAGGACCAATCGAGGGTACGGCGCGAAGACACTTCAACGTGAGCGACCGGTCACACGTTACAATTGAAGAGCTATAAACGCCAGACCATGTTGAAGAAGTATGCCCGTTTAAAGCGAAGAGTGTTGTGAAAATTGAGAGAGACGACACCGTCAAAGTCCTCTCATACAACGAAAGGAGAGTTTGACACGTATGGCAGATGAATATGAAATGCAGCATGAAGATCATTCCAACTGCGGACCAGGCTATGCCTCGCCGCAAGAGGCCATGAAGGCCGAGCAGGAAAAGACCCTGTATACGGTATGCCTCTATGGCGGCACCGGCATCCAGGCGCCTGACTATCTGGCGACGGTGGATGTCGACCCCGCATCTCCGACGTACTCCCAGGTCATCCACCGCACCCAGCTGCCTGGCCTGGATGATGAACTGCATCATTTTGGCTGGAACGCTTGCAGCTCCTGCCATAACGATGAGGGCAAGTCGCGGCGCTTCTTGATTGCGGGGGGCTTGCGCTCTGGCCGCATTCACATCCTCGATACCGCCGATGAGCGCGCCCCCAAGCTCCACAAGGTCATCGAGCCAGAGGAGATCAAGGCCAGGACAAACCTGAGCGCGCCCCATACCGTCCATTGTCTGGCGAATGGGCAGATGATGATCTCGATGCTGGGCGACGCCGACAAGAACGGCCCTGGCGGGTTCTTGCTGCTGGATGAAGACTTTAACCTTGCCGGACGCTGGGAGCAGAAGGCCGCGGGCCAGGTCTACAATTATGACTTCTGGTATCAGCCGCGCCACAACGTCATGATCAGCACTGAGTTTGCGGCGCCCAAGACCTATGAGCCTGGGTTCAACCTGGAGGATGTGACGGCGGACAAATATGGGCACCGACTGTACTTCTGGGATTGGCAGAAGCATGAGCTAACCCAGAGCATCGATCTGGGGCAGGATGGTCTGATTCCCCTGGAGGTTCGCTTCCATCACAACCCCGAGAGCGCGCATGCCTTCGCAGGGGCGGCGCTCTCCAGCACCATGTGGCACTGCCACAAAGCCAACGGCGCCTGGCAGGCCGATAAGATCATTGCCGTCCCTTCCGTCGAGCTAGCAGGCTGGCCCATCCCCGTGCCAGGGCTGATTACTGATCTGGTGCTTTCGATGGATGACCGCTTCCTCTACTTCTCCGATTGGCTGCATGGCGATCTGCGTCAGTATGAGGTCAGCGATCCCTCCCATCCCAGGCTCACCGGGCAGGTCTGGCTGGGTGGGCTGCTAGGCAAGGCGGGCGAGGTGAAGGGGCACAAACTGTACGGCGGCCCGCAGATGCTGCAATTGAGCCTGGATGGCAAGCGGCTCTATGTGACCAACTCGCTGTTGAGTTCCTGGGATAACCAGTTCTATCCCGATCTGGCCAAAGCGGGGTCCTACCTGTTGCAGGTGGACTGCGACACGGACAACGGCGGCCTGGCGATCAACGAGAACTTTTACGTTGACTTTGCTGCCGAGCCCAATGGCCCGGCTCGCGCCCACGAGATGCGCTATCCGGGAGGAGATTGCACGTCTGATATCTGGCTGTAGCGCGAGAGCTAACGCGCGAACGAGGAGCAATGCTTTGCAAGACCGCGCGTTCAGCGGATGCGACGCGTAGCCTCGGCAATTTCCACTTCGCGCGCAGAACGTCAGATGTTCAGAACGTCGCATTCCTGGCTGGGTATCTGGCGATCTGGACCGCTTTTGCGCTGCTAGCCTTTGCGGGCGATACACTGCTGCATCAGGTGGTGAAGGAGTAGTCCTAGCTCCGCCACCATGTCTCGCTGATTGGGGCGGTGACGTTGGCCCCGGCTGGTGGTTTTAAGTTGACGCCCTTCAAGGCGCGAGCGCTCTCCAGGTGTGGCAGCGCTGTGGGCGTTCTAGGGGAAGCGTTCCGCGTGGAACGGAAGCGCGGCTGGTCTGGAGGGTGCGCTTACGGGCGCTGGTGCGTGAGCTCATGCTGGGCGCTGATGCTGGTGCTGTTTGGGGTCGAGACCGGCAGCGTCATCGTAATGGCGGCTATGACGGGCCTCATTGTGCTTGAGAAAAAGAGCGCAGGCAGTCGGTGGGTGCGATGCGGAGCTGGGGGAATCTTGCTGCTGCTCGCGGCAGGGTGGCTCGTCGACCCTACGTGGTTGCCGCGGACCGTCGAAGGGGAGCCCCAGCAGGCGACGTTGCCCCACGTGCTGATGGTGCGCCGCCCTCGCCGCCTGCCTGGATTCGACCATTCGCAGCATCGCAAACTGCCTTGGCAGAGCCCTCGCCTCGCTGGAAGGAGCTGTCAGCGCCGATGGCGATGTTCGCGGCACGCTGGTGGTAGCCCGTGGAGTTTTCAGACAATGCGATGCCGCGTCACTAAAACAGTATGAAAAAGGAGAAAGGTATGACGGAACGGCAAGACACTACAGTCACTTTGGAGGAAACAGCGGTTCAGGACCTCACCTCACGCCTGCGCGGCACACTGCTTCGTCCCGGCGATGCTGGCTATGAGGAGACGCGCCCGGTTTACAACGCCATGATCGACAAAAGCCCGGCGCTGATCGCCCGCTGCGTGGAT
>WNGQ01002105.1_pt1 | contig 50773 bp, 44 predicted proteins | sample 5407661 | NCBI WGS metagenome assembly WNGQ01 (sample SAMN13153382, study PRJNA577476) | soil metagenome | isolation source: 60 cm soil or saprolite under Garry oak tree replicate 2 | place: USA:California | collected 2016-06-15 | reverse complement strand
GCCATCGACCGCGGCGGCTTCGCCCTGCCGCCCGATCCGGCCGGCGCGGTCCCCACCGACCCGGCGATCGCCAACGAGGCGCTGCGCACCGTCCCGCCTCGCGAGACTGCCGGCAACGTCGACATCAAGCAGCTCTGCGCCGGCACCCGGCTGTACATCCCGGTCTACGCCGAGGGCGCCCTGTTCTCCGCCGGTGACGCCCATTTCGCCCAGGGCGACTGCGAGACCTGCGGCACCGCCATCGAGATGCGCTCGACCCTGCACGTCCGCTTCGCTGTCCACAAGGGCATGGCGGCTGCTCGCAACATCCGCGACCTGCAGTTCGCCCGCGACGACTACGTCGTCAGCCCCGAGATGGCCGCGCCCAAGCGCTTCTTCGCCACCACCGGCCTATCGGTCACCCGCGACGGCGAAAACCGCCCCGAAGACCTCACCCTCGCCGCCCGCAACGCCCTCCTCAACATGATCGACCACCTGGTCGACCACCGCGGCTGGACCCGCCAGCAGGCCTACGCCATCTGCAGCGTCGCCGTCGACCTCAAAGTCAGCGAAGTCGTCGACGTCCCCAACTTCGTCGTCTCCGCCTTCTTACCCCTAGCTATCTTCGAAGAGACATAGCACCAATCTCAGACTATTATCTTCCCTAGCCCAACCCATGCTGGTGGTGGCTCGCGATCAGGGCTGTCAAACTGACTGTGGATTGGACCTGACGTGGAAGGAGGTGAGGGAGGATGAGTGCTGCCGCAGTGGAGCAACCTGGGCCGGTGGATTACCCCGATCTTTGGACGGAAGAGAAATTCCTGCGAGTGCCTGCGAAGGTCGGCCAGCGAACTGAGCTGCTCGACGGGAGCCTGCTCTTGACTCCTGCGGCGAGCGGTATTCATCAGCGGGTGTCTCGCCGGCTGGCGAACCTCATCGAGACCAGAATTCCGGATTCCCACGAGGTCTTGGAGGCTGTCAACGTCCGAGTCGGGCCCTCTAGGATCCTGATACCGGACCTGATCGTCACCAGCTGTCTCGACGGCAGACTCATTTACGATGCGGCCGACGTCGTCCTAGCGGCCGAAGTCGTCTCTCCCTCAACCGTGTCGACCGATCGCTGGCTTAAGCCAGGACTCTATGCAGCAGCCAGCATCGGCTGGTATCTGCGAGTGAAACTGACCGGTACCGAGGCAGCAGAGGTGATTGCCTACCGGCTCTCCGATGGCGCCTACGGGGAGCATGGCCGCGCCCGATCCGGTCGTCAGGTGCTCCGCCTGTCCGAACTGTTCGAGGTTGAGATTGATCCTGGGGCGCTGCTCCGCACGTCGCCCTGAGGGATGGTAGCGTCCGTGTCCGCGACCCCTTAACCCCCAGGAGAGGGCCATGAACTACTCGGGGCATGTGCCGTTTGCGCTTGGCGCGGTGCCGGCGGTGGTGCTGGTGGTGCTCGGCATCTGGATGCTGAAGAAGTTCATTAAGCTGGCCCTGGTCATGTTCGCCGTGGCGGGAGTGCTGTTTTTGTACCTGCGCGCCAAGCACGGGACTGGCTGAGCGGCGGGGGTGCCTCTTCACGGCGGTTGTGATGCTGTAGGAGACTAGGGCATCACGGTCGAGCAGGAGAGGCGGGCGATGCGCCGCGCCGGATCCGAAGCCACAACCTGGGTTGGGTTTGATGCTGAGCCGGCGGAGTACCGGCATTGGCGGCTGGCGTTCGATGGGCCGGTGGCGACGCTGGCGCTGGACGTCGCGGAGGACGGCGGCGTCGAGGCTGGCTATGCGCTGAAGCTCAACTCCTACGACCTCGGGGTCTACGCCGAGCTGCATGACGCGGTGCAGCGGTTGCGCTTCGAGCATCCCGAGGTCGGCGCGGTGGTGGTCACCAGCGCCAAGGAGGGGGTGTTCTGCGCAGGAGCGAACATCCGCATGCTGGCGCAGGCGCAGCATCCCGCCAAGGTGAACTTCTGCAAGTTCTGCAACGAGACGCTGCTGGAGATCGAGGAGGCCAGCGCCCGCTCCGGGCAGGTGTATCTCTGCGCCCTGAACGGGACCGCCTCCGGGGGTGGCTACGAGATCGCCTTGGCCTGTGAGTACGTCCTGCTCGCCGACGACGGCGCCAGCGCGGTGTCGTTGCCGGAGGTGCCGCTGCTCGGGGTGCTGCCGGGGACCGGGGGGCTGACCCGGCTGGTGGACAAGCGCAGGGTGCGGCACGACCGGGCCGACTTCGTCTGCACTGTGGCGGAGGGGGTGCGGGGACGCCGCGCGCTGGCGTGGGGGTTGGTGGACGAGCTGGCGCCACGGAGCGGCCTCGCCGAGGCCGCCGCCGTGCGGGCCCGCGAGCTGGCCGCCCGCTCCAACCGGCCGACCGAACCCGGGCGTGGGGTGGCGCTGCCGCCGCTGCAACGCAAGGACAACGGCGACGGCTGGGCCTACGAGTATGTGCGCGTCGCCCTGGACCGGCCGGCGGGATGCGCGGAGATCACCGTCCGCGGACCCGACACCGCAGCCCTTCCGCCGGCCGACCCGGCCGCCCCCGCCGCGATCCAGCGGCTCGGAGCGGCCTGGTGGCCGCTGGCGGTGGCGCGGGAGCTGGACGACGCCATCCTGCTGTTGCGGCACAACGAGCTGGAGCTGGGCACCTGGGTGCTGCGCACCGAGGGGGACCCGGCGGCGGTCGCGGTGGTCGATGAGGCCCTGCTCGTCCTCGCCGGGCACTGGCTGGTGCGGGAGGCGACCCTCTACCTCAAGCGGACGTTGAAGCGGCTGGAGCGGTCCGCCCGCAGCCTGGTGGCGCTGATCGAGCCGGGGAGCTGCTTTGCCGGCACCCTGCTGGAGCTGGCGCTGGCCGCCGACCGCAGCTTCATGACCGAGGGGGAGCTGGAGGGCAACCCGGCCCCACCCGCAACCCTGCTGGTCACCGGGATGAACCTCGGGCCGTTGCCGGCCGCCAATGGGCTGCCGCGCCTGGAGGGCCGCTTCCGTGGCGACACCGAGGCGCTGGCGGCGGTGGGGGCGCGGCGCGGCGAGCCCCTCGACGCCCGCGAGGCGGAGGCGCTCGGCCTGGTCACCTTCGTCTACGACGACGTCGACTGGGAGGAGGAGGTCCGCCTGGCGCTCGAGGAGCGGGCGAGCCTCTCCCCCGACGCTCTCAGCGGCATGGAGGCGAACCTGCGCGCCGGCGGGCCCGAGACCATGGAGACAAAGATCTTCGGGCGGCTGTCCGCCTGGCAGAACTGGGTCTTCCAGCGGCCCAACGCCGCCGGCGAGGAGGGCGCCCTGAGGCGCTATGGGACCGGCACCCGCCCGCGGTTCGACCGGAGGAGGGCCTGAATCCGTGTCGAAAATCGACTACAACCAGCGCATCCCTAACAACATCAACCTGTCCGACAACCGCCGGCTGCTGCGCGCGCTGGAGTCGTGGCAGCCGAAGTTCATGGCCTGGTGGCAGGAGCTGGGCCCGGCCGGATTCCAGCGTGACGACGTCTACCTGCGCACCGCCATCACCACCGACATCCGCCGCGACTCGGCCTGGGGCTACGTGAAGCTGCCTGACTACCGCTGGGGCATCTTCCTGACCGACCCGGACGCCGCGCGGACCATCAGCCACGGCGAGTTCATGGGCCAGCCGGTCTGGCAGGAGGTCCCCGGCGAGTTCCGCAACCCCCTGCGGCGCCTGATCGTGGTGCAGGGCGACACCGAGCCCGCCTCCGTCGAGCAGCAGCGCCACCTCGGCCACACCTGCCCGAGCCTGTACGACCTGCGCAACATCTTCCAGGTGAACGTCGAGGAGGGCCGCCACCTGTGGGCGATGGTGTACCTGCTGGACGCCTACTTCGGCAGCGACGGGCGCGAGGAGGCCGAGGCGCTGCTGGAACGTCACTCCGGCGACAGCGACAAGCCGCGCATCCTCGGCGCCTTCAACGCGCCCACGCCGGACTGGCTGTCGTTCTTCATGTTCACCTTCTTCACCGACCGGGACGGCAAGTTCCAGCTCGCCTCCCTGGCCGAGAGCGCCTTCGACCCGCTGTCGCGCACGGTCCAGTTCATGCTGCGCGAAGAGGCGCACCACATGTTCATCGGCACCACGGGGATCGCGCGGGTGATCCAGCGCACCTGCCAGCTGATGCGCCAGCACCGCGCCGAGGACCCCGAGGCGGTGCGCCGCGTCGGCGGGATCGACCTGCCGCTGCTGCAGAAGTACCTCAACCTCCACTACAGCGTTTCGCTGGACCTGTTCGGCGGGGAGCTGTCGTCGAACGCGGCGAGCTACTTCTCCAGCGGTCTCAAGGGACGCTTCCAGGAGACCCGGCGCAGCGACGACCACCGCCTGGTGGAGGCGACCTACCCGGTTTCTCAGCTGGAGGGCGGGCGGGTCGAGACCGTGCAGGCTCCGGCGCTGAACGCCATGAACGAGTGCCTGCGCGACGACTACATCGCCGACTGCCAGCGCGGCGTCAACTCCTGGAACAAGCTGATCGCCAGAGCGGGGATCGAGTTCGAGCTGCGGCTGGCCCACCGCGGCTTCAACCGCCACGTCGGCAGGTTCGCCGACGCCCACGTCGCCCCGGACGGCGGCCTGCTCGGCGGGGCGGCATGGCAGGAGCAGGTGGACCAGTGGCTGCCGACCCCCGCCGACGAGGAGTACGTGGCGTCGCTGATGGTGCCGGTCTATGAGCCGGGGAAGATGGCCAACTGGATCGCTCCGCCGGCAACCGGGATCAACGACAAGCCAGTGGACTACGAGTACGTGCGGTTCGACCAGCGGCGCTGAACCTTCGGGAGGGCGGGATGACGGCGGTTGGGGTGCCTCCGGTACCAGTGGGGGCGGCGGAGACGAGGACGGGGACAGGCTTGCCGGAGCGGCTCAATGCCTGCGAGTACCTGCTGGACCGGCGGCTGCAGGCAGGGGACGGCGAGCGGGTCGCCCTCCAGGTCCGGGGCGGGGAGCCCCTCACCTATCGCGAGCTGGCGGCGCGGGTGGCGCAGGTCGCGGGCGCGCTGCGGGCGCTCGGCGTGCGGCCCGAGGAGCGGGTGCCGCTGGCGCTGCTCGACGGGGTGGAGTTCGTCGCCAGCTTCCTCGGCGCCCTGCGGGTCGGGGCGGTGCCGGTGCCGATGTCGACCATGCTGACCGGCGCCGAGCTGGCCTTCCAGTGCGCCGACGCGCGTGCCCGGGTGGCGGTCGCGTCGGCCGCGCTCGGCCCGGCGCTGGCGGAGATGACCGAGGGCGCTGCCGAGCTGGCCGACCTGGTGCTGGCCGGCGACGCGCCGGTGGTGATCCCGGCGACGGTGCGCACCCACCGGTTCGACGACTGGACCGAGGCGCCGAGCTCGTGGGAGGCGGCAGCGGCGTACCAGACCTGGCCGGACTCGCCCGCGTTCTGGCTGTACACCTCGGGCACCACCGGCAAGCCCAAGGCGGCCATGCACCGCCACGCCGACCTGCCCTACACCGCCGAGACCTATGCCCGCCAGGTCCTGCAGATCAGCCACCAGGACCGCTGCTACTCGGTCGCCAAGCTGTTCTTCGCCTACGGGCTCGGCAACGCCCTGACCTTCCCGCTCTCGGCCGGTGCCAGCGCCGTCCTCGACCCGGGGCGCCCCACGCCGCAGGGCGTCGCCGAGACCGTGCGCTCCACCCGACCGACGCTGTTCTTCGCGGTGCCCACCTTCTACGCGGCGCTGCTTGCCGCCGAGGCCGGCGGCGCGGTGCAGCGCGACACCTTCGCGTCGGTGCGGCTGGGCGTCTCGGCGGGTGAGCCGCTCCCGGCGGGCCTCTGCACCCGCCTGAAGGACCGCTTCGGCCTGGACGTGCTCGACGGCCTGGGCACCACCGAGGCGCTGCACATCTTCCTCTCCAACTGGCCGGGCGAGATCCGCCCGGGGACCACCGGCCGGGTCGTGCCCGGCTACCGGGTGCGGCTGGTCGACGACGCGGACGCAGCGGTGCCGCCCGGTGGCGGGACCGGGCACCTGCTGGTCGCGGGCGATTCGGTGGCGACCGGATACTGGTGCCGCACCGAGGTGACCCGCCGCACCTTCCAGGGCGAGTGGCTGCGCACCGGCGACGTCTACTCCTGCGACGAGGACGGCGTGTTCACCTACCAGGGCCGCTCCGACGACATGATCAAAGCCGGCGGCATCTGGGTCTCCCCCGCCGAGGTCGAGGCCACCCTGATTCAGCACCCCGCCGTGCTGGAGGCCGCCGTGGTCGCCCGCCATACCCCCGACGGCATCGAGGAGCCCGTGGCCTTCGTGGTCCCCCTCCCCGGCCATACCGTGGACGCGGGCGAGCTGATCGCCTTCTGCCGCGAACGCCTCGCCGCCTTCAAACGGCCCCGCCAGGTCTTCTTCGCCGACGAGCTGCCCAAGACCGCCACCGGCAAGATCCAGCGCTTCAAGCTCCGCTAGGAGCCGCCGGCGGCTGACGGACCGTCAGGGCCAGGAAAGCACAGACCCCATCCGGATGGACGGATGGGGTCTGGCGGGTTCTTACGACGACCAGCTGCTCGTCATCAACCCTCGAGCGGCCGCACGTTGGCGGCCTGGGCGCCTTTCGGGCCCTGGGTGATGTCGAACTCGACAGCCTGCCCCTCGTTCAACGAGCGGTAGCCGCTGCTCTGGATCGCGCTGAAATGAACGAAGACGTCTTCGCCCGACTCCGGGCTAATAAAGCCATAGCCCTTATCAGCATTGAACCACTTGACGGTTCCAACAGCCATAAGTGTTTTGTCCCTCCCTCCGTCTCTCCGGAGGTATAGCTACACACCAGCACCTATCGGTACCAGCGGCAAGGGACAGCTCGACTGCTATCTGAAGCCAAACGTTGCGTCTCCTGCGCCGCAGAGCGTAGCACGCTCCCGGCCCCGAGTGGTGCAAGCACTGGCCCGCTAGCCTTCGAGGCGGTACAGGCGGGTGGCGTTGCCGGCGGCGATCCGCTGGGCGATGGCGGCGGCGTCGGGGGCGGTGCAGTCGCCGCTGGCGACCCAGCCGTCGAGAACCTGGCGGAGAGCGCGGCGGAACAGGGTCGCGCCCAGGTAGTACAGCTCGGCCAAGCCGAACGCGTCGGAGCTGTAGAGCTGTTTGCTGAAGGGCGCCAGCTCCAGCGACTCAGCCAGGACGGCAGCGGCGCGGGCGCCGCTGTAGTTGAGTGCCAGGCCGACGTCGAACGAGACGTTGCGGTAGACGGCGGCGAGATAGCCGGCGTGGCGGTGGAACGGGTAGCAGTGCAGCAGCACCAGGTTGACGCCGATGGCGCGGAACTGGCGGATCAGCGCGGTCAGGTGCAGCGGGTCGGCGCGGCGGAGGTCCAGGTCTGGGTCACCGAAGCCGGCGTGGAACTGCAGCGGGAAGCCCCGCTCGCGGGCCAGCTCCGCGCCCGCCCAGATGCCGTGGCGCAGGAGCACCGGGTCAGTGAGTCGAAAGGCCGTTCCCGCCCCGCGCAGCTCCCCGAGGGCTCGCGGCTGGCGCAGCCAGCGGCCGGCGGCAGCGACCACCTCGGCATGGGCGGGCGGCTCCGGGTCGAAGTCGAAGCCGAGGCGGTAGGCGACGATGCTCTTCAGGCCGGCGGCGTCGCGGTCCTGAGCGGCCTGGCGCAGGCGTTCGGCATAGCGGCCGGGGAACTCGGCCGCGGTCGGCTGCTCGGCGGCGACAGCTTCGGCGACCGCCTCCAGGCGCACGATCTCGCGGGTGGCGGTGCCGGCCAGCTCGGCCATGGCGGCCGGGTCGAGCACCTCGCTGGCCCGCAGCCCGGTATCGAGCAGCAGCGTGCCGCTCTGGCTGGCGCGCAGCAGCAGCCGGCTCGCCTTGCGGGGCCCCAGCTCCGCGCGCCGCTCCAGGTACCGCTCGGCCACCGCATGGGGCTCCAGGCCGAGGACGGGAGCGCACCAGCGCCGGATCGCGAGGCCGAGCGGGCTGTCGAACGAACCGTGAGTGGTCCCCAGCGGCGGGTCGCCCTCGGTGATCAGCCGCTCGAACGCCGGGCGGTCCAGTTCCTCCAGGACGATCCCGTGGCAGTGGTGATCGACCAGCGAGAGCGCGTCCGGAGCGAACGCCTCGGCAACGGATGACATCCGACCATTATGTCTTCCCGTCCCGCCGCAGCCGCGGGGCGTCAGGGGCGCGTCAGGGGCTGCGGGTCACACGGGCAAGCGCGAGGACCGCGACGCCCAGGGCGGCCATGCTGAGCGCGATCAGCAGTGTGGACATGGCGATCACCTCTTCGAGCAGCCTCGCAACTTCGCGACTCGAACCTACCGGTCTATGGAGCAGCATCCGCCAACCCGGTAACGACCGAAGCACGGCCGGGCATCGTGTCCGGAACAGCTGGACTGGCGGCCCTGGAGGCTTGGAGGGCGGACGGTCAACCCTGCGCGCCGCCGTGGCGCCGCCTCAACACTGGCACCAGCAGAGCCACCAGCAGCAGCGGCAGGCTGATCAACAGGGCGGCGGCGCGCAGGCCGGCAGCGGTGGCGAGGGCGCCGTCGGCGAGGGCGGCGAGTGGGCGGGTGCCGACGAAGGCGACCGTCCACAGCGCCATGACGCGACCCCGGCGGGCGTCGTCGAGCGACTCGTGGATCAGGGTGGTGGCCTGGGTCTGGGCGGCGAGATAGGTGCCGCCGGCGACGGCCAGCCCTCCGATGCCCAGCCACATGGTGTGGGCGCCAGAAAGCGCGAAGGCGGCGTTGCCCACGGCCATGCCGACCAGCAGCAGCGCCATCTGCCGGTAGGGCCGGACGGCTGGCCGGGCGATGGTGAACGCGCCGAGCACCGCGCCGATGCCGAAGGTGCCGAACAGCAGCCCGGCGACGGTGTCGCTGCGGCCGTAGCGGTGCACCGCGAAACCTGGCCCGAGCGTCTGGGGCGGGTCGGCGGCGATCGCCAGCGCGGTCACCACCGCCAGCAGCAGCACCAGCTGGGGCTGGCCGCGCAGCACCCCGAGCGCGCCGCGCACTCCCCCACGGCCACGACCGCGGCGGCTCCGGCTGCGGCGGGGGCGATCCTGCTCCTGCCCGCCCGCCTCGCCGCGCACCTGGGCGCGGGGCCGGATCAGCAGCATGGCGGCGATCAGCGCCAGGAAGGAGGCGGAGTTGGCGGCGAACGCCCAGGCGAAACCGAGCCGCAGGACCAGCAGTGCTCCGAGCGCGGGGCCGAGTGCCTTGGACAGGTTCATGGCCATCGAGTCCAGGCCGATCGCCCGGTGCAGGTCTTCCGGCTCGACCAGCGCCGGGACCAGCGCCTTCTGCGCCGGGAAGCAGAAGGCGGTGGCGACGCCAAGCAGCGACGCCAGGACCATCACCGGGGCGACGCTGGCGCGCCCGGCGGCCGCAAGCACCGCCAGCACGCCCGAGACCACCACCGAGGCGACCTGGCTGACGATCAGCAGCCGCCGCCGCTCGTAGCGGTCCGCGGCGACGCCGGCGAGCGGTGCGAGCAGCAGCACCCCGGCATACTGGGCGAAGTTGACCATGCCCACCATCAGGGTCGAGCGGGTGAGGCGGAAGACCAGCAGCGACAGCGCGATCGCCTGGCAGAAGTTGCCGACGTTGGACAGCAGCGACCCGGCCGCGTACACGCCGAAGTTGCGCTGGGTCAGCAGCGCCACCGTGCCGCGCCGCGCCACGATCCCGTATGGGTCCTCGGAAGCAGGCACAGGCGCAACATCCGCAGGGCCCGCGAGACCAAAATCGGTGGTTCTGCGCATACCAGCCCAATGTACAGGCTCATGAGCGGGTAGCAGGGCGCCCCCGGTCGTGGAAGCATCAGCGGCGGGCACACACGCCAACGACACACCGAGGCACGTTATGAACATGAACGCGAGCGCAGGGCTGCAACGTGACGACGACCAACCACTCATCTTCGCGGGCTCGGCCAGCCGGGCGCTGGGCGCGGAAATCGCCGAGTACCTGAAGCTCCCGCTGGGACGCAGCGAGGTGCTGCGCTTCTCCGAAGGCAACGTCTTCGTGCGGGTGCTCGAGAACGTGCGCGGCCGCCACGTCTACCTGGTCCAGGGGACCGTGTTCCCCGCCAACGACCAGTTCATGGAGCTGCTGTTCTGGATCGACGCGCTGAAGCGGGCCAGCGCCGCGTCGGTGACCGCGATCGTCCCATACTTCTCATATGCCAAGGGCGACAAGAAGGACGAACCCCGGGTCTCGATCCGCGCCCGGGTGTGCGCCGACGCCATCCAGGCGGCCGGGGTGGACCGGATCGTCACCATGGACCTCCACGCCCCGCAGGTCCAGGGCTTCTTCCGGGTCCCGGTGGACGACCTCTACGCGCTCCCGGTGCTGTGCGAGGCGGTGGAGGGCAAGGCCTTCCCGGACCTGGTGGTGGTCGCTCCCGACGCCGGCTTCGCCAAGAAGGCCCGCAAGTTCAGCACCCGCCTGCGCGCCCCCTTCGCCCTCGCCGACAAGCAGCGCGTCGACCACCGCGAGCAGGTCGAGATCCTCTCGATCATGGGCGAGGTCGAGGGCCGCACCGCCCTGCTGGTCGACGACTTCGTGATCAGCGGCAGCACCCTGATCCAGGCAGCCGCCGCCCTGAAGGAACGCGGCGCCGCCGCCGTCTGCGCCGCCGTCACCCATGGCGTCTTCACCGGTCCCTGCCTGGAGATCCTCGACGCCAGCCCGATCGACCTGCTGTTTGTCACCAACACCGTCGAACCCCAGGCCCCCCGCCTGTCCGCCAAGGTCGAGCGGGTCTCGGTCGCCCCCCTGTTCGGCGAGGCGATCCGCCGCATCCACCAGCGGGAGAGCATCAGCGTGCTGTTCGACTAGGCAGGCGTTGTGGCGCTGTCGAGGTGCATGTCCAGGGCCTGCATGACCTTGTCGCGGTCGAGGCCGGGGATGTCGCGGACGAGGGCGTCGGCGACCTGCTCCTTTTGCTGCTGCGGCAGCGCTGGGGTGGGCAGCGCGGCGATCGCGGCGAGGATCGCGTTGGTGTCGTTGCCAAGATTGGTCTGCAGCGAGTTGAGCTCGTTCTGGGCTTTCTGGATGCCGGCCAGCGTCGCCTTGCTGGTCGACGCCCAGTCGAGCTGCCCGTGCCCGGTGCCCTCGTTGAGGGGGTCACCGTGGAGGTTTTCCGGACAGTTTTCGTGACCGAGCCACCCGGAATACGCGTTCCAGGCGGACTCGGAGAGGCGCACGCCGTTGTTGGCGCCGTAGGAGGCGGGGTAGGCCTTGAAGGTGACGGTGGAGCGGCGCGGGACGCTGAAGTTGGCCTCGACCCAGCGCATCCAGGTGGAGATGCCGGCCAGGTAGCCGGAGGCGGACGGGGGGTGGACGGCGCTGCCGACCAGTTCGATCTGGATGACGTTGTTGCGGTTGGTCTCCACGTGGCCGGCGAGGTGGACCAGGGAGCGGGAGGCGCGGTTGAGCGCGATGTGCTGCCAGATCCGGAAGGTGCCGCCCTCGAAGCTGGCAGTGAAGTGCGGCCAGGAACCGTTATTGCGGTAGGCCGCGATCGCCCCGGCGGCGGTTGCCCCCTCGGTGGTGTGGAAGAGGCCCTTGTGGCCGCCGCCGGTGAAACTCCCGGCGTCGACGGGGGCGATCGCCGACCGGCTCGCCTTCGGGTACCACAGCTCCACGGGGCCCTCCCTGACAGCGCTGCGACGGGTGCGCTTGCCTTGGCGAAATCTCCTACGAAGCAGAGTCCTGCGCAACCCCCTCGTACCCACCTTGGGGTACGGATCAACGCATCAGGTTCAAGCGAGCCCGAACCAGCCGAGGACGGTCTGGGCCAGGACCACAACCGAGAGCAGGCTGACGACCGCGACCACCCCAGTGGCCAGGACCCGGAGCGCCGGGCTGTTGGTGGCCGGGCCGAGCAGGTGGCGGCGGTTGGTGAGCATCAGGATGAAGACCAGGATGACGGGGGTGATCAGGCCGTTGACCACGTAGGCGTCGATCAGCAGGGTGATCAGGTTGCCCGGCAGCAGGGCGATGGCGGCGCCGACGGCGATCTGGCCGCTGAACAGCCCGAGGAACAGCGGCGCCTGGGCGAAGGTGCGCGACACTGAGCGCTCCACCCCGATCGCTTCGGAGAGGGCGTAGGCGGTCGACAGCGGCACCACCGCGGCCGCCAGCGCCGAGGCGCCGAGCAGGCCGAGGCCGAACAGCAGCTCGGCGTTGGCGCCGGCGACCGGCCGCAGGGCGTGGGCGGCGCCGGCGGCGGAGTGGAGCGGGCCCGACCCGCCGATCGTTGCCGCGGTGGCGACCATGATGAAGAAGGCGACCAGGCAGGCGAAGATCGCCCCGCCGATCGCGTCGATCCGCTCCAGCTTGTAGTCCTGCGGCCCGATTCCCTTGTCGGCCACGGCGGCGGCCTGGTAGAGCTGCATGTAGGGCGAGATGGTGGTGCCGATGATCGCCACGCCGAGCAACAGGAAGTGCCGCGAGGCGAGCAGGTGCGGCCAGAAGGTGTTGGCCGCCACCGCGTGCCAGTCGGGGTGGGCCAGGACCGCCGCCACCGGGTAGGCGAAGAAGACCAGCGCCATCAGCAGGAACAGCCGCTCGGCGTAGCGGTAGGAGCCGAGCACCACCAGCCCCCAGACCGCCACCGCGGCGATCGGCACCGACAGGTAGCGCGAGACCCCGAACAGCTCCATGGCCGCGCCGATGCCGGCGAACTCGCTCACCACCAGGCCGAGGTTGGCCACCAGCAGGCAGACCAGCGCGAAGGCGGCGACCCGCAGGGAGAACTCCTCGCGGATCAGCGCCGCCAGCCCCTTGCCAGTGTAGGCGCCGAGGCGGGCGGCCATCTCCTGGACCAGCGCGAGACCGACTGCGACCAGCAGCAGCACAAACAGCATCCGGTAGGCGAACTGGGCGCCGGCCGAGGCGTAGGTGGCGATCCCGCCGGCGTCGTTGCCCGCGCTCGAGGCGATCAGCCCGGGACCGAGCAGGCCAAGCCAGGGCCACAGCCGCCGGGGCGCCCTCCGGCCCTGAACCTGGGTCTGGGCCGCCGTGCTGGAGATGGAGGGCGGACCGGCCACCCCAGCACCGCCGTCCCGCTCCCGGACCTCCGCACTCGTCACTGCAGCAACCTCGGGAAGCGCAGGCGCCCTCGCTCGGGCAGCAGGGCGTCGATGACGTCGTCGGCGAGGATGCGGCCGAGCGGGCGCCCGAGGTCGTCCACCACCACCAGGGTGCTCTCGCGCGCTTCGGTGAGGCCTTCGGCGACCTCTTCGAGGCTGGCGTCGGCGTTGATGGCCACGGGACCTGGCGCCCGGGTCAGCGCGGCGACGCGCTCACCCGGGTCGGCGACGAACAACTCCAGCACGCTGACCACGTCGACCAGGCGGCCGCGCTCGTCGACCACGGCGACGGTGTCCAGGTCGGGCTGCCGCTCGGCCAGGGCCCGCAGCCGCTCGCGGACGTCGGCCACGGTCTCGAGGCGGCTGACCCGCACCAGGCTGGTGGTCATGAAGCCGCCGGCGCGGTCGGAGGGGAAGTCGAGCAGGCCGGCGAGGTGGCGGGCGGTCTCGGGCGGCATGCGGTCGAGCAGCTCCTCGCGCTCGCCCTCACTGAGACTACGCAGCGCGTCGACCGCCTCATCGGGTTCCATGCTCGCCAGCAGGGCCGAGGCCCGCTCCGGGGGTGCCTCGTGGAGGAGCGCCTCCAGCTCGCGGGGCTCCATCTCTTCCAGGGCGTCGGCGGCGGTGTCGGGCTCCAGCGAGGCGAGCAGCTCCAGGCGTGCCGAGCGGCCGAGGTCCTCCAGCAGGTCGGCCAGCTCGCCGGGCCGCAGCCGCTGCAGGCCCTGCTTCCAGGTACGCAACGGCACCTGGCCCTCGTCCCCGGCAAAGGGCTGGATCGCAGCCCAGTCGATCACCCGGTCGGGGGTCGGCAGCGAGCGGAAGCGGGCCGGGCCGAGGCGCCGCAGCAGCGTCTGCAGGCTGACGTCGACGCCGACCAGACGATGACTGCCTTCGATCGGTGCCAGGTAGAGGTCGGCGGCGCGGATCACCTTGATACCCTCGACGTCGACCAACTGGTGGTCGAGCACGTCGCGGGCGAGCAGCACCTCGCCGGGACGGCGCTCGAAGTCGCGCAGGTCGAAGCGGGCGGAGCGCAGGCGTACCTCGCGCGGGTCGACCTGGGCGATCTGGTCGGCGGCGAGGAAGGCACGACGGCCTCCGATGCGCACCACCAGCCCGGTGACCGGCGGGTAGGCATCGTCGGTGGCCCAGCGGGCGACCACGTCGACGAGCTTGCCGACCTCGGCGCCCGCCTGGTTGCGGACCGGCCGGTCGAGCAGCCCGGCGAGCGAGATCAGCGCCTCACGGATGGTGCGGACCGCGAGCAGGCGTCGTGAGCGCTGATGGCGCAGCTCACGCAAGACACGGCGGCCCGGCAGTGGTGGACGCAGCATGGGGCTGACCTCCCGCTCGAATGGCGATCAGGACAGGACGTCCGCGACCGCCAGCGGTCAAGCCGCCGGCCGATCAGCTGGTTAGCCGCGTCGGCGCGGGACGCTGGCGGTGGGGACGCAGAAATGGCGATGACTCGGGGGTTCGCTATTGGTCAGCGTCCTCACCTCCTCGTCCCTCGCCCTTCCTTTCCGCGCAGCTCCCCAGCGCCTGGGCCGCGCGGGGAACCGGGTACTCGTCCGATCACTGGTAAGGATAGCGCACCAATGCGAGCCGACAGCCTCACCAATTCCTACGACAACCACTGGGAACACCAAGTAGGGCATTCCAGTGAGGCATTTCAGTGAAGAAGGGACAGCCGAGCGGGGAGAGCCACCGTAGCGACCCTCCCCGTCCCCCCCGGCTCGGCTGTCTTGCGTTGCTGGAGCTGGTGTTGCTGTCCCCCCATCCCTCACAGCGCGCCAGCCCATAGTGGGTTCGTACGACAAGCCCGGGCGGTTCACCCCCGGGCGAAGTTTTCCAAAGAAATTCTCTTGGAGGGCAGCTGCCTGCTCCCCCGCCAGCCTTCGAGGGCTGCCTCTTAGCTGAGCGCGGCGAGGGCCTTGCGGTAGCCGTCGGGGTCGCGCGGCTCGGTCGGGGCGTTGACCACCTCGTAGCGGACGATGCCTTGCTTGTCGATGATGAAGGTGCCGCGGACGGCGATGCCGCGCTCCTCGCTGAACACCCCGTAGGTCTTGGCGGTGGCGCCGTGGGGCCAGAAATCGCTGAGCAGCGGGAAGTGGTAGCCCTGCGACTCCGCGAACGCCTTCAGGGTGTAGGGCGAGTCGACCGAGACGCCGACCGTCACGGTGTCGTCGTTGTTGAAGCTGGGCAGGTCATCCCGCAACTGGCAGAGCTCGGCGGTGCAGATCCCCGAGAAGGCGAGCGGGTAGAACACCAGCATGACGTTCTTGCGCCCGCGGAACTCCGACAGCTGGCGGACCTGACCGTCCTGGTCCTTGAGCGTGAAGTCGGGCGCCTCCTGGCCAACCTGGATGGACATGGAGTGGTCCTTTCTCGTGATTCGCGACGTGTGACACCGAAGCGTACCGGGTCACGCCGACCCGGCCCAGCGTCGGCCACGTCGGGGTCGAGCGAACGCGCTGAATCGGGGCATTGACTGAAAATATCGGATCTGGCAGAGTCCCTGTACCGGCACACAGGGGTGACGCCCATCAGTCGTCTTTGTCATGCCGGCGAACGGAACGGAAGGCCGGGCGTGGGTTGCGCCGGGCCTGTGCCAGGGCCTCAGCCAGAGGCCAGGGTGCGACACGCTGCGGCGGTCCGCGGGCTGCCCTGGCGGGCCGGGGTCGCCCTCACCGGCGGGCCCGGAGGTGCCGTTCGGGGGGTTGAGGCCCCGAGGAGCTTCTCGGCAGGCGCGGCCGGGACCTACTCGGGGCCTTTCTTGGCGCTATCAAGCTTGACGATGCTCAGGCTGCCGCCGTCACGGCCACGGACGGTTGCCAGGACCTCGGCCAGGATCGACAGGGCGATCTCGGGTGGCACCCGGGCGCCCAGGTCCAGCCCAGTCGGGCTGTGCAGGCGGGCAAGGTCCAGGCCGTCCTGCCGCAGCTTGGCGACGAACCCGGGGGTGTGGCGCCGGCTGCCCATCACGCCGACATAGCCGGCCTGGCCACGCAGCACCCGGCTGAGCGCGGGCAGCAGCGCGGGATCGTCGTGGTCGACGAAGACCACCGCGTCGCCGGAGCCGAGTCCCTCGACAGCGGCGTCGAAGTCGGCCGAACCGGGCGGCGCTGCCTGGACGGCCAGCCCGACCACCGCCCCGAGCTGCGCGAGCCCCTCGGCGACCGGGCCGGCGCCGCCGACCAGCAGCCGCGCCTGGCCAGCGAACGCCTCCAGGAAGACCTCGACCACCCCTTCGCCGGGCTCCCCCTCGAAGGTGGTGTACTGGCGCAGGCCGGAGCCGGTCCCGGCGGCAAGCAGCCCACGCCCGTCCTCGCCGGCACGCCGGTCCAGGCCGTTGCAGCCAATGGTCCCGGCCAGCAGCGCCCCGTTCCCGGCGAACAGCGCCCGGTTGCCCGGCTGCGAGGGCGGGTCGCCCTCCACCCGCACGGTGGTGCCCATGACCACCGGCCGCCCAGCCTGCCGCGCGGCGGCCAGCGCATCGAGTACGTCAGCCATATCGCCCTCCTTCCACCCTTGGCATAATGGCGATCGCCGCCGTACGCCGCCACCACGATGGGCGGCTGTTCGTCGACGAGAGGAACGCGGTGGCTACTCCTCACAAACGTGACCAGCAGGGCAGGGGGCCTGAGCCGGCGCGTCTTGAGCGGCTTGAGCGGGCAGGTGCCGAGCTGGTCGCGGCGCTCGACCGCGGCGACGTCAGTGCCGATCCGCTGGCACTGGCGTTGTACCGCCGGGACGCCTCGATGATCGAGGGGTCGCTGGCGCTGGTGGCGCATCCGCGCAGCCGCGAGCAGGTGGTCGCCTGCCTGCGGGTGGCGGCCCGGCACGGCCTGCCGGTGGTGCCGCGTGGGTCGGGGACGGGGCTTTCGGGCGGCGCGACGCCCAGCGGCGACGCCCTGGTGGTGGTCACCACCAAGCTGAACCGCGTGCTGGAGGTGCGGCCCGAGGACCGGCTGGCCTGGGTCGAGCCGGGGGTGCTGAACCTGGACCTGTCCAATCAGCTCCGCCCGCTCGGCCTGCACTTCGCGCCCGACCCGTCGTCGCAGCAGACCTCCAGCATCGGCGGCAACGTCTCCACCAACGCGGGCGGGCCGCACTGCCTCGCCTACGGCGTCACCTCCGGGCACGTGCTCGCGGTGGAGGTCGCGCTGCCGGACGGCGAGGTGGTCCGCTTGGGCGCCGAAGGCCCGGAGGCGCCCGGCCTGGACTTGCGCGGCCTGGTGGTTGGCGCGGAGGGGACCGTGGGGATCGTCACCGCGATCTGCGTGCGGCTCACCCCGCTGGCTCCGGCGGTGCGCACCCTCCTGCTCGACTTCGAGCGCGTCGCCGACGCGGCCGACACCGTCGCCGGGATCATCGCCGCCGGGGTGATCCCCGCGGCGCTGGAACTGCTGGACCGCCGCATCCTGGAGGTGATCGAACCCTACGCGCACGCCGGCTACCCCACCGACGCGGCGGCGGTGCTGCTGGCCGAGGTGGACGGGCTGCCGGGCGGGGTCGCGCACGAGGCCGCGCTGATCGAGCGGGTCGCCCGCAGCCACCACGTCCGCTCGGTGGTGCAGGCCCGCGACGAGCAGCACCGCGCGCGGCTGTGGAAGGGCCGCAAGAGCGCCGCCGGGGCAGTGTCGCTGATCGCGCCGCACTACTACCTGCACGACACGGTGGTGCCGCGTGGCAAGCTGACCGAGCTGCTGCTGCGGATCTACGAGGTCGTCGAGCGCCACCAGCTGATCGTGGTCAACGTGTTCCACGCTGGCGACGGCAACCTGCACCCGATGCTGCTGTTCGACCGCGACCAGCCGGGCGCGTTCGACCGGGTGCTGGCCGCCTCCGAGGAGATCGTCACCGCCTGCGTGGAGGCTGGCGGGGTGCTGTCGGGCGAGCACGGCATCGGCCTGGAGAAGCGCGACCTGATGCCGCTGCTGTTCGGGACCGACGACCTGGCCGCGCAGGACTGCACCCGGGCCGCCTTCGACCCGGAGCGGCGCATGAACCCGGCCAAGGTGCTGCCGTCCGGCGCCCGCTGCGGCGACTTCGCCATGGCGCGGGGCAAGGACCAGGACCTCGCCACGATGCTGGAAGACCTGCCGGAGGGGTCATGGATCTGACACGGCCCGAGGCCCAGACCGCGCCGGCGCCGCTGCCGCTGCTTGCGCCGCGCTCGGTGGAGGAGGTGGCCGGGGTGCTGGCGGAGGCACGCGGGGCCGGGCGGCGGCTGCTGGTGGTCGGCGGGCGCACCCACCTCGACAAGGGCAACCCGAGCCCGGTCGATGCCGAGCTGTCGGTAGCGGCCCTGGACCGGTTGGTGGAGTGGAACCCGGCGGAGATGCTGGCAGTGGTCGGGGCGGGCATGCCGTGCGGGCGCCTCGACGAGCTGCTCGCAGAGCACGGCCAGGAATGGCCGGTGGATGCCCCGGCGGCCGCCACGGTCGGTGGGGTGATCGCGGCGGCAGCCTCCTCGCCGCGGCGGCTGCGGGTCGGGCCGGTGCGCGACCTGGTGCTGGAGGTGGAGCTGGTGAGCGGCGCCGGGCGCCGCATCCGGGCGGGTGGCCGCACCGTGAAGAATGTCAGCGGCTACGACCTGTGTCGGCTGGTGACCGGGTCGCTTGGGACGCTGGGGGTGCTCACTCAGGTGGCGCTGAAGCTGCGGCCTCGCCCGGCGGCGCGGCGCACCGTGCGGGCGGCGAGCCGGAACGGCCTGTTCGCTACCGCCGCGACGCTGCTCGCCGCCGTGCCGCGCCCGACCGCGCTGCTGGTCACGCCAATCGGCATCGAGCTGCGGCTGGAGGGCTGGCCTGCCGACCTGGAGGAGCAGACCGCCCTGGCGATCCAGGCCCTCGGCGGCAGCGGCGCGGTCGAGCTCCACGACGAGGAGCCGTTCCCGCTGGCGCGGCCGTGGGAGGCGGCGCCGGTGGTGGTCGAGGCCGCGGTGGCGCCCTCGCGCCTGCAGGCAGTGGCGGAGGCGGCGGCGGATGCTGAGGTGCTGGGGTGGGGTGCGCTCGCCGGGGTCGGGATCTGCTGGGTGGGGCTGCCCGACGGCGGCGCGCTGGCGACCCTGCGGGAGCGGATACAGGCCCTGGACGGGATCGCGCCAGTGGTGCGCGGGCCGGGGGGCGGCCTGGGCGCTGCCGCGCCGGCACCAGCGGTCCACCGCCGCCTCAAGCGGGCCTTCGATCCGGACGGGATCCTCGCGCCCGGCCGCTTCTGGGGTGAGTCATGACCGAAGACGGACACGGGATGTTCGACCTGCCGGAGGGCTTCAGGTTCATCGGGCCGGAGCCCGGCGCGGAGCCGGCCTGGCCATTGCCGGACCCCCCGGATCCCGCCGACATCGCCGCCTGCGTGGCCTGCGGGCTGTGCCTGCCGCACTGCCCCACCTACCGGCTCACCGGCGACGAGAGCGCCTCGCCGCGGGGCCGCATCACGGCCATGCGCGCGGTCAGCGAGGGCCGCGCCGAGGTGGATCACACCTTCATGGGATACATGGACCTGTGCCTGTCGTGCCGGGCCTGCGAGGACGTGTGCCCCTCCCAGGTGCCCTTCGGCCGCATGATGGAGCACGCCCGAACCCAGATCGAGCCGCTGCGGCCGGCGCGGCAGCGCCTGCTGCGCTGGCTGGGGCTGGAGGTGGCGCTGCCGCGCGGCTGGGTGGTGACGCTGGCGACCGCGCTGCTGCCGCTGGCCCGGCCGTTCCTGCCCCGCCGGACCCGGGCGCTGCTCCCGAGGGTGCGGCTGCGGGAGCTGCTCGACCGCCTGCCAGAGGTCACCGAGCCTGACCTCACCGACGGCGGGCAGCCGCGCGGGACCGTAGCCGTGCTCGCCGGGTGCGTGCAGGACCGCTGGTACCGGCCGGTCAACCGGGCCACCATCCGGGTGCTGGCGCGCAACGGCTGGCGGGTGCTGGTCCCGCGCGGGCAGGGCTGCTGCGGGGCGCTGGCGGCGCACTACGGCCGCCTGGACGCGGCCCGCGCCCTCGCCCGGCACAACCTCGCCGCCTTTGCCGCTGCCAAGGCTGACTGGGTGGTGGTCAACGCGGCCGGCTGCGGTGCCCACATGAAGGAGTACGACCAGCTCCTCGGGCCGGAGGCGGGGGCGGGGGCGGAGGGGCTGGCCGGCAAGGTCCGCGACTTCAGCGAGTTCCTCGCCGAGCAGGGCGTCGAGCCGCCCGGTGGGGGACGGCCCGCCGGGCTCGACCGGGTTGCCGTGCACGACGCCTGCCACCTGCTCCACGCCCAGCGGATCAAGGAGGCACCCCGCGCGGTGCTGGGCCGCCTCCCGGGCGTGGAGCTGTGCGAGGTCGCCGACGGCGACCGCTGCTGCGGCGCCGCCGGCCTCTACAACGTGCTCGAGCCCGCCATGGCAGACCAGCTCAAGGCGCAGAAGGCCGCAGCGGTCGCCGCCACCGGAGCGTCCGCGGTGGCGGTCGGCAACCCGGGCTGCGCCATGCAGATCACCGCCGGCCTCGCCGAGCGCGGCGCCAAGGTCGAGGTCCTGCATCCCGCCGAGCTGCTGGACCGCGCCTACCGGGAGGAGTGACCTGCCGCCGCCCGGGCCTGGGACGGGCGCCGCCGGCGGATCAGCGGCAAGTGCTGGCGGGTCTCCTCGTCGGCTGGGGTGGACACGCTGATGCGTGCCTCCGGCATGTCCGCCACGGCCAGGCTGGTGGACCGCAGCCGCAGCAGGCCCGCAGTCGGATGCAGGTGGTGCTTGACGCGCGACTCGGGGCTGGCCACCTCGTGGCGCGCCCACAGCGCCGCGAATTCCGGGCTGAGGGCCCTGAGCCGCTCGATGAAGGTGACCCACGCCGGTTCGTTCAGGTGCTGGCCGTAGGCGGCGCGCAGCATCCCCACCATGTAGGGCGCCTCCTCGTCAAAGTTGAGGAAGCGGGTGCGGGCGTCGGGCTGGACAAAGCAGCACCACAGCATGTTCCGGTTCTCGCAGGGCATCGAATGCCACTCCCAAAGCAGGTCCTCGTGAGCCTGGTTGGAGGCGAGCAGGTCGAACCGGCTGTTGATCAGCGCGGCGGGCAGCGGGTCGAGGGAGTCGAGGATCTCCTGCAGCCGCGGCGCCACCGTCACCACCGCCTCGTCGGTGGGCGCTGTCGGGACGTCCGCGAGGCGGTAGAGGTGCTCCAGTTCGGCGTGGTCCAGCCGCAGCGTACGGGCGATGGCGTCCAGCACCTGCAGGCTGGCGTGGATCGGGCGTCCCTGCTCCAGCCAGGTGTACCAGGTCACCCCGATGCCGGCGAGCTGGGCCACCTCCTCGCGGCGCAGGCCAGGGGTGCGCCGCCGTAGTCCCGGCGGCAGGCCGACGTCCTGCGGGCTGATGCGGGCGCGGCGGTTGCGCAGGAACGCGGCCAGCTCGGTGCGCCGCCCGCCGTTGCCGTCCCCGTTCGGTGACGGCGGGGCCGCCTGCTCGGCTGCGTATGGGTAGGAGCTATGCTCGATCGCGGTCACCTACCGATTGTGCCATGCGACGGAGAGTGGTACCAGGTGGCGCCAGTACCAGGATAAACAGGCTCCTGGTACCAGGTCGAGAACCCCTGCACCATGAGCCCATGTCTACCACAACGTCCCGACAGGACCCGGTTATGCCGCCGGGGACCAGCCAGTCCGCCACCAGCGAATCCTCCGCTACCAGCTCCGACCCGGGCGCCGACCGGCGCCGCTGGCTCATGCTGGTCGTCCTGATCACCGGGCAGTTCATGGCGCTGCTGGACGTGATGATCGTCAACGTCGCCATGCCAGCCATCCGCCAGCACCTGCACGCCTCTGGCGCGGCGCTGCAGCTGGTGGTCGCCGGTTATTCCATCCCCTACGCCATGCTGCTGATCACCGGCGCCCGCCTCGGCGACCTGCGCGGGCAGCGCCGGATGTTCCTGGCGGGGCTGCTCACCTTCACGCTCGCGTCACTGACCTGCGGGCTCGCGCCCAACACCGCGGTGTTGGTGACCGCGCGCTTCGTCCAGGGCGCCGGGGGTGCGCTGATGGTCCCGCAGATCCTCAGCGTCATCCAGCAGCAGTTCGAGGGAGCCGCCCGCGCCCGCGCGCTCAGTGTCTGGACAGCCATCCTCGCCAGCGGCGCGGTGATCGGCCAGGTGCTCGGCGGAGTGCTGGTGAGCGCCAACCTGTTCGGCACCTCCTGGCGGCCGGTGTTCCTGGTCAACGTGCCGGTTGGGATCGTGCTGGCCGTGCTGGTGCCACGGCTGGTCCCCCGCGACCAGCCAGCCGGCGGGCGCGGTCTGGACCTGCGCGGCCTGGTTACCGCCTCCGGCGGTGTGCTGCTGCTGGTGCTGCCGCTGGTCCTCGGGCGCGAGGAGGGCTGGCCCGCGTGGACCTGGATCAGTCTCGCCGCCAGCGCCGTGGTGCTCGCCGCCTTCGTGTGGATCGAGCGGGGCGTGGCTGAGCGCGGCGGCCACCCGCTGCTCAACCTCGACGTGCTGCGCGCACCCGGTATGGCCACCGGGCTGGTGGCACTGCTCGCGGCGATGGCCAGCTTCGGCGGCTTCCTCTTCAGCTTCACCCTGCACCTGCAGCTCGCCCTGGGCTACAGCCCGCTGCACGCCGGGCTGACCTTCGCCCCGGCCGCGCTGGCATTCGGCGCCACCGGGTACTGGTGGCGGCGCCTGCCGAGCAGTGTGCACCACCTGCTCACCCCGACCGGGTTCCTGCTCGCGGGGCTCGCCTACCTCGCGGTCGCGGGTGACCTGCACAGCGGCACCAGCGGCGGTGCGCTGCTGCCCGTGCTGCTTCTGGTCATGGGCGTCGGCATGGGGATCGCCTTCGCACCCCTGGCCACCCACGCGCTGGTCAACGTGCCACGCGCCCAGGCACCCGACGCGAGCGGCCTGCTCACCACCACCGTTCAGCTCGCTCAGGTGATCGGCGTGGCGATCTTCGGCAGCCTCTACCTGAGCCTCGCCGCACACCCCACCCTGCACGCCTCGGCCAGCGCGGTGTCAACGGTGGACTCCTCGCTGACCGCCCTGGCCCTGATCGGCGTGGTGGGCGGCGCCCTGCTCGCCCGCACTGTCCGCGCCGCCCTGCTCACGCAGGCCCAGGCCGTCCCGGTCGAGGCCCGGTCCCGGTCCCGGCGGGCGACGATGTTCAGCCGCACGTAGTCAAGCTCGGGGCCGGGCAGGCGCGCGGCGACCGCGCGGACGAATGCGGGCCGCTCGGCGGCGGGCATGGCCGCCAGGTGCGCGGGCAGGACCACGGTGGCGAGATAGGTCTCCAATGGCTCGCCAGGCTCCAGCACGACGGGCTCGGGCTGCAGCCACACCTCGGCGTCGGCGAAACCGGCGGCGGCCAGCCGGAGGGCGGTCTGCTCCGGCGTGGCAAAATTCCAGACGCTGGCAGCGCCGAGTTGCTCCAAGGCTGCCAGCACCGTCGCCGTGTTGCCCGCCCCGCCGCACTGCGCGACCAGCTGCCCGCCGGGCCGCAGCACCGCCGCGAGGTGCCGGAACAGCGCGTCATGGTCGCGCACCCAGTGGAACACCGCAGTGGACAGGACCGCGTCGAAAGAGCCGAGCCCGGGCGGCAGCGGCTCGCCGAGGTCGGCGCGGACGAAGGTGACCCGGTCCGGGTCCGGGTCGCCGTCGGCGTTGCCGTCGCCGAGGTGGGGCGCGAGGCGCCGCCTGGCCTCCGTGAGCATGCTCTGCGAGGCGTCCAGCGCCACCACCCGCCCGTCTGGCAGCCGCTCCAGCAGCAATTCGGTGACCCGCCCGCTGCCGCAGCCCGCGTCCAGGACCCGCTCGTCGCCGCTCAGGTCGAGCCGCGCCACCACCGCCGCGCCCATGCGGACCTGCGGGTCCGACACCCCGTCATAGGCCGCCCCGTCCCAGCGGGCCGGGGCCTGGGCGTTTGCCGGTCCCGGTGACCCCGCACCCGCCTCACTCACCAGTCTGGCCGTCGGTCAACTCCCGCAGGATGTCCGCGTGGCCGTTGTGCCGGCTGGTCTCCTCGATCATGTGGATCAGGATCCAGCGCAGGCTGAACTCCTCGCCGGTCCGTTCGTGCCTGCGCTTGGTGATCGCGTCCAGCGAGGCACCCGCCACGATCGCGCGGCTCCGGTCGCACTGTTCGCGGTAGAACGCCAGAACCGACTCGGTGCGCTCATCCGGCTCGATGCGGAAGTCGGCGTCGGGGTCCTCGTTGCTCCAGGGATGGTCGAACTCCTGGCCGGCGAACCGTTCCTGGAACCACACCCGCTCCACATATCCCAGGTGCTTCACGAGGCTGAGCAGCGACGTCCCCGACGGCACCCACGCCCGCCGCAGCTCCTCGTCGCCGAGCCCCGCCACCTTCCCCAGCAGCGTCGCCCGGTGATAGTCCAGGAACGCTTCCAGCAGTTCCTTCTCCGCCCCAGTCGTCGGCGGGTCGATCCGCTCCACCTCCAGCGCCATCGCTGGCTCCTCTCCGCCCCGCTCCCCTGTCGCGCCTGGGAACTAGGCTGACTTGACTTGACCGGTCAGGTTCTCCAGGGAGGTTACCGATGGCGACCGGCTTCCAGGTGACGTTCGACTGCGCCGACCCCGACCGTCTGGCCCGCTTCTGGACCGAGGTCCTCGGCTACCAGATCCAGGACCCTCCTGGTCGCGCATCATGCCCAGGACGAGGCATTCATCATCGTCTCATCCCCCGAGCGCTAGAACGATGGAATCGAGGCGCCGGATCAGGTTGGAGGCCTGGCGAGCCCGGCGACCGGAGAGCCCCCGTTGCTCTCTCGTGCTGCCTGGTCACCGCGGTCCGGCGCCTCGCGCTCCCCACCTGCGGATTGACATGAGCTGGACGAGGCTCGCTAGGGTGGAGGGATGGTGTTTTCTCTTCCACTTCCGCTTGTTCCGCTCGCGGTCAGCGCCAACAGTGCCTGTGGCGTCACCGATGGCGGCAGGAACGTCTGCGTGGCCGTCTATGACCTGACCCACAACGTCGGGTTGGCGCGGACGCTGGACTTCCTGCTGACGCGGCCGTTGCAGATCTTGTTCGTGCTGGTGCTCGCCTACATCGCCAACCGGCTGGTACGGCGGGCGATCCGGCGCTTCGCGGCGTCGCTGGGCGGGGAGCGGGTGCAGGAGGGGCTGACGCGGCTGCGACGGCACGCGCCGCAGGCGCTGGTATCGACCGACGAGATGCCAGCGCTGCGCCGGCAGCAGCGGGCGCAGACAATTGGGGCGCTGCTGCAGAGCATCGCGACCTTCAGTATCTGGGTCGTGGCCGGCCTCACCCTCCTTGGCATGCTCGGCATCAATCTCGGGCCGCTGCTGGCTGGGGCCGGGATCGTGGGGGTGGCGATCGGGTTTGGCTCCCAGAACCTGGTGCGGGACTTCCTCTCCGGGATCTTCATGCTGCTGGAAGACCAGTACGGGGTCGGGGACGACATCGACGTCGGTGCCTCCAACGGCACGGTGGAGGGGACGGTGGAGGGCCTCGGGCTGCGCTCCACCCGGCTCCGCGCTCTGGACGGGACGCTGTGGCATGTGCCCAACGGCGAGATCCGCCGCGTGGGGAATCATTCGCAGGGCTGGGCCAGGGCGGTGCTCGACCTGGCGGTCGCCAACGACACCGACGCCGACACCGCCATCGAGGTGATCCACCGGGAGGCGGCCGCCCTGTGGAAGGACGAGCAGACCTGGGGCTCGCTGATCCTGCAGGAACCCGAGGTGTGGGGCATCGAGGACCTCGGCCCGTCCGGTTATACGGTGCGGCTGGTGGTCAAGACCCGCCCCCGCGAGCAGTGGAGGGTGGCGCGGGAGTTGCGCGCCCGGATCAAGGACGCCTTCGACAAAGCGGGCATCGAGATCCCGGGACCTTGACCGCCTACCGGGCGGTGCTGCGGGCCAGCGCGTGCTCCACAAGGGCGACGAGCGCGGAGAGGCTGGAGCGGTGATCGCGGGCGTCCATCCACACCAGCGGGCAGTCGGCGGGGAGCACCAAGGCGTCGCGGACGCTGCGGTCGGCGAACCTGGGCGTGCCCGGGAACCCGTTGGCGGCCACCACGAACGGGAGCCGGCGGCTTTCGAAGAAGTCGATGGCGGCAAAGCAGTCGCCGATGCGGCGCAGGTCCACCAGCACGACCGCGCCGACCGCGCCGCGTGCCAGCTCGTCCCACATGAACCAGAAGCGAGACTGGCCGGGGGTGCCGAACAGGTAGAGGATCAGCTGCTCGTCGACGGTGATGCGGCCGAAGTCCATGGCGATCGTGGTGGTCGTCTTGTCCGGCACCGCGGCGATGTCGTCGACCCCGACCGACATTGCGGTCATCTGCTCCTCGGTGGTCAGCGGTGGGATCTCCGAGAGGGCCTGGACGAAGGTGGTCTTGCCGACCCCGAACCCGCCGGCCACCAGGATCTTGAGCGGGATCAGGCCGGTGTTGGCCGTAGCCGCCGTGGCCGCTGAGGCCGCCGAGGTGGTCACAGCGGGACTCGGCCCGAGATGAGGGGCGCGGGACGGCGGCCGTTGCGGCTGCCAGTAGGTGTCAACGGGCGCGTAGTCCATTCAGCAGCCTCCCCAGGATCGCGTGGCCGGGCCCACCGTCGCCGGTTGCCTGCGGCAGGTGCACCTCCAGGTAGCCGGCCCCGGCGAGCTCGCTCACCAGCACCCGCGCGACCCCGATCGGCACGGCGAGCGCCGCGCCGATCTCAGCGACCGACAGCGGCCGCGCCACGCACAGTTTCATGATGGCCCGCCATTCCGGCTGCAACGCCGGGTTGCCTTGGTGTCCGGCAGCGGCTTCGGTGACGGTGACCAGGCTCTCGATCGGCAGCGCCTGCCCGACCGGACGGGTGCGACCGCGGGTCAGGGCATAGACCGGCACGACCCGCTCGGCATGCTCGCCGTCCCATCGGGGGGCTCCGCGGCCACCATGGGATGGGCTTTCGGTCCTTCCGGCCGCGGGACCGTGTCCCCCCAACCCCCCGGCAAACCACTCCCTGCGCTCACCCGACTCAGGGGTCACGGCGCCATCTCCATCCGTTCCGTTCACCGCACCCGCGACGGCGGGGTGAGGACATGTCCTACCCGCGAGGCGAGCATGGTGATCTCGTAGCCGACCATCCCCATGTCGCACTGCAGGTCGGCGAGCACCGCAAGGCAGGAGTTGACGCTGATCGAGGTGATGAACAGATAACCACCGGCCATCTCGATAATGGTCTGCTCCACCGCCCCGGCGCCAAGCGAGTTCGCCACGCCCCGGGCCAGGCTGACCAGCCCGGAGGTGCCAGCCGCCAGCTGGTCGGCGAAGCTGGGGTCGATCCTGTCGGAGGCGGCCAGCAGCAACCCGTCCCCGCTGACCACCAGCGCGTGCTTGGTCCCTGGCACCGTGCGGATGAAGTCGCTCAGCAGCCAGTCGAGCCGTCCCCCGAGCGCCCCCCCGCTCACCGCGGTCACCAGCGGCCTCCGCCGTCCACCCGGGGCCACTCGCCGGTGGTGGCGGCCTCCTCAACCGTCGCCCGCGCCGCCCGCCGGCTCGCCTGGTAGCGGGCGAGCGCATCCTGCGACTGGCGCGGCGGGACATCCTCCGGCGGCGCTGCCGATGGGGTAGCCGCTTGCGGCTGCGGCTGCGGGAGGCGCAGCTCCGGAGCCAGGTGTGCCTGCGGAACCCGCTGGTTAAGCCGCGGCTCGGCTTGCTGGTCCGGGAGGCGCAGCTCCGGGGCCAGGTGCGCCTGGGGAACCCGCTGGTTGAGCTGCGGCTCGGCCGATGGCTGCTGCGTCGGTGGCTGCAGCGTCGGTTTCGCCGTCAGCGGAACCGACGGCTCCACGGGCCCGTCAGGAACGCTCAGCGACGGCGCCGCCAGCGGTGGGCCGTCCTCCGCGTCCTCCTCGGTGAACGGCCGCCACCAGCCAGGCCACTCCGGCTGGCGCTGCTCGTCGTCCACCCGCGGCCAGCGTTCCGACTCCGCGCGAGGGCTGTGGATAACCGGTTGCGGCTCTCCTCTCCCGCCGTTACCGTTCGCCGGGGAGGAGGCGTGGAGGCCCCAGGGGGTTGAAGAGGACATCGGCGACGTTGCGGCGCTGGCCGCCGCGGTCGCTACCGCCGCTCCTCGCACCGCAGTCCCGGCGCCGACGGGTGCTCCGGTGGGTGCTCCGGCCCCAGCGAACATGTCTGGCGGCAGCACCACCACCGCGGTCAGCCCGCAGCCTGGCGTCGGCACCAGCGAGACCTCGATGGCGTGCCGCTGCGCCAGCCGGGCGATCACCTGCAGGCCGAGGCGCTGCGACACCGACAGGTCGACCTCACGGGGGTTGGCGAGCACGTCGTTGGCGCCGGCCAGGTCCTCCGGGCGCATCCCGATGCCCCAATCCTCCACGGTGAGCAGATGCGCACCGAGCACGGCCGGGTGCGGCCGGGTCTTGACGATCACGTTGGCCTCGGGCGGGGAGAACCGCACCGCGTTCTCGACCAGCTCCGCCAGCAGATGGGTGAGGTCGGTGACGGTGTGGCCCTTCACCGCTAGGTGCTCGTCGATGAAGTGGGCGACCCGGTCCAGGTCCTCGGTCTCGGCGATCGACGCGCGCACCACGTCCAGCAGCGGCACCGGCTCGCCCCACACCCGCGGCGGCTCCTCGCCCGAGAGCACCAGCAGGCTCTCGGCGTTGCGCCGGATCCGCGTGGCCAGGTGGTCGAGGCGGAACAGCTCACCCAAGGCGTCGGGGTCGCGCTCCTGGTCCTCCAGCTGGTTGATGATGTCGAGCTGGCGGTGCAGCAGGCTCTGGTTGCGCCGCGCCAGGTTGACCAGCATGTCCGAGGCGAACTCGCGGCGGGAAATCTCGGCGTCGGACAGCTTCTTGGTCAGGTCCAGCGTTTTCTGCTGCTCATCCTCGGTCGTCTTCCAGAAGATCACCACGCCCGCGCAGGCGACCAGCACGGCCAGCCCGTGGATCCCCGACCACAGCCACGGGCCCCAGCGCCCGGTGCTGTGGTTGAAGATCAAGTTGCTCTGGAAAGCCGAGCCGAGCCCGTGGCTGATGACCACGAAGACGATGTTCCACAGGAACGGCGTCCAGTCCTGATAGAGCGCGATAAACCCGATCATGACGAAGAAATGGAAGTGCGCCTCGATTGAGCCCCGCGAGAGTCCCACCAGCGCCGCCGAGCACCACACCAGCCCGGCCGTGATGAACAGCGAGGCGGTCCGCCGGTGGGTGACGTAGTGGCCCGCCACCAGGCAGAGCGGCAGCGGGAGCAGCACCAGCGCGGTGAGTTCCGCGGCGTGGTGGGTCACCAGCCCGAAGACGAACAGCACCGGCAAATGCAACAGCAGCACCCACTGCAGGAACGTGTGCCGCTTGTGCCATGCTCCCTCCTCCAGCGTGTTGCCACGCGGGAGGTATTCCATCAGCCTAGTCATTGGGACGTGCTCCCCCCTTCCCCGGTTTGGCTCTGGCAGGCACACCAAAGGCACCCGATCAGGCGGAATAGTGCACAGAAGCATTCCCGCTTCGCAAATTAAGTACCAGGAGTTACGTTTTATGTGAAAGTATTACTATTCATTACTTGATAAACGAAAAGCATTGATTCTCAGCAGGGCGATCGATCCGGTCACCAGCCCGACCTCCAGCACCGTCGCCAACACGTCGAGCGACCCCACCGCCTCGGGCCGCCACGGCTCCGGTCCGACCGGCAGCCCGGCGGTCCGGGTGACCACCCACAGCGTGACGATCAGGGTATTGCCGAGCGCGCCGGCGACCAGCAGGTCCCGGTCCCCCCGGCGTGCGACCAGCACCCCCCAGGTCACCTGCGCCAGCGCCGACAGCACAAAGAACCAGCCGTAGAGGGCCGACTCCCGGAAGTGCTCACTGATCACCGCGGCGTGCACCGCCGCCGCGCCCACCGAGCAAGCCACCACCAGCCGGACCAACCCCGCAGGAGCAGGAGCGCCAGCGCGGGCGCGAACATGGGCGGGAGCGCGGCCGCCAGCGCGGGCACGGGCGCGGGCGGACCGCTCCCGGTACTTCATGCGGGCGAACCACGCTCCCAGCCACAGCAGCGGCGACAGGTGGATCGCGTGGGTCAGCAGCCACCGCGTCACCCCCATACCTCCTGGGCGGTCTCCACGATGAGGCGGAGCTTGGCGACCTCCTGCTCGTAGCTCAACCGGTTGCCCTCGACCGTGGAGGAGAAGCCGCACTGCCCCGAAAGGCACAGCTGCTCCAGCGGCAGGAACCGGCTCGCCTCCTCGATCCGCCGCTTGAGCTGCTCCTTGTCCTCCAGCTCACCGCGCTTGGTGGTCACCAGGCCGAGCACCACCTGCTTGCCCGGCGGGACAAACCGCAACGGCTCGAAGCCGCCGGAGCGGGCGTCGTCGTACTCGAGGAAGAACCCGTCCACCGCCAGCTCGTTGAACAGCGCCTCCGCGACGAAGTCGTAGCCACCCGCTGCGGCCCAGGAGGAACGGTAGTTGCCGCGGCACAGGTCGCTCATGCCCGCCGGCTTGTTCGCCAGCGCCTGGTTGATCTGCCGGATGTACCGCAGGTGCAGGTGCTCAGCGTCCTCGCCACGCTGCGTGATCTGCTGTCGCTGGCGGGGGTCGTTCAGATACGCGAGGCTCGTGTCATCGAACTGGAGATAGCGGCAACCCTCCTCCCCTAGGCGCCGGACCTCCTCGGCGTAGGCGGCGCTCAGGTCAGCCCAGAACTCCTCGATATCCGGGTAGACGTCCGGGTCGATCGCAGCCGGACCGCCGCGGTAGTGCACCATGTTTGGCGAGGGGACGGTGAGCTTCGGAGTCGCACCCGTCTGGTCGGTCAGGGCTTTCAACGCCTGGAAGTGGTCGCCGAAGATGGTGTGCTCCAACCGCACCTTGTCATGGACCTTCAGCGCGGCAGAGGTGAATTCGAGCGTCCCGTCCTCATTGAAGAACTGGACCTTCAGGTTCTCGTCGGTGGCACTGCCGATCCCGCCGAGCTGGTAGATGAAATCCATATGCCAGGTGGCGCGGCGGAACTCACCGTCGGTGGCCGACTGCAGCCCCACCTCATGCTGCATCCGCACCACCTCACGGATCGCCTCGTCCTCGACCTCCCGCAGTGCGGCGGCGGAGATCCGCCCGGCAGCGAAGTCCTCACGCGCCTGCAGCAACCGCGCTGGACGCAAGAGGCTGCCGACGTGATCGGCGCGGAACGGCGGCGTCATGCGAGCGGACATGGGGCCTCCTTTGTTCGAACGCAGCTTCATCGGCCCTGCCTCGTGCCGGTCAAACAGTATGGTGCACCGCCGCAAGGATCCTCCAAACGGTGGATCGAGGCCGAGCTGGTGGTTACGCTCACGCTTGTGAAGGCCCAGCACCAGCAGCCGCACGTGCTCGCGATGGTCCTCGCCGGTGGCGAGGGCAAGCGGCTGGCGCCCCTCACCGCTGATCGCGCCAAACCGGCGGTGCCGTTCGGGGGGAACTACCGCATCGTTGACTTCGCGCTCTCCAACCTAGTGAACGCCGGCTACCTGCGGATCGTGGTGCTGACGCAGTACAAGAGCCACTCCCTCGACCGGCACATCGCCACCACCTGGCGCATGTCGCCGCTGCTCGGCAACTACGTGACCCCGGTGCCGGCGCAGATGCGCCGCGGGCCGCGCTGGTTCGCAGGCTCCTCGGACGCGATCTTCCAAAACCTCAACCTGATCGGCGACGAGCGGCCCGACTACGTCATCGTGTTCAGCGCCGACCACATCTACCGCATGGACCCCCGGCAGCTCGTCGAACAGCACATCGCCAGCGGCGCCGGGGTGACCGTTGCGGGGATCCGCGTGCCCCGCTCGGAGGCACACCAGTTCGGCGTCATCCAGACCGCCGCTGACGGGCGCCAGATTGATGCCTTCCTGGAGAAACCCAGCGCTCCGCCAGGGCTGCCGGACGACCCGGAGACCGCCTTCGCCTCCATGGGCAACTACGTGTTCACCACCGCCACGCTGACCGAAGTGGTCTCGCTCGACGCCACCGACGACGACTCCAACCACGACCTCGGCGCCAACATCCTGCCGATCCTGGTCGACCGGGGCGAGGCGCAGGTCTACGACTTCGCCGACAACGAAATCCCCGGCGCCACCGGACGCGACCGCGGCTACTGGAGAGATGTCGGGACGCTGGACAGCTACTACGAAGCCAGCCTGGACCTGATCTCGGTCCACCCGGTCTTCAACCTCTACAACCAGCGCTGGCCCATCCTCACCTGGCACGACCCTCTGCCGCCGGCGAAGTTCGTCTTCGAGGACGGAGCGGGGCGCACCGGCCAGGCGTTCGACTCGATGGTGTGCGCCGGGGTGATCGTCTCGGGCGGGACGGTGCGCCGCTCGATCCTCTCCCCCGGCGTCCGCGTCCACGACGGCGCCCTGGTGGAGGGCTCGGTGCTGCTCCACGGTGTCGAGGTCGGCGCCGGCGCTGTGGTCCGCAACGCCATCGTGGACAAGAACGTGGTCATTCCGGAGGGCGCCCGGATCGGCACCGACCCGGAGCTGGACCGCGCTCGCTTCGTCGTCTCCCCCGGCGGCGTGGTGGTGATCGGCAAGGGTCAGAAGGTGGGGGCGTAGCTGAGGTTCCGGGGCTGCTGGCGCGGGAAGGGTGCAGGTGGCGCGGCTGCCGTCGACCGCGCGACTCTGCCTGTTCGATTATTTCTGCGCCGAGTGGCATGATTTTCGTGTTCCTTCAGGCGCCATGGCCGTGGATGGCTTGAGGGAGGGGGCGCGACGGGTTGCGGCGTTCGATCGGTGGGTGGGCTTTGGGCCTTCTCGTCGCCCTGCTCGCCGCGAGTGCGGGGTGTTCGCGGGGCGGCGGCTCTGGCGCGCCTGCGGTGGTGGCGAGCACCGGCACTGTGGCGGCGTCGGGGAGCTTCCCGGATGGTTGCCAGGCGGCGACGCCGAGCCCGCTGGATGTGCCGATCGCGTTTGTGGCGCAGGGGCGGGCCTGGGCGCTGACGGCGGATACCGCCCGGCTGTTCTGCCTGTTTGAGGTGCGCGATCCGGGTCCGTTCCTGTGGGGGCCGCGCGGCGACCGGGTGTTACTGGGCGGCTTGGAGGTGCGCGGGGTCGGTTCGCTGGCCAGCCGCACGCCGCTGTCGGTGGTGCCCGACTCGGCGGCGTGGACCGAGCCGGCCGGTGGCGACCTGGTATGGGTGCCGCAGGGCGGCCTCAACCTGGAACGTGCGCTGCTCGGCACGACCGAGATGCGGGAGCTGACCCCGCTGCCGGGAGTGACCTACCACCAGGTCGCATCGCATCCCTCGGGGCGGGCGCTGGCCTTCACGATTGACCGTGGCGGCGCTCCTGAGCTGTGGCTGTCCGCGGCCGACGGGACCGGGGCCAAGCGGCTGCCGATCCCGGCCGACGGCGCCAGGCTGGGAGCGCTCGCCTTCTCTCCCGACGGCAAGAGCCTGTGGTTCGGGGCCCGGCTGGCGAACGGGAGGGGGCGCTTGCAGGTGTGGTCGCTGGTCAGCCACAAGCTGGTGACACCGCTCTGGAGCGGCCGGGGCGGGGTGCTCGCGATCGTGCCGGGCAAGCGGGGCAACAGCCGGGGGGCGCTGGCGATCGACGCCGGCAACGGCTGCCAGGACAGCCAGGCGCTGGCGGTCCCGCCCGGTGGCGGGACGGCGGCGCCGCTGCTTCCCGGCAAGCAGCCGACCAGAGTGGTCGGCTGGCTCGACGACCAGAGTGTGCTGGTGCTCGAGGGTGGTTGTGCCGGCCCGGGCAACCTTTGGCTGGCCCGCTTCGGTGGCAGTCCGCCGCAGTTGCTGGCCCGCGACGTTGACCGTGCCGCGTTGCGCCTCACCGGGCAGGAGACCCCGCCGCCGCTGCCCTCCTGAGGCTCCTGAGGTGAGAAATCGGCCTGTGGGGGGAGGACCGGGCTGCCCACAAGGCCAATACTTGGTGGTATGAACCGTGGGATGAAGCCGCTGGCCTGGGTGCGGGCGCACCCGCTGGCCGCTGACGGGCTGCTTGCCCTGGTGCTCACCGTCGTGTCGCTGGCGGCGTTCTACGCCCAGTGGGCGTCCAGCTTCCCCGTCATGAAGTTCGTGGTGGGCCAGGACTTGTGCTGCCCCGAGGTGCGGCCGGTCAGGGGCACCGGGTTCGCGGTCGCACTTATCCTGCTGATCAACCTGCCGCTCACCTGGCGGCGCCGCAACCCGCTGGTGTCATGGACGGTCGTGGGGCTCGCCTCGGTCGCCTACGGGATCGCGCCGTTTCCTGACCTGGTGACCAAGGTGCCGCTCGGGTCGCTGGTGGCCATTTACACTGTGGTCGCCTACTGCAGCCGCCGCACCGGGGTGCTCACCGGGCTGGCGGTTGCAGTGGCGGCCACAGTCGCCATGCGGTGGCCCGGGAGTGACGCCAGCGGGATCACCTGGCTCACTAACACGCTGTTGCTGGCCAGCGCCTGGGCGCTCGGCGACAGCGCCCGCACCCGCCGCGCCTACACCGACGAGCTGGAGGACCGGGCGATCCGCCTGGAACGCGAGCGCGAGCTGGAGGCGCGCCGCGCGGTCAGCGAGGAGCGCGGCCGCATCGCCAGAGAGCTGCACGACGTGATCGCGCACCACGTCAGCATGATGGTGGTGCAGGCCGAGGCCGGCCCGGTCGTGGTGGAGCGCGACCCGCCTCGGGCGGTGCAGGCGTTCGAGGCGATCGGGACCACCGGGCGCCAGGCGCTGGTGGAAATGCGCCGCCTGCTCGGGGTGCTACGCGACGACCACGAGCACGCTGGCGGCGTGGCCGTCAGCAGTGCTGCCGGTCGCAGTCCCCAGCCGGGCATCGCGCAGGTCACCACCCTGGTCGACCAGGTGCGCCAAGCCGGGTTCGCAGTGGAACTGGTGGTTGAGGGCCACCCGGGCCCGCTGCCGCCAGGGGTGGATCTGTCCGCCTACCGGATCGTGCAGGAAGCGCTCACCAACGCCATGAAGCACGCCGGCCCGAGCCGCGCGCGGGTCCTGGTCCGCTACAGCGATGACGAGCTGGAGCTGCGAGTCAGCGACGACGGCCTCGGGCCGGCCAGCCACGAGTGGGCCGCCACAGGTGGGCAGGGCCTGCTCGGCATGCGCGAGCGGGTCAACCTGTTCGGCGGCGAGCTGGACGCCGGACCCGGCCCGGACGGCGGCTTCACCGTCAGTGCCCGCCTACCCCTGGAGGCCGTCAAGTGACCGAGGCCGCAGTGACAGTCAGGGTGAGCGCAGTGCGACGGCGAACAATGACGGCGGTGCGCCAATGACCGCAGCCGAGGTCACCAAGGTCCTGGTCGCCGACGACCAGGGGCTGGTGCGGGCCGGGTTCCGCATGATCCTGGAGGCCCAGCCGGACATGGAGGTGGTTGGCGAGGCGGCCGATGGCGCGGACGCGGTCGCCACCGCCCGCCGGCTGTGGCCGGACGTGGTGCTGATGGACATCCGCATGCCGCACATGGACGGATTGGAGGCGACCAGGCAGCTCGCCGGCCCGGGCGTGGCCGACCCGGTACGGGTGCTCATCCTCACGACCTTTGACCTGGACGAGTACGTCTTCGAGGCGTTGCGGGCCGGGGCCAGCGGCTTCCTGCTCAAGGACCTGCCGCGTGAGGACCTGGTCGCCGCGGTGCGGGTCGTCGCCGGTGGCGAGGCGCTGCTCGCCCCCTCCATCACCAAGCGGCTGATCCGCGAGTTCGCCAGCCGCCCCCATCCGCCCGGCAGCGGCACCGGGGGTGGTGGCGGCGCTGCTGGCGGCCCGGACGGGCTTGCCAGCCTCACCGCCCGCGAACGGGAGGCGCTTGCGCTGATGGCACGCGGCCTGTCCAACGCGGAGATGGCCGCCGCCCTGTTTGTCAGCGAGCACACCGTCAAGACCCACGTCGGCAACGTCCTCGCCAAGCTTGGCCTGCGCGACCGGATCCACGCGGTGATCCTCGCCTACGAGTCCGGCATCGTCCGCCCCGGCCAGCCGTCGCCGGAGTCGTAGCGGCCGGCATGCCCCGCCGCCGTCAGTGCCGTCAGTGGGGATGCCCCAGGACGGCGATCGCCTCGTGGTAGAGGCGCTCCGCCTCGGCGCGGGAGTCGCCGATACAGGTCATCCCCATCTTCCCGTAGCCGCGCAGCGCGCCGAGCAGGTGCAGGGTGACGCCCGTCTTGCGCCTTGGGTCGAAGGCGAGGCCACGGCGCTCCAGCAGCGCGATCACCGCCGCGGGTGAGGTGCCCACCAGCCGCTCCGACTTGAAGTTGTCGGTGCACACGTAGGACTTGGCCCGCCCGCCGGCGTGGAGCCGGCCGCTGCCCGTGTCGTAGCTCGCGTCCATGGCGAACTGGGCAAACCCGAAGGGGTGGGTGGTGCCGCCGATACGCAGGTTGATCTCGGCCAGATAGACGCGGTGGCGGCCTCGGCCAAGCTGATCCGGCACGGCGAAGAAGTCGATCCCGAACCAGCCGATCACGCCGTGGCTGGCAAGCACTCGGGCCGCGCGGCCCGCGGCTTCCTGGATGACCGAGCGGTAGGCCGCGTCAGCCGGGAAGCGGCAGCCGAGGTACACCTGCCGGTTGGGACCGCCGAGGACCTGGTCGTGGGTAGAGATCACGCGGGTGGCCCCGCCTGGGGTGATGCGCAGCTGCACGCTCGGGGAGGCCACGCCCGGGGCACGCAGCAGCTCCTCCACCACCGCGCCACCCTGGTGGATCTTGGCGGCGAACGAGCCCCAGGACTCCTCCCCGGCGCAGAAGGTGGTGCCGGCATCCTCCAGGGCACCGTCGAACCGGTCGAGGGCGACCACCGCGTTGCCCTGGCCGGAAAAGCCGTTGTTCAGCTTGACGACCGCGCCGGGCGGCATCGGCAGCCTTTGGCGCAGGCGGCGGATGGCCCACTCCACCTCGCCGATCGACCACAGGTCCTCCGCGCCGGCCAGCACCGGCACCCCGGCGCGGCGGGCGACCCGCCGCGACCCGGTCTTGGAGCCGAGTGCGGCGTGGGACGGCCGTGGCCCGTAGATCGGCAGGCCGAGCGCCTCGCCGAGCTGCCCCTCCAGTGGGGTGACGTTGAACGGCAGCACGAAGGCCTCGGCGGGGTCGTCGATCAGCTCGCGGACCCCCTCGATCAGGTCGGGCCGCTCCAGCAGCTTGGCGGTCAGGGGGCGGGGCGCGGGATCGCCGACCGAGAACAGGTGCACCCGCTCGCGGGCCGCGACCGGGTCGGCCATGAAGCTCAGGTAGTACTCGACGACGGCGTCCTCGATCGGCACCGAGCTGAGGTAGATCACCCGAACGCCACGGCGTCGCAGCAGCAGGAGCAGGTAGAGCATGCGCTCCTCGTAGTGCTGGATCGCCACGATCTTGCTCAGCTCGGTGGCGGGGAAGGTGAGCGAGGGGACCACGACCACGGTGCCTGCCTCCAGGTCCAGTGGGTCGTGGGCCTGGTAACGAAGGCAGAATTCACGTTGGAGCGTGTCGAACAGGGCGCTTGGGGCAGTTGCAGTCGACATAGGAAAAGTGAACCAGGCGGACGCCTACGACGCACCTCTTGACTTTGTCGATCATGTCTCTATGAAATAGAGGGTTGGGTCAGTCTCAAGGAGGGGTCTGCGGCGGTCGAGGCAGTGTCGGACGACCTCGATCATGGAGGACCCCGATGGCGTCGCCCGGATCACGCCTGCTCAGCTGGTTCCGCCGGCTCCGCCTCCGCTGGTTCCGCCTCCGCCGGTTCCGCCTCCGCCTACCCTCCGGCTCCCTGCCCTGGCTACTGGTTGCCATCGTGCTGGTCGCGGTGCTGGTGCCGGTCGCGCTCGTGGTCGGTCCCGGTGCCCGCCCGGCGGCGGCGACGGCGGCCTCGCCGGCGGCCACCGCGATCCGCTTCGCCCTCGCCCAGCTCGGCAAGCCCTACCAGTGGGGCGGGGAAGGGCCGCGCAGCTTCGACTGCTCGGGGCTGACCATGCGCGCCTACCAGTCGGCGGGGATCCGCATCCCCCGGGTGGCGCGCGACCAGTACGCCCTCGGCCATCACCTGCGCCTCAACCATCTGCGCCCCGGCGACCTGGTGTTCTTCGCCCACCATCCACGCAATCCCGCCACCATCGCCCACGTCGGCCTGTACCTGGGTCACGGCCGCATGATCGAGGCATCCAGGCCTGGCGTGCCGATCCGCATCGCCTCGATCTGGCGGCCCCACCTGGTCCACCGCGCGGTGCGCCCGGCCTGGCGCTACCCAGGGCTGCTGCCAGTGGCCGCCCGGCACTACGGCAGCGCCGTCGCCGACGTGCAGGCCCGCCTGGCCGCCAACGGCTACTGCCTGGCGATCGACGGCGCCTTCGGCACGGCCACCCGCCGGACGGTGCGCCGCTTCCAGGCCCACCACCGCCTGGCCGTCGACGGCGTGGTCGGCCGCTGGACCTGGGCCGCCCTGGTCAGCCATGGCCGCCAGCGAAGCCAGCCGCCACACCGCTGCTAACTTCCAGCCAGATTGGGCTGCTATGGTCGGGAGCCTGCGACCGGCCCGCCCCCAGGGCCGGGCACCGGCGCCACAGGAGGCCATACCACGATGATCGTTGAGGAACGGAGCTATACCCTGCAGCCGGGTACCACCGCGGAGTATCTGTCGCGATATGAACGGCACGGTCTGCCGGTCCAGCGGCCGATCCTGGGCAACCTGGTGGGCTACTTCTCCAGCGAGATCGGGATTCTCAACCAGGTGGTCCATCTGTGGGCCTACGAGGATCTGGGCGACCGGGCTCGCCGGCGTGCTGAGCTGCAGGCCAATCCGGACTGGCAGGCGTATATCGTCACCGTCCGTCCCTTTATCGTGCGTCAGGAGAACCGCATCCTGATTCCGGCGCCGTTCTCGCCGTGGGCGTCACGCCCTGAGGGCTAACGCTCACCGGGCTGGATCGGGACGCCGGTGAGGGCGCGGGCGCGGAGGTTGCTGTAGCGGAGGACGGCGACGGGCTCGGGGTCGGGGTAGCGGAGGCTGGCGGCGACGGCGGCGGCGAAGCCCAGCGGGATGGAGACGATCCCGGGGTTCTCCAGCGGGAACAGCGGCTGCATGCCGGTCAGCCAGATGCCTTTGGGGCCGAGCACCGCCGGGCCGAGGGCGACCAGCAGCAGGCAGGCGCCGAGGCCGACGAGGATGCCAGCGACCGCGCCGGCGGTGGAGAAGCGCCGCCAGTACAGCGACAGCAGGATGGTGGGGAGGTTGGCGCTGGCGGCGACGGCGAAGGCGAGGCCGACCAGGAAGGCGACGTTCTGGCCACGGAAACCGATGCCGAGCGCGATCGCCACCGCCCCCATGACCAGCGCGGTGCGGCGGGCGACCCGGACTTCGTTGGTCTCGTCGGCGGCTTCGCCTCTGGAGGGACGCACGACGTTGGCGTAGAAGTCGTGCGCGAAACTGGATGACGCGGTGATGGTGAGGCCGGCGACCACGGCGAGGATGGTGGCGAAGGCGACCGCCGCGATCACGGCGAGGAACACGTCGCCGCCGAAGGTGGCCGGGCCGCCGCCGAGTCTCTGGGCGAGGAGCGGCGCGGCCATGTTGCCGGAGGGCGCGGCCGCCTTGATCGCCTGGCCGCCGACCAGCGCCGCCGCGCCGAAGCCGAGGAAGGTGGTAAGCAGGTAGAAGCCGCCGATGACGCCGATCGCCCAGTTGACGCTGGCGCGGGCGGTGCGGGCGTCCGGCACGGTGTAGAAGCGCATCAGGATGTGCGGCAGCCCGGCGGTGCCGAGCACCAGTGCCAGACCGAGCGACAGCAGGTCGACCTTGTTGCGGTAGAGCAGGCCCGGCGCCAGGAAGGCGGTGCCTTTGCCGCTGGTTGCGGCGGCCTGCCGGAACAGCGCCTGGACCGAGAAGCCGAAGCTGGCGAGCACCCACAGCGACATGGCGAACGTGCCGGTCAGCAGCAGGCATGCCTTGACGATCTGCACCCAGGTGGTGCCGATCATGCCGCCCAGGGTCACGTAGACGGTCATCAGCACCCCGATGCCGATGATCGCGGCGATGGTCGACGCCTGCCCCTGCAGGCCGAGCAGCAGCTTGACTAACGCCCCGGCGCCGACCATCTGAGCGACCAAATAGAAGACCGAGACCGACACGGTCGACAGTGCGGCAGCGGCCCGCACCGGGCGCCGGCGCAGGCGGTAGGCGAGCACGTCGGCCATGGTGTACTCACCGGCGTTGCGCAACGGCTCGGCGACCAGCACCAGCACCACCAGGTAGCCGACCAGGAAGCCGACCGAGTAGAGGAAGCCGTCGTAGCCGTTGAGGGCGATCAGGCCGGCGATGCCGAGGAAGCTGGCCGCCGACATGTAGTCACCGGAGATGGCAATGCCGTTCTGCCAGCCGCGCAGGCGCCGCCCGGCGGCGTAGTAGTCGGCAGCAGTCCTGGTGCGGCGCGACGCCCACCAGGTGATCCCCAGGGTGACGCCGATGAAGGCCACAAACAGCGTCAGCGAGAGACCGCGGTCGGCCATAGCGACACCACCTCCCCGTCCACCACGATGGGGTCGTCGTCCCCGTCCGGGTCCTCCCCGAACGCGGCCTCGGTCCCGGTCCCGATTGCGGCGAGGCGGTCGGCGAGCGGGTCGAGCCGCTGCCGGGCGCTGCGGGTGTAGTACCAGGCGACCAGGAAGGTCATCGGGAACTGCGACAGCGCGAACAGGTAGCCGAAGTTGACGGCGCCTACCACCTTGACGGCCATGAGCGGGCGCGCAAAGCCCGCCAGCAGCACCAGCAGCAGGTACCAGGCCAGGAAGAACGCGCTCAGCGGCCAGACCAGCCGGCGGTGCCGTGCCTCCAGCTCGGCGAGGTCCATACCATCCCTCCTTGCTTGCATGCAATCGGAGCCTTTTCGGCGGCTCAATGCCGTGTGTTGGCTCGGTTGTACATCGTTCGCGCGCTTGGAGCTAAATCGCGGTGGCGCAGCAATGGTCAGACACGCAACAACGCTTGAAAACGCTTTAATCAGAATTCGCGAGTCTGGTGCTAAATTTTGGCCCTCCACGCCATTCGCCCTACCATGCTGCGAAGTTGGCGGCGCTGCAGTTCCCTTCGCCGCAGAGGTCGTGCGTATGCTTCGAGACTGGCAGATCCGCAGCAAGCTGCTCGGGATCTTCATCTTGCCGGTGATTGGATTGGCGCTCTTGACGTCAGTTCGCATCGCCGGCAATTTCCACGACGGCCTGCAGGCCGACCGCGAGAAAAAGGGCGTCGCGGTCGCAGCCCAGGCTGCGGCACTGATCCACGACCTGCAGTGGGAGCGCGACCGGTCGGTCGCCTGGGTGGCCGCCGGGCGCGCCGGGAGCAGTCCCGTGGCAGGGGCCCAGCGGGCACAGGTGGACCGCGAGGCAGGCGCCTACCGCGCTGGCGTGGCAGCCCTCACCCTCGGCCGCGACGACGCGCGCCTGCAGGCGGCCCTGCGCGGCGCGGACGCCGGGCTCGGCCACGTGGCACAGGCCCGGCAGCTGGCCGCCCGGGGACCTGCCGCTGCCGGTGACGTCTTCGGTGCCTATGGCGAGCCGATCGGCGCGCTGCTCGGCGCCACCGCGGCACTGTCCCCCGATCTCGCCCACCCCGACCTGGACCAGGCCATGGCGGCGTTCGAGGCATTGACGCAGGCCAAGGAGGCGACCAGCCAGGAACGCGCCATCGGCGCGGCGGTCGCTGCCAGCGGCCGCTTCGCGGGCGAGGACTACCAGCGCTTCGCCGCCGCCATCGGCGCACGCCAGCAGGAGCTGGGCCGCTTCCAGCAGGTGGCCGGCGCTCCCCGGCGGGCGCTGCTTTCCAGCGCCCTCAACGCACCAAGCGTCGACCGCTCCAGCGAGCTGGAGCGGGCCGTGCTGGCCGCCGAGCGCGCCCGCCAGGTCGGCGTCGAGCCGGGCGACTGGCTCGACGCCATGGACCAGCGCATCGAATCGCTGCGCCTGGTCGAACGGCAGCTCCTGAGCGACCTCGCGACGGCCAACCGCGCCGACACCGTGAGCGCCGAGCGGCAACTGCTGAACAACCTGCTGCTGCTCGCGATCGTGCTGGTGCTCACCGTCGCGCTGGCAGGATTCCTCGCTCGCGCCATGATCAACCCGCTGGTGCTGCTGCAGCGCAGCGCAGAGCAGCTGGCCGCGCGGCAGCTCCCGCGCATCGTGGAGCGGCTGCAGCGGGGCCTGCCGGTCGACCTGGCCGCCGACCTCACCCCGATCGCGGTCGGCGGCAGGGACGAGATCGGCCGCCTCGCCAGCTCGTTCGACGCGGCCCAGCGGGTGGCGGTGCGGATCGCCGCCGAGCAGGCGGCACTGCGCCGCAGCGTCAGCGAGATGTTCGTCAACCTGGCGCGCCGCAGCCAGTCGCTGATCGACCGCCAGATCCAGCTCATCGACCGCCTGGAGCAGCAGGAGACCGACGCCGCCCAGCTGGAGGAGTTCTTCAAGATCGACCACTTGGCGACGCGGATGCGACGCAACGCCGAGAACCTGATCGTGCTGTCCAGCTCCGAGCCGGCCCACAGCTGGAGCGAGCCGGTCGCCCTGGTCGGGCTGCTGCGCGCCGCCATCGCCGAGGTCGAGGACTACCAGCGGGTCCACGTGCTGCCGCTGGACGAGGTCGCAGTGACCGGACCAGCGGGCATCGATATGGTCCACCTGCTCGCCGAGCTGGTCGAGAACGCCACCATGTTCTCGCCAGCTGACACCAAAGTGGTGATTGCCGGTGAGACGGTCTCCAAGGGATATCTGATCGAGATCGAGGACCGCGGCGTCGGCATGAGCGACGACGAGCTGGACGCCGCCAACGAGCGCCTCGCCGACCCGCCGCTGCTCGATTTCGCGCTCGCCCGCACCCTCGGCTTCTACGTCGTCGGCCGCCTGGCGCAGCGTTACAACATCAAGGCGCAGCTGCGCCACTCGCAGTACGGCGGGATCACCGCGCTGGTGCTGTTGCCCTCCGGCGTGGTCCTGCCACTCGGGGAGGAGGGCTGGCGCGCGGGGGTGGGTGCCTGGAACCAGTCCTGGAACCAGCGCGACGGGATCGCGTCGCTGCCCGCCCCGGGCACCGCGGGTCCGCTGCCGATCTTTGAGGCCGCCCGCTCGGACTGGGTCGGCGGCGGCCAGCCCGGCAGCGCCTACGTGCCCCTGCGCCGCCACCGCGCGGTCCCCGCCGGCGCCTCGGCGGGCGACAGCCCCGCACCCACCGCGCCGGCCCCGGCCGCCGAGTCCGAGGAGGAGGTCCCTGAGGTGATCCTCGATCTGCCACCGGCACCGGGCCAGGGCGCGACGGTGGTGCTGACCGAGGCGGGGCTGCCCCGCCGCCAGCCGATGACCAACTTGCGACCGGATACCCAAGCCTCCGGCGGCCCCTCCGGCGGCGCTGCGCAGCCGCCCCTCCCCCAGCAACCCGCGCCTACCCCCGCAGCCGTCGACACCTTCCAGCCAACGTTCCAGCCAGAGGCCATGTTCGATGCCGAGCCGGACGCCACGCTGGAGGCTGACGCCGCTGCCCGCTCCCCCGAAGCTCTGCGCAGCCTGCTGACCAGCTACCAGGCCGGCTTGGAACGTGGCCGGCGCGCAGCTGCCACCACCAGCACGGCTGTCCGCAACGGCGCACCGGCGAGGAGCGATGAACAGCCAGGGCCGCACCAACCGTAGCGGCCGGGGCGGTCCCGACCCCGACCCCGACCCCGACCGGGACCGGGACCCGGCGGCGGTCCGTCCCTACGCGCTGACCGGCGGACGGACCCGCCCCGGCCAGCCCGACCTCGACTTGGCGATCGAGACGCTGATCTCCACCACCGCGCAGGGCGAAGCGGCCTGGCAGCACCTCACCCCGGAGGGCCGCAAGATCGTGACGCTGTGCCGGGACCTGCTGTCGGTCGCCGAGATCTCCTCCCGGCTGGAGGTCCCGCTCGGTGTGGCCCAGGTCCTCATCGCCGACCTGGCCGTAGAGGGCAGGGTGACGCTGCACCGCCCCCACGGCAATGGTTCCGGCGACCGCCCGGACCTCGCCCTGCTCGAACGGGTCCTGTCGGGCCTCCGCACGCTCTGAGCCGCACTCCCTCTACACTTGGCCGCATGGGCCGGGACAAAGGCAAGGGCATGCGGGAGCGGGCGCAGGCGGTGCTCGACGGCAACTGGACCGGCCGGTCGACCATCCCGGCCAAGGGACTGTATCCCCACCAGTGGAGCTGGGATGCGGCCTTCATCGCGATCGGGCGCTCCTGGTACGAGCAGCGACGCGCCCAGCAGGAACTTGAGACCCTGCTGGCCGCGCAATGGGCCAACGGCATGGTTCCCCACATCGTCTTCAATCCGGCGGTGCCTGCCGGGGACTACTTCCCAGGGCCGGACTTCTGGCAGAGCGACCGCTGCGCCAACGCGCCGCGCGGCATCGCCACCTCGGGGATCACCCAGCCGCCGCTGCACGCCCGCGCGGCGCTGGAGGTCTATCAGCACGCCAGCGACCGCGACGAGGCACTCGGGTTCCTCGGCCGGGTCTATCCCAAGCTGGCCGCGCAGCACGCCTACCTGGCCCGCTGGCGCGACGTGGGCGGCGACGGCCTGGCCGCGATCGTGCACCCGTGGGAGTCGGGCCTCGACAACTCGCCCCTGTGGGACAGCGAACTGGACTGCCTGGTGATCCCGCCGGGCGCCCTGCCGCGCTACCACCGCGCCGACCTGCAGCACGCCAACGCGGCCGACCGGCCCACCGACGCGGCCTACGACCGCTACGTGTACCTGGCGATCACCTACCGCGACGCTCGCTATGACGACGCCACCCTGCTGGCGAACAGCCCGTTCCTGGTCGAGTCGGTGCTGTTCAACGCCATCTACCTGTGGTCGGTGCATGCCCTCGCCGAGATCGCCGTGCTGCTCGGCACCGACCCCGGCCCGCACCGTGAGCAGGCCGCCCGCCTCCACGACGCCATGCTGTCGCGCTTCTGGGATCCCGGCTGCGGCCACCTGTTCGGCTATGACCTGCGCGGGCAGCGGGGGGTCCCTAAGGACAGCATCTCCTCGATGACGCCGCTGCTCGACCCGGACCTGCCCGCCGAGGTGGTCGCCGCGATCTGCGCCGACCTCGGCTCGCCCCACTTCACCGCCCCGGCCGCTGACGCCGGCGCCGGGCAGCATTTCCTGTTCCCCAGCTACGACCTGGAGGCGCCCGACTTCGACCGGCGCCGCTACTGGCGCGGTCCTGTCTGGATCAACACCGACTGGCTGGTGTGGCGGGGGCTGCGGCAGCACGGCGCGGCGCCGCTGGCCAAGCAGGTCGCCGACGACATGGTCGCCCTGGTGGAGCGTTCCGGTTTCCGGGAGTACTTCGACCCGTTCGGCGGCGAGGGCTACGGCGGCAAGGACTTCAGCTGGACTGCCGCCCTCCTCCTCGACGTCCTGAGCGTCACGTCCTGAGCATCCCGTCTTGAGTACCCTGGGGCCTCCGCGCCTCCTCCCCGGCGAACGGTAACGGCGAGGGACGAAGTCCGCAAACGGTTATCCACAGCCTCTTGAGCGAGGATGCCCGAATTGCAGGCGGGACGCTTCGCGGATTTAGATAGACCGCCGCAGAAGGATGCTTTGTCAGCGGCGGCGTCTGTAGCTTTCGTGGGAGTTCCTGGCATGACGACGAACGAACCGGCCGTGCGCGAGGTGAGCTTCGAGGGCGGCAACCGTGCCCCGCTCGTCACCGTTGCTGAGCAGGACGGCTCTGCCGGGGTGTTGTACAACCTCGGCCTGGCCCCCGGACGACCGGTGATCGTGCTGGTCGGCGGGGCGGTCCCGATGGCGGACGACCCGCTCACCCCCGTGTGCCGACTACCGGCGGCCGCGCTGGTCCGGGCGGCTGGGATGGCCGGCGCGGTGATCCTCGACGGCACCACCGACGCCGATGCCATGGCCGAGATCGGTAGCGCCTACGCCGACGCCGCTGAGACTGAGACCTCTACCACCGCTGGCGCCGGTCGGGGGCAGCTGCTCGGGGTGGCGCCCGCCGGGCAGGTGCTGCTGCCGGGCGAGACCCCCGAGGGGCACGGCGACCGCCGCGTGCGGCTGGAGCGAAACCACTCCCACTTCGCCCTTGCCGCCGGCGACCAGTGGGGCGCGGCGGCGCGGCTGCTGGTGCGCCTGGCCGGCGCGTTGGCCGACGCCGCCCCGGTGGTGATGGTCCTGGCCGGAGGCGGAGCGGTCGCCCGCGCCGAGGCGCTCGACGCGGTGCGGCATGGCTGGCCGCTGTTTGTGATCGAGGGCAGCGGCGGCACTGCCGACGACGTCGCCCAGTGGTGGCACACGAGCCATGCCGCCGGCCCCCCGGCCCGCGCCCGTGCCCGCTGGCGCCGCGGGCGCCAGGACCAGGACCAAGGCCACGGCGGGGGCGGGCACACCGGCACCGGGGGCGGGGCGCTGGCGATGGTCGACCCGGCCCTCGCCAAGATCGTCGAGCGCGGCGACCTGCGCTTCGTGGAGGGGGCCGTGGTCGACGACGCCGCGCTGGCCCGCCTGCTCGCCTGGGAGTTGCAGGACGCGGCGGTGCTGAAGCTCGCCTGGGAGCGCTTCGCCCGCTACCAGACCGCTGCGACGCGCCTGCGACGCACCGACGACCGCCTGCAGCGCTGGCCGCTGGCGCTTGGGATCGCCGCGGTCCTAGTCGCCCTGGTCCAGCACGCCGTACAGCCGCAGGTCGGCGCCAACTCCATTGCCGACCTGGTGCTGCACTGGACCGTGGCGGCACTGCCGTTGCTGCTCACCGTGCTGCTGGTCGCCGGTCACCGCCTCGGGGCTGGGCGCCGCTGGCCGCTGCTCCGCGCCGCCGCCGAAGCCGCCCGCCGCGAGATCTACCGCTACCGCGCCGCCGCCAGGCCCTACGACAGCGACGCCAGCGAGGGCGAAGAGAGCGCCGGCGCCAACGCTACCAACGCCGCAGCGGCGCGTGACGCGGCGCTGGCCGAAAGGCTGGGCGCCATCGATGCCGGCCTGATGCACACCGAGATCGCCGGCGGCAGGCTGAGCGCCTACTCCGGCCCGTTGCCTCCGCCCTCGGCCGGCACTGCCGCCGGTGACGACGGCCTCAGCCCGCTCGACCCGCGCGGCTACCTGGAGCTGCGCCTGGCCGAGCGGCTCAGCGCCTGCCGCGCGCGGGTGACCCTCGCCGAGCGGCGCCTGCGGCGCCTGCAACTCCTGGTTCTCGCCGCGGGCATCGCCGGCAGCACTCTGGCCATCGTCGGCTTGGAGCTGTGGGTGGGGCTCAGCACGGCGATCCTGGCCGCCGCTGTCGCCTATCTTGCCCATCTGCGGGTTGAAAGCGACCTGCAGGCTGACAACCACACCGCCACCAGGCTCGAAGCTGCCCGCGCCCGCTGGCTCGCCCTGCCGGCTGCCGAGCGCGACGCCCACCATTTCGCCGTCCTGGTCGACCAGACCGAGGCGGCCGACAACCCCAACCTCAGCGCCTGGACGCAGCAGCTCGCCGAGGCGATCGCCGCCGCGCGCGCCCTCGCCGCCACCGCCTCACCCCTGGCCCCGGAGGGCGGGCCCGCCGGGGTCGTTGACCAGGTGGGGCGGGCGGCGGCCATCGAGGGCCGCGAGCAGGTTCTCGGCCGCGCGCAGTCCCATGGCGGTACGGGTCTCGACCGTGGCACTGCCAAGGTGGGGCACTAGCGTCGCGTTGTCGCAGTCGAGCAGGTCCGGGTGGACCTCGGGCTCGCGTTCGAAGACGTCGAGGCCGGCGGCGAACAGCTCGCCAGCCTGGAGGGCGGACGCCAGGGCGGCCTCGTCCACCAGTGGGCCGCGTGCGGTGTTGAGCAGGATCGCACCGGGTTTCATGCGCCGCAGCCGCGCCGCGTCGATCAGGTGGCGGGTCTCCGGGCGCAGCGGCACGTGCAGCGACACCACGTCCGCTTCGGCCAGCAGCGCGTCCAGGTCCCGCCAGGCGACCCCCAGCTCGCGCTCACGGGCGGCCTCCAGGCGATGGGCGGCGGTGTAGAGGACGGTCATGCCGAACCCGGGGGCGCGGCGCGCCACCGCCTGGCCGATGCGGCCGAAGCCGACGATGCCGAGCGCCCGCCCCCGCAGCTCCACCCCGAGCAGGAACTCCGGCGCCCAGATCCACGGCCGCCGCGCCCGCAGCCACCGGTCACCCTCGGCGATCCGCCGCCCACACGCCAGCAGCAGCGCCCAGGTCAGGTCGGCGGTCGCCTCGGTGAGCACGTCGGGAGTATTGGTGACAGCGATGCCCCGGCGGCTGCACTCGGCCACGTCCACGTTGTCGTAGCCGACCGCGTAGTTGGCCACCACCCGCAGCTGCGGCCCGGCCGCGTCGAGCAGCTCCCCGTCGATCCGCTCGGTGAGCAGCACCACCAGCCCGTCCTTGCCGGCCGCCCGCGCCAGCAGCTCCGCACGCGGCATCGCCCCCGGCCCATCCCACACGTCGAGGTCCGCCCGCGCGGTGAGCATCTCCATCGCCGCTGAGGGCAATCGCCGGCTCACCAGCACCGCCGGCCGGACGCGGTCGTTGGTCATTGAGCGATCCTCCTCCATGATCGTCGGCGGCGCGGGCTCGGGTTCAGGCTCAGCGGCCTCAGTATCATGGCCGGACCGAAGGCTCAACCGAACCGGGCTATTTCAAGGCTTGAAATGCCCATGATTCAAGCTATGACAAACCGGTCGGATGTAGAGGAGGGCGATGGCTCGGGAGCGCTGGTCGCGGTCCTGCTGCTGCACGCCATCACGACACGGATGGGCTACATTGCCTCTCTGCAGTAAGTAGGACAGAGGGGATGCTCGCCTCAAGGTTGTCTAACGAACTTATGTTCGATAGAATCCATGCATGTCCAAACGCCACCTAGCTCGCCCTCGGAACCCAACGCCCGGCTCCGACCGTGTCTGCCACCGCGCGCAGAAGGCACGCCTGTACCCAACGCCGGAACAGGCCGCAATGCTTGACCAGCAAGGCCACGTCGCGCGGGCGCTGTGGAATCTGCTCCACGAGTGGTACACATGGGGAGGCCCTGGTGGCGGCATCGCTAGGCGCCCCTCGCTTGGCGAACTCGACCGGCAACTCAGAGCTGCACGCACCAACCCGCTCCCCGGCTTTGAGTGGCTCGCATTGCTCCCAGCCCAAGCTACGCAACAGGTCCTCAAGAACTACCTGCGCACCTGGAGCCAGTTCTTCCAAGGGCTGGCTCGACCGCCGAAGTTCAAGAAGCGTAGTGCCTCCCTGGCCGTGGACAACCCTCAAGCCTCCAACCTCCGAATCGTCCGGATAAACCGTCGCTGGGGTGAAGTCACGGTCATCATGGTCGGCCGGGTGCGGTTTCGCTGGACTCGCCCACTCCCAGGGGCCTCCCCTGGCTGCTCTGGCCGGATCACTGGCGCACGGCTGATCAAAGACCAACTCGGCTGGCACATCTCCTTCCGCATCGAAGGACCAAGCGGAAAGGTGACACCGAACCCCGGCCCGCCGGTCGGGATGGACCGCGGCGTCGCCCACACCATGACGCTCTCCGACGACCGCCACCTCGACATGCCCGACCTGCTCACCAAGGGCGAGCGGCGCCGGCTCCGGAAGCTGGAGCTGGAGGCTGCCCGCCGTCGAACCCACCGCCAGCGCCACCCCGGCAGGCGGATGTCCAACCGGGAACGCTCCACCTACCAGCAGATCGCCAAGCTCCGCGCCCGCCAGGCCCGGCGGCGAACGGACTGGCTACACAAGCAGACCACCGACCTGGCCAAGAACCACAGCCTGGTCGTCGTAGAAGACCTGCAAATTCGCAATATGACCCGCTCGGCCCGTGGGACCACCGACAAGCCTGGCAGAAACGTCCGCGCCAAGGCTGGGCTGAACCGCTCGATCCTCGGCATGGCCTGGGGCACCACCGGGCGGATGCTCGCCTACAAATGCCCCGCCCACGGCGGCGCATTTGTCAAGGTGAACCCCCGGTACTCCTCCATCGAGTGCGCCGAATGCGGCCACATCGACAGGGAGAACCGGGTCGGCCAGGCCCAGTTTCGCTGCCGACGGTGCGGGCATCGGGCCAATGCTGATGTTAATGCCGCGCGGGTGCTGTTAGCGCGGGGACTTGGACTTGCCGCCTGAAGCGGCATCGCCCCAGGGTAGTTGGGGTGGCTGGACGTGGAGCCTTCGCCACTAGGCAGGCCATGAAGCGTCTACCAGTCATGGCAGGTTCTCATTGAGGACACATGACAAACCTGACAAAGGGTCAGGTGGATGCCACCTGGCGGTCAACTACGGCGTGCGCCCCCTCGGCGCCCTGGCCGGCGGCGCGCTCGGCAGCGCCATCGGCCTGCGCCCGACCCTGTGGATCGCGGCCGCCGGCGGCGTCACCTGTGCGCTGTGGCTGCTGCCCTCTCCCATCCCGCGCCTCAAGACGCTGCCGGAGCCGGAACCGGAACCGGAGGCATGCGGCTGACCCACCCGGGTTGTGCCGGTTGGAGCCTGCTCTGCGACACGCGAGGCGTCGGTGCTGCTGGACGCGGGCCCCTAGTATGCGATTCGCTTGCACCAGCACCTACGAATGCCCGGCGCGAGTGCGCCGGTTGACCGTCCAGGAGGCTGCCTTTGATCCGCCGCCAGCTGCGCAGCCATGCGTCCGGCGGGACGGCGTGGGATCCTGCCCTGGAGCCGCTAATCCGCAGCCACCGAGTCGCCCATCCCAAGGCTGACATCTCGCTGCTGGCGCGTGCCTACCTCGTCGCGGAGCGTGAGCACCGCGGGCAGATGCGCAAGAGCGGCGAGCCGTTCATCACCCATCCCGTGGCGGTGACCCTGCTGCTGGCCGACCTCGGCATGGACACGACCACGCTGGTGGCTGCGCTGCTGCACGAC
>WNGQ01000291.1_pt1 | contig 50784 bp, 52 predicted proteins | sample 5407661 | NCBI WGS metagenome assembly WNGQ01 (sample SAMN13153382, study PRJNA577476) | soil metagenome | isolation source: 60 cm soil or saprolite under Garry oak tree replicate 2 | place: USA:California | collected 2016-06-15 | reverse complement strand
TACAGTCTAAGTTATGTATGACCGAACGGTCAAGATAAATATTGGCATTAATTACAATATTACTTGCTACACATTTTGGCAAAAACGCAGCATTCTTGAGGTTTTGACGGTTTTTTCTAGGAAGTTAGGTTAATCGCGCATCAATTTCAGCAGCCCCTTCCAGGCGGCCTGCGTCGCCCGGAACGATTGTCGCTCGGCCTGGCGGTAGAGTGCCAGCACCCGCTTCCCGGTGGGCGTGAGTTCCGAGCCACCGCCGTTGCTGCCACCGCGAACCGTGCTCACCAGCGGCTCCTTGAAACACCGGTTCATCGTCTTGAGCAGCGTCCAGGCCCGCATGTAAGACATGCCCATCCGCCGGGCGGCTTTCAGGATGGAGCCAGTGGCTTGGACGCGCGCCAGCAGCTCCGCTTTGCCCGGCCCGACGGCGATGTGCTTCGACCACAACACGCGAATTCGAGGTTGAAGCTCTTTGCGGTGCGTCACGGTAGATTTCATAAGCTGCGGACCACGCGCCGTGGAGCATGCCTGAACCACGAGCCGGCGGCTAACCCCGTTTTCAGTCCCTTTATTGCCCGGCCTCCAGCGAGGCGCAGACCACCTCTATCTCGCTTCGGGCGAACACGTGCCGGTTGGCAAAAGCCGGCGGGGCATAGACAAACTTGGTTTGCCCAAAGGGCCAGGTCGGATCAATCAAGTGGCTGCGACTCATCTCCCGATAGCCCGTTTGGGACAACTGAGCGCGTATCAGGTTCCCTTCATCGGTAAATAGAAAAAAGCCGCCGCCTTGAGGAGTAATGTTAATGCTCGCCCCGTTTTTCGCGGCGGTCAGGCTGTTCGTGCTCCAAATTTGCCTGCCTGTGGCCGCTTCCAGGCAAACGAGATCGCCCAACCCCCGGGCGGTAAAAACATATTCCCCTTGCAGTAAGGGAGTGGAGGTGTTGCTCAAAACCCGTTTTGAAGGGGCGCGATTCTCGGGCCAACGAAAGCGAGGATCGTCCGCGCTCACGTCCAGCATCAATCCGCTCACCAGCAATCGGTTCCCCTGGAATACCGGCGTGGCGACGGAGTCATTGTTGCTCGTGGTCATCGGTTCCCGCCAATAAGTGTGGCCGTTGGCGGGGTCCAGGGACGCGAGCGAACTGTCGGTCCAAACAATCAACTGCCGCCTCCCACCGGCGGTAATGATTATCGGCGAACTGTTGGACACGGGATCCTCGAGCGCTTTCCAGATCTCCTTCCCCGTCCGTTTATCCAAAGCGAGGACACTCGCGCCGGGCTTCGCTCCGGTGAAAACGATCAGCAAGGAGCCCTCGATCAAGGGCGAAGGTCGGCACGACATCTCCGCCACCTGGTATTCGCGTCCAATGTTTTTCTCCCAGAGGACCGTCCCTCTTTTCACGTCCAGGCAGTGCGTATTGCCATTCGCCCCGACGAGATATATCCGGTTCCCCTCCACGATCGGAGTCGCCGTTGGGCCCGCGCCTCGCTCGGGCACATAAGCCCAATCGCCGTACTTCTCGTCGTAGGCATAAACCCAAAGAATCTTGCCCGTCTTCTCCTCAAAGCAATGCAGGCGCTCTCGGGCCGAAGGCTTGATCAACTCCACGTCAAAGACAAAAACCCTGCCCTGAACCACCACCGGACTCGGCCACCCGCCGCCAACGGGCTGCCGCCACCGGATTTTCAAGCCCTCACGGGGAAATGATTCGAGGATTCGCGTCTCACCCCAATTTCCATCCCGATTAGGCCCGCGAAACTGCGGCCAATCGGCCGCCAGAGCCGCCTGCGCTGCCAGGAGAATACCCAGACTCGCTCCGGCGAGCGCCTGGAAAAAGAGAGTCGCTAAGCGCGTTTGGGTCATGGTGAGTATCGCGGAAGGTACCAGAACGGTTTCCAGTTGCAAGCAAGGGTGGCGCTGCTGAAGCGTGAAATGAGCAAATACTGGAAGATTGGCGTGTCGCCTTGGATCGTTTGGGCATGATGCGGCTGCTGCACCGCTTCCGGTTGGGGGAAATGCGCGAGCGTTTCCCGGCCGGATGGAGAGCATTTGCGGGCTTCGAATGGTACAAGGAGCGGAAACGCGCCGGAGCAACCTTTAAGAAACTTTTTCCCTTCCTGCCCAAAACCGAGCGTCCGTTGTCGTGGCCGACCAAGGGCGGACGCAGCAAGTAGGCACGAAATAACGCGCTATTTTATTCCTAGGAATCAAATAGCACGCTATTTCTGTCCATTTCCCCCCGGCCGGCGCCGCCTTAAAGTTGCGGCGTGAATGAAAATAGTATGAGCATAAAGATGCGCGACGACTCGGCTTGGAACCGGCTGACGGCCGAGCAGCGCGAGAAGCTGGAAAGCTGGTTGTTCGACGAGAACCTGGGTTACGCGGAAACGCTGGCGCGGGGGCAGGCCGTTCTGTTTGGTCCCCGCAGGCGAAAAACCCAAGAGGATGGAAACGGACCACCCAAAAACGGGAAGTTAAGCGAACAATGTTCGCTTATGTTCGCTTATGTTCGCTTAATTGGGAAAAAATTTTCGAGGCGCCGCCCGCGGAGTCCAGCGGCCGAGCCAGCCTGATAAAGCCTCATAAAGCCAAAGAAATCGCGCGGAAGTCTCGGAAATGCCATGCGAGGAGTGGAAGTTGGGGAGGTTCTCAAGATTCATCCATGGTGCCCCGGCCCTCCTCCCAAGGAGCAGAGCGAGAAAAGCCCAGCGGTCGGCGGCCAGACTCGATTGGGGTCTCGCGAGGACGCTCGCCCTGCAGTTCGGGGCGGGGTGCGGTGGCAGAACTCGGGCAAGTTCTGTCGGAGGAGCTCGGAACGTCACCAAAACGTAACACACCTGCCATAAGTCCGTAACAGGCGGCGGGTACAGAACTGGGTAATCAAAGTATGGGATCGCATTTTGAAGAGAGCCTCCAGCGCGACAGCAAAGTGATTCGGAGCAAGGTCCTGGAAATGGCCGCGCTGGCGGACCGCGCGCTGAAGGACAGCCTGCGCGCGTTGACCGAACGCAACCGGCAGTTGGCCTATTCGGTCATTTTGCGCGACAAGAACATCGATGAGCTGGAGCAGGAGCTCGACCGGCTTTGTTTGGAATTCCTGGTGCGCCAGCAGCCGGTGGCCGTGCATCTGCGTTTTGCCTATGCGGCCATCAAAATCAACCTCGAATTGGAGCGCATTGGCGATTATGCGGAAAGCATCGCCCGGCATGTCCTGAAGATCAGTTCCCTGGAACCGCAGCCGTCCTACGAAAAATTCGTGGCCATCGCGACGCTCTCGATTCCGATGCTGCAACAGGCCGTGCAGGCGTTCGTGGATCAAAATCCGGCGTTGGCCCGCAGCACGATGGTGATCGAGGAGGAGGTCGATACGCTGCGCAACGGCATCAACGCCGCTTTGGTCAAGCAATACACGGACGGCAAAATTCCGTTGGAAACTTTCACCTCGCTGTTGACGATCGCCCGCCGCTTCGAGCGGGTCTCCGACCAGGCCAAGAATATCTGCGAAGAAGTGCTCTACTTATGCACCGGGGAATACGTGAAACACAAGGGGACGGCGGCCTTGCGGGTCCTTTTCGTGGACATCCGGAACGCCTGCCGCAGCCAGATGGCCGAGGCGATTGCGAGCTCGCTCGGCAGACCGAATTTCGTTTTCAGCAGCGCCGGAATTGATCCCCATCCCATCGATCCCGTGACGATCAAGTTCCTGTCGGAAAAGGGACTGGATATTTCCCATCATAAGTCAAAGGGAGTGAGCCAGATTCCCAATTTGGACCACTATCAGGTGATCGTGGCGCTGGACAGGGATGCCAAGAAAATTTTCCCGCCGCCGCCAACCAAGACGGTGGCGCTCGACTGGAACGTGAAGGACCCGTCGTTCGCGGAAGGTTCGCCCGAGGAGATTCGAGCGGCCTATGAAGAAACGTTCCAATACATCAACACGCACGTCCGGGATCTGGTCGAGGCGATCCTGGGAGAACAAATCAACGGAAAGAAGACCTATGCTTAATCGTCCACGACTCAAAACCGGCCTGCTGTTGGGCGCCCTCGCGCTGGCGGCGCTGCCGGTCCTGCTCTGGCGGGCCAACGCCAAAGATGAAAAAACGAGCATCACCATCCTCGGCTCCGACACGATGGTCAACCTGGCGCAAGCCTGGGCCGAAGAGTACGGCCGAATCAACCCCGCCGTTTCGATTTCGGTTTCCGGCGGCGGCTCCGGCACGGGCATCGCCGGGTTGATCAACGGGACGCTGGACCTGGCCAATTCGAGCCGCAAAATCGAGCCGGAGGAAGCCAAGAAAGCCAAGGAGAACACCGGGAAAGACCCGGTGGAATTCATGGTGGGTTACGATGCCCTCTCGGTGTTCGTCGCCAAAAACAATCCGCTCTCCGAGATCGCCATCGAGCAATTGGCGGAGATTTACGGGGAGAACCCCAAAATCACGAAATGGTCGCAACTGGGTTTGAAAGTGCCCGGGTGTGACGGCGATGAGATTGTCGTAGTGAGCCGGCAGAACAATTCGGGGACCTACCATTACTTTCGCGAAGCGATTTTGGGCAAGAAGCGCGACTACCGGCTGGGCACGCGCGACATGAACGGCTCGAAAGACGTCGTGGCGCTGGTGGAACAAACCCCTTGCGCCATCGGCTACAGCGGCATGGCCTATGCCACGCCCGGGGTCAAGGCGCTGAAGGTGGCCAAGAAGGCCGGCCAGCCGGCGTTTCTGCCGAGCATTGAGACGACCTTGGACAACACCTATCCGATCGCGCGGCCGCTCTACATGTACTCGCTGGGCAAAGCCGAGGGCGGCGTCAAAAAATATCTCGATTGGATCTTGTCGGACGCGGGACAGAAGGTGGTCAAGGACAACGGCTACGTTCCACTCCCGAAAAAATAGGCCAAGTGAATGATGAATCGTTGTGATCGTGTGCAATGCGGGGCCAATTCCCTCTCCCTGCGCAGCGGGGAGAGGGCTAGGGAGAGGGGTGCTCTGGAAAAGCGGAGTCACTTTTTGGCAATGTTTTCAGGGCTTTCCCCTCTCCCCGGCCCTCTCCCCACTCCTCCGTCGTGGGGAGAGGGAGTAGCCGCAGCGCCGTCAGTTTGCCCTGCCTTGCAGTCCGTCCTTCGGACTCTTAAGTGAATGACCGCCCGCCGCCGCTGGGAAGTGCTGAGCGAACGCGCCATCGAAGCGCTGATCCGCGTGTGCGGCATCAGCGCGATTCTGTTCGTCTTCGGAATTTTCTTCTTCGTCTATCGCGAAGGGTCGGGCTACCTGTTTCACGGATTCGACCCGGTCAAATTCCTGACCAGCACCGAATGGTATCCCACGTCGCGGAGCAACGTGCGATACGGCGTGCTGGCGATGCTGGCCGGAACGGCGAGCGTCACGATCCTGGCGATGGCGATGGCGGTCCCGTTCGGGCTGGGGGCGGCCGTTTTTGTGTCGGAGTTCTGCGGGCACAAACTGCGGGAGACACTCAAGATCGTCATTGAACTGCTGGCCGCGATCCCGTCGGTGGTCTGGGGATTCATCGGCTTGACGGTGATGAATCCGATCATCATCACGCTTTTCCACGCGCCGGTGGGTCTCAACGTGCTCAATGGCGGCATTATCCTCGCGCTGATGAGCGTGCCGATCATCGTCTCCATCGGCGAGGACGCATTGAAAGCCGTTCCGGATTCCTACCGCGAAGCCTCGCTGGCGCTCGGCGCGACGCGCTGGCAGACGGTTTACCGGGTTTTGCTGCCGGCGGCCAAGAACGGGTTGCTGGCCGCGGTGTTGCTGGGGGTCGGACGTGGCGTGGGCGAAACGATGGCCGTGCTGATGGCCACGGGCCACTCGATCAACATTCCCCACAGCGTGCTCGACTCGGTGCGAACACTGACGGCCACTATCGCCGCGGAATTGGGGGAAACCGCGGAGCACTCCGACCACTATCAGGTGTTGTTCATCATCGGGATGCTGCTCTTTTCGATCACCTTCCTGGTAAACCTCAGCGCCGACCTGATCGTGAAAGGCATTCGTGGCAAATCAACTTAAGACCGCCGCTTTGGAAGCTTCTGCTTCGCAACCGGGCGATCGGCCGTCCGCACGCGCGAACGCCGAGGTCGCGGCGCCGCCCGCCGCCCGTCGAGCAGCCCCGCCGCAGAACATCTTCCGGGAAACTTCGCTGGTGCGGAAAAAACGACGGACCGAGCTCGTTGCCCGAGGCGTTTTCGGCGCGATGACGCTCTGCATGGTCTTGCCGCTGCTGGCCATCGTGAGTTACTTGCTCTTCAAAGCGTGGCCGGCGCTGTCGCTGAATTTCCTCCTCAAGAACCCGATCCACGGCATGCGCGAAGGCGGGTTATGGTCGCCGTTTTTGGGGACGATTTATCTGGTGGTGATCTCGCTGCTCGTGTCGGCCCCGATCGGCGTGCTGGCCGCGGTGTACCTCAACGAGTACGCCAAAGAGAATTGGTTCACCCGCATCATTCATCTGGCGGTGATGAATCTGGCGGGCGTGCCCAGCATCGTCCACGCGCTTTTTGGACTGGGAGCCTTTGTGCTGTTCGCGCATCTGGGGCGCTCGGTGCTGGCCGCTTCGCTGACCCTGGCCATCATGACGCTGCCGGTGATCATCGCCAGCACCAAGGAAGCGCTGGCTTCGGTGCCGCGGGCTTTTCGTGAAGCGTGCTGGAACGTCGGCGCGACCCGCTGGCAGACGATTCGCAACATCGTTCTGCCCAATTCCCTGAGCGGGATTTTGACGGGCGTAATCCTGCAGGTCTCGCGTGCGGCGGGGGAAACGGCGCCGGTGATGTTCACGGGCGTGGCCTTTTTCCGGCTGGTCCAGGAGGGACATCTGGCTGGCTACAGCCTGTTCAAGCCGTGCATGGCGCTATCGATGCATCTGTTCACGATTTCCACCCAAGTGCCCGGGGTGCGTCCCGAGGTGCTCTACGGAACGGCGGTGGTTCTGTTGTCCAGCGTGTTGCTGGTGAATGCGCTCTCGATCGTGCTGCGGGTCTATTTCCGTTCCCGAAAGAAATGGTGACGGCGGAGAAGAAAATCCAGGTCCAGGACCTCCGCCTCCGCTACGGCCCCAAGGAAGTCATTCACGGCATTTCGTTCGACGTTTATCGCCATGAAATCCTCGGCATCATCGGTCCGTCGCAATCGGGCAAATCGTCGCTCCTGCGCTGCATCAATCGGACCATTGAATTCACGCCCGGCGCCAAAGTCAGTGGCGCCGTGAAGGTGGATGGCGAGGACGTGCGGCAGGCGAGGGACGTCTATGAATTGCGGCGCAAGATCGGCATGGTTGCGCCGTTGCCCGTTGGTCTGCCGTTGAGCATTTACGATAACGTCGCTTTTGCCCCGCGCGCGGCGGGCGCGCACAAGCGAAGCGAACTGGATGGCGTGGTCGAAAAATGCCTCCGCCAGGCCGCGCTCTGGGACGAGGTGAAAGACCGGCTCGACAGCCTGGGCACGAAGCTTTCCGGGGGACAGCAACAGCGCCTGACCATCGCGCGGGCCCTCTCGCATCGGCCGGAGATTTTGTGCCTCGATGAATTTTCCATCGCCATCGACCCGGTCACGACCATGCGGATCGAGGAGGTCTTAAAAGAATTGAGAGGGGAGTTGACGATCATTTTGGTCACCAACCTGGTCCAGCAAGCCCGCCGCCTGGCGAACCGCACCATGTTTCTTTGGAACGGCGAGATTGTCGAATTGGGCCGCAACGAAGTGGTTTTTTCCGACACGCCCGCCAGCCGGAAAACTTACGATTATGTGATGGGCATTTTCGGATGAATGATCCCGCCGAATACAGCATCGCGACGAAGGATTTGTGCCTCTGGTACGCCAAATTTCAGGCGCTGATCAACGTCAACCTTCAGATCAAGCAAGGCATCGTGACCTCGCTGATCGGCCCCTCCGGGTGCGGAAAGACCACGTTGCTCCGCTGCTTCAACCGGGTGAACGAGCGCTACGGCTATGTGACGACCACCGGGGAGATCACGTTGCTCGGCAAGAACATCTACGACCCGGACATATCGCTCATCGAACTGCGCAAAGCGGTGGGCATGGTCTTTCAGCGCCCCAACCCGCTGCCGATTTCGATCTACGAAAACGTCGTCTTCGGCCTCCGCATCCATAACGACGGCAACTTCAGAAGGGGGGAGCTGGACGAGGCGGTGGAAAAGGCGCTCACCGAAGTCGGCCTGTGGCAGGACCTCAAGGACAACCTCGAGGCCAAAGCCACCAACCTCCAGCTCGAACAACAGCAGAAGCTTTGCATCGCCCGGCTGCTGCCGCTTAAGCCCGAGATCATTCTCATGGACGAGCCTTGCTCGGCGCTCGACGTTGAAGCCACGCGAGCGATCGAGGAACTGATGCTCACGCTGGCTGGGCGTTACACGATCCTGATCGTGACGCACAACATGGCCCAGGCCCGGCGGGTGAGCCACGAATGCGTCTATATGCTGCTCGGGGAATTGCTGGAGCACCGCCGCACGGAAGAGCTGTTCCTCAGCCCCAAAAACCCGAAAACCGCCCAATACATCGAGGGGCGCTATGGCTGAGGCCACGGCGGGAGCCAAGCTTTCATAGATTCACCCCGGCCCTCCCCAGAGCAGAAGGAGAATCGTCCGCCGCGCTTTCGCCAAGCCAGAGCGCCTCGACTCGTCGCAGCACGGGATGCGGTGTTCCCTCTCCCTGAGGGAGAGACGCGGAGCCGATCAAAAAACTGTGAGGGTTCGCCAAAATCGGTTGAGCGAGGAGTCGGGGCCTGATATAATTTGGTTTCGGCATGAAACCGGATGCGAATCATCCACGAATCGCCGCGAGTGGCTGGTCCGGCGTGGCGCCGGAGTTTGGGTTCGACAGACCAGCGAAGAGAAACCAAGAACTAGAATCGAGACGAAAGGAAAGACATGACCACTGAAGTACATACAGAGAGATTAGTGCGGGACTTGAAGACCGTGGCCCGCGACGCGCAGGACTTGATCAAGGCCACCGCCGGGGACGTGGGAGAGAAGGCGCGCGAAGCCCGCACCCGGCTCGCGGCCACGCTGGAATCGGCCAGGGAATCACTCGACGGCCTGCAGGAAAGAGCCGTCGCCGGAGCCAAAGCCACGGACAAAGCCATCCGGGAGCATCCCTATCAATCCCTTGGGATAGCGTTCGGCGTCGGCGTGTTGATCGGGGTGTTGGTCAACCGCAGGAACGGTCATGGATGACCCGGCCGGCGCTTCCGACGGGATGCTCGGCTCATTGCGGCGGCTGTTAGACACCGGTTTGTCGATCGGACGAAACCGGCTGGAGCTTTTGGCGGTGGAACTGCAAGAGGAGAAGCTCCGGCTGGTGCAACTCTTCATGCTGGTTGCCGCGGTCGTCGCGTTTGCCTTGATGTCGCTGACCATGTTGTCGCTGACGCTGGTGGTGATCTTCTGGGAAAGTTCGCGGCTGGCCGTGCTGGGCGGGTTGAGTCTGTTTTATCTCCTGGCCACGGCGGCCGCCTGGCGGGTTTTGAGCAACCGGTTGGGCAGGCGATCGGCCCCTTTTTCCGGGAGCATCGCGGAAATGAAGAAGGACAAGGAATGGTTGGATTCGCGGAATTAGAGTCGCTGCAAGTTCGCAAACAGGAACTGCTGGCCCGCAGCGAGGCGAACCGACGCGCGCTCCATTCGGAATGCGAGAACCTGCGCGACGCAGCCGCAAGCGTGGGGCGCGGGTTTTCATTCCTGCGCGAGGCGCGTCCAGCCTTGCTCCTGGCGGCGCCGGTGTTGGGCTTCCTGCTCGCGCGCAAGTGGCGGCGGGCCGGCCGCGTCGCCCGGAACGTGATTTTGGGGTGGCGGATCATGAACAGCCTTCGGACAGTTTGGCGGGACCTCAAGCGCAAACCGGAGCCCTAAACCATCGGGGCTGTCACCAGGGCTGCTTTTCATTGAGCGCTTTGACGATGGCGCGCTTGAGACCCAGCGGGTCGATGCTGCCAAGTTCGCGATAGACGATCTGCCCGCCGGGCGCGATCAGGACGGTAAAGGGCACGGCGCCCGGCCATTGGGGATCGAAGGCGTCGATCAGTTTGTCGCGGTCCGCAGAAGCGAAGAGCAGGTTTCGATTCGCGGCCTGCTGCTGTTTGAGAAAGGCGAGGATGTTTTTCTCCTCGTCCGGGCGGTTCATCGAGATCATCACCATCTCGAAGTCGCGATGGCGGTACATGCGGTTCATGGTGACGAACTCGTGGAACTCCGCCACGCACGGCGCGCACCAGGTGGCCCAGAAACCGACCAGCCGGAGCTTGCCTGAATCATTCTTGCGGAGGGCCTTGAGCGCTTCGGCGTCCACTGGCTCTACGAGCACCGGCTCGGCGGCGAGTTTGTCCAGGTAAGCTTTGACGTTCTCCGCTTTTCCAGCCCACTTAACGGAGCAGCCAACGACTTTGGTTTGCTTCACCGCCGGCTCCCGGCCGGCGAGGAGAGCGTCGAGGGCATTGCGCGTGTCACGCACTCTCACGAACTGCTCGCGCTCGGAGTCGTCGATCCGACCGGCGAAGCGGAGCTTGCGCGCGGCGTCGAAAATGAAGACGTGCGGCGTGGCCACCGGACCATAGGCGCGCGAGACGGTTTCGGTGTCGCCGTCGTAGAGGTAGGGAAAATTGAAATGGCGGTCCTTCGCGCGAATCTTCATCTCCTCGAACGTGTCGCTGAGGTCGGTGTAGCCCAGTTCGTCGAGCCGGATGGACTTAGGGTCGTTGGGCGAAATGGCGACCACGGCGACGCTCCTGTCCTTGTAGTCGGCGGCGAGCTGCTTGATCCGTTCCTCGTAATACTGCGCGGTGGGGCAATGGTTGCAGGTGAAAATAACGACCAGGATCTTTGCCTGGGCGAAATCTTTGAGCGACCAGTTGCGGCCATCAACGCCGGGCAGGTCGAAAGCCGGCGCGGCTGAGCCGAGCGGCAAGGTGGGCGGGTCTGCGGCGGAAAGGCGAGAGAGCAAGGCGAGGCTGGCAACCGTTGCGAGAAGGAAACGATTCATGAGGGAAGAATTTTAAGTGACGCGCGTGCGACGGCAAGGAAGTTTCCTGGCCTCCGCGCTGCCGTGAGTAATTGTGTTTCCGGCCGGGCCGGCAAGCTGCTACAATGCTTCGCATGACAACCACCCAGTCCATGAGCCATCCGGCTGCTCACAGCGGGCGGATGCTTTGCTGCCGCGCCGTGTTTTGCAGTCTCTTCGCGACCATTTGTGGGAGCGTTCACGCCGCCGGCCCAGCGCCGCTCCGGGCCGGCATGATCGGCCTGGACACTTCCCACGTCCCGGCCTTCGCGAAAATCTTCAACAACCCGAAGGCAACCGGTGACATCGCCTGTGTCCGAATCTCGGCCGGCTATCCCGGCGGCACGGACCTGCCGGCCAGCCACGACCGCGTTGGCAAGTTCACGGAGGAGTTGCGCGGGATGGGCATCGAGATCATCGACTCGATTCCCAAGCTGCTGGAAAAAGTCGATGTGGTGCTGCTCGAAAGCGTGGATGGGCGGATTCATTTGCAGGAAGCGGTCCCCGTGATCAAGGCGGGCAAGCCGCTGTTTATCGACAAGCCGGTGGCCGGCTCGCTGGCCGACGCCATTGTTATCTACGAATTGGCGAAGCAGCATCACGTGCCCTGCTTCTCCAGCTCTTCGGTCCGGTTCAGCCCCGGCATTCAGGAACTGTTGAAGAACCAGGAGCTGGGCGGGATTGCCGGCGCTGCCACTTGGGGACCCTGCACCTATCAGGAAGGCACGCCCGACATGTTCTTCTATGGAATTCACGGCATTGAGCCGCTGTTTGCGCTCATGGGCTTAGGCTGCGAGAGCGTGACTCGCATTCAGACCAAAGACACCGATTTCGTAGCCGGGCTTTGGAAGAATGGCCGCGTCGGCACCTATCGTGGCATTCGCCGCAACAAGTCGGATTTCGGAGCGGTGGCGTTCGGCGGCAAACGCATCGTTCAAACCGGCAAGGAGGGAGACTACGAGGAACTCTGCCGGGAGGTCGGCCGCTTCTTCCGGACCGGCAAATCGCCGGTCGCCGCCGAAGAGACGATTGAGATCTTCGCCTTCATGGAAGCCGCGGACGAAAGCAAACGTCAGGGCGGCGCGCCGGTGTCACTCGCCGGGGTGCTCGCCAAAGCAAAAGCAGAAGCCGGCGCCAAGCTGGCCAAATGAACTTCGAGGCGCACCAAGCCCGAGACCGTAACCCCAAACTCGATCGCACTATGTCAAACATCACTCGTCGTCAGTTTCTCGAAGATTCCATTCTGGCTGCGGCTGCGGCTGTCTCCGCATCGGTTCCCACGCCGGTCGCCGCGGCGGAACAACGGCCCGTCAGCGCCAATGACAAGATTACCGTGGCCATCCTCGGTTGCGGCATTCGCGGCAAGCAGCACGCCGACGAACTGGCCCGCCTCTCGGACTGCGAGATCGCGTACGTCTGCGACCCGGATCGCGATCGGGCGGCTGACGTCGCCGCGCACCTCGTCGCCAGGCAGCGTCCGCGGCCGAAGGCCGTCCAGGACCTGCGCGTGATTCTTGATGACAAGTCCGTCGCCGCGGTGTTCATCGCGACGCCGAACCATTGGCACGCGTTGGCAGCGATCTGGGCGATGCAGGCAGGCAAGGATGTGTATGTCGAGAAACCGGTCAGCCACAACCTCCGCGAAGGCCGCCGGATCGTGCAGGCGGCGCGCAAGCTCGGACGCATCTGCCAGGGCGGGACGCAGAACCGTTCCAACGGCGCGTTGAGCGAGGCGATCAAATTCATCCACGATGGCAAGCTCGGCGAGGTCAAGCTGGCCCGCAGCATTGTCTATGGGCGGCGTGAGTCCATCGGCGGACCCGGTGAGTATGCAATCCCCCCAAGCGTGGATTACAACCTCTGGGCCGGCCCGGCGCCGATGAGTCCGCTGACGCGGCCGAAATTTCATTACGACTGGCACTGGTTCTGGACCACGGGCAACGGTGAATTGGGGAACAACAACGTTCACTCGACGGATGTTTGCCGCTGGGGCCTCGGCGTCACCGGGCTGGGCCGCACCGTCATCAGCTACGGCGGGCGTCTCGGTTATACGGACGCGGCGGAGACGCCGAATACGCAGGTGGTCATCCACGATTTTGGCAGCAAGACTATCGTGACGGAGACGCGCGGGTTGAAGACCGAACCGTTCAACCCGAAGTTCAATGGCGGCTGGATTTTTGCGGGGACGGAGGGAATCATCGCCGGCACTTCGCTGTTCGATCTTGAGGGCAAGCTTATCCGCACCTTCACCGGCGAGAACGAGAGCCACTTTGCCAATTTTCTGAAGGCGGTGCGCAGCCGCAACGTTTCGGAGTTGAACGCGGACATCCTGGAAGGCCATCAATCGACCGCGCTCTGTCATATCGGCAACATCTCCTATCGGCTCGGCCACCTCACCTCGCCCGGGGAGATTGAGAAGGAGTTGAGCCAACTGAAAGCGCGCGAGGATGCGCTGGAGACCTTCGCGCGAACCCGCCAGCACCTCGTTGAAAACAATGTGGATTTGGACAAGTCCAAATTGACGCTTGGACCGCTGCTGCGGCTGGATGCGGAGGCAGAGAAGTTCCTCGCTAACGCAAATGCCGACGCGCTTCTGGCCCGCGAATATCGCAAACCATTCGTCGTTCCGACAAGCGGGTGAGGCAGGTGCAGTGCCTGCGAATTCGCTACACAGGATTTCAGCCGTCCCTTCGGGACTTGGTCCCCACTGCCTCTTAACCCAGCCTTGAAAGGCTGGGCTATTCTCAGTGGTCCCTCCGGGACATGGTCGGCGCGTTACTACGGTGAATTTGTGAGACGCGACACTAGAGCCACGACGAGCAGGTTTTGACTCCGACGCTGGTTTTTCAGATATTCGTGGCTTAGTTTCAGGTTTGGTTGACCGGATTTATGATTCAATATCACCAGCTTCTGCGCGATGTGCTGGCCCACGGCAAGTTCAAGCCCGATCGCACGGGAACGGGCACCTACGCGATCTTCGGCGCCCAGGCCCGCTTTCCGCTGACTGAGGGTTTCCCCCTGCTCACCACCAAAAAGCTCCACCTCAAGTCGATCATCTACGAGCTGCTCTGGTTTTTGCGCGGCGACACCAACATCAAATATTTAAAGGACCACGACGTGACTATTTGGAATGAATGGGCAAAACCGGATGGAAACCTGGGGCGCGTCTATGGCGCGCAGTGGTGCGACTGGCGCACCGCAGACGGCCGCTCCATCAACCAGATTGACCGTGTGATCGACCGGCTTAAAACGGAGCCGGAAAGCCGACGGCACATCGTCAGTGCCTGGAACGTCGGTGAACTCGACCAGATGGCGCTGCCGCCGTGCCACGTGCTCTTCCAATTCTTCGTCCAGGAAGGCGAATTGAGCTGCCAGCTTTACCAGCGGAGCGCGGACCTGTTTTTGGGCGTGCCGTTCAACATCGCCTCCTACGCGCTCCTGACGCTGATGGTGGCGCAGGTGTGCGGCCTCAAACCCGGCACGTTCGTCCACACCTTTGGCGACCTGCACCTCTACAGCAACCATCTCGAGCAGGCGAAGCTGCAACTGGCGCGCGAACCGCGTCCGTTGCCGGAGATGAAACTCAATCCGGCGGTGAAGAACATTCACGACTTCGAGTACGAAAATTTTCAATTGGTGAATTACGATCCCCATCCGTCGATCAAGGCCCCCATCGCCGTCTAGCAGCCCGTTGAAAAACGCCACTTCCCGTAGCAGCCGAGGTAACGAGGCTCAAATTTCCTCGGAAACAGAAGCGATATCAGAGCCTCCTCACGTCGGCTGCTACTTTCTGAACAGTCTGCTAGCGCTCACCGGTGGGGTACCTGATTAGTTTTGCAGCCGTGAAACACTTCAAAGCCATCGCCGCCATGTCGCTCAATCGCGTGATTGGCAGCGGCAACAAAATCCCCTGGCGGCTGCCGCAGGATTTCCAGTGGTTCAAAAAGATGACGACCGGTCAAATCGTCGTGATGGGCCGCAAAACCTTCGAATCCCTTGGCAAGCCGCTGCCCAATCGGACAACGATCATCCTGAGCCGCGCTGAGTTTCAATTCCCCGGTCTGTGGACGGTGTCGGATTTGAACCAAATCGATCCCGCGATCGAGCCGCGTGAGGTTTTCATCTGCGGCGGCGCGCAAATTTATGAGCAGGCGCTGCCGCTTTGTTCCGACCTCTACCTGACCCTCGTGAAGCGGACGGTGGAAGGGGATGCGTTTTTTCCCGCGTTTGAAGACAAGTTTGAAGCCGTCGCTCAGATCCAGGACTGTCCGGAGTTCAGCATCACCCACTACCGAAATCGTCGCCTGCTTTAATGGGGACGGACGCCGCTGGCCCCCTTTCGAGTCTCTCAAACTTCGTGGTGTGCAGCCGACAGAGCGGCTGATTTGCGACACCCTCGTCATTGCTGCCGTACCACCGCACTCCCGAGCCGGTCTTCAGCCACGGATGAAACACGGAATAAACACGGACAAGCCGAAGGGGAATGGGGGCTCGTGGAACTCGCCCCTCCGAAACAAGCCGATTCGAATTTAGACCGTCCGTAGGACTGGTGTTCCACGAGGCGGTCATTCATGCCTCCTCCCCGTTCCGTGTTTAATCCGTGTTCCATCCGTGGCCGAAAGAACCTCTGGCCCAGTGGCTCGCTCAGCGGCTTTGACCTTGCGCTTCGAGCGGTGACGTTCGAACTATCTCCGCCGACATGTCGCAAATGCTCAAATCCTCCGGCGCCATGGGCGCGGCCACGTTCGCCAGCCGCGTCCTGGGCCTGGTCCGCGAGATCGTTTATGCCCGGTTCATGGGCGCCGGCTGGGTGGCCGACGCCTTCATCTACGCCTTCATGGTGCCGAACCTGTTCCGGCGTCTGCTGGGCGAAGGCGCTTTGACGGCGGCCTTCATCCCGATTTTCAACGAAAAGGAAAAACTCGCGGGCGAAGCGGAAATGTGGCGCGCGGCCAACGCGGTCATCTCCGGGCTCGTCGTCAGCGCGGTCGTGCTGATCGCCCTGGGAGTCCTGGGTATTTCCGTTGCGCTCGTCAGCGGGATCAAGGCCGAGCGCACGATCCTGCTGCTCCAACTCCTCCGCGTGATGTTCCCGTATGTGTTGCTGGTCTGTCTGGCGGCGATCTTCATGGGCATGTTGAACTCGCGGGGCCATTTTTTCATTCCAGCGATGGGCGCCACGATGCTCAACGTCGTGCTGATCGCCTCGGTATTCTGGCTGGCGCCGTGGTTGGGCCAGAAGCTCGAGCGCCAGATTTTCGGATTGGCCATCGGCGTTGTGATCGCGGGCATCGTGCAGGCGGCGTTTCAAATGCCGCTGCTCCGCCGCGAAGGCTTTCGTTATCACTGGGTCTCGCCCTGGCGCGATGAAACCGTCCGCCGCGTCGTGCGGCAAATGGTCCCTGGAGCGATCGGCGTCGCCGCCTTTCACCTCAACGTCCTGTTCACGCAGGGATTCGCTTACTGGACCGAGGCGGGTGTGGTTGCTTCTTTCAATTACGGCGTGCGCCTCATGGAATTGCCCCAGGGCGTGTTTGGAATTTCACTGGCCACTTATCTGTTGCCGACCCTCTCCGGGCTGGCGGCGGAAAAGAAATACCCGGAGTATCGCGCCACGCTCGGGCAAGGGCTGGGCTACCTGGCCTTCGTGAATTTGCTGGCCTCGGTGCTCCTGTTGATGCTGGCCGGGCCGATCATTCGCCTGTTGTTCGAGCACGGCAAATTCCACGCCGACGACACGATCCGCTCTTCCCAGGCGCTGGCCTGCCTGGCGCCGGGGCTGGTGGCGTTCTCCGGAGTGAACATTCTGGCGCGGGCCTTCTTCGCGTTGGGAGACACCCGGACGCCGATGAAAATCAGCATTTTTTGCCTGGCCCTCAACGCCGTTTTCTCCATCGCGCTGATCTGGCGATTCAAGCAGGCTGGACTCGGCATCGCCAACACCCTCAGCGCGGTGGTGAATGTGACGCTCTTATTCTACGCGCTCCGGCGCAAGCTGGGCACGCTGCAGTTCCCGGAACTGCGCCGGCACGTCCCCACTTTGCTCGGCGGCGCGGTCCTGGCGGGGGCGGTCGCCGGGTGGCTAGCGCATGTTTGGGAAGGGAACCTTGGCCACGAGACTTTGTCGCTGAGACTCGGCGCCGTGTTTGCCCCGATGCTAGCGGCGGCCGGCATTTACTTCGCGCTGGCGTTCTGGCTGAAGGTCCCTTACGCAAAGGAATTCCTCGCCCTCCTCCCGGCGAAATTCAAGCGGGGCAAGGACTGACCGCCTGCGAGCGGGCGCGGGCTGTTCCGCCTCGCGGATCTCACGCCGCAGGAACAGCCGTCACCCAACCGCACCTCCCGGCGCAACCGTTGCGAAAAAGCCTCATCCTGGGCTACGTTGTCTTGTCAATGAACGCCGAAGAACAAATCAGGGCAAGGTGACGAGGCGCCAAAGCATTCTAATCCTCCTGCTGACAGGCGTGGTTACTGCCTTCTTGGCGTACCGGGCTTTCCACCCCGAAGAACCGAGCTGGCACGGGAAAGGGCTAAGTCAGTGGTTGGCTGAATTAGATCGCGATCACGACGCCGAGGCGGTCGAGGCGATCCAGCGGATCGGTACCAACTCGCTCCCGGTGCTTTTGGAGATGCTCCAGGCCAAAGATTCTCTGTTCGCAACCAAGTTGATGGAATTGAATTCGAAGCAATCCATTGTTCGGTTCCCAGTTAAACGAGCCTACGATCGCCGCACTTTGGCGGCGGCAGGTTTAGCGATCCTTGGGCCAGCAGCCAAGCCGGCAGTTCCTGCATTGAGCCAGGCACTGAATGGCAAGGAGCCTTTCCTTCCAGCGGCCTATGCGCTGGCTCACATCGGGCCCGCGGCGATTGGGCCGCTGGCGGAGGCGCTGACAAACCGAGACAGCAGGGTTAGACAATTCACGACCTCTTCCCTCGGCTGGGCTGGCGCCAGTAATCAGGCGGCGATTTCTCTCCTCGTGGCAACGCTCAAAGCGACCGACGCGAACACCCGTGCAGTTGCTGCTCGATCGTTGGCGCAAATTGGGCCGGTGGCTTCGAATTCTATTCCGGCCCTCATCGAAGCCGCAGCCGATGCGTCAGATCCAGTGCGATGGGCATCGATACGCGCTTTAGGCGACTTTGGCGAACGAGCGAGCGCAGCCGTGCCCATACTCTTGCAGGCTTCTATCAACGGCAACCAACGGGTGCGTCGCGAGGCAGGCGCCGCCCTCAAAAAAATCAACCCGGCCGCGGCTGCGATGGCCGGGGCCACAATTGAGCCGTCAGACCCGGCCCGGTGGCGCAGATGAATCGGCGAGCTTTCCTAATTCCGACATTGCATTTGACAGCGGGCGCTTCGTTGCTATCCTCGCGCCTCCCGTAAGGATCGGCTACCAGTTGAGTTTGCTGACGCGGACTCTGTAAAGGCAACGAAAACTCGAACGCACGCATGAAACGTCAATATCAACCGTCGAAAATCCGCCGCAAGCGCCAGCACGGCTTCCTGAGCCGCAACTCGACCAGGAGCGGCCGCGCCATCCTCGCCAACCGCCGCCGCGCCGGCCGCAAACGCCTGACGCCCGTATAACCCCCTGCCGGCATGACCCCCGTTCCGTCCGCCGCGCTGGGCTTGCCGCGCGCGCGCCGCATCAAACAGGGACGCGATTTCGCGCGGGCCAGGACGCAGGGCAAACGCGTGGTCAGCGGCTGCCTGATCGCCAACTGGCTCGCGTTGCCCGCCGGCGCGCCCGCGCGCCTGGGCGTCATCACCGGACGCAAAATCGGCGCGGCGGTGGCGCGCAGCCGGGCGCGGCGTCTGTTGCGCGAGGCCTTTCGGTTGAATCAATCGCGGCTCGCCCAACCGCTCGACCTGGTGCTGGTGGCGCGGCCGCCGATCAATGGCAGAAGTTTTGCCGAGGTCGAAAAGGATTTCTTGGCCGCGATGCAGCGGGCCGGGCTGTTGAAGCAAACGGCGTGAATGCCGCGCAACACATCTTGATCTTCGCCGCGCGCCTTTATCGGCTGACGATTTCGCCGTTCCTGGGCGCCCTCGGTTCGCCGTTGGGCTTGGGCTGCCGCTTCACGCCGACCTGCTCGCAATACGGGCTGGAAGCGGTGCAACGGCACGGGGCGCTGAGGGGAGTTGGATTGTGCGTGCGGCGCTTCTGCCGGTGTCATCCCTGGGGTGGTTGCGGGCACGATCCGGTCCCGCCGACGCCGGATTCCGAAAGTCAAATCCCGGATCGCAAATCGGGCACCTCGCCGTTGAACGCTTTCGAGCCAGTTGATCAACCTCGCGGGGCCACGACGAGGGTGGCCTCTGAACCGTAGGTCGTTTCACTTTTTTCATGGACCGCAAATCAATCATCATCCTGGTCATCTCGTTCATTTTGTTGATGTTGTGGTTTCCCATCATGAACAAGGTGTACCCGCCAAAGCCGCTGCCGGCAGCGACCAACACCCTAGCCACCGTTACCAATCAGTTCGAGCGCGGCGCCAGGCCGTCGGTCCCCGCCACTGCCACCGCGCCGCTTGCGCCGCGGGTGGCGGCCTTCCCGATTCCAGCGGGGGCGAAGGAACAGGTGCAAGTGCTCACGAACGAAAACGCGCGCTACACGTTTACCTCCTACGGCGGCGGATTGAAACTGGTCGAGTTGACCAAATATCCCGAAACCGTCGGCTGCCACAGCAAGTTCAAGGAACAAAAGCTGGCTTCGCTGAACACCGCTGCCGCGCCGCCCGTGCTCGCCTGGTCGGGCGGCGAGGCATCGGCGGGGGACGGCGTCTTTGCGCTCAGTGCGAGTTCGGGCGTCGTGCGGGCGGAGAAGCAATTGACGAACGGACTCTACCTGACGAAGGAATTTCGCCTGGCTTCCAATTACCTCATCCAGGCAACGGCGCGTCTGGAAAATCGCTCCGCCGAACCGATGGCACTGTCGGCCCAGGGTTGGAGCGTTGGCACCGCCACGCCGATGGGGCCGCTGGATAACGAACAGTTCGTCGGCCTTTTCTGGCATGACGGCTCGCGCGATACCCACGTGGAAAAGGGCTGGTTCGACAATAAACGCCTCGGCGGCTGCGTGCCGAGCACTCCTCGAACCGAATACACCTCCGGCTCGAACAAGATCGTTTGGGCCGCGGTGCAAAACCAGTTCTTCACGCTGGCCCTCATGCCCGCGACGCCGGCGTCGGAACTTACCGCCACCACGGTTGACTTGCCGCCGCCCAGCCCGGAAGTGCTGGCGGAAAATCCGCGGGCCATGGCCAAGCCGGTCGGCATTCAGGTGAGCCTGGTCTATGGGCCGACCAATCTGGCTCCCAGCCAAGTTCTCGAAACGCAGTTCAACATCTACGCCGGGCCCAAGCAAAATCGGACGCTCGAAATCATCGATGCCCAACTTCACAACAATATCCACAACGTGATGGATTACGGTGGCTTTTTCGGCTGGTTCGCTCAAGCGCTGCTCTGGGCGATGAACGGATTGTATCTGTTGGTGCCCAGCAGCATGCTCAGCCACGGTTACGCCTTCGCCATCATCGCCATCACCGTCATCCTCAAGTTGGTGTTCTGGCCGCTGACCCAGGCGCAAACCCGGTCGATGAAGCGGATGCAGGAACTTCAGCCGCAGATCAAGGCGCTCCAGGAAAAATACAAGGACGATCCAGCCAAGCAGCAGAAGAAGATGATGGAATTTTGGAAGGAGAACAAGATCAACCCGCTGGGCGGCTGCCTGCCGATGCTGCTGCAGCTCCCCATATTCTTCGGTTTTTTCAAGATGGTCCGCACCGCCATCGAGTTGCGCGGCGCCCGCTTCCTTTGGGCCTGCGATTTGTCCAAATCCGACACGCTCTTCCTGATCCCCGGCCTGAATTTCCCGTTCAATCCGCTGCCGCTGCTCATGGGCGCCACCATGCTCTGGCAAGCGCGCCTCTCGCCAGCCTCGCCCGGCATGGACCCGGTCCAGCAGAAGATCATGAAGTACATGCCGCTCATGTTCCTGTTCATTTTGTACGACTACTCCGCGGGCTTGACCCTTTATTGGACTGTGCAAAACTTGCTGACCATCGCCCAAATGAAACTGATCAGAGCGAAAGAAACCGCGGCGGTCAAAACGCCGGTCCCGGCCCCGCCAGCCCGCAGAAAACATTAGACCGCCGTTCCCAATCACCTCGCCATGCCATGACCTGCGCGCAACGCTAAACCCTCAACCCTCCAACCCTCCATGCCCGCCCAACCCAAGGCCACCCTCGAACAACTCCTCCAGCACTTGGGCTTTCCGGCGACCGTCGAAGAACATCATCTCGAAGAGGGGTTGTTGCTCGACGTCAAGACCGAAGACTCGGGCCGTCTCATCGGCCGCCAGGGTCAGACCCTTTCCGACCTGCAATACCTGGTCAATCGCCTTTTATTTCAGCAAGACCAGACCACGCCCAAAGTCACGGTCGATATCGGCGGCTACCGGGCCCAGGCCCGCGACGCCCTCGTGCGCAAAGCCAAGCAGGCCGCCGAAAAAGTGCGCCGCTGGGGCGACGTCGTCGAACTCGAACCAATGAACGCTTTCGATCGGCGGGTCGTGCATAACGCCCTCAAAGATGATCCCGGCGTCGAGACACACAGCGTCGAAGTCGAAGGCACCGACAAGAAGGCCGTCCTCCTTCGACCCAAGCACTGACCCATGCGGGCGGGCCGGGCGAGCTGCGCAACCATGCCCGCGCCGGTTCGGCTTCTCATTCGAGACAACCGGCCCGCTGGGATTCGGCGCGCAGCCTTTCGGCTTCAAGCCAGCGTACCAAACGCTTAAACGTCAGCCGATCCGTTCTTGTATTCAACCTCTGTAACAAGCCGGGCGTCAATGACGTGAAAGGAACCGTGACGGTCAACGATGATAAAGGTGTCGCCAACGCCCGGCGGCATGAATATGTAGTCCAAGTGCGGCACCTTCAACATCCGGCCATCGGACAGATGGATTTTGAGCGAGCGAAACGGACGGGTTTGAACAAAGCTACGAATGTCTTTGATCTTCATGTGCCGTTTTCTTGAGCAGCAATCGCCACTGTCTTACTTGCATCATTCCACGAGCTTCGTCAATAGAGAATTGAAATTCAAGGGTCTGTTCGAGGGTGTCTCTTCGCCGCCGTCGCCGCGCCTCGCCCGCCGTGCTTGCTCCCCTGATTTTTTCCTGCCCCATGCTGATCGCCTTCCATAAACCGTACGGCGTGCTGTCTCAGTTCACACCGGATGGTTCGCGCCATCGGCGGCTCGCGGAATTCGATTTCCCGCCGCGGGTTTATCCTATCGGCCGCTTGGACGCGGATTCCGAAGGGCTGCTCCTGCTAAGCGATGAGCCCGAATGGAACGAGAAACTGCTCGATCCCCGTCACGGGCACCGCCGCGTCTATTGGGCCCAGGTCGAACGCCAGCCGTCGGCCGAGGCGCTCCAGAAGCTCCAGTGCGGCGTCGTGCTGCGCGGCCGGAAGACGCTGCCGTGCCGCGCCTGGATTTTGGAGGCGCAACCGGAAGTTCCGCCCCGCCCAGCGCCGATCCGTCTGCGCAAAACCGTGCCGATCTGCTGGCTGGGTCTGGAATTGATCGAGGGCAAAAATCGCCAGGTCCGGCGCATGACCGCGGCCATTGGCCATCCGACCTTGCGGCTCATCCGCGCGCAGATCGGCCAGTTTGAGTTGACCGGCCTGCGCCCGGGCGCCTGGCGAGTGCTCGCCACCGCCGAGCGGCGGCTGGTTTTGAAACCTTAGCCAACGACACCTGAACTTGAGCCACGGATGAAACACGGATTGAACACGGACGGGGTCACGGCTCAGCGGGAGCTTCGCCCTACCGGTAGGGCGAAGCTCCCGCTGAGCCCCATCTTCGGCCTTGTGTCCCGCCCCATCCGTGGCTGCAAAATCTGAGAGCGCTTTTGTGGAGAACTTCAACGTCATAGCCAGAGTACGGTGAAACGTAAATCCGAGGATGTTCCCCGCCACACGGTTTCCGCCGAGGCCCGCCCAGTTTGCACTTTTCTTTCCGCCGCACCCCACTAGGCTACGGCGCGAATTTGGTGCATGGCCCTCAAACTATTCAACACCCTCTCGCGGTCGCTTGAGGAGTTCGTCCCGCTCGACCCGCAGCGACGAAAAGTGGCCATGTATTGTTGCGGGCCGACCGTGCATGACCTCGCCCACATCGGCAACTTTCGCACGTTCGTTTTCGCGGACGTCGTCCGCCGCTATCTCCAGTTCCAAGGCTACTCCGTCGTTCACGTGATGAACATCACCGACGTCGAGGACAAGATCATCGCCCGCGTCCGGGAGGCAGGCACCCCACTGCGGGAATACGTCTCCCAATACGAAAGCGCCTTCCTCGCGGATTTGCAGACGCTGGCCTGCCTGCGGCCCGACCATCTGCCGCGCGCCACCGAGCACATCCCGGAGATGATCCAGCTCATCGAGGCGTTGATGAAACGGGGCATCGCCTACCAGGCGCCGGATGGCTCGGTCTATTTCAGTATCGAGAAATACCAGGCCGGCGGCGGTCGCTACGGGCAATTGGTCAACTTGAATTTCGACCAGATGCGCCGGGGCGCGCGCGTCGCCAGCGACGAATACACCAAAGATTCGCTGGCCGATTTCGCCCTCTGGAAGGCGCGCGCGCCCCAGGACGGCGCGGTATTCTGGCCCAGCCCGTGGGGTGAAGGGCGTCCGGGCTGGCACATCGAGTGCAGCGCGATGAGCATGCAATTCCTCGGCCCCAGCTTCGACCTGCACCTGGGCGGCGAGGACCTGATCTTTCCGCATCACGAAGATGAGATCGCCCAGAGTGAAGGCGCCGCCCTCCAGCCGCCCGGCCGGCGATTCGTGAAGTACTGGCTCCATGCCGCGCACCTGCTAGTCGAGGGGAGGAAGATGAGCAAGTCGTTGGGCAACTTCTTCACGCTTCGCGACTTATTGAACAAGGGCTTCACCGGCCGCGAAATTCGCTACTCGCTCCTCGCCGCCCATTATCGGGAAACCCTCAACTTCACGCAGGACGGGTTGCAGAGCGCGCGCGTCGCGCTCGAGCGACTCGACGAATGCCTGGCGAAGCTGCGCGAGTTGGCCAGCCCGGCCGCGGCCGAGCCTGACCCGGGCCTCATTGCCAAAGTTTCCGCCGCCCTCGACGAAGACCTGAACCTCTCGGCCGCATGGGGAGCGGTCTTCGACTGGGTGCGCGAAACAAATCGCTTGCTGGCGGCCAATGAGCTGTCGGCGAGTCAGGCCGCTGCGGCTCTGGCGGCCTGGCAAAAAATCGACGATGTATTCGGGCTGGGGAGCAAAGGCGAAACCGAAGCGCCGCCGGAGTTACTGGCGTTGCTGGAGGCCCGGCAAGCCGCGCGCAAAGAGAAGGATTTTAAGCGCGCCGACGCTATGCGCCAGGAGTTGAAGGCCAAAGGCTGGCTGATCGAGGACACCCCGAAAGGGGCGCGGCTGAAGCGGATTTAGGCTTGTCGGCCCGCAGGTGCACCAGCCCCGGCGGGATTTCGGGAGTCGGAATTTTTCTCGCCAAGTGGCGGCGGTTGAGCTACAGTGGCGACGATTGTTATGAAGACTTCGGATGGAAAGATCAGATGGATTGTCGCCACCTCGGGTTTGTTGGTAACCTTGCCCGTGTCGGCTCAGCAGGCCCCGCCGCAGTTTCCGCCGTTGCCCCCATTGCCGCCGCCTCGAGTTCAGCCGGCGGCGCGGCCCGTTCAAATCGCGCCCAAGCCCCAGAATGGAGTCACCAATGAGTTGACCCAGTCGTCGCCCGCCACACCAGCGACCGCCTTGCCCTCGCCCGCCCTGCCGGGGCCACGGCCACCGTCCGCCGCACAACCGTTACCAATAACAATCGTGCCACAGCCACTGCCCCAGCGCCAGCCTCTCACGGCGCTCGCTTGGGACGCGGAATCGAAGGACTACGCAGCCAAGCCGGGCGACACCAACGCGAATTTCACTTTTAACCTGACCAATATTACGTCCTCAGACGTGCTGATCAACAGCGTCCGCACCTCCTGCGGTTGCACGGTCGCCAAGCTCCCGCAGCAACCCTGGACCGTCGGACCTGGCACCAATGGGCCAATCGCCGTCACGGTCAATTTACTCGGCAAAAGCGGCACAATCATGAAGACGATCACAGTGGACAGCTCGGCAGGCACCAAGATGCTGATGGTCAAGGTCGCCATTCCGTCCGCAGGCCCCGTCACCATGGCCGGCAACATGGACCGGCTTCGAAACGCGCAGCTTGCCCTGGCGGATCGCCAGGCGGTGTTCAAAGGCGATTGCGCCAACTGCCACGTCGCGCCCAGCAAAGGAAAGTCCGGCCAACCCCTCTATGCGACGGCTTGCGGCATCTGCCACGACGCCGAACACCGCGCTTCGATGGTGCCGAACCTGCGCGCCCTCAACCATCCAACCGACGCGGACTATTGGCGCAAATGGGTCGCATCCGGCAAGGCCGGATCGTTGATGCCCGCCTTTGCGATAGCCGAGGGCGGTCCCTTGACCGGCGAGCAGATCAACTCCCTGGTGGATTACCTGGCCAAAGTCATTCCCAGCAACACGCAGACCAACGCCGCCGCGCCGCTCAATTCCGGCGTGAAGAGCGTCAGCGCCCTCCCTGCCAAGACGGCGCAATGAGCGGTGGACTTGCCAAACTTTGCGCTGCTGTTTCTAAAAAGTTTCTCAAGCTGCGAAGATTTTCCCGCTGGCAGAGGGCGCGTTTCCCGACCCGCGGCAATTTCGCCTGAACGGGCGCGTTCGAGCTTGGATGGATCCCCTGAATTTTACGATCGTGCCACGGCTGCGCCAGGCCGCGCATCATTTGGTTGCGGCTACGCCGCGGGAAGCGAACTAAGGATCATCGGATTGTCGACCCTGCCGCCCGCCCTTTGGGCGGCGTATTGGCGCGACCCTCGCTCGGCCAGCAACACCTCATCCGCGCGAGCGGCCCGCATTCGATGAAAGGCATCTTAATCACCTTCGAAGGCACCGAGGGCAGCGGCAAATCGACGCAAATTCAGTTGTTGGCCGAACACCTCCGGAAACTCAATCGCGTGGTCCGGGTGCTGCGCGAGCCGGGCGGCACACCGATTGGCGAGGAAATCCGCCACACCCTGCAGCACAGCGCGCAAAACCAGGCGATGAGTTACGAAACCGAACTGCTGCTCATGAACGCGAGCCGGGCGCAACTGGTGCGCCAGGTCATCCGGCCCGCCTTGGCCGCCGGCGAAGTGGTCCTCTGTGACCGCTTTTATGATTCCACCACAGCCTATCAAGGCCACGGCCGGGGGCTTGACGCGGGTTTCGTCCAGGCCGTGATCGACTTTGCAGTCGGCTCGACGAGACCGCACCTGACCTTGCTTCTGAATTTGCCCCTCGCCTTGAGCGAAGCGCGGCGGCAAATGCGGCAGACGGATAAACCCATCCAGCGCGACCGGATCGAAGAAGCGGACCGGCGTTTTTTCGAGCGGGTGGAAAAGGGTTACCAGGCCATCGCCGCCGCGGAGCCGCAGCGCGTAAAGGTGATTGACGCCGCCCAAACGATCGAGGCCGTTCGCGACGCGATTTGGAACGCGGTCAAGCCATTCCTCGCCTGAGGCGGGCCCGTTGCAGACTTGGACTCGGCCGCTGGCACACGCGTCATTGACAAGCCCCGCCAATCCTTTACCGTTCCGCGCTCGAAATCAGCGACACTGACGATCCATTATGCCGAACACCAAGTCCGCCGAACGCCGGATGCGCAACAGCGCCCGGCGACGTCTGCACAACCAGCCCATCAAATCGCGCCTGAAAACCTTGGAGCGCCGCTATACCGAAGCGGTGAAAAGCGGCAAGAAGGAGGAAGCAATGCAGGCGTACCGGCTCGTGAGTTCGGCATTTGACAAGGGAGCGAAGTCCGGCGTCATCCACCGCGCCCTCGCCAACCGCAAAAAGTCGCGCCTGGCCGCGCACCTCGCCACGCTGAAGTAAGGCTTCCTTCCTGCTCGCTGCCGAGACGTTGTCGCGGCGGGCCTTTCATCTCGCGGCTCGAAGCGGTTCGACCGCGCCGGAAAGTCACCGTCCTCCGTCCTCCGCCGCTTCCCTCGCCAGTACGAGCGGAATGGAAACCCCGCGCAGCCAGCCCGCGCCTGCTTGACTTGGCTTCCGGCCTGGAGGAGCCTTTGGGCCTTCAAGAACCAGACCTATGATCATTCAAGGCATCGTCAACCCGCACGTGCAATCGTTGCTCTGCCGCGTTCGGCACACCAACACCCTGGTCATCGCCGACGCGGCGTTCCCGTTCTGGCCACAGCTTGAAACCGTCGATCTCTCCCTCGTCCGGGGCATCCCGACGGTTATCCAGGTGCTCGATGCGATCCTGCCCAATTGGAAAGGGGGCGAGGCGTTCATGGCCGAGGAGTTCAACGCCCACAACGACCGCACGCAACAGGCCGCGTTCAAGCGCGCCTGCCGCGGCCTCAAAATGACTTTCGAGCCGCACCTCGAGTTCAAGAAACGAGTGCCGCACGCCATTGGCTTGATTCGGACCGGCGACACCACGGCCTACGGCAACGTGATCCTCGTCTCCGTCTGACGAATGAAAAATCCCCCGGCCATCTTTCCACCGGACCCACGAAATCAATCCACCGCCGTTCCTTAATCCCCGCTTCATGTTTCGCTCCGCGGTTACTGTCTCCCTCGTGCCCGAAACCAGGGGCGGCCCGTTCATTTTTGGGGACGACCTGGCGGCAAGTTGCGCCAGGGCCGCCACGCTCGGCTTCGACGCGGTGGAAGTCTTCCCGCCTTCGGCGGCGGCGCTGGCCAAACTCCCACTCAAGGAGCTGCTGGCAGCGAACAAATTGAATCTCGCCGCCGTCGGCACGGGCGCCGGCTGGCTGATCCACCAACTGCATCTTTCGCACGCGGATCGCGAAATCCGCGGCCGAGCCAGGCAATTCATCGCCGGCATCATTGACGTCGCAAGCCGTTTCGGCGCGCCGGCGATCATCGGCTCGCTGCAGGGACGATTTGAGAACGAGGTCACGCGGCCACAGGCGCTCGCCTGGCTGGCCGAGGCCTTGGACGAACTCGGTGAGCAGGCTCGGCGCCACGGCGTTCCGCTGCTTTACGAACCGCTCAACCGCTACGAAACCAATCTCCTGAACCGGGCCGACGACGCGCTCGAATTTCTGCATTCGCTCCAAACTCGAAACGTAAAACTGCTGGCCGATTTGTTTCACATGAGCATCGAAGAAGCCTCCCTCCCCGCCGCCTTGCGCGCCGCCGGCCGGGACCTCGGTCACGTGCACCTCGCCGACAGCAACCGGCGCCCGGCGGGTTGCGGCCACACCGACTTCGCGGCGGTGAGTGCCGCCTTGCGCCAGACCGGCTTCTCTGGTTACCTTTCCGCGGAAGCATTGCCTTTTCCCGGGCCGGACGAAGCCGCCCGACAGACCATGAGCGCATTCAAAACGTTTTTTGCCGCCGCTTGAGAGCGCGACGCCTGGGCGCTTACCATGCAACCCCCATCAGCAAAACGGCGGGTGACGCGGGCGCGGACCCATTCTTCGCCTCCTTTCCAGGCGTGCGCGGCTTTGATGCTCCTCCTGTCCGCGCTGGCCGCGGGCAACTCCGCGCCAGCCGCGGAGCGATCCCAAGCGCCGCCCGCCGCGTCGGCGCCGGTCGATTTGAACCACCATTGGTCGCTGCGCCCGCTGTCAAAACCACCGCTGCCCGAAGTCAAAAATAAAGCCTGGGCGGCCACGCCAATCGATCGCTTCGTCCTTGCCCGGCTCGAGGAAAAACAAATCCAACCGAACGCGCCGGCGGACAAACGCACTTTGCTCCGGCGGCTCTGCTTCGATTTGATCGGGCTGCCGCCCACCCCGGAAGAGCTGGCCGTTTTCCTGGCGGATAAATCCCCGGACGCTTACGAGCGGGTGGTCGATCGCCTGCTCGCCTCGCCCCGCTATGGCGAACGCTGGGCGCGCCATTGGCTCGACGTTGTCCATTATGCCGAAACCCACGGCCACGATCAGGACCGCGTCCGCACCAACGCCTGGCCCTATCGGGATTGCGTCATCCGCTCCTTCAATGAGGACAAGCCGTACGCGCGTTTCGTCGAGGAACAAATCGCCGGCGATGCGCTTTATCCGGGCGACCCGCAAAGCATCGTGGCGCTGGGCTTCCTCGCCACGGGTCCGTGGGACGAGAGTTCGCTGCGGGACATCCGCGAAGACACGATCGACCGGCAGATCGCCCGGTACCTCGATCGGGATGACATCGTGATGACGGTGATGAACACCTTTGTCAGCACAACCGTGCAGTGCGCGCGCTGCCACAACCACAAGTTCGATCCCATTTCGCAGGCCGAGTACTATGGGCTGCAAGCCGTGTTCGCGGCAACCGACAAGGCCGATCGCGCCTACGATGCGGATGCCGGAACGCACGCTCTCCGCCAGGAGTTGTTGAAGAAAACGTCCGCGATTGAACGGAAGGAAAACTCGGTGCTGGAGTCGTTGAGCGAGCCGTCGTTTCAAATGGAATTCGCCGCGTGGGAAAAAGGCCTGACGAACCGCCCGATTCCCTGGACCGCGCTCATGCCCGCCACCTTTAGTTCGAGTGGTGGCGCGACCCTGGCCAAACAGCCCGACGGCTCGCTGCTGGCCGGCGGCACGCGGCCGGAGACCGACACCTACACCATCACGGCGACGACAGATTTGAAAGGCATCACGGCCGTGCGCCTGGAGGTCTTGTCCGACGCCAGCCTCCCGCACCAAGGGCCTGGCCGGCAGGACAACGGCAACCTGCACCTCACCGACTTCCGCGTAAAGGCCGCGCCCAAGGACGGCACGACTGCCGCCGCCACGGTCACCCTTCACAATCCCACCGCCGATTTCAACCAGCAGGACTGGGACATTGCCAAAGCCATTGACAGCGATCCGAAGACCGCGTGGGGCGTCTATCCACAGGTGGGCCGCGACCATCAGGCCGTGTTTGAGTTCAAGGACCCGGTCGGCTTTGCCGGTGGCGCCGCGCTGACGTTCATCCTCGACCAGAACCACGGCGGCGGGCATTTAATCGGCCGTCCGCGACTCTCCGTGACCACCACCGCGCCGCCCGTCTCGATCAATCTCTGGCCGGACACCGTCGCCAGAATCCTGGCGACGCTACCCAGCCAGCGTAGCGACGAACAGAAAATCGAGCTGGGTCTCTATTATCTCAAATCTCAGGTGGAACGAAGGCTCGGCGCCTTGCCCCCACCGCAGAAGGTCTATGCCGGCGCGAGCGATTTTGCGCCCGATGGCAGTTTTAAGCCGGCGCTGACCCCCCGCGAGATTCACCTCCTGAAACGGGGCGACATCAACAACCCCGGCGATCCGGCCTTGCCCGGCGCGCTTGCCTGCGTCTCGCAGCTTTCACCTAGCTTTGAACTAAAGAATCCCATCGACGAAGGCGCCCGCCGCGCCGCGCTGGCCAAGTGGATCACCGATCCGAAGAACACGCTGACCTGGCGTTCTATTGTGAATCGCGTCTGGCATTACCACTTCGGCCGCGGCATCGTCGATACCCCGAATGATTTTGGCCGCATGGGCGCGCCGCCGACGCATCCAGAGCTGCTCGATTGGCTCGCGCAGACCTTCCTGGAAAGCGGCGGCTCGCTCAAGCATCTGCACAAGCTCATCGTCACCAGCGCCACCTACCGGCAGTCCTCGGCCATTCCGCGGTCCGCCACCCCCGACCCGCAATTGACCGACGCCGACAACCGTTACCTCTGGCGCATGAACCGCGGCCGTCTGGACGCCGAATCGGTCCGTGACGCGGTCTTGCAAATCACCGGCCGGCTCGACTTCAAGATGGGCGGTCCCTCAGTGAAACAGTTCGCCTTGTCTCCCGGCGTTCACGTGACCCCCGTGGTGGACTACGCCAAGTTCGATATCGACAGCCCGGAAAGCTGCCGCCGCAGCGTCTATCGCTTCATCTTCCGCACGCTGCCCGATCCGTTCATGGACACGCTCGACTGCGCCGATTCCTCGCAATTGACTGCCGCGCGCAACGTCTCCGTAACCGCCCTGCAGGCGCTGGCGATGTGGAACAACCATTTCATCGTCGGCCAAAGCGAGCACTTCGCCCAGCGCGTCAGCCGAATGGGCCAAGACCTGCGTGCCCGAATTGACGCTATTTACCAATTGGCGCTGGGGCGCCCGCCAACCAATGATGAAGCGAAGGAACTGGCCGCCTATGCCGGCAAACACGGCCTGGCCAACCTTTGCCGCCTGATCCTGAACAGCAACGAGTTCATGTTTGTGAACTAGCGCGCGTGATTGCAGCGAGGGATCTGAGTGGAAGCCGCCATTTGCTTTTCGCGCCCTCAGCGCCTCCCTGTGGCTAGTCCCAATCCCAATCTTTGAACAGGTCGGTGATGGCGTAGCGGAATCCGGGCAGCAGATGTTCGCCATCGAGAAAACCACCTGGGCCAAGCAGTTTCCGCTTGTCCGGCGAATGGCAAAGTTCGACGCACTCCGCTTCCGGGTTGATGATCCAGGAGATTTCGGTGCCGCTGGCAAAGAAATCTTTCAGCCGTTCATCGATTTCTGCCCGGGTGTTGTTCGGTGAAAGGACTTCCACGGCCAAATCGGGAGCACCGGGGAAAAACCGCCTGCTGCGGCTCTTGAAACCCAAACCGATGAGCCTGGCCTTGGTAACGAAGGAGATGTCCGGCGCTCGACAATTGCGGTTCGCCATCCAGAATCCAGTGCTCGAATCAAGCACCACGCCGAGGTGATGCTCCATCGCGTGATTGCTCAGCGCGGTGGAAAGCCGCATGCAGATTTCACCGTGATAAAAATCGTTCTTGGGGCTCATAACCAGTTCGCCGCCGACCACTTCGTGGATGTAGCCGTCTTCCGGCAGAGCCTCCAGCTCGGCCTCGGTCCATTCCTTCTTTGCAACATTGGCCGCCCCAATCATCACGAAAGTTTAGGGGCAAATCAGCGAAATGTCCAGTCGCGCTTAATCGCGGCCAACCATGCTCTCTAAATCCTCAGGCGCTCGGCCTCCAAAACTCCCACTTGGGGCTTGGCACGGGTGCGTTGCGTTTGTTCTAATTTAAATTGAATTAAACGCATGAAAACTATTTTGGCTCTGATGCTCTCTTTGCTCGCGTTCGGCATGGCCGGTGGCGAACCCCCGCGCGAAATTAACCAAGCCCCGATCAAGGCCGCCATCCGCGCCGTCCTCGACCAGCAGGTAAAGGATTGGAATTTATGAGAATCAACTTCGCTTCTCCTTTCTTTCCGACCGGCGCGCAAAACCCGGGCAACGTCTGCCGCCGCGAGTTTCTCTGGCGCTTCGGCGGCGGGCTGGGCGGCATCGCCCTGGCCCATTTGCTCGGCCAGCAAGGGCTGCTTGCAGGCGCCGTCTCCCCCAAGCCGCGCGCTGACTTGAATGGGGGCATCCATCATCGCGCGAAAGTGAAGCGGATCGTCCAGCTTTTCATGAACGGCGGCGCCAGCCAGATGGACACGTTCGATTACAAGCCCGAACTCACCAAACGCCACGGCCAGAAGTTTGATCCGGGTGAGCGCGTCGAAGCCGCCACCAGTACGCCGGGCAACCTGATGAAAAGTCCGTTCGAGTTCCAGCAGCACGGTCAGTGCGGACGATGGGTCAGCAGCGCGTTGCCGCGCCTGGCGGAGTGCGTGGACGACATCGCCTTCCTCATGGCAATGGCCTCCAAGACCAACGTGCACGGGCCGGCCAGTTATATGATGAACACCGGTTTTCTCATGCCCGGTTTTCCCTGCCTGGGCGCCTGGATTTCCTACGCGCTCGGCAGCCTGAGCGACAACCTGCCCACTTTCGTCGTCATGCCCGACCCGAAAGGTTTGCCGTACAACCAGAAAGGCAACCTCACTTCCGGCTTTCTACCCGTGACCCATCAGGGCACCATCATCAATGCCAGCTCGCCAACGCCCATCGCCGATTTATTTCCACCTCCGTCAGTGAAATACATCACCAAAGAGAGCGAGCGGGATGGCCTGGCGCTGCTGAACAAATTAAATCGCGAGCATCTCGCCCAATGGCCGGGCGATTCGCGGCTCGACGGGCGCATCGCTTCCTACGAACTCGCCGCGAAGATGCAGCTCAGCGCGCCAGCCGTGCTCGATATCTCCAGCGAGAGCGACGCCACCCGCAACCTCTACGGCCTCGACGAAAAGGTCACCGAAGATTTCGGGCGCCGTTGCCTCATCGCGCGCCGCATGTTGGAGCGCGGCGTTCGTTTCGTGCAAATCTGGAGCGGCGCGGGCGGCCCGACCGGCAATTGGGACAACCACGCGGACATTTCCAAAGAGCTCCCCCTGATGGCCAATGCCACCGACAAACCGATCGCCGGGCTGCTCAAAGACCTCAAGGCGCGGGGCCTGTTCGAAGACACGCTGGTGGTCTGGAGCACCGAGTTCGGCCGCATGCCCTTCACCCAAGGCGCCACCGGGCGCGATCACAACGGCGGCACGTTCGTCTCCTGGCTGGCCGGCGCGGGCGTCAAAGGCGGCGTCGCCCACGGCCAAAGCGACGAGTGGGCCTGGAAGTCGATGTCGGGCAAGACCTATTGCTACGACTTGCACGCCACGATTCTTCACCTGCTGGGCATCGACCACGAAAAGCTGACCTACCGCCACAATGGCAGCGACCGGCGGCTCACGGATGTCCATGGAGAGGTGATCCAGGAAGTCCTGTCGTGACGGGCGAGAACGGAAACCTCGGACTAACCCGCCGATCGAGGGGACACCCCGGCGCCCAACTCAGTTAAATAAGGTTTTGCATGGAGGTGCTTCGCTGTTGAACACTCCGCGCCGTATGCAGCACCGCACCTTGGGCAAGACCGGCTTGCCATTGCCCGTGCTCAGTTTCGGCGCTTCCTCGCTAGGACAGGAATTCCGGCAAATCACTCTCGACGAAGCCATTCGCTCGGTGCAAGTGGCGCTGGACTGCGGCATGAATCTCATCGACACCTCGCCCTTCTACGGACGCGGCATGTCCGAAGTGATCCTCGGCGTCGCCTTGCGCGGCGTCCCGCGCGATCGCTATCTACTTTGCACCAAGCTCGGCCGCTACGATCTCGCTCACTTCGACTTCTCCGCCCGGCGCGTGCGCGAAAGCGTGGACGTGAGCCTGCACCGCCTGGGCGTGGATCACCTCGACATCTGCCTCTGCCACGACATCGAGTTCGTGGAGATGCAACCGATCGTGGACGAAACCCTCCCCGCCCTCCGCAAATTACGCGATCAAGGCAAAGTCCGCTTCATCGGCGTTTCCGGTTATCCGATGAAAATTTTCAAATTTATCCTCGACCAAACCGAGCTCGACGCGATCCTGAGCTACAACCAGTACACCCTCCAAAACACCCGGCTGGCCGACGAACTCATCCCATTTCTAAAACTCAAAGGTGTCGGCATCATGAACGCCGGCCCCTTCGCCGCGCGCCTGCTGACGAACGCCCCGCTCCCCAAATGGCACAAGGAACCGGACAATGTCAAAGCCGCGGCGCGCAAAGCCGCCGCACATTGCGCCAGGAAAGGGGTGGACATCGCCAAGCTCGCGCTCCAATTCTCGATTGCCCACCCCGACATCACGACCACCATCGCCGGCTCGGCAAACCCGGAAAACATCCGCCAATGGGCCAAGTGGGCCGCCGAACCGCTCGATCAGCAACTGCTGGCCGAAGTGCTGGAAATTCTCAAGCCGGTCAAAAACCTCGGCCACATCGAAGGCTTGCCAAAGAACAATTGACCGCGCATCGGGCCCATGAACCGGAGTGGAGCTGGACGGGCCTGGTGACAAGCCACCGCGTTCTTCTCCCACTCCTCCTCGGGAGTAGAGGGCTGGGGAGAGAAGGCCCAACATTTCGGCCCCCTCTTCCGCATTGTGCCACCGCGGCGAGTCACTTGAGCTTCGCCAATTCGCTCCGCGCCATTTCAATGAGCGGCTTCACCGTCTGCCCGCTGAAATCGAACCGGCAGCCCGCGGCGGCGAATAACTCGGGCAACGGGCGCGAGCCGCCGAGGGCCAAGCCGCGGTGATAACTCGCCAAGGCCTTCGGCCGGTCCTGCCGGGAATTGGCCCAGACCTGCAAGGCCCCGAGCTGGGCGATGCCGTACTCGACGTAATAAAAGGGATGCAGGAAAATGTGGAGCTGGCGATGCCAGAGCTTGGCCCGCGCCTTTTCGTAACCGGTCCAATCCACCTCGCCGCCGAAACGATCCAGCAGCGCCAGCCAGGCGGCGGTGCGCCCGGCCGGCGAATGTCCCGGATGCGAATAAATCCAATGCTGAAAGGCATCCACCGTCGCGATCCACGGAAAGATTTCCACAATCCCCTCCAGATGTTTATGCCGCGCACGATTCGCGTCGGCTGGGGAGTAGTATTCTTCCAGGAATTCATTGCCGAGCAGTTCCATGCTCATGGACGCCACCTCACAAAATTCGATCGGGGCGCTGCGATAGGCGTGCAAATCCTCCGTGCGCGTCGCCAGCGCGTGAAAGGCGTGGCCGGCTTCGTGCAACATCGTCTCCACGTCGCGCTGCAACCCGACGGCATTCATGAAAATGAACGGCAGGCGCGCTTCACTGAGCGTCGATTGATAGCCGCCCGGCGCCTTGCCTTTGCGATTGGCCAGATCGAGCAGGCGCAAGTCCTGCAGCGTCCGAAAACCGTCGGCCAGTTTGCCGTCGAGCTGATCGAAAATCCGCTGCGCTTTGCCGACCATTTCCTCGACCTGCGCGAAGGGCCGCAAGGGCGGGCGATGCAACGGATCGACGGCCAGGTCCCACGGACGGAGCGAAGGCAGCCCTAGCTGCCGGCGGCGCGTTGCCTGTAATTCGCGCAAGACCGGCATGATCTCCCGGGCGATCGTGTCGTGAAACTGCCGGCAATCGGCGGGGGTGTAATCGAAGCGGCCCCGGGCGCGGAAAGCGTATTCGAGGTAGCTTTTGAAACCCGCGTTCGCGGCGATCTGCTCGCGCAGCTTGAGTTGCTGGTCGAAAATCTCCTCGAACTTTTCGGCCTCTTCCAAGCGGCGATTGGCCACCAGCTCCCACGCTTCCTGGCGCAACGAGCGGTCCTGCTCCTCCAGGAACGGGGCCATCTGCGGCAGAGTTTTCTCCTGACCGCGGAACTGCACGGTGAGCGAGCCGGCCAGTTCCTGGTAACGCTGGCTGAGTTTGGCCTCTTCGGTTTCCAGGGGAACATTCTCCGGACGGAACAGTTCGACGTGAAGTTGCGTGTCGCGATCGAACACTTCGTAGCGCGCCTTGGGCAACTGCGAGCGCCAAGGTTGCGCGAGATAGAGTTGGGCGAGTTTGAACTGGCGCGGCTTCAACCGCGGCTCGATCTGCTCGATGAAATGCAGGTAAGCTTTTTGGGCCTCCTCGTTGTCGGTGTGGCAGGTCATCGCGATATAGCGGCGGGAGGATTCCTCGTCGAGCGCGGCGTTGGTCTCGCTCCAATCCAGCAGCCAGTGTTCGACCTCCGCGGCGGTTTTGCACCCGGCCGCGCGCGCTTCGAGCCGGTCGAACAGCGGCGCGATCTGCGTCCATTCTCCCAGGTCGATGTCGGCCGGAACCAACCGCCGCGGGGCGCAAGCCGGCAATGAACCGAACGGCAGCAAATTCATCCCCGGCAGAGTGCCGTACAAAAACGCATAAGGCAAAACTAACCCGCTGTGTTTAAGCCGGAAGAAGAATGGGAGCTAAGCCGGCCGCGGATGAAACACGGACGTTGGGAGGGCGAGCGTCCTCGCTAGACCCTAACATCGCCTGATCACTTCGGATTCCGAAAGTTGGGGACTCGCGAGGACGCTCGCCCTCCCGTTCGAAGGAAATCCGTGTTTCATTCGTGGCTCAATTTCAGATTTCTTTGTCTGGAATGGGTGAATCAAATCTCTCGTCGGTTTCAACAGCTCGTGCCGGCTGCGGATTCAGCGAACTCGCCGTCCAGTCAAGTTTTCCGTTTCAGCACCACGCCACAGAATCGCCATTTCTTGGCAAATTCCTCCACAGAAAGCGTGGTTTTGCCGAGGAGTGGGTCACCCACGACAATTTGTTCGTCGGTCACTTCCATTACCACGACGTAATGGTCCAGCAGCAAACCGAATTTGATCACCGCGAGGGTCAAACCCGCCTGTTTCAATTCCGAAATCGAATTGAAATGTCTGAACTCGCACTGCAACCCTTCGCGCGCGTACTGCTTTTGGAGCGCGCGGGCCAGCAAATCCGGGGGAGTGCCCATCGCCTGGCTTGTGTGGGCAAGGATCGCCACTTGCCCTTCCTCGGCAGTGAAACCCACTTGGCGCAGCGCGGTGACTGCCGCTGCCGGGCCGCAGTTATAGCTGCTGCTCTGCAAACAGACGCCATCCACGTCGATGCGCGTTTTCAGCGAAGCCAGGTAATTCCGGTTGAGGGCAGGAGCGGCGAAAGGCCGGATCGACACGAAGGAAACCAGCGCTACCATAAAGAGCACGACGAAGCCTTTATCGCGGCGTGACGAAAGCCGCGAAAGCGGGGTCGTCAGCACCATCGTGACGATCAACGCGCTCATCGCCAGCGGCGTGCGCCCGGCCATCAGCCACGAGAGCGGTGGCAGGAATTGCAACGCGCTGTTGCGGCGGGCCAGGGCGATCAACACAATCAAAGTGAACGGCAAAAAATATCCGAGCGTCCACCAAGGCCTGGGCAGCCGCGAGAACCAAAGACCCAACCCGACGCCCCCGATGCCCAATAGGCAAACGCCAAAAGTTTCCAGCCAGGGATTCATCGGGGTATTCCTAATCGAGGCCGTACTTTTCCAGCCAGGCCTGCGGCAGCGTGCCGAAGCTCAGGAGCCAATCGTTGAACTTTCGCAAACTCCACCCGCGGCCCACCATCAAGCGGCGGCGCAGGCGATCGTTTTCCAATCGGCCCAGCCAATAACTCATCGGCACGGTCGGCTGGCCAATGTACCAATTCACGTCGGCCTCGGCGCGGGCGCGGGTGAAGCCCAGATGGACTTGCAGATGTTTCACCGCCGCTTCGTGGCTGTAGCGGCCGGTTTGCAGGCGCAGATCGACGAGGATGCGGTGGCAGCGCCACAAGGCGCCGTGGAGCTGCTGCACGCGCAGCCAGGGTGAGCGATCGATCTTCAAGTCTGCCATCATCTGCTCGCACCAGAGCGTCCAGCCTTCGTAGAAAACCGCGTGGGCAAAAAGCCGCCGCCATTTCCGGGGATGCCGGTTGGCCGTGACGAATTGCAGGTGATGTCCCGGATAGGCCTCGTGCGCGCAGATGAGCGCGAGGCCGAAGTGCTGTTGTTGCTCGGCGCGTTTTTCCGACTCGGTTGCCTTGGTCAGGCTCAGGTCATTCACCCAGAATACGCCCCGTTGCCGCCGGGCAAACGCCCCCGGCTCCTTGTAGGCGGCCGTGGGAATGACCGCGCGCAGAAAGTCCGGCACCGGTCGCACCTCCAGGCTTTCGTTTTCGGGAAACGTCACGGCGCTGGCGGCGCGAAAGCCCGCGGCGATGCGCCGGGTTTCGTCGCGGTAAAGTTCCAGCAACGGCTTCGCCGGCCGCCAGCTCGCGCGCGCTTCGGCGAGCACCGCTTCCGCGGATCGGCTGCGCCCGAATTTCGCGCAAGCCTCCGCGAGCAAAGCGCCCACTCGCCGCACTTCGCCCTGCGCGAGCGCCTCGATCTGGCCGAGGGTGTAGTCCAGGCCGAGCTGGTCCCGCACCCGGCGCTGCAACGTTTCCGCGCCGACTGCGAAAGCGCCGGCTTTCGCCAGCGGCCGGTCGCTCACCAGGTCGCGGTAAGCATGCGACGATTTCTGCGCCGCCTTGATCTTCACCGCATCGTCGGCTGCCGGATTAACGCGCTGGAGGAACGTGGCGAGCGCTTCCCAGAGCGCGCCCGCGCCCGCCATCGTCTGCTCCATGATGTACAGCCACACGCGCTCCGGGCGGTCGATGAGCAAGCCCGCCTCGCTGAGAAAACGCGGCGCCTCGCGCAGGAGCGAACGCAAGTTGCGCGCGGCGCGCCGCGGTTCGTCTTCTCCGCGCTGCAATTCGTGCAGCAAAATGCCGAGCAATTGCTCCGGCGCGTTCGGCTCCAGCGCGTGGCGCCCGCGCGCGTAATCTTCGCACTCGCGGAGTAATCGGCTGCGCAAGGCCAGCCGGTCCAGTTGCTGTTCGTTGGAAAGTTCGCGCGGGGAAATGGCGTCGAGCGCGCGCAACAGGGAGACGCGGCGCGCTTCGCGCTTCTTTTCAAGCGCAAGCGTCGCGTGGCCTAGTTTGCCTTCGCCCGATTGGAGCCCGGCCAGGGCGGCGTAAGGGGGATTCTCCGCCAGCTCGGCTTCAAAATAACCATCGAGCGACCCTTCAAATTGTGACGACGCATCGTTCATGCGCGCAAGCAAGCCACGAAGCGAACAAACATACACGCCAGAATTCTGTTCGCCTCCTTTCCACCGCGCTCGTATGCTCACGCACATGACCATGCCCAAGTCAACCAGCCAGACCGGAACCCGAATCGAGTCGGACAGCATGGGCACGATTGAAGTGCCCGCGCAGGTTTATTGGGGCGCGCAGACGCAGCGCTCGCTGCTCCACTTCAACATCGGCCGCGACACGATGCCCCCGGAGCTGATTCGCGCGTTGGGCATCCTCAAGAAGGCGGCGGCACTGGTGAACCAGGAACTGGGCGAACTCCCCGCCGACAAGGCGCGGCTGATCGCGCAGGCCGCCGAAGAGGTCATCGCCGGGAAGTTGAACGATCAGTTCCCGTTGCGCATCTGGCAGACGGGCAGCGGCACGCAGACCAACATGAACGCCAACGAGGTCATCGCCAATCGCGCCATTGAACTCGCCGGCGGCAAGCTCGGCTCCAAGAAGCCGATCCATCCCAACGACGACGTGAACCGCTCGCAGTCGTCGAACGATGCCTTTCCGACGGCGATGCACATCGCCGCGGCCGAACGGTTGCGCAACGATCTCATCCCCGCCATTCAGCGCGTCCACGATGCGATTGGCGCCAAGGCGAAGGAATTCGCGGACGTCGTCAAGATCGGCCGCACCCATCTTCAGGACGCGACGCCCCTGACCGTCGGCCAGGAAATGTCCGGCTGGGCGAGTTTGCTCGCTCGCGACATCGAGCGGCTCAAGCAAACCCTCGACGGTCTCTACGATCTCGCCATCGGCGGCACGGCGGTCGGCACCGGGCTGAACGCGCCGCCGGAGTTCGCGGCACGCGCCGCGGCGAAGATCGCCGAGTTGACCGGCCTGCCATTCCGCTCGCACCCGAACAAGTTCGCGGCCCTTTCCGCGCACGACGAGTTGGTATTCGCGCACGGCGCCATTGCGACTTTGGCCGGGTCGTTGATGAAAATCGCCAACGACATTCGCTGGCTGGCGTCCGGTCCGCGCTGCGGCCTGGGCGAGTTGCGCATCCCCGAGAACGAGCCAGGCTCATCGATCATGCCGGGCAAGGTCAATCCCACCCAGTGCGAAGCGATGACTATGATCGCCGTGCAAGTTCACGGCAACAACGCGGCGATCGCCTTCGCCGGTTCGCAAGGTAACTTCGAGCTGAACGTGTTCAAGCCGGTCATCATCCACAACTTCCTCCACTCGGTCACCCTCCTCCACGACGCCAGTCACGGTTTCATCGAGTATCTGGTCAACGGCATCACCCTGGACCGCGCCCGCATCGAGTCCAGCGTGAAGAACTCGCTCATGCTGGTGACGGCGCTCAGTCCGAAAATCGGTTACGACAAAGCCGCCCAGATCGCCCACACCGCTTACGAAGAAAACCTGAGCCTGCGCGAAGCCTGCTTGAAGCTGGGGTTTTTGAGCGGCAAGGACTTCGACGAACTCGTCCGCCCGGAAGCCATGACCCATCCCTAGGGGCATGGCTACAGGCCAGGCTTGTAAAAATCAGCCAAATCGAGCGCGTCAGCCATGAATCACCCAACTAGAGAGTCGATCTTCCGCGACGCAGCCAAGACTATGCGGGCTGCGTTCGAAGATTCTCGCAACAATGTTCCACATCGAGGAGAGGCTGGCGGTGAAGGCGAGCAGATTATTCAGCGATTCCTATTGCAGCACCTTCCGAGGCGGTATTCGGCCACCAATGGCTTCGTGATAGATCGTGACGACAAAGTCAGCGGCCACACGGACATTATTGTTTACGACGCTTACAACTGCCCAGTTTATCGCACGAGCGAGCGCGGCATGATTTTACCGAACGATAATGTAGCAAGTGTCATCGAAGTCAAATTCCAGCTCACGACAACGACGCTCGACGCCGCAATCGACAAGCTGCACGAGCTGCGAAATCTGACAAAAACAGCTTTTCCGCCATCCCCTGACGGCACACCGCTTGGCCTGAAGGAGACATACGGGGTGATTTTTGCGTTTGAGTCTGACCTCAAGCCGGAAACCATTATGGAGCGGTGGAGGAGCCGACTGACCGACCGCAACCCTTTACATCAATCCCTCAGCTTGATCGTGATTCTCGACAAAGGCGTCTTCACCACCTTTGTCGGCATGCCCGGCTTCGGGCCCGCCCCGGCAATCATTCACGGACCATCTCAACACGCCGCCGGCACCCGCGTCGGCGTCATGTACTATGATACCGGCGAGATGGCGCTGGATGTATTCCTTCGCCTCTTATTGGCTCACCTGACCTTTTTTCGCCATCGGATTGATCACCCTGGCTTCGCCTTCAAGGGATCAGATCGTGTCATCGCGATAAATTTCGGAGAGTATGTCGGCACCAGCGAAATTCGCTATTACGACCCCGTTAAAGTCAATAATGTGGCGAAAGGGCAGTACGTCCAACGTCTCCAGAAGGCCATTTACGACTTGCACCGGTGCGCTTCGAAACATATCGAATCCTTACCCGCGCACGAAATGTTTCATGGCCAAACCATTTGGCGTGGCATTGTAGAGGTCTTTGAGGTCAAAGACCACTCCACAGCGACTCGTTGTTACGCTTGGTCTTCTTTGCTGGAACACGGCGGCGAACAGGAGCAGTTTTTTGCAGTTCTCCAAGTTCCGCCAGTTGCCTCGGCTGAAGATGCAGTCCGCGCCGCGATTTCGCGGGATTTCGATTTCAAGCCTGAACCAGGAAAAACTTACAAAGTGATGTCTGTCGCCCTTGAAAACGGCCAGAACCTCTTGATTGAGGCTGACTTGCAGTTTGCGGCCGGTAAAGCTTTTATGATCCTGGAGTGGTCATCAACTGATATAGGCGATGTCCCAAAAGTCAGGGTTGAAATTGAACCTCGCTATTTGCAGAGGTCAGGGAGCCCTGGGATCGACTTTTTTTATCGAGGACAGATCCCGATTCCGGCAGTCCAAGAGGCACAGACGTAACGAAGAGTTTGCCGGGAGAAGATTTCAAACGCCCCGTGGCCGCCGCGCAAGCCGCCGACTCATTGGAACGCTGCCGGGAACCGAAGGACGAGAAGCCGGCGTTCCTGGCATTATTATGACGCTGCACCCCTTCGGCGAATGCCTTGACCTCCGCCACCACATCCAAGCTCAGGTTGCCGACCGCTTGTTCCTCCGGGGCCCGTTGGCGCCCACGCCGGCCACACTAGCCTCGCCGGGCCTGGCAGCGCCGAACCAGCAAACGCAGCAAAACTTGCGTGACATTATCCCGCTTGACTTTCCGAATTTATCCATAATAGTCCATCTCGTTTCGATGTCTCGTACGCAGAGAGAAGTGTTGCAGTTTCGATTTATGAAAAAGACAAGCTTTTCGCTAACCGTTGTCTCCGTAATTCTGACCGAATGCTTGATGTTCCTGGTGGCTGGCGAGGCGCTGGCTCAAGGCAGTTGGGCTAAGAAAACTTCCATGCCAACGGCGCGCTGGGCCTCCCCCTCTGGGGTGATTGGCGGAAAGTTTTATATCGCGGCAGGCTATAATCCCGCCCTCGGAGGGCATATCACGCCCGTCGAAGTCTACGACCCCGCCACCGACTCGTGGGTTTCCAAAAATCCAAAACCATTCTCGCAAACTGGAGCGGCCGCTGGGGTCGTCAACGGCCTCCTCTACGTCGCGGGCGGCGCGGACTGCTGCGTTGCCATCGCCACAGTGGACACCTACAACCCTACAAGCGATACGTGGACAACGCTGGCGTCCTTGCCGCAGGCTGACGAATTCCCGGCAGGCGCTGTGATAAAGGGCCTTATGTACGTCGCGGGTGTGTCCAATCCATTTGCCACGCCTTATTCGGCGACACTGGACGTTTACGATCCTAGCTCGGGTGGGTGGACGGCCAAGACCCCGATGCCGACTCCTCGTGCCGTGGCTGGCGCTTGCGCGGTCAATGGAATTCTTTATGTCGTTGGAGGAAACGACCCCACCGGCAACGCTCTCAGCACCGTTGAGGCCTACGATCCTACGACTGACTCATGGACCGCCAAAGCCCCAATGCCAACGCCGAGAACTGGGTTAGCTGTCGTAGAGTTGAACGGAATCCTCTACGCCATCGGCGGTGCGAACACGTGGAGCGACCCGATCGTTTACGGCAATGTCGAGGCGTATAATCCCGCGCTGGATGTTTGGACCACGCAAGCGCCAATGCCGACCGCCCGCGGTAGTTTGAAAGCCCTCGTGGCCAACGGTTCTATCTATGCCATTGGAGGGGTGGCGGCTGGGGGAGCGACGGCTTTGGCGGCCGTTGAGGCGTTTACCCCGCCACCCATATTGGCGATCCAATTCTATCCGGGATTAACCATCACGGCTCCGGTCGGCAGCACCAATAAGATCCAATATGTGAACGATCTGAACAAGACGAATTGGACCACGCTCACGAATCTTGTTCTCCCCAGCGATCCATATATTTTTATTGATTACACTTCAATTGCCCACCCCCGGCGATTCTATCGCGATGTGCTCTCGCCTTGAGGACGGACTGAAAGTGGTCAGTGCCGCAGAACAGCATATTTCGAAGCGGAAAGTAGGAATGGGAATACCTGAGAGAGCCCGACAAAATGAGAAAGCGAAAACACATGCGATTACGCGAGACTGCCCCGTTCACAGCCGAAATTCCAAGGGGTGGTGTCCGCTGGCTCCAGCGCGGTGTTAGGCCAAACGGACTGGAAACTGTGATGTAACTCGCTCAAGCTCACGAATGGATGCTCTCAACTGTGACTGGTCGAACTGCAAAGTAAAGTGCAGCCGATTGCCAACCCCTGCTTGGTCTGCGACCTCGCCGCGAAGTTCAACATGGCCCTTACCATCCCCGACCAGTCGCAAGCTCAACTGGCCCTCCATCGTCGCAAACTCTGCCGAACCGCGTGATGTCTCAAAAAGCGGACGAAGCTCTGATAAAAATGCGGTCAGCTCACCCGTGATAATCGTGGCTGCGGCTCTGCCGCGAAATCCGCCAGCCCGGACACGAATTTCTACCGTCAGCCAATTGTCATCCCAGTATTCGCCGACTGGCCCGCGCTCATAACCACGCACATCAACCTCGATGCGCTCCTGCTCTGAATGACCGAACGAAAATGTCATGGCGTAGTGTGGCCTAATGAACGAGCTGAGCCACGCCGGGCCGGGGACTCGGGAAAACCTTGGACTTCCCGAAAAAGAGAGGGCGCCAATCGGCGTGGGCTCCGGCGATCTTGTAAGCCTTCATAGATTGTTGGTGACCGTAATCATTTTGTGCGACCAAGTCAGCCAAGTGACCCGCGGACGCTCCAAACACCTGATGTCATATAGCGTCCATACCGAATCATTGGTGCTCGCGCGAATAATGTGATATCTCCTGGACCATTCAACCCCGCACAGGCCGGACTGATACTGCACGTACGCTCCATAGATGCTGGCGGAATATGCATGAATCGACGGACTCTCTAGTGCCCGGGGCGTCCCCGTCTTCGGTGACCGATAGCCGTTAGTTTCCCACAGATGATGAAACTCGACCAGAGCGGCTGCGATTTCCCGAGGCTCAAGACGTGACGGAACGTGTCGCAAGTAGACCGTGCAGGCGACGACCACTATCACCGAAATGAACGCGCAGGAAACTAGAATGCGAATGCGAGGCATACGATGGCTAACGACCAAGCTCAGCAAGCGCCGTCGAGGCTGCGCTCCGGCAGCAACAGTCGCGTCGTAATTCTCCCGCACCGTCCGGCTGCCCAGCGGGGAGGCGGTTCGCCACAGCGCACTTCTTAGGCCCATCGTTTCGTGTCATGGCTGAATCTTTCGGTCTCTGAAACCGGCTATCGGCTGATTAGTGCTCATGACGTAGCCGATGACTGAGAAATTACCGCCATGCGCAACCAGCGTGCGCCACTCTGCTGGACCGAAATGGCGCTCCCCGGCGGAATTCAGCGTCGTCTGGGCAGTTCCACTCGGACCTCTTGTGACTCTGGCAGCCTCCCAAATCACGAAGCGCGGCTCTCCGTAGCCGACGACGCCGCGACGGTCCGAATCAAAGCGGACGGGCAACTGCATCCTGAATTCGTAACGGTCATACAAATCCACTCCAACATCGAAGCCCGGCTCGTCCGGACTGGCGAAGTATCGGTAGTTGACCTCGGCGTTCGGGAAGAGACTAAGGAACTCTAAGACGTAAGGAGCGGAAGCGCGAACGACATCAAGGGCAGCGAATCGCTCTTTGCCCTTTTGGCCCTCGCGAGCAAGCAAAGCAAGCGACTGCGCTACCTCCTCCGGGGTGAACTTCGGAGGCACGACCTCAGCCTGGGATTGCGTCGAACGCTTCCCGCTACAGGCCAGTAGCCAGACCGCCAGAAGAAGGATTAGAAAGATGGCTCGCATGACGGCGCGCGGTTCGATGCACCTAACGATTAAGCTCAGCGACCGCGGCTGGCAGCGGGCGTGCGCCGAAACCGATGATGCTGTAAAACCAGTGACTCACAAGCTGAATCCCATAGCGGCGGTTCGCTGGAGCGCACTTGTTAGGTGTTTCGTTCATGCAGGTTTTGAGGTGTGTTGTCGTAGTCACCGATGCGGATGTCTGAGTTGTGCCGTTTAAGCCACGCTACGACGCTAAGCGCCTGCTCGCGCGATGTGGCGACCTCAAGTGCCTGGCCGGTGCGCGAGTGCAACGTGAGAAGACATGCGTAGCCGAGCACAAACGAACGGCGCGGATGAGCCCAATAGACGAGTTGAGGTTCGACAGAAATGCGATATGCCAATTGAAGTTTCTGGTGGCTTAACATGGCGCCGCACTTGAAAGCTATGGACCAAATCAGAGTTGCAACAGCCCAAGTCGTGCTGCGGTAAAAAAGAAAGACAGCGAATCCGATAAAACCGGTGACATAGAGAGCAACGCAGATGGCGCGTCCGCGACGAACCTTTGCGGCTAGAATTCCGAAAATGTCGCCCGCCGACAGTCTGGAAACAGCCGCCTCGTCTGGCGCACCGAGTTCTGAAACCGGTATTGTTCGACTTTCGCTCATGGGCGACGGTTAGAAACGCAACTAACGTCCAAGCTCAGCGACCGCACCTGGAAGCGCGCGTCCGCCGAAGCCGGTGATGTTGTAAAACCTGTGACTCATAAACTGTATCGCATAGCGGCGGTCGCCGCAACGCACTTGTTAGCCGTCCCATTTGAAACCGAAGTCTTAATAAACATAAGGGATCATGCGCCAAGTCGTGGCTTTGTATTGAGCATACTCGGGATATCGTGCCGCCACTAATGCCTCTTCGCAAAGGATTCGTATCACGGCGCTGGCCAAAACCAGCCCACCACACAAACCGGCGCTCCAAGACCAGTGCCCGGCTGCTCCAGCCGCAGCGAATAGGCACATCGCGGCGTAGATCGGATGCCGGATATACCGATATGGCCCGCCAGTCATCAAGCCGCCCTCAGTCGGATCAGCCACCACATGGTAGCTGCGCCGACCGAACGCTACCCGCGCCCAAAGGAACAGCAAGAGTGCGATGACCTGTAACGAGATGAGGAGCGGAGAGGATGAGAAAAGATTCCGCGTGACCAGCAAACCGAGCAAACCGCCAATCATCCCGAAGTAACCAACGATCGATAGTTTCTTCGGCATAACGCAAGGCAGGCTCGGTTAACAGATATTCGGGAGCAGTTTGCGGTTAACAGCCCGTTGAAAAACGCCACTCCCCGTAGCAGCCGAGGTAACCAGCCTCAAATTTCCTCGGAAACAGAAGCGATATGAGAGCCTCCTCACGTCGGCTGCTACTTTCTGAACATGCGGTTAAGCATGGCGGCCACAATGGGATTGTATTTCCGGCTTTCATGCGTGTCAACAAGGCTTTATGGATTTGGCGCCGATGAATATGGAACCGGGAAATACCGCGCCTCCGCTGGGGAAGCTGGTGCCCAATCCCAAGGCGCGGGCGCCGGATCAATTTCATGCGGCGACTCACGCAGTTGGAGAGAAGGGCCAGCTCACACGGAGGGCTTCACTTTGAAACCGCTCTCGCCGGAACAATGCGAACTGGTGTCGTCGCTCTCGAAGCAGCTCGGGGCGATCCGCGGGATCAGGGCCGTCGTGCTCGGGGGATCGCATGCCCGTGGACGCGCCCAGCCGGGGTCGGACATTGATCTCGGCATTCTCTACTCGGAAGCGGCTCCTTTCTCGATTCAGAGCGTTCGCGAACTGGCCGAGGCCGTCAACGACACCGCCGGGCCGGTGGTCACGAACTTTTACGAGTGGGGCCCGTGGATAAACGGCGGCGCGTGGCTAACCATCGGCGGGCAGCGCGTCGATTTCCTCTATCGCAGTCTCGAACATGTGGAGCGGGTCATCGCCGACGCAGAGGCCGGCCGGTACGAGCTTCATTACGCCCAGCAGCCTCCCTTCGGATTCTTCAGCGGAACCTACCTTGGCGACATCGCAGTGTGTATCCCCCTGGTCGATCCCGAAGCGCGGCTCGAGGTGCTGAAGCGGCGGGTCGCGGCCTACCCCGAGGCCCTGCGTCGGGCCGTGGTGCAGGACTATCTCTGGTCGGCCGAGCTCGGGCTCGCTGCGTTCGCGCGCAAGTTCGCGGCTCGTTCGGACGCCTATGGGACGGCCGCTTGCCTGACTTGCGCCGTGAACCAACTGGTGTTGGTCCTGTTCGCTTTGAACCGTAAGTATCTGATCAACGACAAGACGGTCCTGGCGGAGGTTGCAGAGTTCGAGCGCGCCCCACGAGAGTTCGGGCCACGCGTCCAGAAGACGCTCGCGCACCTGGGCGCCTCGCCTGCGGAACTCCTCGCTGCCGTCGAGAGCGTCACGCAGCTGCTCAGGGAGACCGTTGAACTGACGGATGGGCTATACAAACCACGCTACACGCTGCGAAAGTGACAGGATGCTGTGCGACACGCGGTTGGAGTGTCCTTCAGATGACAAAAGGGATCGGGAGTCGAATTGGGGCTGGACCGCGCCGGAATCGTCTTGGAAACACGTGGGATCAGCCACGCTATTGCTTGCCATATTCTGACGCCGGAATGGATCGCGCAGCGGCTCGCGGGAAACGGAAGGCAAAGATATGCTATTTTGCGGGGCCCCTTTTCGTTTTTACAGGCCGGTTTTCCAAGCAGTTACGCTTGCTTCGCTGCCTTCCCGGGCGCACCCTTGATTCATGCGGCCGGATGAACAAGCCAGTCGGGAACAAATTGACATCCTCCGCGCTATGCCCGGCGAACAGCGGTTGCGTCTGGCGGAACGACTCTATTGGTCGGCGCGCAAATTGAAGCGGGCCGGACTGCGCACCCAGCATCCTGATTGGCCGGACGAACGGCTCGATGCCGAAGTGCGGCGGATATTCCTCCATGCCCGAACCTGAACTGTTTCTGCTGTTCGTGCGTCCCCTGAATCGCGCGGGCATCCGCTACGTCGTGACCGGCAGCGTCGCCGCGATTTTCTATGGCGAACCGCGACTAACACACGACGTGGATTTCGTCGTTTTTCTGCGACACGCGGACGTGGAGGGGTCGTGAAGGGGTTGCGAAGGGGTCGGTCAATGGGATTGTCGTATTTTGGCTTGTGACGAACCGGTTGCCGGGGCAGCGGATTCTTGGTTATGGTGCGGCGCACCATTTGAGCGCGCGGGCCAACAACGCGCTGGCGGGGACGGTGATTAGGGAGAAGCCGCCGCGGAATTGACTGAAGCACGATGCATGAATAATATGCGCTTCGTGCGCTCACTGGCTCGAACCCTCTTGGGTTGGTCGCTGCTCTTTTCCATGCTCGTGCTCGCCCGCGATTACCGCTTCGACGGCAGCATGTCGGAGGAAGTGCTGCGGAGTTATCTGTCACGCTCGATGACGACAATGTATCTACTCACCGGCCACGGCGACTTCGACGACAACCTGCGTGTGTTGACCAACTGCGGCGTGAAATTCGCCGGACGCGCGGTCTATCAGTGGGGCCGCGAGGAAGGCGGCGCGCCTGCGCTGCCGAAGAAAGTGGAATTGGCAAGAGCAAACGCCGCGAAGATTCACCGCGTCGATCCGGAACTGATCCTGCAAGCCTGCATTTTCGAAATCGTTTCCCGCGACGTAAACGATCTGCCCGTGCCGGCGTGGACTTTTGAAGGACTGGGCCGGCCCGTCGAGAGACGCAACTTTCGCTACGAGGAAATGACTTACTCGAGCGGACGCGGCAGCAATCAGTGGGGGCAAAGCGCCTCCGTGCCCGACGTGAGCCACAGCGAAACCAAGCTTTGGTTTTATTTTCTGGCACGCGTTTACATCGACATCGGCTGCGAGGCGATTCATTACGGGCAGGCCGAACTCATGAACGGCAATGATCTGAAGCTGGATCATTGGGCCGAGGTGTTGACGCAGGCGCGCCGTTACGCGGCGAAAAACGCACGACGGCATTTCATTTTGTGCGACGCGCACGTGCCGCGCGGGGGATTGGTTCGCGACGACCAGTTGCTCTTCGATTTCCACTCCTTCCCGCTGCGCATCGAGGAGCTGCCCGACAAACCGAAGCAGGCGCAGTTGCGCGTGGGCTACACCGACGCCATTTACGGCCGCAGCCACGGCGGCATCACGCCGAGCGGCTGGCGTTGCGAGCATCTGCCGTACCTCGTGGAGTTCGACAACTACGGCCGCAGCCGCCGACCCGGCGAAGCGGACCAGGGCCGCTTCTGGGTCTGGGGCTGGGATGAAATCACGTGGTTCTCGCAACAGCCGGAGAACGCGCGCAACGAGTGGCTGGGCTATGCGTGGAAATGGGTGCGCGAGCACGACCCTGACGGCTACGTGGAGATGCCCGGCATGCGCATCATCTCCGGGGCCGCCGACGGCAAACGTTGGTACGATGTGAACCAATCCAGCCCCGCAACCCCAAACGGCTTCGGCCAGGAACAAACCGTTCACGCTATCTGGGCGGCAGATACTAACAGCGCGCCTGCGAGGCGTTGACGCGCCAACCGCCGACGGTTGCTAAGAGCGTGTCCGGAAATTCGTTTTTGGGTAGCACAGGCCACTGGCCCACCGGCGTTGAATTAAGGGATTGTTTGGTCAGCGAGGACGCTGCGATGCGGCAGCTCCGTAGGAGCGGAATATTTGTAGCGAGCGAACGGTAAAACATCCAAGCTCCGTAGGAGCGGCATCGAGGCTGAAGATGCCGCCCCTACGGGGGAATGGCCCTTACTTAGTGCCTAATACTTTCTGCGAGAGGCATTTGTGACGGCTCGGGTGCGGGGTGTTCTGGAAGATGATACCGCGCGAGAGCGTTTCCATTTGTTTGAGTTGCTGACGCAGTTTCCGATAGT